>Ga0315309_1002096_pt1 | contig 11739 bp, 11 predicted proteins | sample TDP4_MG_FD_203080 | JGI IMG/M metagenome (GOLD analysis project Ga0315309, IMG submission 203080) | Freshwater sediment microbial communities from Lake Towuti, South Sulawesi, Indonesia - TDP4 | ecosystem: Environmental > Aquatic > Freshwater > Lake > Sediment | place: Indonesia: South Sulawesi...
GCCGAAGCCAACTCACGCACCTGGCGAGCATGGCCAGGGTCAGGGGAAAGACAAGGAGGGCAAAGGCCCGGACGAAGAGGGTGGTGGGCCGCCTGCTGAACCGCCTGGCAAGGAGAAAGACAAAGGCAGTGAAGGTGGCGGACCGCCTGCCGCACCGCCTGGCAAGGAGAAAGACAAAGGCAGTGAAGGTGGTGGACCGCCTGCCGAACCGCCTGGTCAGTCAGGTGAAGAGCATGGGCCGCCTGATGCGCCGCCCTGTCACTCGGGAGAGGATCACGGTCACCGCGGGGAACATGGCGGCGGACAGGGTGAAGGCAAGGGCAAGTAAATGCTTCAGCTTCCTTCTCCTTAATCCGTCTCAGCGCTCGGGGTGACCCCTTGGATAGACCAAAGCCGCTCTGGCCGATAGGCATGAGCGGCTTTTCATTGGGTATGTCCAGATGAGAACAACGGTCAGAAAAGCGACAACTGGGTTCCCTCTATTTTGATTTCCTCTCCTCCGGCCACTCTGTGGGCCCACCGTGTTGTCTCTGGCAGCCGATAACCCCGGCAGCAGTTGAGAACATAGTAGATAGCAGTCTCCAGGTCTATCTTGTGTCCAATAGAGACGTACACGGGTTGGACCTCGCTACGGCTTCTCACCGCCGCACCGATGATTTCGTTTCCGTCACGGAGGTGAGTGTAGGCGCCTCTCTCAGGACCAGGCTCGTGGTGGGTGCCACAAAGGCGCGATTTGGCACAGCCGATAGAAGGTCTATCAATAATGACGCCGATGTGAGTAGCCAGACCCATGCGGCGGGGATGGGCCAGACCCTGAGCATCGAAGATAAAGAGATCAGGCTCTGTAACCAGCTCTTCCAGAGCTCTCAGGACCACTGGCCCCTCCCGGAAAGCCAGGAGTCCAGGGATATAGGGGAATTGCACAGACTGTTCAGCCGTGCTTTGGTCAATAGGGGTCAAATCGGGATAATCGAGCACCACTACGGCCGCTTTGGCTATGTCGTCCTTCACACTGACATCAACTCCGGCCACAGTGTGCACCTGGGCGAAACCGGTTTCCTGGGACACTTTATCTCGCAAGCGCTGCTGTATGGCCATGGCTTCAGCGGGAGAGACGTCCCAAGGATGGAGGGGGGTGATCTTCAAGATGGCTCTCCTTAATCTGTGCTTTTCTGCTACGGGGGTTAAGCGATGCGTTGGGCCAGCTCTCTGAACATATCGGCTTGCAAGCTGGTTTGCTTGGCCCAGGCGACCGGCACACCCTCTACAGCAGCCTGGGCAAACAGTTCCGGGGCAGGCGTGAAAAGGCTCAGCAGTTCACTCCCCAGGGTGGACTCTATTGTGGACCTGGTGGGGGCTGAAGCTGAACGGGTGCGGTTCACCGCCACAATGCCGATCCGGCTGCCTTTTACATCCAGAGCCTGCAAGCTGCCTAGAGCCCTTTGGGTCAGTGTCAGAGCTATCTTGTCAGGCTCAGTGACCAGGATGACCTTACTACATTTTTTGAGAACCTGCTGGGCGGGAGGACTCAGTTGGGAGCCTATGTCCAATACGAGATACTGGGCTACAGTTTCCAGGTTGCTTAGAATAGCTTCCAGATGGGCCAAGGTAATCTCCCCTCGAACGCTTTGTGGACCTTGTGCCGCGGGGAGGACCTGGATACCGCTCGGATGACTTATCAGGGAATTTTCCACCACACTCTGGCTAAGCGCTGTTGGTTCTCTGTCCAACAAATCAGCAATGGTGTTGACAGGGCTGAGCCCCAACTGCAAGGCTACCGCGCCAGAGTAGGGCTGCAGGTCAAGCAGGATAACATCCTTATTCATCTGAGCCAGCGTGACAGCCAGATTAACTGCCAGCGTAGTTACTCCTACACCACCTTTCGCTCCGATAAGGGCGATGCTCTTGGCTCTGGCGGGAGCAGCGTATGTCGAGCGAAGCAACAGGGCTTTCACTCGCGCCACCAACTCGGCGGGGATGACCGGTTTGGTTAAGTAGTCATCTGCACCGGCCTCGAAACCAGTTACTTTGTCTTCTACCTGGCCCTTAGCCGTAAGCATTATAACCGGCACCTGGGCAGTTTGGGGAGTGGCCCTCAAACGACGGCAGACCTCATAGCCATCCATGTGCGGCATCATGATGTCCAGGATAATTAATTGGGGCTCCTCTTCCCGGGCCTTAACCAAAGCCTCTTGACCGCTCTGGGCAACAACGATTTCGTAGCCCTCTCTATGCAGAGTGTAGCCAATCAGTTTTAGAGCGTTGACATCATCATCAACGATTAAGATCTTTTCTGCCATGACGTTTCTACCTCTCCTCCTTTACTTTAACACAAAAAACGTTGCTTGGCAAGTTGCTTCGGTGGCTTGACAAGAATTCGATTTTGGTGTAATATATAAATGTTTCTTTATACATTGCCGAGACGGCAAGGAGCGTCGAGAAAGGGATGGTTTGATGCCGGAGGAAGTGTCATCGGGTGATCCAAGGAGCGAGCTGAGAGAACTCAGAGGATATTTCAAAGCTTTGAGCGGTATCACCCGGCTGCAAATCATCAAGCAACTGGCTGGCACTGCGGAACTGAGTGTCTCGGAGTTGGCTGTCGCTCTCAGGCTCAGCCAACCCCTCGTCTCCTGGCACCTGAGCGGGCTCAGGAAGGTCGGACTGGTCAAGGTCAGGAGAGACGGACGCCAGGTCCTCTGTTCCCTTGACCGAGAGAGGTTGCGACAGTATCAGCGGAACTTTGTTAAGCTGCTAGAAGAGGACTGGGTTTTGAGTTGATTTATTTTGCGAGATCCTGTTCTACGCCAGCGGATGGGTGAGAGGGGACAGGCCAGGGCCTCTGCTTATTTGTGGGATAGGATAGCGCAGCGGATTCCGGATTTCCACGGCGAGTTGTTGGAGAAGAAAGGTAGGGGCATAGCCCTATGCTAACCGATTTGGTCAGAAAATGGACGCGCTGGATTTTGGAACCCCTAGCCCGTTTAATTAACAGGACAGGGATATCACCCAATCTTCTGACGGTGATAGGTTTCGTTCTGACGGTGGGGGTGGCTTATGTACTGGCCACAGGTCACTTGCAAATCGGCGGTGTGTTGATCGTTGTAGCCGGGACCTTCGATGCCCTGGACGGCGCTTTGGCCCGGTTGGCGGGCAGGAAGAGCCGCTTCGGGGCCTTTTTGGATTCGACTATGGATCGTCTTTCCGAGGCGGTCATCTACCTGGGATTATTGGTTCACTACACCCAGCAGGGTGGCCGGCAGGAGAGCTTTTTGATCTACGCTACTATCGTCGGTTCACTGATGGTCAGCTATGCCCGCGCCCGGGCTGAGGGTATCGGCATCGAGTGCAAGAGGGGTATTTTGACCCGTTTTGAGCGGGTAGCCGTGCTGGTGGTCGGCCTGATCCTCGATCAGATGCGCATCGCCTTGTGGATCCTGGCCGTTCTTTCCAATTTCACTGCCTTACAGCGCATGTATCACGTCTGGCGGGACACCGGTGGTGAGAAAGGGGGATAGAGTGAATGTTACCGCCCTATTCCCCCAGACTAGCTAGGGCCTGAATAGCCGTAGTGTAGTTAGGATTGTACCGCACCGCCAGTTCAAACTCGGTTTTAGCCTTTTCCACCTCCCCCAGACCCAGATAAGCCAGGCCGCGCTGGTAGCGGATCTCTTCAATGTCAGGGGCCTGGGCCAACACTTCTCCGCTCAACGACAACACCTTCTGGTACTCCCCCAGGGCGTTGTAGGCTTCCAGAGGCCCGTAGTGGTACCACAAGAAATGGGACGGGAAACCCATCTCCAGGGCCCGTCCGTAAGCATCAGCGGCCTCCCCGTACTTCCCTATTGCCAGGTAATCGTCCCCCAGGTTGAACCAGGCATAGTTGTCCCCCACCTCCTCCACCTCTCGCTGAGCCGAAGCCAGGGCTCGCTGATACATAGCCTCATCTTCCCAGTCGGCTCCCAGGATGGCCCTGACCACCGCCTCCTGCTCGGGAAGATAGACAGGGATGTAGCAGCGATTGAAAGGTCGCCAGCGCTCGTCGAATAAAGCATAGGAAAAGCGCACCTCGGGCCCTGTGTAAGGGTCGTTGACAATGATGACTTCCGCCCCCTGGTCGTAGCCGCGCATGACACGGTAGTGCCCTACCAACACCCCGTCGTGTGGCCGTTCCAACCATTGCCCGACGATGACCGGGATGCCGTTGGAGACCAGGGCCATAAGGACCGCTGTGTCTCCATTGAGGCGGGCTTCGCCCCGCAATCCCACCTCGGTCAGATAGGCCACCATCTCCTCTGGACTCACGTTCTTGTCCTTGTCGTAGCCCTTGACCAGCGGGGCGATATCGAACTGAGTGCGCTTTACCCCGTAGTAGCTGAGGGCTATAGCCAGAGCCACGGGACCGCAGTTGTTAAGCTTCTGATACTCGTGGGCCATGGGGGACAGGAAGACCCTCTCGGCCGGCGGGGTGAGGGCTACCGTCGGGGTTGGGGTAAGGGTGGGAGTAGAGGTGCAGGTAGCAGTCAGAGTAGGGGTGGCTGCTGGTGTGGACGTTGCTGTAGGCCAGGGTGGCGTCAGGATGGCGGCCGGCATGGTGGAGGTTGTCGGGGGGTTGGAAGTGTTCGAACAACCGGTAACGCTTAACCCCAGAGTGAGCCACAGAATATTTGACATAATCCAACCGAAAGTTACGAGTTTGCCGTTCACCTTGAGACAGTACCACCTTTGGAGAAAAAGAAAAGAGAGAACCGCAGAATAGGGGTATCTCTCCTCCACCTAAAATATCCCTCATGGAGCCACCCATCGGACTTGAACCGATAACCGAGCGCTTACGAAGCGCTTGCTCTGCCGATTGAGCTAGGGTGGCCAGTAGCAGTGAGCCGTGAAGGATTCGAACCTTCGACTCCCTGCTTAAAAGGCAGGTGCTCTAACCTGACTGAGCTAACGGCTCAAAATCACGCCAAGGAATCAAACTGTTTGATTCAATTTTAATTATACCACGATTCGCCTCTACAGGCAAATGAAATTCATTTTTGACAGTTTTCACCTCTTACACTATAATTTTGGGCAGAATTTCACAGATAGAAAACAGTGTGAGCGAGAGCCTGACGCCAGTAAGGGGCGTCTCGGTCTGAATTACTGAGATAAAAGGGGACACCGAAAATCATGGAGGCCACTGCGCAAAACTTTTTCTGGGAGTTGTCTGCGGTGACCTTTCGTTTGCCTGTTGAATAGAGTAAGGAGAAGGGCATGAGCAGACTGGGGCTGTTCTGGATATCCCACTTGATTGTCATAGCCATAGCCCTCGTCGGACTGGAGATGAGTGTTTCCATCTGGCTGAGGGGCAAGGTGAACGGGAGGGCCGATCTGTCAGCAGGGGTGAAGATCATTGCTCTGCTCAAAATCACACTGAGCACGATCTTCAGCGCCAGGTTCTGGCTTTTGCTGCAAGCCTTCATCCTCAATGGGCTGCTGCACCGCCGCCTCTTCAAAGAGGACAAATTACGTTGGGTAGCTCATGCCAGCATGTTTCTCGCCTTCTTGTTCCTGGGCATCCTGTCCACCATCACCGGATTCTTTGAGGAAGTGCTGAAGCACTTTCTACACATAGAGCATCCTCTAGTGTTGTTTATCACGGATAAGGATACGCCTATCATGGCCTTGATGAACGAAATAGGCGGCTTAATCATTATCTTCGGTGGGATCATAGCTGCGGTTCGACGTTTCATCGTTAGACCTGCCCAGTTGCGCACTATGGCTCCCGACACTCTTCTCATAGTTGCCTTGCTGGCAATCATCATCACTGGCTACCCCATCGAAGCCATGCGCATCATATTCGAAGATGTGCCGCCCTCCCTGGCCCGATATTCCTTTGTGGGGTATCCCCTGGCCTTGCTGATAGAGCCCTTGAACTGGCCCTGGGAGTCCATACATTTCTGGCTTTTCTTCTTTCACGTAGGAATCTGCTCACTTTCTCTGCTCTACCTGCCTTTCAGCAAGTTCTTCCACGTGCTGGTTAGCCCTGTGATTGCAGTTGTCAACTCTGTCCCGAAAATGGCTAGCTTCGCAGGAGAGGGGTCGCACTATGCCTGAGCTTGATTTATCACACTTCAGCTTCAGACAATTGATGGAACTGGACGCCTGCACCCGTTGCGGCGAGTGCGTCAAGTGGTGTCCGACCTTCGCCGAAGTTGAGCGGGACGAGATCACGCCCCTGGACAAGATCCACACCCTCGGAGGGTTTGCCAAGGGCCAATACGGTGGCTTCCTGGCCCGTCTCTTTGGGCACCGTCCGCCGACGGAGGAGGATGTGAAGCGGTGGTCCCGGGGAACCTACGACTGCACCCTTTGTGGCCGCTGTGCGGTGGTCTGCCCGGTGCACATTGACACCCGTCCCCTGTGGATCGCCATGCGTGAACAACTGGTAGAGTTGGGGAGTTATCCCCAGGTGATGGACATCCTGAGAGAGAACGTGGAAGCCAACTACAACATCTCTGGCGATTCAGCCGAAGATCGGCTCATCTGGAGTCAGAACCTGGAGGTGGTGCCGGAGGGTGTGCGGGGCAAGGAACAGGCAGAGGTGGTCTATTTCGTCGGATGTACAGCATCATTCTATCCCATGACCTATGTGATCCCCCAGGCTTTTGTGCATATCCTGGAAAAGGCCGGGGTTGACTTTGCCACGATGGGGTCAGAGGAGTGGTGCTGTGGGTTTCCCCTGGTCACCGCCGGCATGAGTGACGCGACCAGGGCGCTCATCGCGCACAACGTAGCCGCAGTCCGAAAGTTGGGGGCCAAGACGCTGGTGGCTGCCTGTCCCTCCTGTCTCCATACGTGGGAACACACCTATCCTGAGGTCCTGGGCGAGCCGTTGGGTTTTGAAGTCAAGCACACCACCCAATTCTTGGAGGAACTGATCGCTGACGGGCGGATCAAGCTGGGCAGCTTTGACCAACCCGTCACCTATCACGATCCTTGCGACCTTGGGCGCACCAGTGGGATATACGATGCCCCCCGCAACGTCATCCGCGCCATCCCCGGCATCGAGTTCAGGGAGATGGCCGAGATCCGGGACTACGCCCTCTGCTGCGGTGGTGGCGGAGATGTGGAGATGGCCGACCAAGACCTGGTGGCCGCCGTCTCTAAGCGCCGCCTTCAGCAGGCCCAGGCCACGGAGGCTCAGGTGATTCTTTCGGCCTGCCAACAATGCAAACGTACCCTGACAGCCTCCACCCGCCGGGAGAAGGTGCGGATGCGGGTCTGGGATCTGGTGGAGTTGGTGGATCAGGTGTTGGAGCAGTGAGAGCAAACAATCTCGGTTGTGAACGAGGGCACGATTGGGCTTGACAATTGAGAAGAATAATATTAGAATCCCCAGGTGGGGGCGAGATTTGTCAGCCTGTTTCCACATCAACAGTCACACCAGGGAGGAGGCAACAAAGTGAAAATTGACAAGTACGAATTCCCTGACCACCTGTACTATGACGATGAGCACAACTGGGCCCGCGTCGAGGGAGACGTCGTCGTCCAGGGCCTAAGCGACATGGGACAAGACTTAGCCGGTGAGCTCGTCTATGTCGAAGTGCCCCGCACCGGCCGCAGAGTGGAGCAGGGCAAGCCCTTCATGTCCATGGAATCGGGTAAATGGGTCGGCCGGGTCAAGGCCACCGTCAGTGGCGAGCTCGTCGAGGCCAACGAGGAGATAGAGTGGGAGGCCACTCTGGTCAACACATCCCCCTATGAGGATGGCTGGCTGGTCAAGATCGAGCCCGATGACCTGGGCGAATTGGACAATCTGATGCGCCCTTCGGACCCCAAGTTCGCCGAGTTCATCGCCGCGGAGAGGGAAAAGTATGGCAAGTAAGGGTGATGATCAAGGGTGATCAGATCTTCTCAAATGACTACCAACTATCACTGTTGCGGTACAGGCAACTCTGGAAGCTAAACAAGCGGGTGGAGGAAGCAGGGCCGTGCTTCCCTTTACCCGCTTGATTTTTCTTCTACGAGTTTTTTGACATTTCTCAGGTCCTAGACTATAATTAAATGCATCTTTCACAGTGACCTGACAATATTAATTTCTACCTAAGTGGTATATTTTTGAAGGCAGGAGAGATAGATACCAGCGCGCCTTCGGCAAGGGTTATAAGGGCATTTTCTGGTTATAATTTCTCTTGGATGAGATGCAGCAATAACGCTGGGTCTCGAGGAAGATATGTCACCTACTACACTATGTCGTCATCTGACACATAGGGTCTTTGCGAAGGCCATGCCCTCGGTCCGGATCAGCGGGACCGAGGGGGGCCCATCGGCTATTTGCAAGGACCTTTTTACCCATGCAGACAAGGAGAGCTAATGAACGACCAGAGGACACTTCGTATTGGAGAAGTCACACTCTCGCCAGGGATGCAGCACCTGGCGGAGGCGCTGGCCACCTGCATGCAGTGCGGCACCTGTACGGCCTCCTGCCCTGTGGCCCATGAGATGGACTATACGCCCCGCCAGATTCTGCATATGATCGAGTTGGGGATGGAAAGGGAGATCCTGTCCAGCCAGACCATGTGGGTCTGCGCTTCCTGTTTCCACTGTACGGCACGCTGTCCCAGAGGCATCGAGATCGCTGATGTGATGGCGGCGCTGCGCAATCTGGCCACCGCCCAGGGGTATAAACCCGATAAAGCCATGACTTTCAGCAAGGCTTTCATGACCGTCGTCAAGCGCTACGGTCGAGTGTTCGAACCGGAGTTGATTATCCGCTACGGTCTGGGAACCAATCCCCTGGCTCTGGTGGGGCAAGCCCCTTTTGGACTTAACATGTTGCGAAAGAACAAGCTGGCACTCCGGCCTGATCGGATGGAGGACTTGCGGGAAGTGAGGGCCATCTTTGCCATGACTGAGAAGGAGGGGAGTGGGACGTGAGATACGCTTATTATCCCGGCTGTAGCTTGCAGACCAGCGCCAAAGAGTACGATCTTTCGTTGAAGGCTGTCTGCAACAAATTGGACATCGAGTTGGTAGAACTGAAAGACTGGAACTGCTGTGGAGCTACTCCGGCCTACACCGTTGACCCCCTGCTGGCGATGGGCCTTTCCGCGCGAAACCTGGCCCTCGCCGAGGCGGAGGACCTGTCGGTCATTGTCGCCCCTTGCCCAGCCTGTTATAAGAACTTGCGCAAGGCTGGCAAAGCCCTTGAGGAGGACCCCGAACTGAGGGAGAAGGTCAACGACATACTTACTGAGCACAAGCTGGATGGCATCCCGAAGGTCAAGCTGCCCCTGGAGGTTATCGCCAGCGACTTTCTGGATACACTGGAAGTGGAGCGGCCATTGGCGGGGCTCAACGTGGCCTGCTACTATGGGTGCCCTGTCGCCCGACCTAAAGGCAGTTTCGACAATCGTGAGGCTCCCCAGGCCATGCATCTTCTGGTAGAGAAACTGGGTGGGCAGCCCGTGCCTTTTGCCTACGACACGAAATGCTGTGGTGGAGGGATCGTCTTCACCAGAGAGGAGATCTCCCTGGACCTCACCGCTAAGTTGTTGACTAAGGCCAAGGCAGCCGGGGCTGATTGCCTCAGTGTCATATGTCCCTTGTGTCACCTGATGCTGGATGCCTACCAGTCCCAGGCCGCGCGAAGGCTGAAGACCCGTTTCGACTTGCCTGTCCTATACTTCACCCAGCTCATGGGTTTGGCTCTGGGGCTCGGCAGGGAGGAATTGGGCTTGGAGAGAAACATGGTTTCGCCTTTCAGTCTACTGGAAAGGATGGGGTTAAAAACATAATGGAAGAACTGAAGATCGGCGTCTATATCTGTCATTGTGGCACCAATATCGAGGCCACAGTGGATGTGGAGGGGGTGGTTGAATATGCCAAAGGGCTGCCTGGGGTGGCGGTTGCCCGGGATAACAAATACACCTGCTCCGATCCAGGGCAGAAGGTCATCCAGGAGGATATCCGGGAGTCGGGGTTGAATCGGGTTGTGGTGGCATCCTGCACCCCCCGCATGCACGAGCCCACTTTCCGCCGCGCTGTAGAGGGGGCGGGCCTGAACCCCTACTTCTTCGAGATGGCTAACATCCGCGAACAATGCTCCTGGGTGCACGATGATCGAGAGGAGGCGACCCGCAAAGCAAAGGAGTTGGTGACGGCGGCGGTGTACCGTGTGGCCCTTCACGAACCCTTGTATCCTCGTCAGGTGAAGGTCACGCCTTCGACCCTGGTTGTAGGTGGGGGCATTGCTGGCATCCAGGCCGCCCTGGACATCGCCGATGCCGGATACCAGGTCTATCTGGTGGAACGGGAACCGACCATCGGCGGCAAGATGGCCCAACTGGATAAGACCTTCCCCACTCTAGATTGTGCCACCTGAATTCTGGGGCCCAAGATGATGGATGTCGGTCGACATCCCCGGATTGAGCTCCTGAGCTACAGTGAGGTGGTGGACGTTCAAGGTTATGTGGGCAACTTTCAGGTCAGGGTCAGAAAGAAACCTCGTTACATAGATGAAACGAAATGCACCGCCTGCGGCGAGTGCGCTTCCGTTTGTCCCGTGGAAGTGCCCAGCGATTTCGAGATGGGACTGGGTACCCGCAGGGCCGTTTACCGTGCTTTCCCCCAAGCGGTGCCCAATGTCTTCATGATTGACAAGCAGACTTCCCCCTGCAAAGTCACCTGTCCAGCCCACGTCCGGGTGCAGGGCTACCTCGCCCTCATTGCCCAGGGTAAGTACGATGAGGCCCTGGCTTTGATCCGCGACACTGTCCCCTTCCCCGGCACTTTGGGGCGGGTCTGTAACCATCCCTGCGAGACGGAGTGCAAGCGCAAGGATGTGGACCAGGCCCTGGCGGTTTGCAGTCTGAAGCGCTTCGCCTACGATGCCGCCGTTGCGTCGGCCCCCAAACCGGAACCTGTGGAGCGGACGAAGAAAGAAAGGGTAGCCATCGTAGGGGCAGGGCCGGCTGGTCTTACCGCGGCCTATGACCTGGTCCGAAAAGGCTATGGCGTGACCGTCTTCGAGGCTCTGCCTGTGGCTGGTGGCATGTTGGCCGTGGGCATCCCGATCTATCGTCTCCCCGAAGAGATCCTTGAGCACGAGATTGAGTGCATCAAAGCCCTGGGTGTGGAGATTCAACTGAACACACCCGTTGGTCGGGACGGCGGCCCCAGCTTGGATGACCTGTGTCAACACTACGATGCTGTCCTCCTGGCCGTGGGGGCTCACCAGAGTCGAAAGCTGGGCGTCCCTGGCGAGGATTTGGAGGGTGTCGTTCACTCCACCGATTTCCTGAGGGAACTGAACCTGTTCCATATGGGGGTGGGCGATTCTCCGCCGAAAGTGGGAAAACGGGTAGCGGTCATTGGTGGTGGCAATTCCGCCATTGATGCGGCCCGCAGCGCCCTGCGACTGGGAGGCGAGGTGACTATAGTTTATCGCCGCTCGCGCGTAGAAATGCCGGCCATCCCCAGCGAGGTCGAGGAGGCGGAGGAGGAGGGTATTGCCATTCATTTCCTGGCTACCCCGACCAGGATCTTGGGGCAGGACGGTCGAGTGGTTGGCATGGAATGCGTGCGTATGGAGTTGGGCCCACCGGATGAAAGTGGTCGCAGGAGGCCCATCCTGATCGAAGGTTCTGAGTTCACCTTGGATGTGGATACGATCATCGTTTCCATTGGCCAGCAGCCAGACCTTTCGCCGCTGGCCGAGGTGGAGGCCACCCGCTGGGGAACCCTTGCTGCTGACCCAGACAT
>Ga0315309_1002099_pt1 | contig 11729 bp, 10 predicted proteins | sample TDP4_MG_FD_203080 | JGI IMG/M metagenome (GOLD analysis project Ga0315309, IMG submission 203080) | Freshwater sediment microbial communities from Lake Towuti, South Sulawesi, Indonesia - TDP4 | ecosystem: Environmental > Aquatic > Freshwater > Lake > Sediment | place: Indonesia: South Sulawesi...
TAAATCTCCTGTAACAAAGTCGTTGAGCATGTCGATGATAATTACAGCCTTGTTATCCAAAGAGGCACACCTCCTACGAGAATTTACCTTGTATTTCACGGCTTTATTTAAATTAGTTCATTTTTCAGCTTCTAAAGTGTACGGTCCTTTGGTAAACTTTTCCGCTTTACGCTTTTGAACCAGAACGGTGTCTTCTATACGGAAGCCCCCGAAGCCCACCATGTATATGCCAGGCTCGATTGTCACGACGTTTCCAATCATCAGCTTGTCTTTGCTTTCCTGGTTTAGTGTTGGTGGTTCATGAACCTCTAAGCCTACGCCGTGACCTAAGCCGTGGACGAAATATTCGCTATACCCAGCATCCTCTATAACTTTTCTAGCTATGGCGTCTATTTCTCTCGCCTTCGCTTTGGGCTTTACGGCTTGGAAGGCTTTTTCTTGAGCCAACCCAACGGTTTCATAAATCTTCTTTTGCTTCTCTGATGGTTTTCCAGCTACCAGCGTTCTTGTCATGTCTGAACGATAATAATGACATGTAGCTCCCATATCCACAACCACCAAGTCACCGTCACGTATTTCCCTGTCTGTGCAGCCGCCATGTGGGAACGCCGAACGAACACCAGAAGCCACTATGGTGTCGAAGGATGCCCCCCAAGAGCCTTTCCTCCGCATCGCATATTCAACTTCTGCAGCAGCCTCATACTCCTTTATGCCCGGCTTTATCACTTCATAGGCAACTTTCATGCCCTCGCTTGTCAATTCTCCGGCTTTACGCATAAGCTCAAGCTCTTCTTCATCCTTAACTTTGCGAAGTTCCCAGACAAGTTTGTCCTGCATTCTTAGCTTTGTTTCACCCCTCAGTCCCTTTGCCAGATTGCGGTAATTTTCAACGTTTAGCATATCTGCGGCGAGTTTTTTGATTTTATAAGCTTTAATTTGGGTGGCGATTTTTCCCATAAGATTTTCGTCACGTTTCACCAATTCGACTTTAAAGCCCTTTCCCTCAGCCTTCGCTTGCTCATAGTTGACGCTGTAAACATAAATTACGTTTTGACTATTTTTTGACATTAAGAGGCAAGTTGCCCCTGGAAAACTGGCGAAATATAACAAGTTAGCCTCGTTAGCAATTAAAAACCCGTCAAAATCCCTTTTCTCGAAGGCAATCCGTTTTAAAGCTTCTATCCTCTTCAAGGCTTTCACCTGAGGAAGAAACCTTTAGGTGTTTCACAGCCTAAAACGTTTTGCTTAGCCGCCGCTCACAATAGACATCAAAATTACATGATCCCCATGTCTAAGTTTGGTTTCTACCCCGTTTAATTGGTTCAACAAGTAGCCATTTACCGTAACTATGAAGTTCGATTTAACGTCAGTACTCCCCGGTTCATAAAGAACTTTTTTGAAGGCTTCCCCATATTTCTCCGAAAGCATCATCAACAGGTCGGCAAGCGAGGAACCCTCTCCAATATCAATCTCTTCCTCTCGCCCGAGGCCAATAATGTTTCTGATGAAGCCGAGGTACTCAACTTTGACTCTCAAACTGGACACCTAAGCTTCTATTATATCTTAGATTCAGGGTCATTATATATCCGTTTCAGTTAACTTTAACTGTTGAAAATTTAAATGAAATTTAATTTATCTAACATCATGAAGTCAAAAGTAAAACTTTTGGCAATAATCGGGTCTAGAGGGAAAACGGAAACTCCTATTTATTGGCTAAAACGATTCTTGAGTCGGTAGAGGCAGATTATGAAATAATCCAATTGGCGGAGAAAGAAATGGAATTTTGTAATCTTTGCGAAAAATGTGCAAGCGATGAATGTGTTTTGGAAGATGATTTCAATCAAATTTTCGAAAAGATGAAAAGTGCAGACGGAATAATTTTTGCTGTTCCTAAATATATTTTCCTCGCTTCAAAATTTCTTTGCTTTTTAGAAAGATTAGATTCGATTCGTCATATGCGGAGATATGCAGGTTATAAAATAAATTTCAAAAATCCAGACTATGGGCTATTCACGGAGAAAAACCTTTTTGCATTTTTGCCGTGTCAGGGACGGGAAAGGTTGAAAAAGAAACTTTGCAAATGGTTGTGGATTGTATAGAAGGTCTGAGGTTGAAATTAGTTTCTCACGATCTGCCACCCTTCTTAGGAGTAGTGTCAAAGGTGGCGATGATATAAGTGAAGTTTTAAGGAATAAAGAAGGTGTAGAAGAATGCAAAAGATTAATGAAAAAACTCATCGATTCTATTAAAAAATAGCAATATCACACGACTTTTCTTTTATCCCACTAATATCGAGCATTATAGAGTGGACTCTTCGTTGATAAATTCTTTTATGCTTCTCAAGCAATCTAGTTTTTAGGTGCTTTCAATGGTGTTTGACAAGCAAAAGCTGAAAGAGATTCGACAGAGTAAGGAAAAGTGGGAGAAGGAAATTGTGTCGAAAAATCTTGAAAAGCTTCCTGAGAAGAGTGAATTCTTCACAAGTTCCGACATTCCGGTCAGCCGCGTTTACACTCCGCTTGATATCGCGGATCTCGACTATTTGCGTGATTTAGGTTTCTCAGGCGAATACCCGCTCACCCGCGGCGTTTATCCAACAATGTATCGGGCGAGATTTTGGACTATGAGGCAGTATGCAGGTTTCGGAACAGCCGAACAAACAAACCAACGCTTCAAATATCTACTGGAGCAGGGCCAAAAAGGACTAAGCGCAGCCTTCGACTTCCCAACTCAGGTGGGATATGACTGCGATCATCCCATGGCGAGTGGCGAGGTTGGCAGGGCTGGCGTAAGCATCAGCACCTTGCGGGATATGGAAACAGTTTTTGACGGAATCCCCCTTGATGAGATTACTACTTCCATGACTATTAATGCCCCTGCAACAGTATTGCTTGCCATGTATATTGCGGTTGGACAAAAACAGGGCCTCGAGCAGTCCCGGCTTGGCGGAACGGTTCAGAACGATATTTTGAAGGAGTATGTAGCCAGAGGCATGTACATTTTCCCACCTAAGCCTTCAATGAGATTAGTTACGGACATTTTCGAGTATTGCTCCCAGCACATGCCTCAATGGAACACCATCAGCATAAGCGGCTACCATATTCGCGAGGCTGGTGCCACCGCTGTTCAAGAAATCGCCTTTACCTTTGCAAACGCAATTGCCTACGTGCAGGCAGCCATCGAAAGAGGCCTAGATTTGGACAAGTTCGCAGGTAGATTATCCTTCTTCTTCGCAGCCCACAACAACCTTTTCGAGGAAATCGCCAAATTCAGAGCCGCAAGGAGATTATGGGCCAGAATCATGCGGGAACGCTTCGGAGCCAAGAAACCTGCTTCTTGGATGCTGCGCTTTCACACACAAACTTCAGGCGTTTCACTCACCGCCCAGCAACCCTACAACAACATTATCCGGGTGGCACTTCAGGCGTTGGCAGCCGTTTTGGGTGGAACCCAGTCCTTACATACGAACTCGTTTGATGAAGCATACGCCTTACCGAGCGAGCAAGCGGTGATGATCGCTCTCAGAACTCAGCAGATAATAGCATACGAAAGCGGAGTTGTCGACACCATCGACCCCCTTGCTGGCTCATATTACGTGGAGTACCTAACAAATCAGATTGAAGATAGAGCTGCAAAATACATCGAACAAATCGACGCCACGGGGGGAGCGGTTGCCGCCATCGAAAAGGGTTTTATGCAACGGGAGATTGTGGAGAGCGCCTATCGTTTCCAGAGGGAAGTTGAAGACAAAAAGCGCATAATTGCGGGTGTGAACGAATTTGTCACCGAAGAAGAGGTCCCCATAAAGATTTTGCAAATAGACCCTGAAATCGAGAGGAAGCTTGCTGAACGCCTAAAACAGATAAAACGGCAAAGAAACCAAACCAAAGTGAAGGAAGCCCTAAACGAGCTGCGTAGGGCCGCTGAACAAGAAGGCGCAAACCTTATGCCCTTCATACTTCAAGCAGTAAAGGAGTATGCAACCCTAGGCGAGATATGCGACACTCTGCGCGAGGTGTTTGGCGAGTATAAGCCGCCTTCCATCTTCTAGTCAATCATGAAAAGCGGTTCGCCCTCGCTCACCGAAGAACCCTCAGAGACGTGAATCTCCCGAATAGTTCCAGCCTTTGGCGCCGTGATTTCATTCTCCATCTTCATGGCCTCAAGAATGCAGAGAATCTGACCGGCCTTTATCTGATCTCCTTTCTTGACCTTTACCGAGAGAATTTTACCTGTCATGGGTGCGGTTACGGCGCCTTCAACAACTTGCTTGGGCGTTACAGCCCTCTTTGTGGGCGTTACGAGGGTTGGTTCAAAAATCGTTAACGCTGTTTTCCTAGTGGGAGTTTTCACTTCAGCTTCGAATGTAGCTTCTTCAATTTTGACGGGGAAGAGTTTTCCCCAGTCGATTTTAGACAATTCTACTTGGTATTTTTTGCCATCTACTCTTATTGAAAATTCCTTTGCCAAGTCAAGTTTATCGCTTGGTAACTCTGTGTTTAGGGATTTATCGTCTATTTTTACTTTAAAGGAGTTTTCCCCAGTCCTTGTCACTTCAATTTTTCGGGGTTTGCCATCTATGAAGATTTCGTATACTGGCAATGTTATGCACCATGTTCGGCTAGGCTTTGTCGTCCCGCTAATGCCCAAGATGATGCCGCTCCTTTTGCCCTAGCTGGTATTAGCGCCTTAACTCCACGCGAACTCGTCAAGTAAGTGGCAACTGCAACCGAAGCTGCAGCAACTTCTTCAAGTTCCATGATCCTTTCGGGTGGAATTCCGGTTTTAGCTTCTTCACGTTTAGCTTTTCTCTTCTTGAAGAATTCTAAGGCTGCGCTCGGAAAAAGTGCGTAGGTTAGTTTGTCCTCTTCCTTTTCAATGTGTGGTTTTACTTCCTCTGGTATCTCGTCGAGGGCGGGCTGTAAAAGGTCTGCTGGGCGGCATGTTATGGGTTCTTCGTCGCCAATAATCTTCCTTTTCACTTTCTCGTCTATAGAGGCTGGGGACTTTCCGTATAGGCCTTTCACGTAGTCCTTTATCTCCTTTGGCACAAAGCTGTAACGCTTGCCGGAAAGAACATTGAATACGGCTTGTATGCCCACAAGCTGGCTTGTGGGCGTCACTAGCGGAGGATATCCCAGCTCTTTTCTAACCCTCGGAACTTCCTCAAGGACTTCCTTCAGCCTGTGAAGCGCATTTTGCTCTCTCAGCTGTTCGAGAAGGTTGGAAAACATTCCGCCGGGAATTTGATGAATTACAATGGAAGCGTCAACTCGTTCAGCTTTTTGGTCAATCAGCTTTAGGGGGTCGTAATATTTCTCTCTTAACTCTCGGAAGTAAGCTGCAATCTCGCTTAGGAGTTCTATGTCAAGTCCGGGGTCGTAAGGTGTTCCTTTCAAGGCGGCTACAACGGATTCGACTGGAGGCTGCGAGGTGCCCCAAGCTAAGGGTGAAAAGGCAGTGTCGATTATGTCTACTCCGGCGTCGCACGCACGTAGATATGTCATCATGACCATGCCACTGGTGCTGTGACTGTGTAAATGCACGGGAAGTCCAACTTCTTTTTTCAGTGCGGTTATGAGTTCGTAGGTTGGTTGTGGTGCGAGCATGCCTGCCATGTCTTTGATGCAGATGGAATCGCAATCGAGTTCGGCTAGTTTTTTGGCGGTTTTCACGTAGTAATTTATTGTGTGGACTGGGCTGATTGTGTAGCAGATTGTGCCTTGGGCGTGTTTACTCACTTTTTTGGCGGTTTTGATGGCTAGTTCCATGTTTCTTATGTCGTTTAAGGCGTCGAAAATTCGGAAGATGTCTATGCCGTTTTGGGCGGCTTTTTCCACGAATTTTGTGACGACATCGTCTGGATAGTTTCTGTAGCCAACCACATTTTGTCCACGGAGTAGCATTTGAAGCGGTGTCTTTTTTATGTGGTGTTTTAGGGTGCGGATTCTTTCCCATGGGTCTTCGGCTAAGTAGCGTATGCAAACGTCGAAGGTTGCTCCTCCCCACATTTCGAGTGAGAAGAAGCCTACTTGGTCTATTTTTTCCGCTATGGGAATCATGGAGTCGGTGCGCATTCTCGTAGCCATTAAGGATTGGTGTGCGTCTCGGAATGTTGTGTCGGTGATTTTGACTGGGGGCTGTGTCAGAGTGACTAGACCCTCCCTTATATACCTTGAACTTGAGAGTAGAAAGGGTAAGTGAAGCGGTATTAATTCATTTAGGTGGTGAAAACGATTTTGCATTAATGAGTTTACTTCATAGAGGACAAGGGAGAATTTGTTGCCTCAGTTTTTGTAGAGAGGGTAAGTTTAAAGTAGGATCAGTAGGCAAAATATGCTTATGAGCGAGAATAAGAAATTACTAGCAATTCTCATCGTGCTTTTTCTCTGCACTTTTCTTCCATCAATTACTTCTAAGCCTTTTACGGCGGAAGAGACGCCACTTGTGATCAAAGATGTTATCGCTCAAACTTCTGCTGCATACTTGTGGCTCAGCCCTTTGGTTCATGTCGCTACCGCTGTACTACTTATTGCCCTTTATCGATATGGGCAGAAGATGGGTAGGGTTGTTGACGCCTATTTTGGGATTCTGTTTCTCTTCTTTGCCTTTGGTCAACACGTCGCTGTAACCGAGAGCTATGGGTTTGCCGTGATCACTGGGAATCTAGTGATGATTTTGATTGTGGGCTTGTTCTGGGTGTGGGAAGTCTTTAGACCTCGGAACGAGTATGTTTTTCAGCGTCTTCCTTGGTGGAGGTACTGGGTGATACCCTTTTCCATTTTGGCTTTCTGGTTTCCAGCAAACATTGATTTGAGTCCAAACCTTAGTCCTCTTCTGCTGCTCACATCATCCTTTGGTGTGGCATTCTGTCCTACTGCCCCGGTGGTGATTGCCATTCTGACTCTGATTTATCCAAGGGTTAACAAACCTCTTCTTAGGATCACAAGTTTTGTGGGTTTGCTCATTGGTCTGTTTAACGTTATGTCATTGTTTGTGATGCCTGGCTACACTTTTTGGCTTTTAGTCCTTCACACGCCTCTTGTCTTCATCTCCATGTATGGCTTACTTATCCGTGGATAATGAAGAAGCGCTCATAATGGTATGTTTCCGTGTTTTCTTGCTGGTCTGGGTTCGCGTTTTGTGGTTAGGCTTTCTAGTGCGCTTATGAGTTTTGGTCTGGTTTCTGCTGGTTCAATTACTTCGTCTATGTAACCTTTTTGTGCGGCTATGTATGGGTTTGCGAACTTTTGGCGGTATTCGCCTACAAGCTCCATCCGCTTTTGTTCCTGGTCTTTGGCTTCGGCGATTTCTCTGCGGAAGATTATGTTTATGGCTCCGTGTGGGCCCATCACGGCGATTTCGGCTGTTGGCCACGCGTAGTTGATGTCTGCGCCGCTGTGTTTAGAGCCCATGACATCGTAGGCTCCGCCGTATGATTTGCGTAGTATTGTTGTGATTTTCGGCACTGTTGCCTCGCAATACGCGTATAGCAATTTGGAGCCGTGTTTTATGATGCCGCCGTGTTCTTGTTCTGTGCCGGGTAGGAAGCCTGGCACGTCCACGAAGGTTATTATTGGGATGTTGAAGCAGTCGCAGAAGCGTATGAATCTTCCTGCTTTCATTGAGCTGTTTATGTCTAATGCGCCTGCGTAGTGGGCGGGTTGGTTGGCTACTATGCCTATGGTTTTGCCGTTTAGGCGTGCGAAGCCTATCACTATGTTTGGTGCCCATAGGGGTTGGATTTCGAAGAATTCGCCGTTGTCAACTACGCGAAGAATGACTTCTTTAACGTCGTAGGGTTTGTCTGGGTCATCTGGGATTATTTTTGCTAGGGTTTCGTCTGTGCGGTTTGGATCGTCGGTTGGCTCTATAGTGGGTGGGTCTTCGAGGTAGTTGTTCGGCAAATAACTTAGGAGTTTTTTGATGATCTGGGTGCAGTGTTCTTCGTCTTTTGCTATGAAGTGGGCGACGCCGCTGGTTTGGCTGTGAACCATGGCTCCGCCGAGTTCTTCGAAGGTTACTTCTTGTCCTAGGACGGTTTTGACCACGTCTGGACCTGTGATGAACATGTGGCTTGTTTTATCAACCATTATTATGAAGTCGGTTAGGGCCGGAGAATAGACGGCTCCGCCCGCGCATGGCCCCATAATTGCGGATATTTGTGGTATTACGCCTGAGCTTATGACGTTTCGGAAGAATATGTCGCCATAGCCTGCGAGGCTTGTTACTCCTTCTTGTATGCGTGCTCCGCCTGAGTCGTTTAAACCTATGACTGGCGCACCTGTTTTCATGGCCAAATCCATAAGTTTGCAGACCTTTTTTGCGAACATTTCGCCTAGCGAGCCGCCGAAAACCGTGAAGTCTTGTGAGAAAACGTAGACAAGTCTGCCATCAATTGTGCCATAGCCTGTTACGACGCCGTCTCCGAGAAATCTCTTTTCAGCCATTCCAAATTCAGTGCATTGATGCACAACAAACCGGTCGAGTTCGTTAAAGCTGCCGGAGTCAAGTAAGAGTTCGGCGCGTTCTCTCGCTGTGAGCTTGCCTTTGGCGTGTTGTTCCTCGATTCGTTTCTGTCCGCCACCAAGCTTGGCTTGTTCGCTTAATTCTCTTAAACATTTAATTTTCTCCTCAACTGCTGGTTCTTTTATTGCGCTCATTTTAGTCCCTCACTTTGATGGGTATATTGCTCACCAAGTATTTAGAACATATGGAAAGACTTTATTTCAGCATCTTTTACTTTGTTCGTAGAGAAACATCTCCGACGAAAATACGCTTTATCGTCCCATCTTTAAGCTTGAGAATCAACGCGCCTTCATAGTCAATGTCTAACGCTAAACCACTCAATTTTTCGGTTGCGCTTGTAACTTCCACTTGGTAGCCTAGAAAACTAGCGTAGTTTTTCCATTCCTCTAGAACGGGAGTGAAGCCTTTCCCTATATATAGGTCGTAAATGTTTTCCAGCCTTTCAAGCAAAGCCCTAAAAAGCTCTTCTAACCTAACCTTTCGGCCAAGCTCATTCTCAACCGAAGTCGCAACCCGTCTCAGCGACTCTGGAAAAACCTTTTCCACATCAAACTTCGCGTTAACGCCGATGCCAACAACGACAAAGTTGACATTTTCGCCTGTCGTGTTCATTTCAGTGAGTATACCGCAGATTTTCCGTCTGTTCACCAGCACATCGTTGGGCCACTTGGTCTCCGACCTTAAGCCATACATTTCGCGCAAAACCTCAGCCACAGCCAACCCAGCCACAAACGTGAGTTTCACGGCTTCTGCGGGGCGGAGTTTAGGCCTTAGAATCACAGAAAACCACAATCCGCCACTTGGAGAAAGCCATTCTCGGCCAAGTCTTCCACGCCCAGCAGTTTGCGTCTCCGCAATCACAACTGTTCCTTCTTCCGCACTATGCTTAGCCAGTTCTTTAGCCAAATCATTTGTCGAGCCAACTTCTCTGGAGAAAAGAACGCTGTGTCCTAAGCGTTTAGTGCGTAAGCCTTCTTGAAGCCTATCAACCCTTATCTTAGCTGTCACTTCCGTCAACCACTAATGCTTTTCACAAAGCTCCAGAAGAACGCCCTTGGTGCTTTTCGGATGAATGAAAGCAATTTTTGCTCCGCTGGTACCGATTCTCGGTTGTTCATCTATCAGCGTTAAGCCTTTCTTCTTAAGCTCCTCCAAAACAGCCTCAATATTTTCAACTTTTAATGCGATGTGGTGGACGCCTTCTCCACGATTCTCAATAAATTTGGCAACGGGACTTTCGCTGTCAGTCGGCTCTAAAAGCTCTATTCGCGTTTCTCCGCCAGTTGAGAAAAAGGCCACCCTAACTTTCTGTTCTTTCACGACGTGAACGCCCTCGAGCTTTAAGCCCAGAACATCACGGTAAAGACCAATTGCCTCTTCTAAGTTGTTTACAGCAATTCCTATATGATACACTCCAGCAATCAATTCACACTTCAACCCCTTTCAGAACGTTAAATGGCTTGTAAGAAACGTTATAAAAAAGTTTCTAGATGCGGTTCAATAAAAACGCTTGAATTTAGCTAGGCTGTTCTAAAACGTAGCATTATAAATTACTTAAATGGGAAATATGGTTTGGAGGCAACACAAGGTTGAAAGTCAAGAGATTGCTGCTTATCATTATTCTCGTATGTTCCGTTCTTTCCTTAGCTGCAACGTTGGCATCCTACAACTTCTACTACTCAGATCCTCGTATCTATGATGCATCATTTGTGTATAGGGGCTGGCCACTCTATTGGATTGTTGAATCATGGTCATGGTGGAGCCCACCAGAATACCCTCATACCTCCAACTTTCAACCACCGAATTTTTTAATTGACATTGTTTTCTGGGCAGTTGTTTTCCAACTTCCATCCACAACCATACTTCTATTAAAAGAAGCAAAAAATTGATTATAGAAAGAGTATGAAGTAAAACTGTAAAAGTTGCGACAAAATAGCCACAGCTAAGTAATAACTGCTAAAACATCCCCTTTATTTACAATAGCTCCCTCAGAAACCTTAATTTCCTTTACAACTCCGGCTTTTAGTGCGACAATTTCGTTCTCCATTTTCATGGCTTCCAAAACGCAGATGCACTCTCCTCTTTCAACCTTCTGTCCAGCCTTAGCCCGCAACAACACAATTCTGCCTGCAATTGGAGCGGTCACCGCGTCCTTTTCAATTGCCAAACTTATTGCTGGCCTTCTCGTAATGGCAGTTATCGGTTCCCGCTTTACAGCGGGTTCCTTTGGAACTTTAGGTTGATATTGAACCTCAAAGAGTCTTCCGCCAATTTTGACTTGAACAATGCTCCTTTGAGTCCTCTGTACATTTGCTTGGAAGGGTTTGCCGTCAATTTCTATCAGGGCTGTTTTACCTTGACCTGCATTCTTGAGTTTAACCTTTACTGTTTTCTCGTTCACCTCGACTAGAAAGGTGTTTCCATTCCTCTCCAAAACCTTAACCCTGTGCGGCTTCCTGTTCACCAAAACCTCATGGGCTGTCAAAGTGTTCTCCCCAGCCTCCTAACTCTACCAGCAAGTTTCCATAGTGAAACCGCCTTAGGCTCCCTTCTTGGAATAACCGCTCGAACACCTCTCCTTTCTATGTGGTCAGTCAAAATGGCAACTATGGCAGCAGCTTCCTCCTCTTCCAAAACACGTTCTGGTAAAAGCTCCCCAATTCTTTCCTCAATAAAGTTTATGTGAATGTCTCCTTTGAGGAAGCATTCGTCTTCCATAATTTTCTTGTGGAAGGGAATGGTGGTCTTCACCCCATCTATCACGAATTCATTTAGAGCATTTTTCATTCTTTGTATGGACTCGTCACGGTTTAGCCCCCACGCAGCAAGCTTAACTATCAAGGGATCATAGAAAACTAATATGGAGTAGCCAGTGTATAAGTGGGTGTCAACCCTTATTCCTGGACCTCCCGGCGGATGGAACTTCGTAACCGTTCCAGGCGATGGCATGAAATTGTTGTATGGGTCTTCAGCGTTGATTCTGCAGTTTATTGCGTGTCCCCTCATAGTGATGTCGCGTTGTTTATACTCAAGCTTCTGACCCGCCGCGATTTTAATTTGCGCTTTCACAACGTCTACGCCCGTAACCATCTCCGTAATGAGATGCTCAACTTGAAGCCTAGTGTTCAACTCCAAAAAGCGATAATTTCCACCACGGTCAACTAAGAACTCGACCGTTCCAGCGTTAACGTAACTCACAG
>Ga0315309_1002101_pt1 | contig 11729 bp, 15 predicted proteins | sample TDP4_MG_FD_203080 | JGI IMG/M metagenome (GOLD analysis project Ga0315309, IMG submission 203080) | Freshwater sediment microbial communities from Lake Towuti, South Sulawesi, Indonesia - TDP4 | ecosystem: Environmental > Aquatic > Freshwater > Lake > Sediment | place: Indonesia: South Sulawesi...
CGCCGGCAGGGTCCAGGTCACCGAGAACCAAGTGCTTGTTCTGGAGAAGACGGACGCCAAGACCAAGATCCTGCTTGCTCTCGCAGCCCTGTACGTTGGAAAGATGATGGGAAGAGTTGCCGACGACACAGCCACACCTCAGCAAATAGCCCAATCGACCGGGATGATCGAAAGGGTTGCTCGGGCACGCCTCAGCGAGATGAAGAAAGACGGGCTTGTGGTTAGGCTGCCTGAGGGCAGGTACAGGTTCTCACCCATCGGAGAAGACATGGTCAGGAAGCAGCGAGGGCCTTCGAAGGAACGTGCAGGAGCCTAGGTCTACCAGGTCGTCTCGAGAGGAGGCGTGCTGAAGGATGGCGGAGGAAGAAGCACTTCACGTGAACATCGCCTACAAGGGCGTGGAGACCAGCTTCAAGGGACCTCCTGACCAGGTCTACCGAGCCGTGATATCATACCTTGAGAAAGCGATCCCGGCCTTCTCGCTGGCGTCCAAGGTGTCCTTTTCACTCGACCTTCAGAAGATCCTGTTCGACACGAAGGACGTGCTGGCTTACGTCCCCGACCAAGGCATGATCTTCGTAGATGCGCTCTCGTCGTTCCCGATGTCCGACGGGGTGATGCTGTACCTTCTGAAGTGTTATCTCGAGCATTCCCTTGGAATCCGGGATTCACCATCGGCGTCCATCGGGGATATCAAGAACGCTCTGACGCAGCCTGAAAAGTCTCTCTCAAGCCGCCTGACCGAGCTCATGAAACGTGGGTGGGTGAGAAGGATAGGCAGGGGTAGCTACGTGGCCACCCTGGTAGGAGTCAAAGAGATCTCCGAACGAATGCGACCGGAGTCTAGGCAAGGTCGATCTGAGTAGACGGTCGATTAGCAGACTGATGGGGGCCAGGGAGAGTCTCGGACCCCTCCGGGGGCGTCCTCTGAACATAGCGATACCTTCTAGATGTACCGGTGCGTGTTAGGGTGCTCTGCCGCACAAGGTCCAGCAATACGTGGGCTACAGCCGTTGAGTCATAGTTGTAGCCTCTCCTCGACAACTCTGCGCTTACCTGTGCCAGTGAACGGGATTCTGAGAACCAGCCTTCATCGTAAAGCGCGGCCACAACATCTCGGCAAGTGAGCCCACGTCGTGACCCCCTTGGGGCGGGTTGGGCCGTACCCGGCTGCTCCAGGCCCTCGGGCATTGAGCTCTGCAGAGCAGAAACGACCTGCTTGATTGTTTGTTCCACGACTGATCGGTCACATTCAATCTCAGCCTCGGCTGATCCTACCTTGACCCTCACCCTGACCCTGTCTGAACCACTCAAGCCAGCGCCCCCCTTAGCTGCGCAAGTTGTTGGCTTTCAAGTTGCGCAACACTTATAAGCACACCCCGAGACTCCTCAGAGGGCGGAGACAGCGTGCGGGTTTCCCTCGTCGATGAAGAAGGAGCCGAATTCATCGCTTCCCGGCCCTTAAGAGGCTCCGAGGCTGAGCTTAAAGCGTTTTCGGATGTCGGTCTAGCCAGCCTCACCAGCATGGATAGGAAATCCGTCTTCCTGAATGGTGTGCTCGATGAAGCGAACGGGTATGATGATCAAGATGAGACCGACGTGGCTGCTGTGTCCCTGAGTCACTGTCGTCCAACAGTCATACCTGTGGAGCCCACCGGCGTAGTTCGCGACGTCGCCTCCGTGGACGTGTCTTCGATGAAGATCGCCGAGGATGCGAGGGGGATTGTCATCGCCGTTAGGGGGTCTCTCGTACGCAGAAAGGGTGACCGTGTCTCCGCCGATGTCCTTGGACCCTTTCTCTTCTATGTGACTGAGCAAAACAAGGATTTGATCTATGCCTCCCTGAGATCCCGGCTTCTCGGAGAAGAGAGGCCTGTCGAGTCGCCGCAGCTTGAAAGCATGCCGAAGAGGATCTGCAACCTGTTTGACCGTTGGGTTCAAATCAGCGCCGCGACAAACTTGAGGGATTCGATACTCCTCTTGGATGGTTCGCTGACAGCGGGCACGGTCGACAGCCCAACGCGGGTCATGGAGCACCTTGTCCTCGCGTCGACCACGAACGGGAACAGCATCATCGCCTTCTCCAAGATGACTCGGCTGAGAGTCCTCGGGGTGAAGATCACGGAGCTAGAAAACGGGCACGCCTCTCCATACCTCCTGAAGGTTGGCCACCTGATCTCGCAGTCTGCCACGTTCCGCTGTCTGGGGCAGATCTACGTTGCCCACCTCTCACCGGTCTTCTACTCCTACAGGGTTGACGTGAACTCGGGATCCGCCAAGAGCGATGCAGAAGCTATTGGATCCCTTCTCTCAAGCGACGCATTTACATATGGGTACCCTGAGACCCTTGTCTACGCGCACATCCTATCCACGTTCAACAAGCTTGACGTAATCGGGCTTCAGCGTTTTCTGACAGAGCAGATGGAGATAACAATCACAGAGGACCCATGCATAAGACAGTCGCTCTTCTTGCCCTTTGACAGGAGCTGAGGCAAGTGAAGATCCTGAAAAAGGAGGGAGATGTCCTTCAGCTCCTCGCTTTCCCATCGGACATGGAGATGCGGAAGGGAGATTATCTTGTGGCGGATGATGATGAGGGCAGAAAGGCTCTTCTTCAAGTCATCGACGTCGGCTACGCCAACACGCCTGGCATGCTCGAAGACTTGCTCAGAACGATGTCCATCGAGAAGGTCGACGTTGAGACAAGAGCAGACACTCTGAACATCTGCTCCTTCACGCTTCTCATCAAGGATGCCCGCATGGTTTCAGCGAAGATCCGAGCGATAGTGGAGTACGGAAAGATCGCCCACGGCAGCTCCTGGCTTCCATCAAGGTTCGGCGCCAGGATAAGGAAAGCCGGCGTCGGGCTCTTGAAAGAAGTTAGTGGCCTAACGAGCAACCACCCTGTCGCTCTAGGCGAAGTGGGGGGAGAGGCCTTCTCCTTCGACGCGGACTCTCTCGACGGTAGGCTGACTATTGTGACGGGAAAGAAGGAGACGGGGAAATCCCATGCGGTCAAGCTCATCTGCAAATCTCTGGTCGAGCACGGCGCCACCGTCATAGTCTTCGACGTGAACGGCGAGTACGTCAACCTGGGGCGATCGCGAGCGGGATCCCCCAACGACATCTATGACAGAACAACAGTATTGGAGCCCGGGGTCAGCTTCAAGATAACTGTGGAGGAAGCAGGGCTCGGCGTCATTTTGAACATCCTCGAACACATCTATGACACGCCGGCAACGAGTTGCAGGGAGTTTGCCAGAATCTGGAGGCACCTGAGACACGAGGGGATCCACGTCACCCTTGGGTCTATCGGGATGGCTTTGGAGAAAGCCGGTATGCACGACTCTGTGAGAGAGGCACTGTCTTCAAGGATCTCAGCCCTGGAATCAAGCGGGTTCTTCACCCAGCGAGCGACCGAGGCAACCCATCTGGATCGAGTGATCAATTCCTCCAGACACGGCTTGCTCATGGTGTTGAACATGAGAAATCTGTTTTCGTCGACGAGAAGAATGGTGGTCGAGTGTGTGCTCAGCCAATTGGGAGATCTCCTCGGTAGGTCGTTGCTCCCATCTCTTTTCCTCGTGGCCGAGGAAGCCCATCTCTACCTGAACAACACCTACTGGGACGACCTCGTGACTAGAATGAGACACCTCGGTCTTTTCCCTCTGTTTGTCACTAACCAGCCGGACACGATACCTCACACGGTCTACAGACAGGCGGACAACATACTGCTCTTCAACTTCACAAACGAGCTGGATCTGGAAGCAATTTCGAGGGCGTCTCGCGCTGATTCTCAAACGGTGAAGATGATCGCTACCGCCTTGCCCCCAAGGCACTGTCTGGCTTTGGGCCACTTGGTTGGCGACCTTCCCCTGGTAGTAGGGGTGGGCGGCCTAAACGCTAGGACTATGGGAGAAACCAGGCTCTTCTTTGGCAGTCAATTCGGGAAGGCAGAGAGTCGTGGAGAGGTGGCTGCTGCGACTCTGCATGGCCCTTAGGACCCCCTCTCTTCATCGTGAATGGTTCTGCGGATCCCGGACGCTGTCTACAGTCAAGCGTTATCCGACAAGTCTGTGGGCCGTGTTGGACTTCCTCGTATGGAATCGCTGTTGCCGGCTGAGGTTGAAGGGGTCGCTGCTCACCCTCCCGTCGTGTCATGCCGGGCAAGAGGAGGGTGCGGTCTACTCGTCAGCATCACCCAGCCGAGCCAAGCCGCGATAAAGCACAGGGCAAGAACAAGAACTAGAACGGGAATCCTCACCGAAAGGTCGGGTGAAAGCACCGGAATAAAGCCAAAGAACCAAGCCACGTAGAAGATCCCGAAAGCTATGCTTCCGAGAAGGACGATGGCTCCGAAAGCTCCCGCCCTGCTCAAGAAGCATCTGCCCCGAAGCGTTGCGCCCAGAGACGATTAAATAAGCGTTCCGGGCAACTCCTGGCCATGGGTTCAGACGTCGTCTGATTCACAACACCCTTATAGATCATCCCTCGCTGGGGGGTCCAACCTAGCACTAGGCGAAGAACTTGAGTAACGAGGACAAGGCAAGGCGTTACCTGGAGGGATCCATCAATCACCTAAAGACGGTCTTGGCGAATCTAAAGGCTCGCAGGAAAGCAGAAGACACCGATCTGGAGCTTTGGCGCGCCTACAGCAAGGCGGAGTTCGCCCTCTTCATCCTCTCGATCTCTGACGAAGAGAAACGTTGGGCCATCCAAGAGAAGATCGACGGGGGCACACCCACCCTCCAATTGATGGAAGAGGCGGAGCAGATGCTGCAGGATGCAAGTAGAGCTTCGATCCTTGGTTCTCAGGAGAACCTCGCCAAGATTTGGAAGGCCGAGACGCGTATGATCCATGTCAGCAAGACCATTCAGAAGGGGGAACGACCAGAGAGGAGCTGAGTCAAAGGTCCCTCTCGAAGATTTGCATGTCGCCCGGCTGGACAATTGATCGTTCTTCGATCGGAGGTTGATGGTGACCATGGCCGACCGAGAGACATCGGGCGGCTGAATAACATACGTCATCTTTATATGTCGTCCGACTTTTGTGTCGGAGAAAGTCAAAGGGGCAGAGAGGGCTTGAGACTTCCATGTGAGGTTGCTGTTAGGTCCTTGGTTCCAGCGATGAGAGCGTCCATCGCGAAGGAGCTAGCCGATCAATATGGGCTCAAGCAACACAGGATAGCTGAGTTGCTGAACGTGACACAAGCCGCCATAAGCTACTACACCCGCGAGGTGCGTGGGGCTGCAGTGAACATCGACAGGGTCGGGGAAGTCCGTCAAGCTGTCAAAGACATAGCGGCCGCGCTTGCGAGTGGCGACTGGATTGCGCCTGATCTAATGCAGCGCTTCTGCGTAGCGTGTGGTGCAGCCAGAGAAGCCGGCTTGATATGTCGGCTTCACAAGCAGATGGAGCCGTCGATCCCTTTGCGCGAGTGCACAATATGCAAGTTGAACCAGTCGAGCTGCGGCAAGAGGCTGCGGTAGCGCTGATTTTGGGGTTCGGTTCGGCTGAATCCACGACAGATGCGTACAAGCGCGGCATGGCACGGTCTTTCGCCCCGTAGGCCGAAATGGCATACAGGGTGATCGCAAAGCTCTTGTCCTGTCAATCGTCCCGGGCAGCAGAGGTTCTACATGAGAGCACGGCTCGGCATTCCCCTGCTATCGTTCGCAGTGGCGTCCTTGACTGTTGGGGTACTGGCTTCATCAGTCGCTGTCCAACCCCTGGGCTCTACGGTGTCGCAGGAATTGCCACGTGGGATTCTCGGTCTCCCCGCGGAGGTCTAGGCCGCTATGGTCAACGTAGCGATAGTCGCAGTATCTGTGTATCTGCTGGCACGCGAAAGATGACAGAGGCTCAGCCCCACTTCCGCCATGCTCCAACTGCTCTATCGGTGTCACAATCGAATGGCTGGCCGGCTTCAAGGATTGACGCTGGTATTCGATTTTACGCCAACATTCAGATTTTCTAGAACTCCCCATGCCGGAAAGCGATTTTAGCATCTGGCTTGGACGATTGACTCAGTGGGATGCCCTTGTCGCAATACCTTCCGCTTCTCAAGATAGACGATCTCTGGAAGAGCTACGAGGAGGTCCAAGCCGTTCGAGGCTTGAACCTGGAGGTCCTGAGGGGGGAGATAATTGGTCTTCTGGGTCCCAATGGATCTGGGAAGACAACGACGATGAAAGCAGTTCTGAGATTGACGCGGAAAGACTCCGGCAAGATATGGGTGCTTGGTCGAGACATCGACCAGGCGTCCTACGAATACAAGCGTTGGATAGGTTACGTGCCTGAAGCGATGGTCCTTCCCGAATACCTAACCGTGTCGGAGTTCTTGGCGTTCAGCGCAAGAATTCACGGTGTTGAGGAGAGCAGTTTTCTCGATGTCGCGAACGAGTACCTAGGTGCCTTCCGTCTTGACGGCAGAAAGAATGACTACATAGGAGCACTGTCCAAGGGCATGAAGCAGAAGGTGGCAGTTGTCTCGGCGCTCCTACACGAGCCCGATCTGCTGTTGCTTGACGAACCGCTGCTCTTCCTTGACCCCGAGGCTCAACACGTCTTCAAACAGGTTGTCAGAGAGAAGGTGGATTCTGGGGCTGGGGCGCTTCTTTCCACACACCTATTGGACACGGCTGAGCGGTTCTGCGACAAGGTGACGGTGATCCATAATGGTCAGAAGGTCGCCGAAGACAGCTTGCAGCGCCTTCGAAGCATCGCAGGCAGGGAAGAGGAGGCGACGCTCGAGGAAGTTTTCCTGATGCTTACATCAGACCGACCGGTCATCTAGGCTGGGCGTGAATGTGCCCGTGAACAGCGCTCTCTCGATCGCGGTTTTTAAGACAAAGTCAACCTACGGCGCTGTGCGTCGATCACGTCGGATGCTCTTGGTCTTTGTGTTGGGAGTGGTGCTTCTCCCCCTTCCGGGCACGTTCTTCGCCGCCTCGTACTTCTATCATCTTGTCTCCACTGAGGTCATCGATCCAACCTCCCTAACGCCCTACCTCTCCTTGACTCTTGACCTCCTCGTCGTGGTGGCGGCTCTAGTAACCGCGCTCAGCCCCACGTCCTTGTTCTACACTTTCGCTGACGAATACTGCATCGCTGCATCCCCCTGCACCTTTAGGGAGTTCTTCTTGGGCGCTTGTGCGGCAACCTTCCTCAACGTCCTCGTCATGATGACGCCGATCTTTTCGGGAGCAAGCCTGGCCGTGATAATCGTCGGAGGCAAGTCCATCTTTGACGCCTTGGCGTTTCTCTTTTCAGCTTCATCTTTCGCTTTCCTCGTGTCGATGTTCGTTAGCTCCATGGCGGTGATGTACAGGATGGGGATGAGAAAGGCCTGGCTGGCGACAGTCCTAGCACTCTTAGTCTTCACGGTGTGTCCTGCAGTGAACGGCAAGGAGATAACGCTGGCCTGGTTTCCCAAGACCTTCCTTCCTGGTTCGCTGACAGCTAGGATGCTCCTAGTGAGCGGTCTACCTGGCTTGACGACGCAAGCGACGGACGTTCTTGGTATGATCTCTTGGTCGGTAGCCTGCCTGCTGCTGGCCTTTACTGTGTCCGGGAGGGATGCCTTTCAGGTGATGAACCCGACTCCCCTGATAGCTTTTGGTCAGCCCAAGACTCCGCGGCTTCTACCCTACAGGTATATTCGAGCGCCGCGTTTCAAGCCCTTCAAGCACGGCGTAGGAGGTGCGCTGGTGGCCGCGGCTTTGACAAGAATTGCGAGAGGGGGTCAGCTAATGGCGCTGACGGTCTTCGTCTTGTCTATTGATCTTGCACCATGGTTTATGAACAGGCTGACGAATGGCGCCCCATTGCATCCTTTGACAGATCTGTCCCTGCCGGTTGTCACCTCGCTGATCCTCGCTGCTCTTCTCTCGACCGGCTGGTTCGTGGACATAGACGAGATGCTGGTTGTCTTCTCCGCGCCGGTGAAGCGCTCGACCTACGCCAAGTCCATGATGATCTCCGTTCTCTTGTCGTGCCTTCTAGTCTCCACCATCCCCACCGCTCTGGCGGTCGTTCTGTATGGGATAGATGGGTGGGGAGCACTCACTGTCGTCGTCGGCACAGTCTCCAACCTAGCCGTGGCATCTGGTACTTCGCTGCTGGTTGCTGCATTCCTCAAACCCAGGGCAACCGAGATCGTCTTCTCTCCCTCAGAGATCACCACGGTTTTCGCATCCATGACGTTGACATCCCTGCTCGTGTTCCCTGTCATCGTCTCGATCGCCTTGTGCTCACTCGTGCCTAGGAGTCTCTTCGCCCTTGTGAGCCTCGTTTCAGTTCCTTTCTACGCGATCGTCATTTTCTTGGGGGAGTACCGTCTCCTGTCGCGTAGGCTAGATGGGCTCTCGCTGTAGGGACATGTGCAGACCGAGACTCCACTAGCACAATCGATCAGGTCACATTTTCGGGTTACCACAATGGATATATGGCTGGCGCGGTTCCCGCCAGCGTGGGAGAGTTTGGGTTCCAACGAACAGGGTAACACCGCCTCGCGCGCGAAGCGCTTCATCGGAGTCATAGTGAGGCCGAATCGAACCTTTGAGGGAATAGCTCAAGACCCCGCCCTGCCCTTGGGATTGCTGATATTCGGAATCAGCTTGGCCCTCTCCGTTGGACTCACCCTCTATCTGTACTCCTACAGGATTCACGTAGGCAATTTGCTTCAGCTGCCTGCGCCCGACCCTGTTGGGGGATATGGAGGAATAGTTGCACCTGGAGTGGCGACGCCTGACTATTCGGCCATTGCAACTCAGGACATCACGTTCCGCCTTCTCTTTCTTCTTATAGTCCAGGGGGTGGCTTGGTTGGTCGCGCAGGTCTTCAAGAGAAAGGAAAGCTCGTTCAACATCCTGCTTTCCGCGGTTAGCCATGCCTTCGCCGTAATGGTTGTGGGGGCAATTATCGTGGCGCCGTTGGCTCTGATCTATCCAGAGCAGAACAACCAGGTCGTACAAGTCACGTACGAGAGGGCGGTTCTCTCAAGAGTCTCTTTCAGAGGAACGTTCATCCACGCTGCTTCGATGGGACAGCCCACAGCTATCCTCTCCCAACTGAACAGCTCCCGCGTCGATGTCTCGATGGCTGTCTCAGATCAACTCAACGCCTCCGAAGGAGAATCGATACTCATAGGGCTGGTGATTGAGAACGTCACAGTTGGCGGCTCAACTTTCAACGGCAACATCACCGTAGAGAAGGCCGTTCTCTCCAGCATCGAGAGAGATGACTGGACGGATGGGCTCGCAGTCCTCAATGCATCGAGAGCAGTGGTGTCGTTCGGAGTCATTCGAGACGGAACCAGTTACGTCTGGAATCGAGAACGAGCTCAGGAGACCGGCTACGGTTGGAATCCTGCCCTTCCACCGCCCAACGCTGTCGACCTTCTACTCTGGTTTATCCCCTTGGGACTGCGCTTATGGATCATAGGCCTTGGTTCAATAGCAATGTACTGGACCTATGGCGTTGGCGTGCCGACCGATGGCTCCATCCGTGCACGCGTAATCGCTCTGCTCAAGCTCACCATAGCACCGGTGGCCATCGTTCTGCTGTCGCTGGTGTTTCTTCCCAGCGTGATCCTCTCTCCGTACTAGGGAGCGTCCAGCCGGGTGAGTGCTGACTAGATCAGTACTCGATCGATCGACGGAAGCCGGTCCCGGGCGATCCTCTGCAATCCTGCTCAAGACCTCTCCTTCGGGGGAGATCTCGCCTCTGCAGATGCGACTTGAATTGATGGGCTTCCCGTCTTGAGCTAGAACCATTGGGCAAACGACAACCTCGAGCTGAGTGAGCATCTTGTCCATCCGGATATCATTGATTTCTGCGGCCCGGCCCGCGGTAGATGGGCTAACGACAATGGCGTCGATCGTTTGGTCTGTGACGGAGGGTCCGTAGGGGTCGTCGATCTTCATTATCTCGGCGGTGTCCAGCCAGCCATGCTCCGCCAGCGCTTTCCTTAGGTTCTCGAGTCTCACCTCGTATGGAGGAACCTCATAGCTCTTGCCGATCTTCTGCACCAGGTTGTCGCTTGTCAGGCCGATCACAACCTTCTCGCCGACTGAAAACGCGGTCCACAGAAGGGACAGATGACCATGGTGGACGACGCTGAATGTTCCTCCCAGACAGACCTTGCCGTACCTCTTCACCTTGGTTGGCTGCGATATCTCCTGCTCAAGCTCACCAGCAGAGATCCTTAGTTCGCTGAGTATGACCATCGCTTCCCCAACTGGTATCCCCAGCTTGCTGCTGAGATCGGCCGGCTCGATGGAGGGCTCGGCAGGAAGTATCCGGTCCATGACATATGACTTGTGTGAAGGATACAAGATCATGCTGTGAACCGTCTCGACAAGGATGTCCCAGAGAGCATGCTTGACATAATCCCTCGACAAGGCTGATCGCCGGAGGCTTCTCCAAGCGGCACTCCTCTCGCCTCAGTTAAAGCTTTAAGCCCCTTCAAGTCGAGGGCAGTGCACGCGTCACGATGTCTCCTCGCAATCTCGTCAACGCGGTCGCGGTGGATCTCGACGGAACTATTGTTCATTTCACACTAGACTATGCCGCGATCAGAAGAGACGTCCTGCGTCTCATCGCCGCTCGCGGCATAGACCCGAGAGGCTACTCGATGCGCGACAGAGTCTCCTTCATGCTTGACAAGGCGACGAAGGAACTGGTTTCCAGGGGCAAGCAGGACGAGATCGCTGCGCTCGAAAGAGATGTCAAGGAGGTAGTAAACAGGTACGAGGTTGAAAACGCCAAGACGGCTCAGCTGGTACCCGGTGCCAGAGATGCCTTGGCTGCTCTCAGGCGCTTCGGCCTCAAGCTTGGTCTCTTCACGGCCAGCGGGAGAAAGGCGGTGGACCTGATCTTGGAGGCTCACAGCCTTAGGGGTCTCTTCCAAGCTGTTGTCACAAGAGATGATGTGGGGCTTGGTCTCATGAAGCCTCGAGTGGACCACCTGCTGACCCTGATAAACTACCTCTCAGAGAAACCCGAGACAACTCTAGTGGTCGGTGACAGCATCATAGACATAATTCCAGCCATACAGCTGGGAGCGTGCGCAATCGGTGTGGAAGGAGGAATAGCGAGCGCTCAAGAGCTGAGGCGAGAGGGCGCTGTCGACGTAATTCCGTCTCTTTCGCAACTTCCAAGGTGGATCCAAGAGAACACGCCTTCGAGGCAGACCTCATGACCTTGCAGCGCGTTTCACTGCTGCATTCGAGAGAAGCCAGATTCGAGCTTCTAGGGCGCATGAAGGCTCATGGCTTGAGAGTGAGGATGCACGCCTTTGAATATCTGATCGCCCGCAGAGGGTTCGCCTGCATCCTTCTCCTTGAACCCGCCTGGAACAAAGCACACGTATTCAGAATGAAGTGGAATGCCGAGGAGGCCGATAGAGTTTCAGACTTGATTGTAGAGATATTGATGAAAGCTGACCCGGGGATTGAAATCGATCTGGAGTAGGATGCCCAAAGCGTAGAGACGCAACCGATGAAAGTATGACATCGAGATGTCCCGTGTATCAAACTCAGAAGGTGTTCACGCGAATTCTTTTATCTGGTGCTTAGCCGGACCCGGAGCATGAGAGCGGTTGATAGGGTCAGGGCGCTTAAGATAGTGGCCATCCTGCTGGCGCTCGCAGATCTTACGGTCTTTCTTCTCTACTCCTTGAACCAGTTCTATCTCCAGATGATCTATCTCGTTTCCTGGGTTCTGG
>Ga0315309_1002103_pt1 | contig 11722 bp, 13 predicted proteins | sample TDP4_MG_FD_203080 | JGI IMG/M metagenome (GOLD analysis project Ga0315309, IMG submission 203080) | Freshwater sediment microbial communities from Lake Towuti, South Sulawesi, Indonesia - TDP4 | ecosystem: Environmental > Aquatic > Freshwater > Lake > Sediment | place: Indonesia: South Sulawesi...
GGACTGGAATGGTGACTGGACGGCACTTTCAGGTCTAACCCCTAATCCGTCGAATTTGTCTCTAGACATGATCACGCTTTTCCTTGCAGGAATTTTCGCAGTGTTCATCATCCTCTGGGTATCCTCTTTAATCGCAGCATTCTTTGTCAGGCGCTCGCTTGGAACGCTTTCAGTAAAATCAGGCGTTGGCTTGTTCTCAACCGCTGGATTACTACTTCTCATAGGCGCAGTGTTAATCGTTCTCTTCGGCATAGGGTTGATCCTAATCTGGATTTCTGCACTGTTACTAGCAATTGCCTTCTTCCAGATAAGGCCCCAACAGGCACAACCGACAACGTCAGCTGCTGCAATAACCTAGGTGCAAAGGCTTCAAGCGGAGGGTTTGAAAATGAAGGGCATAGTTGTCTATGATACCTCCTACGGCAACACCAAGAAAATCGCAGAAACCATTACAGAAGCATTGAAAGAGTCAGGAATAGAAGTTGACCTTTTCGACGTGAAAGACGTAAAGAAGCTAAGCGCAAAAGACTACAATTTTCTGGTTCTCGGTTCTCCAACCCGATTTGGCACGATGAGCTTCGCAATCAGAAGTTTCTTGGGCAAAGTGAAGAGTGAGGAATGGATGAACAAGCCTTTCGCAGCCTTCGACACTGAAAACCCTGAAAACGTTGAAAAGAAACAAGGCAGTGCAGCCGAAAAGATCGCCGAAAAGCTCAAAGAAAAGAAGATGAATCAACTGCTGCCAGTTCTGAAAGCCCTTGTGTTTGAAATGAAGGGACCGCTTGAAGAAGGCGAAATCGAGCGGACAAAAGAGTATGCAAGGGGACTCGGTATTAAATTGAAGGAATAGAAACCGTAACCGTCATGGCGCGCGCGTTACGTTCGGACAGAAGGTGTGAAGTTGCTTGAAAAACGAGTGACTCCGCTTCCATTTCTTCTACTGCTAGTCTTTCTAATGGCATTGAGTCTTTTGCCGGAGAATTCCCAGACCCAAGGGTCTGTCTCTGCTGAGAGCGACTCCCTTGTGACTCAGGTACCTAGCGGTATAAATGAGAACCAAACAGTATACGTCGCGATATATCTCATCAACCTTTACAGCTTCGAATACAAGAGCGGCAGCTACACTCTTGACATGTACATCTATTTTGCTTGGATTGACACAAACATCAACACGGCTAATTGGTATCTGATGAATGGTTACCCCACTTATCCTGGAGCCAAACTTCTCGTAGAAGAGAACAAGACTAGCAACGTCAAATGGGAACTCTATCGCGTCAGAGCCAATCTTAATACTCCAATCGATCCGACCGACTATCCTTTTGAAACAATCAAGCTACCGATCTCAATCGAGCTGCTTGAACATGATTATGATATCTCTTTTGTTTGGTTGACTCAGGAAACGGGCATAGCCCCAGGCTTTACAAATACCGGGTGGAACAGCCCTGTTATTGATCTCACCACTTCGATTACTCATTATCCGCTTGGAATGAATTCGCCAAGAGCAGACATGTTCATTGTACAACAGAGGAATTTCTCCGGAGCGTTTATGAAGACGATCTTTCCGCTACTCATATTCTGCTTCGTGTCGGCGGTGTGTTTTCTTTTCAAGATGCATGAGAGTTCGGCTTTGAGTTTACGCGTTGGAATTGGCACTTCGATGTTGATTTCGGCTGTCTTGTTCAACATTTCAGAGCAAAGCGCTATTCCGCCAGTTACTAAAGTCACTTTCTACAGTTTGTTAATGGTTGCAGTTATTTCCTTCTTGGCTTTAGTTTTGATTGTTACGGTTCTGGGATACGTGGAGTGGATGCGCACTCAGGACAAGAAACACGTGGAAAAAATAAACAGAATAGGCTTCGCAATATCCTTGGCAATCCCTGTTCTTGTCTTTTTAACACTTTTCCTCGTCAAATAGTGCACCTAGCGCGCGCTGTGTGAAAGTGGGTTTTTTCCGTTTATTCAAGTAATTTCAAGACCATTGCGGCCAGCAGTAGCGCGCACTTGGGCATCACGATTGAAGAATCGCAGGATTTTGGGGAGATATGTCAATGTTGTTGTAATTTCGCCGTTTGTCTGGCTCGTTGGCAGAGCTTCAGTTGATGGAATTTCTATCCAACCAGCATAACTAGATAAAGCATTTTAGCAAGTAAGACGCATTACCTGCTGGAGATACACATGAACATTAAGAACCTGTTCGGCTACAACTGGTATTCTCGTCGAAAAATCCTCAATAGCATGGCTGAAATCCCTTGGAAAACGGTTGTTGAAAGCTGTGGAGCCAGCTTTGACTGCGTCCGAGACATATTCATTCACAGTCTACAAGCTGAACAATTCTGGATTCGGCGCTTGAGTGGAACAAGCACAGAGGAAGTATTCAAAATACCATTCAGCAAGTTCGCAGACATCAACGCTATGCAAGAATACGCTGATCAAGTTGAGGCTGAAACAAACGAGTACCTGAAGACCTTAACAGACAAGAAGCTTCAAAGCATCTTTGAATACAAAGGATGGGATGGCAAAACTAAACGGAATAAGATTGAAGACATTCTAATGCACGTGATTGAAGAAGAAATCCACCACCGTGGAGAACTGCTATGCATCTACTGGCAAAACGACCTCAAACCACCATACACTAGCTACACAAATTATGTGGACAACACAAGTCAAGCATAATACACAATCAGTTTTCATTTGTTTTCTTTCTTGTCTTCAACCCACCAAGTCCAAGAATTCTCCATGTGTCTTCCCTTAATCGCACCGCTGATCCTCATCAAGTTCAACACGATCACATTGGAAGACACACAATGCGGATTCACTTTCAGAACCTCCATCTGCAGTTCCTTCGTGGTCAAGGGTCTTTTCGCCTCCCTAAGAATGGAGACAATGAGCGCGGGTCCAACCTTTGATTCACTCATCTGACTCACCTCGGGCAAATCACCGATAGACGTACTCACGTAACCTCATTATTTAACACTGCCTCCACTGTATGAAAGCCCCTTGACCAGTAGGAATCTTCAAGAATAAAGGAAAAGATAGAACACTATGCACGCACCACTAAAAGCGAGTTTTCACATAGTATTGGATTGTTCTTTCGAAAGTTTTATAGTGAATTCCCCTTAACACTATAAGATTCTTTCAAACAAGAATGGAGAATAGAATATCATGTCAGAGGAAGTTGCAATTGTCGGCATAGGCTGCACCGGTTTCAAACCAATCACACCAGACATCTCCTACAAAGAATTGATGTTTGAAGCGGCAACCAGAGCCTACGAAGACGCTGGAGGCATCAACCCACGCAAAGACATAGACGGCTTCGTCTCATGCGCCGAAGACTACTGGGAAGGGCACAGCATATTCGATGAATTCGTCCCAGACCAAATAGGCGCCGCACTACGCCACCTATTCACAGTGTCAGATGACGGACTGATAGGCTTAGCCACAGGCTACATGCTCATCAAAACAGGACAACTCAACACAGTCGCAGTTGAAGCCCACAGCAAACTCTCAGACGTAACAACATTCACAGGCATTGTAAATTTTGGATTAGACCCCATCTACAACCGCCCCTTAGGCGGACACCCACACTACATGGCAGGATTAGAAATGACTCGCTTCCTACACGAAACAGGGAACACTCGAGAACACTGCGCCCAAGTCGTCGTGAAGAACAAACATAACGCGTTACGTAACCCAAACGCTGCACATGGCGCCGATATTACAGTCGAAGATGTGCTTCAATCCGAGCCCTACTTTCACCCGTTGAATCGTTTGGACGTTAGTCCCTCAGCTGATGGAGGAGTAGTCATGGTCTTAGCTTCAGAAAGCTATGCAAAGAAAATCACAGACCAACCCGTGTGGATAAGAGGCATAGGCTGGATTTCAGACACTTCATACCCTGAATCTCGAGAATGGGGCAGAGCCATATACGCCGAATTAGCCGCAGACATGGCTTACAAAATGGCTGGAATTCGAAACCCACGGAAAGAAGTGGACTTCGCAGAAATCGACGATTCATTCTCTTACAAAGAACTCCAACACACGGAAGCACTCAAACTGTGCGGCAAAGGCAAAGCTGGAAAACTCACAGAACTTGGCGAAACCGAAATCAACGGCGACATGCCTGTCAACGCGTCAGGCGGACTTCTAGGCATGGGATACGCAATCGAAGCCTCAGGTTCACACAGAGTCCTTGAAGCCGTCTTACAACTGCGCGGTCAGGCTGGCAAACATCAAATCTGCAATGCCCAAATAGGCGTGGCTCAAAGCTGGCGAGGAATCCCCACAGCAACAGGCGCTGTCGCCGTTCTCAGCAGCGAGGTGAAATAGAAATGTTCGGCAAAAAAAGAGTAGCAGTCATAGGCGCAGGACTAACCCTGTTCAGAAGAAACATGAAAGAAACTGGCAGAGAAATGTGCTGGGAAGCCTCAAAAATCGCGCTCGATCAAGCAGGAGTTGAACTCAAAGACATACAAAGTGTGGCTTATGGAAGCGCACCAGACGCATTCGACGGCATCCACATGAAAGGCGAAAACATGACAGACGGCTCCGGCGCATGGCGCAAACCCTTCAGCCGAGTCTTCGTTGGCGGTGGCACAGGAGTCTTCACAGCGGAAGCAGGCTGGTGGCACGTAGCATCAGGCTTGTTTGACACTTGCCTTGTTGTGGCAGAAGAGAAAATGTCGCCATGTCAACCGCATCCAGCGCAAGCTTTCACAACCATATTTGACCCAATAATGGACAGACCCCATGGCACGACTCTCATTTGGATATTCTCGTTGGAAATGCACCGTTACATGCATAAGCATGGCATAAAGAAAGAGCAAATCGCACTCGTTTCAGTCAAAAACAAAGGAAACGCCTTGGACCACCCCTGCGCTCAACTTGGTGCAAAGATTACTGTTGAGGACGTTCTCAACTCTGAGATCATGGCTTGGCCAGTTCAAAGACTAGATATCAGTCCCACAAGCGACGGCGCCGCAGCCTTAGTTCTGGCTTCAGAGGATGTCGCAAAGAAACTCACAGACAACCCTGTTTGGATAGACGGGGTCGGCTGGTGCATCGACTCAACATACTGGACAAACAGAGACCTCTACTACCCAGACTACGTGGAATGCGCAGCACGCATGGCATACAAAATGGCTGGCATCAAAAACCCACCCAAAGAAATCGATGTCGCTGAACCTTACGATCCGTTTGACTACAAGGAACTACACCACATGGAAGGTCTACTGCTGTGCAAGAAAGGCGAAGCACCTAAACTCACAGCTGAAGGCGTAACTCAACGAGACGGCGACCTACCAATTAACCCATCAGGCGGCTTACTCGGAGTTGGCAACCCAATCGCCGCAGCTGGACTAATGAAAGTCTGCGAAATCTTCTGGCAACTACGCGGCGAAGCAGGAAAAAGACAGGTTCCAGGCGACCCAAGAACAGGCCTGGCGCAAGCTTGGGGCGACCTGATGCAGTATGGCTCAGTCATCGTGATGAGAAGGTAAGGTGAAAGAGAAGTGAGCGCGAAAATAAAGGAATATCCTGGCGAAGAAGTCAAATCCGCTGACCTCAAAGGTAGCAAAGTCCCAGCCATTCGCGACCGATCCAGAGCCAAGTATGTGTTTAGTGCAGGCATAGCTATGAGCAAGTTTCTGAATGAGCTGAAGAAAGGCAGAATCCTAGCTTCAACATGCAACAAATGTGGCAGAATTATGGTTCCACCACGCATGTTCTGCGAGCAATGCTTCAAACCAACCGATGGCTGGACATACGTCAAAGACACAGGAACTATAAACACGTACTCAGTCCCGTTTGTCGCAGGCGACGCGAGCAGACTAAAAGAGCCAATCATAGCGATCGTCGTCGACCTAGACGGCGCCTCCCCAGGCATGGGCATACTGCACACAATGAAGGAAATCGACTGGAAAAAAGTGAAATTCGGCATGAAAGTCAAAGCTGTATGGAAGCCTGAGAAGGAACGAACCGGCGCTATCACAGACATCAAATACTTCAAACCTTTGAGGGAGGAATGAGCCAGATGTCCATAGAAAAGATACAAGACCCACGCGAGATTCAGCATTGGCCTGACCACATGGAAACCGACTATCTATACACGCTTGGCATAGCAGGCGAACGATTCTTCCAAGAAATCAAAAAGAATGGCAGAATCATGGGCGCCAAATGCAAGAAATGCGGAATAGTCTACGTTCCGCCTCGCATGTACTGCGAGCGATGCTTCGAAAAACTCGCAGACTGGATGAATATGGGCACAAAAGGCACGGTTCACACCTACACCGTGGCTCACATAGACTTAGACGGCGTCAAACTTGAGAAACCCACAATCTACGCAATGATAAAAATCGAAGGCGCAGACGGAGGCCTCATCCATAAGCTTGACGGTGTTGACCCAGACAAAGTCAAGATCGGCATGAAAGTAGAGGCCGTCTTCAAACCCAAAGAGAAACGAGAAGGCTCAATCAACGACATCAAACACTTCAAACCCACAAAATAACTCCACTCTTCTCTTTTTTTTAAATGCCCCTTGGATTTTCCCCCGAAGATTGGAAGAGCTTCTAGAGACAAGGAAGCCGTTTCATCTGAGGCAGAGTCAGTATGCTCGCCCATGCGAAGTATGCGATAACTATTAGTGTTCTTAGAAGGACGATTTGAGTCAGTTGTGGCGCTACTGGCACCAGCAGATTCATGATGACAGTTGAAACGTAGACTCCTTCAAGAACGAAAAGCCAATAGATCGGAATCGTCAGAACTCGCTTGGTCCATCTGACCTTCCATTCATTGACGAACAGCCTCTTGATGTAGATTACCACCTGCATGAAAACAAGGAACATCATTGATGCTGAAGCTGCAAGAGGCACCAGTCCGTACGCTCCATACTGCTCCAACACTGGTCGCGCCAAAATGCCCACTTCCTCTCCGCCACGTTCCAAAGAGAAGAGAGTTGACAACAAATCAGCGATTGGAAGAAAGGGCAATACTAAAAGAACCTTGTCGACTCTATCCAAGTGAATCCTTTCTCTCCTAGAAACATAATTTTTGAGCAACAGAGGTATTAATGCCTGCTGTTCATCACCGAACAAATGAGCAGTTTAATAAATGCGACAGCAAACTTGTATTGGAAACTATCATTCACTGCCGGGGTGGCGGAGTGGATAACGCGCAGGCCTTGAGAGCCTGTGGCCCTTCTGGGCCGCATGGGTTCGAATCCCATCCCCGGCGCCAAGAGTTCGAAACGATTTTTAACCTCTTTCTGAAAGCAACACTAAAATCAAAGGCTGACTCGCAACATTGTCAAACAATCTTAAGAATCAAGTTGACAGAGTTCCTATTATTGCGACCTTAGCTAGGATTTTGACTGAGAACGTTGACAGAATTCCTTTAACTGATCTTTATCTTGCACATCCTGTTCTCCAATCAGTTGACTGTCCGAAGGCTTTTCCTCAACTCGTCGAGAAGCATATTGTCGAAAACAGTGCTGAAGCTAAGAAACTTGTCAACTCCATTGTCTATGCCGTCGAGACTCTTCTTCTACTGGGACAGAAAAGATCGTCGTTCCTTGTGAGGAACATGGTTGAATGGATAAAGCAGCAGCAACTGGAAGACGGAGGGTGGCACTGGCACCCGAAGAAAGACCTGCCGAAGAACGCCCAAAGCGAAGTTTGGATCACACTAGCCACATACAATCTTCTAGCAAGAGTGGAAGAAGCGAACCAGCTCTACCTTAAAGCAGCACGCGATTACCTAAGCAAGAATCTGGAGAAAGTCCGTGAAAAAGCAAGGGGATGGAGTCGGCTGGCACACATGAAAACAGCCCTGCAGATTGTCAGAGACCCTGAATTCGAGCAGTCGGCGAAAACAAACGCGGACAAATACTTGCAGGCTGCAATCAATGAGCTGAAGTCGCAGCAATTGCCTAATGGAGGCTGGGCAGGTTCAGAAAGGACCAAGCAAGGCGGACTGTTTCAAACTGTTATGGTTCTTGATGCACTGGTTCAAGCGGGGCTTGATCTTAGTGATGATTGTGTTAGAAGAGGCTTCGCTTTCGTGATTCAGAGAATGGATAGACTGCTTCGAGCCAAGCATAACGGAGTTTTGATACAGGCGTTGTCGATTTTCTGCGGCATGTGCCTACGATTGAAGCTAATAGAGTGAGAGCGTTTTCCACTGCAAATCTGGCGTACTGCGCGGCTGCCAAAAAAGCGAAAAGAAGCCAAGTGAGGATTATTAGGGGATGTAAGGCAGTCGTTATGAAGGATTACCAAATTGTTCTGACCGCTGACAGAAGTTTCATGAGCGAGTACCATCTGCTTCCGTTTCTTAAAGGGTTACGATTTGCCTCTGTGAGCATACTTGATCCATCAATATTCTTCAGATTTGTCGGTCCCCAAGTGCCCAAAACCTCCGAGGGCAAAGCTGCATGGGCGCCATACCATACTCGACGAACAGAGGCAGCATTAATCGATTACGGCTTCAATGAAAGCCAAATAGCTTTGGTTACACCAGATGACGTAGACAATTTCCTAGGACCCAGAACAAAGATACTAAGCATCACTGTCAGAGACCCTCTAAGCAGAATCCACCATTACTCTCTCTTGAATCCTATGCGCAGAGAATCTTACAGCTCGCTGTCATTCAAGAAACTTGTTAGACGCTTGCCTCGAAGAAAACTCGACTTTCGAGTCGTTGTGGAAGGACCTGGAGCATGGCAACTTTCAGACCGTGAAGATAGGCGAAGATTCGGAATAGATCACGTGATAATAGGCGAGGATACCACAGAGGTAGTTCCACAGCTTTTTGAAGCCATAATGAAGCGTGAACTGGTGCAAGAAGTGATTTACGCCACCTCTGCCGACACCTCTAAGGCTCCATTGGTCAAAGGCGGCGTAATCGAAGGACTCATTGAAGTGGCGAGAGGATGTAACAGATCATGCCGCTTTTGTGCAGTTATGAGACTGCAGTGCCGCGGGCTTCAGGATATTATAGCTGAGACGAAAGCCAATGTCCGATATGGACAGCACAGTATGACTTTGCGAAGCGACGACATACTCAACTACTGGTCAAAGGATGTTCGAGTTAACCGAGAAGCTGTTCGAAATCTATACGAATCAGTCTCTAAGGTGGACGGTGTAACACGAGTCAGCCAGTGCTATCTTAATTTGGCTTCTGCGGTTTCTGAGCCCTCTCTCATTAACGAGATTAGTCAGATTATCGGCGTTGGATGTGAGGAATACCCTTACACGACAGCATTAGTAGGCATTGAAACTGGCAGCTCCAGGCTTGTCGATAAGTATATGCCAGGAAAACCCCGTCCCTTCAAGCCTAAGGACTGGGCAGACGTTGTTGAAAAAGGATTCAGCATCTGTGATGAAAACATGTGGGTTCCTCTAGGAATGTTTGTTCTCGGCTTTCCTGGGGAAACTGAAAAAGATGTCGATGAAACTCTGACTCTTGTTGAAAGGCTTAGAGCCTACAAAAGCATTCTTATCCCCTTTCTCTTCGAAGCCAAAGGCATGCTGGGCGAAGAGGCAAGCTCCAACATCAAGAATATGATGCCGTGTCACTTGGAACTAGTTAGTGAAATTCTCAATCACAACGCGTTTTGGGGAAAATGTCTGATCAAAGAACAAGCGCACAATTTGTCGATACCTAGGTGGTTGTTGCCTTTCATATCGCCATTTATTGACTGGGGCATTAGAAGAACGTGTCAAAGATTGAGGGACGAGGCAGTTGCTTCAGCATTGTCGAAATCACTCTGAGATCGGATATAGAATCTGTTTATCATGTGGCATTGTGCTAGTCCTTAGAAGATTTTAAATTTCGAAGGCGACTATTCTCACGAAGTAGCTTCAAGAGGTGAAATAGAAGCATGACTGAAGTTGTTGAAAGAGGGCTTAAGAAATTCGGCGTAACGCTTTCCAAGCCTGTCTTAGCCATTATAACCTTAGTGTTTGGTCTAATAGTAATCTTCGTACCATGGTCACTGAACTTGATTGTAGGCATCTACCTGATTGTCCAAGGCATTCTACTACTAACTGAATACTACGAACTCCAGAGTCGCGGCGCGTCAAAGGCTTAATTTTCTCTTTTCAACACGATACAATCCTTTTTTATTGTTCGCTTCAGAAGAGCGCTGGCACTTATCTACTAGCGCAGAATAGTTGCATCAAATCCAAAAGCATTATATTTTCGCAAACCCCTTTCAAAACCTTCTACATCCGCCCTGTACGATGGTCAATAATATAGAGGAACGTTCAATGAGCAAGTGCAACGCTGTTGCTGTGGAAATTGACCAGTCGTACTGTAGCAGATGTTCGATCTGTCAGTCTGTGTGTCCTTTTGAGGCTGTGACTCGAAGCAGAGAGCCGGATGAATTCAAGATTGATTTACAGAAGTGTCAGGTTTGCGGAATCTGCTACAGCGCATGCCCTGTGGGCGCCATTCAGATCGCATATTATGATTATCCAAGTCTCCTTAAGAAAGCTGGTCAACAGTCTCACGGGAAGAAGAGTGGCACGCTGGTTTTGATGTGTAGAGGGAATTCGCCGTCAACCTGTGAGGTTGAGGAAATTCTGAAGGACAAGGGATTAGGCGTAAGGAAGTATGTTCCGTTGCGCTTGCCATGCTCTGGTCGTGTGCCAACTGAGTTTGTTTTCAAGGCTCTTGAAAGCGGCGCCAAGAACATCGTGTCGATTCAATGTGAGGATGGGTTCTGTAGGTTCAAAGATGGGACTAAGATTAACGCTCGAAGGTTTGCTTTGAGCAGAGCGTTTCTTGAACAGATGGGTTATGACAAGAATGCTTTGACTGTTGTCAGGTACTCGAGGAAAGCGGTTTATGAGACTGAGAAATGTGTTGGCTGCGACAAGTGTGTTTTCATCTGTCCATACGAGGCAATAGAGGCTCAAGCTTTCGCCACTCCTCAGATCAGCTTTGACAAGTGCGTGGGCTGCGGCGCCTGCGCTCTTGTGTGTCCTCATTTAGCCATACAGTTGAAAGGATTCGAATTCGATGCCGTTTCAAGCTTGATTAAAGGTTATCAAAAGGCTGCGAAGCAGATTAGGCGCAAGGGTCCAAGTGTCTTGGTGTTCTGTTGTCAGTGGTCTGAGTTTTCAGCTTTAGACGACCCTGAAAGCTTGCTGTTTAAGAAGAGAGCTGTAGCCATGGAGATTCCATGTTTCAAGTCGCTGGATCCCGTGCATGTGGTCCAGGCTTTGCAGGGCGGTTTTGACGGCGTAATGGCTGTTGTGTGTGGCGATGCTGATTGCAAGCTTGAGAAGGGCAAGGACACGGCTGAGAGAAACTTGGCAGTTTTGAAGAAGGTGTTGGAAAAGAAGGGTCTGCTGGATAGGTTCGAGTTTTTCACAGCCTCGCCACGATGCGTTGGTGAATTCAACCAGAGATTAGATGAGTTCATAAAGAGAGTTGCTGCAGTCAAGCCGTTGCCAATGATCAGGTCTGGGGGCAGATCCCGTGCATAGGGTGATCTCGGTACAGGAGTTAGCTCCTAAGATTAAATGGTTGGAAGTTCATTCCCCTGATATAGCAGCGAAGTGTCGTCCAGGACAGTTCATAATGCTGGTCATAGGCGACAAGGGTGAACGAATACCCTTAACAATCGCTGGTTTCGATCGGAAGAACGAAACGATAAGCTTCGCCTTCAACGAAGTTGGAAAAACCACCAAGCAACTGGGATTATTGAAAAAAGGCGACTGCA
>Ga0315309_1002106_pt1 | contig 11718 bp, 8 predicted proteins | sample TDP4_MG_FD_203080 | JGI IMG/M metagenome (GOLD analysis project Ga0315309, IMG submission 203080) | Freshwater sediment microbial communities from Lake Towuti, South Sulawesi, Indonesia - TDP4 | ecosystem: Environmental > Aquatic > Freshwater > Lake > Sediment | place: Indonesia: South Sulawesi...
CAAAATTAAAGCCAGATGATGCGGACGAACAGACAGGGATGAATATCATCAAGAGGGCATTGGAAGAGCCCTTGCGGCAGATTGCTGAAAATGCTGGCTTTGAAGGCTCTGTAACCGTGGAGACTGTAAGGAAGAGTGCACCGGGTATTGGATTGAACGCGGAGACCGGCGAATATGTAGACTTGATGAAAGCAGGCATTGTTGACCCGGTCAAAGTAGCTCGCCTGGCCCTGGAAAATGCCGCAAGCATTGCTTCAATATTATTGACCACAGAGTCCTTGGTTACGGATATACCTGAGGAGAAACCTGCCGTACCTAGTATGCCTCCCGGCGGTATGTATTAAAGTCAAAAAGGGGTCAGAGTCGTTTTTCCCCATAGATGTAGTTTGTTTCTTTTAATTCAGTTATGCCGAAATTAGTTGTTATGGGATATTCTAACAACAACATTCTGACTGGGAATAACTGAATCGCTATCTTCTACAAAGTGGTTTGGAACAGATGGGGACGAGAAAATGACTCTGACCCCTTTTTTCTTTGTCTAGCTATGTTTAACAGAAAGTCACTCCTTTTGTTACTAATCATACTTCTCTTATCTATTTCTGTTGCGTTCCTTTTCCATAACTCTTCTAAAGAAAAATCAAACCCTGGTCTTTCAGAAAAAAAGGTTATTATTTTAGGATTTGATGGGATAGATCCGGATTTGCTCTCGGGGTGGATGGATGAAGGGAAACTTCCCAACCTGAAAGATCTTCGAGAAAATGGAACTTTCCTGGAATTTGAAACAACTAATCCCCCGGAATCGCCTGTTGCCTGGTCGAGCTTTGCCACTGGCACCAATCCAGGTAAGACGGGTATCTTCGATTTCCTTAGAAGAGACCCTCAGACTTATATGCCTGACCTTGCCACTAGCTCTTTCAGCGAAGGAAAGTTCTTATTACGGTTATTTCCCATAGAAAAACCGAGTGTTGCCTCCAATAGAAAAGGCACATCTTTCTGGCAGATAGCCTCCCAGAATGGGCTCAAATGTACCGTTTTGCAAGCGCCTGTCACGTTTCCTCCCGAAAAGGTCCAGGGAGGCAAGCTTCTTTCCGGCCTTGGTGTGCCCGATATTCGCGGCACGGAAGGAACCTTCTCTTATTATGCGACAGATGTCGTGGAGGAAGGGGATACGGAGATGGGAGGAAAAATCACCAGAGTTAAAGTAGAAGATAAAAAGATAAGGACAATAATTTACGGGCCAAGGAATAGGTTATCGAAAAGCCGTGAAGATATATTGATTCCTCTAGAGATTCAGATAATGAACGATAAACAAGCAATAATAAAAGTCCAGGATAGAAAAGAGAAGTTAGAAATTGGCCAGTGGAGTGACTGGTTTGTGATTAAGTTTAGGATGAATCCTCTGATTAAAATATATGGCATGGGAAGGTTCTACTTGATAAGCATCCGCCCTGAATTCAGGCTCTATCTCTGCCCAATAAACTTCTATCCTAAAAAACCACCCTTGCCCATTTCTTATCCAGAATCCTTTTGCAAGAGACTGGCTGAAGATATAGGACTATATAAGACTCTGGGCTGGGCTATCGATACCTGGGCTCTGAGCGAAAATAGAATTGACGAAGAGATTTTTCTGGAAGACCTCTTTTATACCGAGAATCAACGAGCTAAAATAATGATGAACGAGTTAAAAAAGAAAGACTTTGCCCTGTTCATCTTTGTATTTCAAGCAAGCGACAGGGTTCAGCATATGTTCTGGAGATTGATTGATAAGACTCATCCTGCTTATGATAGAGAGAAGGCAGAGAAATATGGTGACGCAATCTTGAAAGTTTACCAGAAGATGGACGAAATAGTAGGAGAAGTCATACCTTTTGTAGATGATAATACTACACTTTTTGTAATTTCCGACCATGGGTTCCATCCATTCAGGAAAGCATTGAACCTTAATACATGGTTAGTTAAGAATGGCTATATGACTCTTTCATCTGAAAAAGGGAAAGAATATAAATTGGAAGACCTTTTTGGGAGGGGTGAGTTCTGGCCAAATGTTGACTGGCAGAGGACAAGGGCATATGCTTTGGGGCTCGGTTGCATATACGTAAATTTGAAAGGTAGGGAGGCATATGGGGTGGTGAAACCTGGGGATGAGTACAAAAGTTTAAGGGAAGAAATAGTAGCTAAGCTGAAGAACTTAATAGACCCCGTAAGCGGTAAGAAAGCGATACTCGGCGTGTATAAGAGAGAAGATATCTACAAAGGAGATTATCTGGACGAAGCTCCCGACCTCGTAGTTGGCTTTAATGAGGGCTACAGAGTATCCTGGCAGACTGCACTTGGGGGTATTCCTCCTGAAATAATTGTGGAAAATAAGTCGAACTGGAGCGGAGACCACTGTTCTTTTGACCCTTCCATAACTCAAGGCATTTTCCTTTCCAATAGAAAATCTGCCCAGGGATCGGCTTCTATTGTTGACATTGCACCGACAGTACTTGAGATTTTCAACCTGCCAATTCCAGAAGAGATGGATGGAAAACCAATAACATTTTTGACGGCTAATTGAGATGAAAAACAGATGGAAAAAGTTGAATCCGGGAACATTGAAACTCGAACTTTTTTGCAAAGGTATACGGGTTGACCCCAGCTGCGATTTGGAAAATGACGCTCGCCTGGTCTCCCGGATAAGAGCGGGACTGGGAAGTGGACTGGAGATGATTCTTCCGGATAATCTGTACGCTAATATAGCTATTCTTGAGGAGTTTGCCAAGAAGAGTCCGTTTCTTCTAACAAAAAGGAATGGTAGATACTATGTTACAAAAGAAGGTAAGGAATTAGGTCGGGTTACACTCCCACACCAACCTTTATGGTACAATAAGAGAACAAGTAACGGAACTTTGATGTCGAGAGTCGGCATGTTGCAGGGCACGTACTTAGCAATATACCCTGCCAGAGTGTGTAGCTACTGGTTGAGTGAGCCGAGACAGAATTGCAAATTCTGTGCCACAGGACTTAATGTCGGAGTTACTGAAGAGGCGGAGAAGAGTGTCGAGGAGGTGGTGGAGACTGCAATCGCTGCTCGAAAAGAATCCAGAATTACTTTCATTCATTTCAATACCGGTTACTGTGAAGGAAAGGCTCTGGATATTCTTGCTCCTTATGTGAAGGCGGTGAAGGAAGAAACAGGTCTTTTAATCGGAGTTCAATGCCCACCGGAGAGAGAACTGTCTAAATATGATATGATGATGGAAATGGGAGCAGACCATTTTTCTTTCTGCTTCGAATTTTTCAATAAGGAAGTATTTGAAGAAGTCTGTCCCGGTAAGGCATCAACTCTAGGTCAGGAGGCTTTTTTCAGGGCTATGGAGTACACGGTGGGAAAAATGGGTAAGGGTAAGGTGTCTGGCGAGATTATTGCTGGTTTAGAACCAATTGAAGACACATTTAGGGCTATAGATTACATTACCAGTATAGGAGCATTTCCTACTATCTGCATATTCCGTCCCCTGGCAGGGACGGATTATGAGACGAAACCTTCACCAAAGTTTGAGGATATGCTGCCAGTTTTTCGCCGTATGTACGAAGCTTGCAAAAGGAACTCTATTCCTACCGATATCGCTCCGAACATAAGGGTAAGCCTGGTGGTTCTGCCCCGTGAAGGAAGATACTTTAGGGAAGGTTATGGCTTTGACGATTTCAGCTATAGCTGTAAACTGGCTCTGATGCGCCTACTTTTTAGGACCTACTATAATGTAAAACTCTTTCTGAAGTAAATAAACAAACCTAGGTTTGCACAGATTGAATCTGTGCCTACAACTGGAGTCCTCCAAAAAGAGAGGTATGTAGTGAACCTCCGATTTCATCGGAAGACTCCATTCCACAAACCATCTCTTAATTATTAATTAATGCAAGTAGCCCAGCGATTTTAACCTTTCCTTGAGTTCTTCATCAATATGGACTTTCTCAGCCACCTGCGGCTTTCCTTTACTCGTCAATGCTATAAAATCTTCCAGTTCCTTGTTTAATTTTTGGCCGATGAGTGGTCTCTTTTCGATTATGTTGTTCTGTTCTTTTGGGTCACTTATTCTATCGTACAGCTCATCGGGTCTATTCTGGTTCATAATATATGTCCACTCTTTTGACCTTAATGATGCGGAAAATGGACTTTGGGGTTTATTTCGATCCCGCCCGAAACTGTAAGTTTTAAAGTCCTCTTCAATCTCGTAATTGTTCATCAAAGGTAACAGGCTTCTACCCTGCAATTCTTTTCTTTGAGGAATATTCAGAATCTCAAGGATAGTGGGAACAATGTCAATATGCTGAACGCAGTTCTCATAAATTCTATTCTTGGGTATTCCCGGTCCTTTCATTATTAAAGGAACGTGTACCTCTTCTATATATGGCTTGCAACAATGTCCCAATTTACCGTGCTCTTTAAAAGCTTCTCCATGGTCAGCGGTTATGATAATAATTGTGTTGTCATAAATTCCTAGCTGGTCTAACTTCTTAAATACCTTTCCTAATTCGTCATCAACATAATTGATGCCCGCATCATAAACTGCAATAATATAATTGATTTCTTCTGGGGTAAGTTTTGAAGCATCTGTTTGGATGGTTACCATGATGCCTTTTGATGTCCTTAAGTGCTCTGCTTCGTACTGTCCCTTTGTATATAAGTCAAAATATTGGGCAGGAGGATTATAGGGCGTGTGGACATCGTATGTATGGATGAATAGTAAGAATTTCCTGTTTCTGACAGATTTTAGCCAGCGTAACAATTTATTAACATAGGATGATAGTTCATAACATTCGTGCTTTCCTACGGGACCTTCATTGTAGATTTCAAATCCCTGATTAAAGCCGTATTCGGATGAGACAGCTCCTCCACCAGTGAAGGCAGCTGTAGTATAGTTTTCATTTTTCAGGATTTCAGCAAGTGTAGTGCACGAGTTGCTTAATCTATCTGTACGATGGTCGTCCACATTGTGCCTCCAGACATATTGGGAGAGGAAGATTGACGCATGTGAAGCCAAAGTCCAGGTAATCTGGCTGAAGCAATTTTTGAAAAGGGCGCCTTGTCTTGCGAATTCATCAATGTTGGGAGATGTATTTCTATGGTATCCATAACAACTCAGATGGTCTGCCCTTAAGGCATCAATGGAAATGAGGATTATATTCGGACTTTTAGAGGTATTGCTAGAGTGATTGATTGAGCCGTAAGAATAGATAAAGCCATTACAGATAAGGATTAAAATAATTGGCGCAAGTATCAATTGCCATTTAACTGCTCTATTTAAGAAGCTAAATTTTTTCCGAAGTTTTGCACTGATACCGATTGGATATAGTAGTCCATAGAGAACTAGAACAAGTAGAAGGTAATTGAATGGGTTTATTCTCCTGAAGCTCGCTATATATAACAATATAATGATAGAAGAGATATGTACTAATCCACTTTCTCCATAAGTTTTAATTATGGCCAAAGCAATGATTGCTGCTAAGGCTATTATGACCGATTCCGATACTGCACTATTAAGATTAAATTGTATCGTCCATAAAGCAAGATTATATAATGAATTTTGAAAGTACTCATTCGAGGAGACCAGACTTGCACCTTTTATAGTGCCAATGATAAATCCTATATTCAAGCCAAAGACGAGACCGAATTTAATTCCGTTTAAGATGTCATTTATTAATGAGTTTATTTTCTTTTTTTCTTTCATCTGAAGAATACCATTTAAATTAGATAAGCCAAGGCAAAAGCTATCTGTCCTACCAGGAGCATCAGGTACATATGTTTCCAGGATACATGATTTGCCTCCAGGGTCAGTTCTTCAGGCTTTCTCAGGACTAAATAAGCAGTGTAACTGCCCCAGGCCAAAAGGATAACTGTTAACGGGTATAATATCATAGTTGCCCCCGTCAATATGCCAGTAATTTTGCCATATGGAATTAAAAGAAATGGTAATACAAAAAAGGGAGCGATGGTGATAGCCGCTTTCCTGGCGCCGAGAATTATCGGAAGGGTATTACATCCGTACATTTTGTCACCTTTCATATCAGAGAAGTCCTTCGTAGAGGCAGCGCCCAAAAGATAAAGAGCAAATATGGAGCCAATGAACCAGGGTTGAAAATCAAAGAGGCTTCTCACTGCTGTCCAGCCAGCGACAATCAGGAGACATCCTCTGGGAATGGCAATAGTTAGATTTGCCCCTATCGCCCATCTTTTGGTTCTAAAAGGGGGTGCGGAATAAGCGTAAGTAATCAAAGCAGTTGTTAGAACGATAATAATAAATTGTTTGTTAGATACCAGATATGCTAAAAGGAATGAGAGCAAGTAAAGCAATAGACTGAATAGCCGGCTCTCTTTTGGAGAAATTCTGCCTGAAGGTAAAGGCCTATTTGGTTTATTTATTCTGTCAATACTGATATCGAAGTACTGGTTTACTACATTGGAAGCTCCATTAAGAAATGCAGCGGAGAGGGCACCCAAGAGTATTGGATAGATATAGCTGAAGCTTAGCACTGCTCGAGTACCGGCACCGATACCAATTAAGCCTCCACTTATAAACCCGACTGTAGGAGCCAGGAGGGTAAATGGTCTCATAAGTTCCCAATAAATTTTGAATTTTGTTAACATTTGGGTCGGAAAAAACTATGGCTTCACCACTTCTTTAGCCAGTTTTCTCGTTCTATGACATATTCTGCTAATTTCCTCAAAATTTTCGCTCTTATTTTAAGTTGTTTGCATATTTGCATAGTTTTCTTTATTTTACGATAAATTTGAAAAGTTAAGAAATGTCCCGCAAATTTGTACAAAAGTTTAGCAAATCGAAGATTGACCTGTCAAACAGAAAACCGAAGGGCGTTTTTTGTTTGACAAACTTTTTCGGTTTTGATAAAATTTTTCAGGTTTCTATCTTATTGCAATTTACCCACCGAAGTGATGAACCAATTTTATAGAACTATGGCTAATACTTCGTATACCATAGGGATTTCAAAATTCTGACTCCAAAATTCTAAACAATCTCTGCATGCCTGACTAATTGGCACTATAAAGATTCCCCGACCAAACAAATCTATGCATCTGGAGTCCTCCCGAAAGGGAGGGACGTAATTGACCCCCCGATTTCATCGGGGGACTCCAGCTTACTAGCCGGTCACCTAAGGGATGGCATGCCGAAAAATCGGCATAAACTGCGTCTGTCCCCTACAAGGACGAAAGCGTACGCCCTGCTGCTACAACATGCCCAGCCATGCAGGCATTTAGGAAAGGGAAGAAAGTGGCAGATTTATCGATTATAATTGTCAATTACAATGTGAAGCATCGCCTAAGGGAATGCTTGTTGTCTATTTATCGTAGTACAAAAGGAACAAGTTTTGAAATAATCGTCGTAGATAATAATTCCACTGACGGCAGCGTGGATATGGTCAAGAGTGAGTTTCCCGCGGTTAAGTTAATAGAAAACTCCCAGAATTTGGGTTTTGCCAGGGCCGCTAATCAAGGTCTGAAAGAAAACAAAGGAAGATATATACTACTGTTGAATCCAGACACAATTGTTTTACCCAATGCATTAGACAAGATGGTAGAATTCATGGAAGCAAATTCCGAAGCAGGTGCCTTAGGATGTAAACTACTAAATCCCGATGGAAGCTTGCAACCATCTTGCCGGAGTTTCCCTACCTTGATTACTGTCCTTTTTGAAAATACAGGACTGGAAAAATTATTTCTACGGAATAGAATTATCGGAAGGCATCGAATTGGTCATTGGGATTATAACGATATTCGAGAAGTCGATCAACCAATGGGCTCAGCTCTTATGGTAAGACGAGAGACAGCTACTCAAGTGGGACTAATGGATGAGCAATTTTATATGTATTATGAAGATGTAGATTGGTGTTTTAGAATTAAGAAGGGAGGTTGGAAGATATATTTTCTCCCTTCAGCGCAAATAATCCATTACGGAGGCCAAAGCGCCTCGCCGAACATGGCTAAGATGAGAATTCAGGGATATAAAAGCAGACACAGGTTTTTCAGGAAACACTATGGAATTCTCCCGGAATGGATAGTAAAACAGATGGATTTTTTTGGATTGATTTTGAAAACATTATATAGAACTGCCACATTGCCAATCACTTCAATGGAGGAAAGCAACCGCAACAAAGACTATTCTCGCGGGAGCAGAGAAATATTGAAAGACTACTACATAGTTATTAAGAGATTCTGGGAAATTTGGATATGAGAAAAAGGATATCTAATTGAAAAATAAAGTCAGTGAGAAAAATATCGACAAGATAATAATGGCCCTAATATTGATATTGGTTATTGGGACGCCGCTTGTCTACGTGAGGTTTGTCTATAATCCTTGGTTTATATCAGTAATGAAGACGACGTTCACTCAGGTACTGATCATTATAGGAGTAGGTTTATATCTATTGGGAAAAGATAAGTACAGGTTGGTTAGAAGCAGAATGAACTATCCCATCTTTGCTTACATAATCGCTTGCACTCTATCCTTATTTTCCTCAGTCGATATATACACCAGTCTCTATAGTCTCACCGGTATTGTTCTCCTTGTTGCCTTATATTTCCTTGTGCCAAATATTGTCGGGGAAAGAAAACAGATTGAAAAGATAATGGTTTCATTAATGTCTGTTTCTGGACTCATTTCAGTATACAGCGTAGCGCAGTACTTCGGCATAGATTTGTTAGGTCTAAAGGTTATTGGAAGCGGCAATATTTCAGGCCCTTTCGAAAACCGAAATGTTCTGGCAAGCTTTCTGGTATTTACAATGCCGGTAAGCGCAGGCTTTCTTTTTGAAAAAATTAGCAAGAAAATGAAGATAGTGATTGGCTTGGGAGCCATAATAACTTTGGTAGCTTTAATTTATACAAGGACCCGGGGAGCTTGGGTAGGATTTATGGGAGCTATGGCTATCTTTGCTTGCACGAAGCTATCGGTCGAAGGTGGAATGAAAAAAGTTTTTACGTGGTTAGTTAACAAGAAAATTCTTGTGATTATTTCTCTAATCGTTATTTGCTTTGGTATCCTGATAAGGTATGATTACAAGAAGCAGGCATCTTTTACCAAAAAATTTCTCTCCATTGCTGACCTTAAAGACCCGGCGACAAGACATAGATTTGTTATGTGGCATACCGCTATTGACATAATAAAGGAACAACGGCTATTGGGGACTGGAGTTGGTACTTTTGAGAAGATACACCCAAAATATCAAAGTAAGTACCTCAGGACAGAGAAGTATGGAATTTTCCAGGGACTGTCGCGGTTCGCCCATAATGACTATCTGGAAATGGCGGCAAATACGGGCGTATTAGGGCTGGGGACTTTTCTCTGGCTTATTGTTACTCTATACTGGACAGCCCTTAAGCGACTTAAGCAAATAAATAAGTCAAGATATTCTCCAAATTTACTTATCATCACACTGTCGAGCCTTACAGCAGTGCTGATTCATAGTTTTTTCCATTACTCTTTCTATCTACCAACGACAAGCATGTTATTCTGGCTCTGGCTTGGATTGTTAAATACTGACGGTAATAAATTAGAAGAAACAAAGAAAGGTATCCGCCCTTCAATATTGAGACAGGGCGCAACAGTACTCATAACAATTTTTCTTCTATTCTGGGTGGCCAGGCCTTTTATGGCAAGCCTATACTTTGACCGGGCGGGTTCGTACGCTATGAGTGGCGACTATAATAAGGCGATTTCTATGTACAAAAAGAGCATAAAGTTGAACCCTGCTGATGAAAAGGCGCACAATAATTTGGGGAATGCCTACCGGGATATAGGATTGTATACCGAAGCATTGGAAGAGTACGAAACAACGTTGAAAACTAATCCATATTTAGTTGAAGCCCATAACAATCTGGGCATACTTTATGTTAAAAGAGGCCTATACGACGAGGCGTTAAAAGAGTATGTGGCGGCCATCGAGATTAATCCTAACCTGGCGGGAGTACACAATAATCTAGGAAATATTTACAGGAAAAAAGGGCTGTACGATAAGGCATTGAATGAATACCGAGAAGCCGTAAGCCTTGACCGTCGTTTTGCCGAAGCCTACAATAATCTTGGGGTTACCCTTGCTGAGATGGGAGAACTTAGGGAGGCAGTGCAACAATTTAGGAAGGCGCTTAGGCACAATCCGAAGTACGAACGCGCCAGGTCGAACTTGGAGAAGGTACAAGAAATATTGAGGCAGAAATAACCCGAATGTCGAGTGAAAGCTCGACCCAACGAGAGTGAAATTTTCATTTCACAGCCAGCAGAGACGGCTTTGTAGGTACAATTTCAAATTCTGCATTTTCTCTCCAAATTCAAATTTATGAGAGTTATCTTTCTAACTCAAACTTCAGAATTGGGACCCTCCAGCAGGTATCGCGTCTATCAGTATCTCAATTTCCTGAAAAGGGAAGGCATCCATTGCAAGGTTAGTCCTGCCATCTCCTCTGAGCATTTCGCAGAAGCATACTTCGCCCGTACACTCATCAATAAGCTTCCCTATTTTGGTCTGGCAGTATTGAAGCGTTTAGTAAATTTACCCACGGTTAAGGAAAGTGACATTGTTTTCCTGCAGAAAGAGGTCCTACCACAAGCTTATCCTTTTATAGAAGAGTTAATCAAGAAGTTGAATAGGAAATTGGTTTTTGATTTCGATGACGCCATCTTCCTTGTGCCACCGCAAAGGAGAAGTCTTCTCCACAAATTTCGTCATAAGAATAGCATTCCTAGAATTTTAACAATAAGTGATTATGTCATTGCTGGAAATGAATATTTGAAACGATATGCTTCGAAATTTAACCGAAATGTCGCAGTAGTACCCACATCTATTGATACTGAAACATATTTGGTTAAGAAGAAAGAGAAGAAAGAAAAAATAAATATTGGTTGGATAGGGAGTAGAACCACGATGTTCTATCTTGACTGTCTGGGAAATGTGTTGAGAACCCTTGCTAAGAGATATAATATCTCTCTGACTATTATTGGTACAGGCAATTATAGATTTGATGGGGTGGAAACAATTATCAGGCCCTGGAGATTGCAAACAGAGGTTTCCGATTTGCAATCTTTGGATATAGGGGTAGCCCCCCTTGTTAATGACGAGTGGGCTTTGGGTAAGTGTGGATGTAAAATCATCCAATATATGGGAGTGGGAATTCCAGCAGTTGCCTCTCCAGTAGGGATAAATAGAGAAATTATCAATGACGGGGTTAACGGTTTTCTGGCCGATTCAGAAGAACAATGGATCGAAAAGCTGTCCCGACTTATTGAGAACAAAGCCCTGAGAGAAAGACTTGGCTCTATAGGTAGAAAGACAGTGGAAGAGAGGTATTCGGTCAAAGTTAATGGCCCCAAACTCCTCGAAATCTTGAATAGGGTCAATGAAATGTAGGGGCGACACTCAGTGGTCGCCCAACAAAAGGGACGGCACAGAGTCCGTCCCCTACAGGAACAAATGGGAAAAATCAAGGTACTACATATTATTACTCGTTTAATACTGGGCGGGGCACAGGAGAATACGATATTTACTGTTTGGGGCCTAAATAAGACCGATTGTTATGATGTAGAGTTAGCCACAGGACCTCCCATCGGGCCGGAAGGAAGTCTAATAGAAGAAGCAGAAAAGAGAGGAATTAAGATAAAGATAATATACGATATGAGAAGAGAAATCAACTTTTTTCGAGACCTATTAGCTTTTATTGAACTATAT
>Ga0315309_1002110_pt1 | contig 11699 bp, 12 predicted proteins | sample TDP4_MG_FD_203080 | JGI IMG/M metagenome (GOLD analysis project Ga0315309, IMG submission 203080) | Freshwater sediment microbial communities from Lake Towuti, South Sulawesi, Indonesia - TDP4 | ecosystem: Environmental > Aquatic > Freshwater > Lake > Sediment | place: Indonesia: South Sulawesi...
GTTGTCGGCTGACAGCGTTTTTAATCCGTAAACGCCCCACAGTCGCTTCTGAACGGTGTCCACAATTAGGTTGGCTTTCACGTTGTCCAGCATTGTAAAGTCCAACGAAATGGCAATTATTTGGTTCGGTCTGAGAGAAAGATCTCCTCGTTCGCTGCCTATCACTACGTCTAAGAGACAGTTTTTCTCGGGATTCCAAAATTTCTCCACAAAACTCTTACGAGCCTTCTCAGCCATTGCCAAGTATTCCCGAGCCTTTTCGGTTTCTCCAAAGTGAGCTGCCAAAAGTTGCATGGTTTTTAGGCTGTTGTACCAGAGGGCTTGAATCTCCACGGCTTTGCCCTCCCTCGGAGTGACAGGTTTGCCGCCTGGAGCGGCGTCCATCCACGTGAGCTGGGGACCGTGTGAGACTAAGCCGTCTTCATCCAAGCTTATGTTAAAACGTGTTCCCTTCACGTGGTTTTCAATTATGGATTCAAGCGTGGTCCACAGTTCTTCTCGGACAAATCCAAAGTCGTTTGTGTATTTGAGATACTGTAAGACAGCGTCAATATACCAGAGCGTAGCGTCCACCGTGTTGTAAACGGGTTTGTCTCCGGCGCTGTCTGGAAACCTGTTAGGAACGATGCCTTCATTGCAGTAGCGCTGGAAGGTTAACAAGATTTGTCTTGCGTCATCAAACCTCCCAGTCACAAGGGTTAGCCCTGGCAACGTTATGAGCGAGTCTCTTCCCCAGTCTTCAAACCAGTGGTAACCAGCAACTACCGACTTGGTTTTAGTGGATTGGCGCTGAACAATGAACGTGTCAGTTGCCAGAATTAGCCACTTCAACCAATCCTCAACTTGAACGCCACTGTATCGTTTCTGAAAAGCTTTGAGCAGCTCTTTTCTACGCTTCAATTCTGCATCGAAAGGCGCATCAATGCTCTGTGAGTCTTTGTAGACTGTGGACAGAATGCGCAGAGCCTCATCTTCATTTTTGCCTCCAGCCGCCACAATTGAAAATCTTGCATTCTTTTTTGGAGCCACAGTGAACTCGAAGGCTCCCGATTTGTAAATGTTGTCGAGGCTGCTTTCTCCTCGGGAAGAGTCTACACGGAAGTAGGTTTCAATCCATTCGCTCTGACCAGTTCTGTAGCGTCCGTTTGTTGAAACCAGAGTCAGCGCAGTGTGCCCTGTTGACGATTGAAGAGTTACGCCACCGTTGAATTGCCTCTGCGAGAAACTGGGTGCTCTATCTTTTTCGGTGACTGAGTGAAAATGCCTAGAGTTGACGAGCGGGGAAATGCTTATGACTGGTGTGTCTTTGGAACTGTTCGATACTTCATACATGGTAATGGTTGCATTTTTTTCATGAGGCATAAACACCGTTTTTTTGAGTTGAATTTCCTCATCCATCTTATACGTGAAGGTTGGAAAAGGAGCGAGAGAAAAACCGACGAGATAACGATAGCCTTCTGGTTTAAATCCTCCGTCTCTCAGTTCATTTGCGCCCAAAAAGTATACTTTGTTGTCAACATGGATTTCCTCATCGAGTTTGACTAAAAGAACACGTCTATCAACTGGTGGATAGAAGGCGGCGACTAGAAGACCGTGATACTTCCGAGTGTTTATCCCTAGAACGGTTGAGGAGGCGTAACCTCCCAAACCGTTGGTCACCAGCCATTCTGTCTTAAGAGCCTTGTCCAAATCTGAAAGCTCATTTGAGCCAATAGTCATCTTGGGCAGTGAGTTTTCCATGGTCACCAGTCAGTCAAGTTATTGGGCTATTAGCCTTTAAAGACTTCATGCGACATGGTTGCTATTTTGCTAATTTTGTCATTCCATAAATCATTAGAAACAAGGCGACGTGTATCTGTAGAAAGGATAAGAAGTAGGCTTGCCATGGGCTGGTGACAATATCAATCGACGTAAAAGGTATCTGCATGAGCCAGAGTTCGGTCATACCTCGATAAACAGCGTAGTTCAGAACCCAATCAATACAAACCCAACCTGTGACCCACCATATTAGTCCCAAAAAAAGCGCAAACCAGCCCTTGTTGCTCATCCTGTCACCCCGCATCAATCTTCATTGGGCATCTCTCCGCGTCTGTGTTTGAAACTATCGTATAAATTGATATAGCAGTTATTTCACAGACGACACATTCTCTTCTTTGAAATGTCCGAAAACTGAACAAAGACTGCGAAAGCCTAGATTTCGAATTTTTCTATGATTTTTCTCTCTTTTTCGCCAGTGATTTCAGCTATCACGTGGATGTAGTTCTGAAGCCCAGAGTTTTCTATCCTTGGTTTTAGTAGTTCGTCTATTTGGAAGACGCCTGCTGAGTTGGACATTGTTATCTTTATGGTCACTGGTTTTTCCTTTCCTTCTTGAATCTCCACTCGTTGGATTGACAGCGCTGATACAGCGTGTATGTCCACTTTTCCTGCTTCAAATGGTATTCTGGCTCTGCCCTCTTCCATGTCTAAGGCGTCTGCGACGCCCACGATGCCTGCTTCTACGGTCAAAGGTTGGTTTGGGCGCTCGTGAGAAACGATGGCGTGCAGCACTTCAGAACTAATTATTGTGCGTTCTTCTTCAGAATAGATAGGTCGAAGCAGTTTGTCGATGAATTTCCATGCCAGCATTGCGCCGAAGAGTTCGTGTCTTCTGCGAATCACGGTCATGCCTAAATCGTGAAAGATGGAGCCTAAGACCACTGTGACTTCTGCGTCTTCGTTCTTCATATTATAATTTTTAACAATACTAGGCGTGATTCCCTTTTTGACTAGAATTCTCAAGAGCTGCAGCGCTGAGTTGGCAACGATTTTGACGTGGGTTGGTCCGTGGTCTGTGTAGCCCATGCGGTCAATAGCCATGACGTTGGAGCATCTCCACAACGTCTGTAGTTCCACGTCTTCCTTCACTTTTTCTACAATTTTCTTCAACTTTACATTGTCACGAAACGGAACGGAGAAAACATATGACAAAGTGTTTTTCAACCCCTAAACTTTCAACTATCTTCTTGTTGCATCTTACTTTTTTGTGTTTTACGGCGTCTCCCTTCGAAGAACCTTGTTGTTAAGTCATCAGTTTGGCGATGTTCTTGTCTTTGCTGACACCAAAATAGTTGGCAACAGGTTGACACTTTGTTCGAAGCAACAGAGCGTGTGGAACCTTGAATTTGATCTCTGTCAGCGTCTCAGCATACCCCATGCCTTTAGCCACAACTAAGTCAGCTGACCTATAGTGCGAAAGAAACCGCTTGGAACACTCTTGGAGAAAAAGCCCCACAGTGTCGGTTCCGTTGCTGATCAACTCATCTGCAACCTCGTGCATACCCACGGCTTTTGCGTCCTGAACCGTAGCGTCATTAATTATTGGCTCGCCCTTGACCGCCACAGTAACGTGAGCACCCAGATTCTTTAGTTCTCTAACCAACAGAGTGTCGAAGGCGATTTCTCCAGCGTTGTCGGTCAAGTAGAGAATTTCACTTGCTCGTTTTGCCACATCATAAATCTTAGGAATTTCGTCAATTGCTAAGTCGTTTTCAGCTTGCTGAATGAGTTTCCCAATGTCCTCAAACTTGAACTCGTGCTCAGGAATGTCAAACTCTATAATGTTGCCAACAATTGAGCACAGACAGGCTCTCCTAAACTTAGACTCAGGCGACGAGCCCCCTGCAACAAACCTTTTGGCTTGCGGCAGAATCTCTAGCGCTCGTTTGTTGCTCAACCACTTCTTCTTTTCGTAAGGGTCAGAGTTGCCCGTCACCCTCTTTACGAGGCGGTCTCTCTTTGTGCCCACCTTTGCTGGCACAGCGGCAGGTTTAAACTCGCGGCTCAGCAGCCGTGTCAGTGCAACCATGGCTCTGAACTGAAGCGCTTGGTCATTTGTAGCCTCAAGGACTTCCATGTAGCCTCTGTGGAGCACGCACGAAGCACACTCGACTTCGACCTTCAATTGTCAAGCTTCCTTCACTGTTGACTTTCACGGTTTTGTCATGGCTTCGGCAAACTCTAACAGCGCTTTATATGGGTCTTTCGCCTTCACTATGCCGCTTGCCACCAAAACCCCTTCGGTGCCAAGTTTCAAAGCTGCAGCAACGTCTTCGCCCACTGTTATGCCCGCACCACAGAGTATAATCACCTTTGGATTGACGCGCTTCACAAGGTCAACTGTGCCAGACACGACCTCTGGCTTAGCTTTAGAAACAGGGATTCCAGTGCCTATGAGTTCTGGCGGCTCTACCGCTACCATATCGGGTTTGAGGGCAGCAACTGCAGCGCTGACGGTTGAGTTGTTGGAGCAGACAACCGAGACTAAGCCAACCTGATGAGCTCGGGTGACTGCGGCGTCTATGTCGGCGAGTCTCAGCCGCCTTTCAGAGTGGTTGATTAACGTGCCAACCGCTCCAGCTTCCTTAACAGCCTCTGGGAGAACATGACCTGTGAAGCTACCGTGAGTAACTGGGTCGATGTGTTGGGCGAAGACTGGAATCGAAACAGTTTGGGTAATTGGAGCGATGTCTACGCATTGTGGAGCCACGCCCACGCACACATCTGTTTCTCGATTTACTTTTTCAGCGGTTTTGGCGAGTTTCATGGCGTTGCGTCCTGTAGCCTCAGAATAGGTCTTAAAATTCACGAGAATTATTGGAGTGCGCACTCTGCTCAATCTGGCATCAACACCACGCCTATAGCGTATACCTCAAAAGTTAAAACAATTTGGATAAAAAAACAATCTTAAGACGTCTCTCCTCAGGTCTAGAGCGTGCACAGGTTGAAGGTTAGAGCTCATGCCATCATAAGCGGCAGAGTTCAGGGTGTGTTTTTTAGAAGTGAGACCCAAGACGAAGCCGTTAGACAAAGCGTCACAGGTTGGGTGCGAAACCTACCTAACGGAAGAGTTGAAGCTGTTTTTGAGGGAGAGAAAGACAAGGTGGAGGCGCTCATCGAGTTTTGTAGGAGAGGACCTCCAGGCGCAAGAGTAACGCGAGTGGATGTCACGTGGGGAAACTACACTGGAGAGTTCAAGAGTTTTAGCATTCGCTATGGATATTGATGCTCATACAAGCTAACACAAACGTTATCTGAATGGTAAACGTCAAAGTCAAACCCAAACGGTGCATCCTCATGAAGACTATTTTACTAATCAATGACGACGGAATCCAGTCCTCGGGTTTGCTTGCCCTAAAAAAGAAACTAGACACATGTGGAAAAGTGGTTGTCATTGCTCCTCGGGAGGAGATAAGCGGTATAGGAAAAGCCATAACTTCCGCCAAACATGTGCGAATAGAAGAGACTGAGCTAAGCGACGGCTCAAAAGCCTACGCCACGGACGGCACGCCAGCAGACTCCTATCTTCTAGGGGTTAACAAGATTCTCAAGCATGAACCCGACTTGGTGGTGGCTGGAATTAATTTAGGTCCTAACTTGGGAATAGACGATTTTTTGAATTCTGGAACATTGGGCGCAGCCATAGAAGCCGCCATTCACGGTGTGCCAGCCATAGCCGTCTCCTACTGTAAAAAAACAATCAGCGATCGGAAAGCAGACAAGGCGAGTATTACAGCGCAAGAGTTGGAGTTGGCGACCAGTATAGCCCAAAAGATTGTGGAGTTTGTCTTAGAGAAAGGCATGCCCCAGGACGTTGACATATTGTCTGTTAATGTGCCTGAGAAAGTTGACTGCCAACGGGTGAAAACCACGAGGCTGTCGTATGTGGGCTACCACGACATCTACACCAAGGAAGAGGAAGGATATAGAATCGCCCAGTGGAGGCTAGCCGATTACGGCGACCCAGACCCAGAAACAGACGTGTACGTGGTCAAGGAGGAAGGTTGCATCTCCATCACGCCTATCAAAGTTAAGTTTCAACACGACAAGAAAGCAATAGAAAACATGTTAATAGCTGTTCTCAGCGGCGGCACTGGCAAGGCTCGAAGGAGTTAACATGAAGGCTGTTGGAATCGACCTGGCTGGAGTAGAAAAAAGAGAAACTGGGTTTTGTGTTCTCGACGAGAGTCTAAACGCAAAGACATGTGTTCTGTTTACCGACAAACAAATCGTAGGAGAGGTGGAAAGAATTAGACCAGACATAGTAAGCATAGATGCTCCTCTGGCTTTGCCAAAGGCAAGGCCCAGCCTTTCAGCAAAGTACAAGAATTATCCCCATTTGAGAGAATGCGACAAAGAACTCGCAAGAATGGGAATAAAGTTTTTTCCTGTCACTCTTGGACCCATGCGAAAATTGACGGCGAGGGGAATTAAGCTGCGAAGAATTCTAGAAAGCGAAGGGTTCAAGGTGATAGAGAGTTTTCCTGGCGCAGTTCAAGACGTTCTTAAAATGCCGAGAAAGCAAAGAGGAATAGGCAAGTTGAGAAAAGCCTTGATTGAATATGGAATTAAGGGTGACATAAATAAGGAAAAAATAAGCGGTCACGAGTTAGACGCCATAACTTCAGCCTTAGTTGGCAAATTTTATCTAGAGGAAGACTATCTTGCCATTGGCGACCCAGAAGAAATACTAATGATCCTGCCAAGGGTCAAAACTTAACCAGAATTTCAAACAAAAAGAATGATTACCTCATTTCTCTTGAAACCCTAAAATGCGATTCTTTTCCAGCGCTTATGTATTCGCCGCCTGCGCCACGGACAATTGCTGCTATTTTTGCGAAGTTTTCAGACCCCAGAAACTGGCGAGGCTTGATGATGATGTACTTAGGCGTCTCCTCAAAATTGAGCATATCTTCAAATTCTTTCGGAAACAGCGTTCTAATGTCTTTCACTGAACGCAACGGTCCTGCAGGCGCGGGAGTTGGTGCTGGAGAGGGAGCCGTGACAGGAGGCGGGACTCCAGCCCCTTTCAACGATTTCGAAATGTCAGCTAAGTCTTGTGAAATGTCCTTGAGAACAACTAAAAGCTGGTCGATTCTTTGAAGAACTTCTTCAACGCTTGGTTTCTTTTCAGTCATAACCGAGCCCACGCAACTATTATTTCGCGCAGCTTCCTCTTTTGTTTTGTCCTAGTCATCATCAAAACATAAAAGAACTTAGTTTGCCACACTTGAAAGGAGTGGTGTAGAGGTTTCAGCGTGCTTGAAATAGATGGCAGCCTGAAGAGCGGAAGTGGAACAATCCTGCGATTATCCGTAGCATTAGCTGGCATCGTCAACCAACCGCTTCACATCTTCAATATCCGTCAGAAACGCCCACAACCAGGGCTGCGACCGCAACATCTCGAGGCTGTGCTCACAGCAGCTAAACTCTGCAATGCCGAGGTCAAAGGAGCCACCTTGGGTTCAAGGGAACTCTGGTTCACACCTAGTGAGATAGAAGGAGGCGAAGTACATGCTGAAATCGGCACTGCTGGAAGCATTCCCATGCTGCTGTTAACTGTTTTGCCCTTGTGCGCCTTCGCCAAAACAGCGGTGCGCCTCCATGTGGCTAGGGGTGGAACAGATGTCAGAAACGCGCCCACAATAAACTATCTGAAACATGTGTTGCTTCCAATGCTGAACCGAATGGGGTTGGAGGCATCGCTCACAATAGAAAAATATGGGTATTATCCCAAGGGCATGGGCGAAATCACTTTGATGGTTCAGCCTAATCGAAAGCTGAACTTCATACGCATTGAAGAGTTTGGAAAGGTTGAAGAACTCCGCGGTGTGTCTGTTTGCACCTTTTTAGCTGACCGAAGGGTAGCTGAGCGTCAAGCAAAGACAGCAAACGAATTCCTCAAAACTCGTAGTTACGAGACAGAGGTTCAAGTGGTCAACGACACGTCGAATCCGCTTCAGAGGGGCAGTTCACTGGTTTTGTGGGCAAAAACAGATACCGGAGCGCTATTGGGCGGCGACGCCATAGGTGAACTTGGCAAACCAAGTGAAGTGGTTGGACGTGAAGCAGCTGAGAACCTCCTCAGAGAAGTAGATTCTAAGGCTACTGTGGATGTGCACCTCGCTGACATGCTTGTGCCATACGTGGCGTTGGCTCAAGGAGAATCAGTCTATCTGAGCCGTGTAATAACAGAACACTTGGACACCAACATATGGCTTGCTCAAGAAATCTTGGGCGTAAAGTTCATCGTTTCTAAAGTGGGAAATCTCTATCGAATTGAGAGAAAAGCAGCATAGAAGGGATTATGAATTTGATGAAGGCTCGGGTTCGCGGAGTCTACACAACAGCGCTGACAAAACTTCTACTAGACCAGGGTTTCGACATAGTTCAAGCGTCTGAAACCATAAAACAACGCTTCAGGCTTAACGAAAACACTGATTCACCTGACCTCGACGTTTTCGACAGGCGTGACAGTCAAGGAGTCCGAGCTTTAGGCAAAGCCGAACCTATGCAATTGTTTACTTCCCTCCTGCAGTCTTGTTTGGATGATGTTGTTGTCAGAAAGTGGGCGGTAACTGTAGACGGAGTCTACAGGGGACTAGTGAAAGAAGTGGACACAGCAACTCACGAAGCCTTGGTTGACATTGGACCTTCAGTCGGCGTGTTAAATGACCCAAAAACCTCGGGTTATACAACTGAGCAGCAGCTTCTTGTTCAAGTTGAGCGATTTCGGCTCGGAAGCAGGCAGCCCATCTTAACCACTGAGATAAAGATACCAGGAAAAAACGCCATTCTGATTCCAGGACGCCAAGTGAAGATCAGTAGAAAAATAATGGACTGGCAAACGAGGACGCAGCTTCGTCAACTTGGAGAAGATTTGGCAACAGAGGATTGGGGCGTTTTATGGCGCACTTCGGCTGCCAATCAGTTGCCAGACTTACTGAGAAATGAAGTATCAACTCTGGTTGAAAGAGCGGAAAGCATCATGCAAAGGGCAGAAGGAGCTGAGGCTCCCGCTATGTTGTGGGAGGGTGCCCATTTCGTAAACGTGGAGTTTCCAGCCTTGTCAAAGAGTAGACTGGATGAGATTCGAAGGAAGGTGACTTCAACCATTGATGGGCATCACCGTTACAAAGCGAGTGGACAAAGAGTCTCAACAGCGCTGGAGATGGCGGAAAAACTCTTGGAGAAAGATTATCCACAAGCAGACGTAAACGACCTGCTTAGACAAACCATTGAGAAGGAATTTCCAAGCGATGGTTCGTGGATAAAGATTGAACACGTAAAACTAGACGGAAAAGTGTTTCACTTAGGTCCCGCTTTCATCGAAACTTTTGACCAAGACAAATCATACATTCGATTCCGTCGAGTTTTCAAGAGACCAGGCGTCTACGATGGGCTCAAAACGCCAAAGCAGCCTGACGACTACGCCATAACTGAAGCCAAAATGGACGAGTGGTACTTCAAGACGCAGTATTTCTCCAAAGAAGGGCAGATTAAAGGGACATACATCAACCTCAACACGCCAATGGAACTCTACCCCTATGCGATACGATACATAGATTTAGAAGCAGACGTCTGCGTTTGGCCCGATGGCAGAGTAGAGACCTTAGACATGGAAAAACTCGAAGAGGCGTTGACAAAGGGATTAGTTACGGAAAAACTGGTTACGATAGTGAAAGAAAAAATAAGAGAAATAATTCGCGCGCTTTAGTCTTTGCTTAGTGATTTTTTGGCTTGTTCCTTTAAGTCTCTGATTTTGTCTACTGTTGGCATGACTTTTTGAAAAAGGTCTTTTCTTGCTTGGATTCCTTCTTTTATGAAGAACGCTGCGGCTTCTGACCTGCTTTTGAACACTTCAACCTCAACTAGCGCGTCTATCTGTTTTAAGTCGTCATCGTTCAATCTTGTCATCACCACGTTTCCTCTACCTTCCAAGTCTTCAGCTAATCTTATCAGAACTTTTTTCTTGACCTTTTTCGCGAGTTCAGATGCTTCTTCAGGACAACACATTTCAATGCACTCAGCATCCTCTTCTTTTTCATCTTCGTCCATGTGTTTCACCTCCACCCATTTGTAATATGTATCGTGTAAGTGGTAATTCAGATACTTAAGCTTTTCTAAAACTGGAAACGCAAGATGCGATGCGATTATTGGAGAGATCCTAAAGCAACGTTGATCAAGAAAAGAACGCCTAAGAGTATGAAGATGATTCCGCTTCCGAGTTGAATGTGTTTCAACGGTACAAATTTGGTCAGCGCGGTGCCCACTGTTGCACCAAGCCCTGTGATGAGCGCGAAAGCCATCATTACGCCCAGATAGACCAGCAGAGGGGATTCATACTCCGCTGAAAGCGCTATCACGGCAAACTGGGTTTTGTCGCCTAACTCCATCAGCGTGATCAAGGAGAAAGAAGAGAAAACTGCGTTTCGAGCCTCTTGTGTCTTGGGTTGCGCCTCATCTTTCCTTGAAATAATCGTGTATACTCCAAAGATCAGAAAGATGGTGGCTGCTGTGATGCGCAACCAAAACAAGGGTAACACGAGCGTCAATGCGTCGCCTATTGCCACTGCTATTCCAGTGGTTAACATGAAGGCCAGCATGGCGCCTGAAAAGGCTGAGAGTGCTTTGAATCGAGAAGACAATGAAATGACTGCAATCTGTGTTTTGTCACCCAACTCGGCAACAGCGACTAACACAAAAGATGCGACAAGTGGTGTCAAACTCATGAACTCAAAGAATGCAATCGGGCGCTTTTAAACCTAAGGATTCAAATAAATATGTTAGTCAGAGTAAAGATTATAAGCTTCGGTTTTTTGTTTGTGGTTTCTAGAGGTTGAACTGAATGAGTGTTTGGCAACTTCGCTTCTCTGTTCTAGGCACTTTAGCCATCATAATAGGCTTGTCCACGTTGTTTTTCACCGTGATTCTCAGTTTGATAGGCGTCTTTGACATCTTAACTCTGGGACTCTTCGTCATAGGTTTCAACTTAATTCAATGGTTGCTCGCCCCATACATAATAGACGCTATATACAGAGTCAAAGAAGTGTCCAAAACAGAGAACCCAAAACTCCACGCAATAGTGGAGCGCCTCAGCCAAAAAAGCGGCATACAAATGCCTAGAGTCATGATAGCCAACATTCCAATACCAAATGCCTTCGCTTACGGCTCTCCAGTCGCTGGCACAAGAGTCGCTGTTACATCGGAACTGTTGAAAACATTGGAAGACGAAGAGGTTGAGGCCGTGCTCGGTCACGAACTGGGGCATCTGAAACACAGAGACGTTCAAATCATGATGTTTGTTTCCATACTGCCTGCGCTGTTCTATTACATAGGCTTCTCAATGATGTTATCATCCATGTATGGACGTAGAAGTCAGCGAGACAGTGGAAGCGCTGCTGTACTCATAGGCGTTGCCAGCATGGCCATCTACTGGATTCTCACAATGTTCACACTGTACTTGAGCCGACTGCGAGAGTACTTCGCCGACCGCCACAGCGCCAACATAGTTGACGAAGGACCGCGCAAGCTGTCTGAAGCCTTGGCGAAAATCCAGTACTCAACGGGCAGAATGAAACGGATGAACAGGCAGGCGGGCAGCTTCAGCTCGTTTAAGGCTCTGTTCATCTCAGACCCTGATAGAGCAGAAACCGATGCTGTTTCCATAGCTCAAGCGAAAGGTTACGCAACTGATCAAAGACTGGTTGACGAAGTCCTCAGAAGAGAAGTAACAGCTGCAGACAGAATGCTGGAACTGTTTTCCACTCACCCCAACATAGTCAAACGTCTTAGAGCCCTACAAGAGTTAACCTAAACGCCCAATCAAGACCCTTTCACTTGAACTTCCACAAAAATTTAAGTAACGACTCTACATCTAA
>Ga0315309_1002114_pt1 | contig 11689 bp, 23 predicted proteins | sample TDP4_MG_FD_203080 | JGI IMG/M metagenome (GOLD analysis project Ga0315309, IMG submission 203080) | Freshwater sediment microbial communities from Lake Towuti, South Sulawesi, Indonesia - TDP4 | ecosystem: Environmental > Aquatic > Freshwater > Lake > Sediment | place: Indonesia: South Sulawesi...
CGACGAGGCTTGGGCCGACCAACAGTTAGCCCAAAGCAACTTTAGGCCCGAGGAGCGTCGACATTTGGAGGAGGCCATTCGACGTCGGCCGGTCATGGATGAGATCAAGATGTTCCGATCGGAGCTCATAAGGGCCTATGCTAGCGGAGACCTCAGTAAGGGGGAGCTCGTCGGAGGCCTCGCGGAGACTTTTCATAAACCGGCCGAGACCGCTATCCTCCTCAAGCTTGGGGATCTCCTCTATCGAAAAGAGCTCATAAAGAAATTGATAGCGATCCACATAGCGGCCTATCATAAAGACCAGGAGACTGAGACTGAGCTCAGAGATAACGTCATGGGTTTACTCAAGGACCCAGATAGAGTCAACGCGATCGTGACCCTGGAGCGACTAAAGAAGCTCAAGCTCCCTAAGGATCCTGAGGTCGAGGCGAGACGAGGGAAGTTCTCGAGTACCGTCGTATCGCTCTATGAAGACGGATATCTCGAAGAGACCGGCCTCAACGAGTACATAGCTATGCTAGATTACAATGAGATAGAGAAAGGGAAGATAATGATCGCGGCCCAACTCGGTAGAGATCTCCAGATCAAACGCGACCAGACTACGGCCGGGAGGCTAGCCTACAGAGCCGGGGTCGTCGACGAGGAAGGCCTAGGAAACTGGCTCCTCGGGATCCCCATGACCCAGGATCGAGTCGACAGTATCGTAGAGGTTGAATACTTCCGGAAGCTAGGGAAGAAAAAACCCAAGCCTCCGGCTCCGGCATAGGTACTTAATGATGGATACGCAAATATCGAGACGCTCGATCATTGTTAGACGGAGAGGAGATCGAAAGTAATGGAGAGACCTCCAATCCCGATCGGGGGAGACAAGCTCGCAAGAGCAACCATGGCCGCTCTACTCGCGGCCGCAAAAGGAGGATGCGAATGTAAGACTTGTCAAATCCTACGATCGGTAGCGGAAGAGATGACAAAGGAGTTTGTACCGGTATGAAGTGGTATGGGCCTTTAGCGATATCCGGCCTACTATTCTTCTTAGCCGCTCAATCAGCCAAGTACGGAGATCTAGCCGAGGATCCTCTAGTCAAGGGGATCTCATACGCGATCGCGGCCGCTCTCTATATCGGAACCTTCATAGCCGTCGGTCAAGGATGGATCATAGGCCTTAGAGACCTGGTCGTCAAGAGATGAGGTCCTTGTCTGAGAAGCTTGAGAGAGCGATCCAGAACCTTACGAAGACCGCGACTCGACTACTCTCTCTAGGCGAGGAACCTCCCAAACTAGCTTGGATAGAAGGCCAAGTCTTGACCTGGGAAGATATCATAGAAGAGATGAAGAAAGGGACCCCAATAGGTCTCGACCAAATCGAGATCTGGAGTCGTCCCGAGGAGGAGATCCAAGACGAGATCAAGAAAGCGAAAGCTTCTCTTAAGTCGACCTAGATACGAGACCGCGACCAAGTACGGAAACTACTGGTACGGGGAGCTCGTCATACCTGTAGCTCGAGCTCAAGAGATCGACGTCATAGATCTCGACGGGGAGCTCGCGAATAAAGCCGAGTTCGATCGAAGGATCCTGGACGAGGATCCTATTCTCATAGCCGGAGTCGGCCATGGGAACCTCGAGAGGTGGACCGGTCATCAAGGCCAGACCTTGCTACTCAAGGGGGATCCCCAGGACGGTCGACTCATGGCCGGTCGACATGGGAGCTTTCTCTCTTGCGAATTCGGAGCGGCCGGATCCTGGTTCGTAGCTCAAGGAGCTAAAGGGATCTACGGCTATAACCGGCTCTTCTATTTCGTGATCTCGAGATGGCCGAACCAGACCGCTAAGACATTCTTCGACAGTCACATGATGTACGAGAGGACGCTAGCTCAAGGAGGATCCCATAAAGAGGCCTGGGACGCAACTAAGAAGAGATGGAACGAGTACATAGCGAAAGGAGACCCCTACCTGGTACGCTATCAGATCCATGACCGGGATTCTATGATATTCTCCGGAGATCTCGACGGTAAACCTTGGCCTCCTACACGGAGATATCAATGTGACTGGTGTCCATTCGAGACAGATGACAAGGACGTGTATCTGAAACACATCTGCCTGGTCCATTGTGTGCCGGAGCCCTGTAAATCCTGGATCCCCAAGTGGATCCGAGAATTGACCGGATGCCAATACGACTAGAGCCCAATACACACACATACACACACACGATAGCGGACGCTAGAGGCCTTGAACACGATTCTGGAGGGGTCGGGTCCCTCAATATAGAAACAAAGAAAGAGAACAAGAAAGAAAGAAGAAGAGAGAGAGAATATACACACACATACACACACGATAGAGGAGCCGATCATCGAGGCTCATAGAATCGACATCCTCTCTCATGGACCAAGGTATCATTCCAATTTCCTCCAGGAAAGTAGGGACAATCATTCGACCTCTTGCACTCTAAGCAACAGGCCATTTAGATCAACCCCAGATCTCCTTGGGGAGCGTCTTGATGACCCATTTCCCATCAGACTCCTTTATGATCCCGGACATCGTGAGCTCACGCAAGTACTCCGCGACTCGCTCCCACTTCAGGCCATACTTTATCATCATGTAACCTTGGCACTCAACCGTCGTCATTCCGTCTCGAGCATGGATCTGTTGGACCAAGTCGATAAGCCTCTGATGTCTAAGGGTTGCTCCGTCGGTTATCCGGCCGCTCATGCTAGGACCCTCTCTAGCGATCGTATGATTCTCTTAAAATACTCGAGATTGTCGAGGCCCGACGCAAGAAATAGAGGGATCAAGAGCTCGTAATTCCATTTATGCCTCATGGGTCCTCAGCCTCTTCAATCCACTTGTAGAAGTCGACCACATTCATAGGGTCCAGGTCTAACCAACAGAGCATTAGGGCCATCCATCTCTCGATAGCTTCGTCTGTCATGGCTAGTCGTAACCTCTCTGTTTCAGATCTCGAGCTCCTATAGTGATCCTGGCCTCCCTTACTTTCTCCCAGTCGGCCCGACATTCAGGACCGCAAAACTGGTCTCGAGGATCCTCACTCTCAACCGGTTTTCTGCAGAATCGACATCGACCAGGATAGAGCGTCGTTAGCCATCTCTCCAGGATGGAGCCGAGAATTTGATCCCAGTCGAGGCCTCCATCTGGAGCCTTAGGAAGTTCCATAGCTATCACCAGACTAAGGCCCTGGATCCGCGCCAAGGTTTTCCCTCTCGAGCTCTACAGAGGATACATAGGCCCTCTTTGTCCAAGGAGGCCTTTCGACCGCATTGTGTACATTGTGCTCGTCTCGGGGTCTGTTTCTTCTTTGGCATCATGGACCGGCCCCGAAGAGGATCTTGTCGATCTCTCGAATTCTATCCTTGATGTACTTGATGTCCTCGGTCTCCTCGCTCAGTAGTACTTGTATCGTGTCTCTCAGGATCCGGACCTCTGTACCGGAGAGCTCTATTCTGTAGCTTCTCATCTCAATCCTCTACCTCCTTGATCCGGTCCCAAGCTAGAACTAGAGCCTGGTATCGATTCAAGCCATGTCGTTTATGTCGATTCGATCCTGGGAAGCTCACGGTTACGTTTCTATATCTCTCCGAGAGTCTCCGGATCTCCTCTAGCCATTTGGCCACGTCTACGACTCTCTTAGCTACATGTACCATTATCCATACAACCTCCTTTCTCGTTTCTTTCCCCAGATCCGGTCGTAGACGGCCTTGACCTCGTCGAAGTCGAAGACCAAGTACTTTTGAGTCGAAGAAAGAGACTCATGGCCTAGGAGCCGACGGAGAGACTCGAGATCTCCTTGGTTGCGGATCCAATGTACCGCAAAAGTGTCTCGCAATCTATGAGGCGACACGTACTCGGCCCATCTTAGGCCGGCCGCGATCGCATACCGCTTAACAATATTCTCTATCTGTCTAGGCTTTAGATCGATCAGGAAGGCCTTTGGATCTCGATCTTGGCAATAGGCCTTAAGGATTTGCAGAGTGTCAGGGTCGACCAGGACGATCCTTTGTTTGCGGCCTTTTCCACTCCAGACGTAGATCTGTCCATTATCCAAGTCGAGATCCTCAACCCTCAAGCTAGCGAGCTCCGCAACTCTGAGGCCTGTGACGATCAAGAGACGGATCAATAATCGGTTTCGAGGCCTGGTCCTTGCGATCCTCTCTTTCTCGACTTCGACGACTGAGAGGATCCTCTCGATATCGTCCTCTCGCAAGGCGAAGATCCGTCTCTTGGTCAAGACGATTTCCCTCAGTATGATGGGAAGTCTCGAGATTTCCACGTCTCCTTAGACACGGTTCTGGTTCGGTTTATCCAGATATCAGGGTTCAAGTGTCGGTCGCTCGATATCTTGAAACTCCAGTACGGTAGGATCCTGGATCTCGAGAGTCGGCTCTGAGAATTACGTATTTTTGAGTCTATCCGCACTTCATGAGGTCTTAGCACTTCTCGACCGGACCCGATCTATTAGGTACCATCCCATGGTTCTTAAAGCTATTTATTCGGAACCATGCGCGATCGTAGCTATGTGTAAACTACCGGGATTTGAACCCGGCATTAGGTACCATTGGTATTTAAAAAAGGGCCCTCGAATATATAGACCTCGAGGAGTGGGTTCAAAACCCCTAGGGGGAATAGCGAGAAAGATGGGGAATATTCTGAATGGTTTGGTCCTCTTGATCCTCGGCCTCATCCTCTGGATCCTGAGCTCAGTCGTCGAGGCTCTAATCACTTTTCCGACCGGAGGCCAGACTTGGCTGATCTATGTTATGGCCCTCGGGTTCTTCGTGATGATCGGAGGTCCTGTCGTCTTCTGGATCATTCTCCCGATCCGTAACTGGATCCGGAGACGACGAGAGCCTGTTAGCTAATCACTATTAGGACCGAGCGATCCTATCAAGCTAGGCCGCTCTCTCAGGAGTACTTGTCGCAAGGACGTATTCCTGGGGGAGCGGTCTCAGATGGGGATAGGTTCGACCGTGAATCTAGCCTTAGGGGGAACCCCATACTTGGTTATCCGATATCTATACCTAGTGAAATCAGGTTTCTCCAGATACCCCATGAGCGTATAGATGAGCGTGCCTTGAGTGATATCCCAATAGTCGGGACCTAGCGGCTTGGTCTCTGGAGGGACCCAGCATCTTAGACCTCGAACCGTCTTCTCAGGAGGAGCTCCAGCATAACGCGGCTTTATCGTCATCATGCCTAGCTTCCAGGTCCGGACAGTAACCTCGACCGGCTCCTCAGGTTTCAGCTCAAGGATCTCATAGGGAGGCGGCAAAAGAGGAAGAGCCATCTCTCTACTCCCCCATGACCCTCCCCGTCGAAATTTTGTTGTGTTGCTCGGTTCGGCGCTTCGCAAAACTGCAAAAATTTGACGGAGGGGGGGAGTCGTATCGACCGCAAGAGTCTTGCATATCTTCTCTCACTCGTATCTAGGTACTTGCTTTAGATATGGATAAAGCCTACGAAGGTACTCGTCGATATCCTTGGTCGACCAGACGACGTTTTTCACTCCGGCCGCGTCCGCTAGCTTCGCGACTGTCGGATGGAGTATCGGGGTTAAGAGTACGGCCTCGATCGGTCGCGGAAGGTACTGGGCTAGCTCAGGGGTCGCTCCGACCAGGTCCTTATAGATCTGTACTTTAGCTAGGCCGTCGGGGTATCGCTCCGGCCTTATCTTAGCTTCTATCACTATAATCTTGTCTGACGTCACTACGACCGCGTCGGCTCTACCTCGTCTTACGGCTAGGAGCTTCCGATCCGGCTCCTCGAGCTCTTCCCCTTCCGGGGGAGGGGGCCAAGTTCCTACATACTTACTAAGAAAGACTCTATCCCTGGGATAGAATTCATAGCAATATTCAGAGACGTACTTCATCTCTTCATGTCTCTGCCATTTCTCGGGTCCATAGGGCAATACTCCTACATCTCTGATCTGTACAAATGCACAAACTCCATTATTAGAGGTCTCCTAGCCTCATCCTGGAGATCAATATGCCAAAGATGGATCTCAGTAAATTAAGCCCTGAGGAGCAAGCGAAACTCCAGGAGCTTCTCGATAAAGCGGATCCCCCAGACCCGGATCCGGAGGAAGAGAAAGCTTCGATAGGGCCTAGAATTCCAGATGCTGAAGATTGGGTCGCATACTACAAGGAGAGGGCCGTAGCGGCTCGAGACCATTGGAAAAAGAAGACTCTCCATCCTTCCGCGGATCCTATCAAGGAGGGAGCTAGCGACGACGCTGAGGCCGCTTTCAAGAACAAGATGGAGCAAGTTCTCAAGGACAAGGCCCGTCAAGCGACGCTCAAGAAGATGAAGTTCGAGGATTTCGGTAGGGCCGTCGAACTCACGGATCCAACAGACTACTCTAAGGCGGTCGAGAGAAAGGTCGACAAGATGCAGAAGGGGATAGATGCTCAACACGCATTGAGGCTCTACGCGGTCACGAAATTGGATGCTATGCCTACCGCGACCAAGGAGCAACGGGACAAGAAGCTTCTAGCGGCCAAGGATACGAACATAGAGATCGGTCGTTTCCTTAGAGGGATCATATCCGACGCCGACTGTAAAGCGGCTATCGACAAGTTGACGGCCTCGACGCCGGCTAGGTAGGGAGGAGACTGAAACTTGGCGGCTCCAGCTCCCCCTTTAGTCGCTCCCACAGACTTTCGGAGAATCCGCTCGACAACTAGCCCTTTGACGATCAAGGCCAAGAGCGGATATCGACATAGGCTCCTAGATCTTTTCGTGGGAACCCCGGTCGACGGAGAGTACGTCGAGGTTAACATAGCCGGAAGAGGGAAGATCCGGCTATACCAGACCTTTCTCGACTCGAAACTGGTCCAAGCTCTACCCTATGGATTCCTCCAGTTCGGAGCTCTCCGATTCTTGAAGTACCTGATTCCAGATCTACCGGATCTTAACGCGGCCCAGGACGAGGACTTGGTCATATCCGCGACGGGAGCCTTCGGGTCCATAGACGCATACTACACAGAGATTAAGGAGGCCGACGTCTCGAGCTATAGCCTACCAGGAGGATCGGCCGCGGTCTTGAACCCACATATCTACTGGTTGAGCCATGCCTCAGCATGGGGAGCCGACGGAACTTTCGACTTCGACTCGGCTCTCATGCCGATCGGAGTTAGATCCCTAGTCTCTAAAGGCCAAGTCAAGGCCTCGGAGGAATTCACTCTATACGGGATCGTCCTGGGGAATGAAACCGCGTCCACGGATAGTCATATCAACGCGGTCTATATCTGGGATGAACAAACAATGCTATTCACTCCAGACGACGGATCAGGCCTCCAGGTAGACCCGGCCCTTGGAAACGAGCTCAAATGGGATCCTCAGATACCGCTCTACTGGAGGCTCCGAGATCCCTACGTCATGGGGAAGGACCACAAATACACGATTCAAGGTCTCTTCGACTTCATAACGACCTCGAGAGCGGCCGGACGCTACAAGCTAGGCCTAGTCGGTATACATAGGATCCTAGTGTAGGAGGCCGGCTAGCTTGGTCACTAAGACACTATTGATCGAGAAAGACGCGGTTCCCACAACGGACACGGAGCTAGGGTCGATCACGGTTCCGACCGGAGTAAAGCGGAGAGTCGTAGAGGTCAATCTCTACTTTTCCGCGGCCGGTAGAGTCTGGACGAAAAGGGATACTGAGGATCTCGATACCTGGACCTATGAATGTTGGTCCGGCCAAATCCTACCGAAGTACGTCGACGTCGAGCTAACTGGAACAAATGTCTATAAGCTCTTCGGCAAGGCCTCATCCGGTACGATCAACATCAAGGCCGAGATCAAGACAGAGGAGACCCCGATCTAGAAGACTAGGAGGCCCCAGTCATGCCGGTACGATTCGGAGCGATCCTCCCGGTTCCAACCCATAAGATTCAACAAGAGTTCTCTATGATCTTCGAGAAGGCCGGGGGAACTTCCGCGACCTATGCAGATCTCGGATGTGACATCCTCCTAGACTTGAGCAAGTACAATAACCTGATCGCGGCCTATTTCGAGGCCTGGTTTGACTCAGCTGGAACTGGAGGGGTCCAACTCTACAATAAGACTGATACCGCGGCCATAGCCGGATCTGAGATCACGACGAAAGGATCTCGACAGAGGACCGGGAATATCCTGGCTAATCTCCCGACGGCCGCGAAGTCGATCATCGTCCAGTCTAAGGGAGACGGGACAAACGCTCCGACGGTTCGAGTCGCTAGACTCATCCTGGAGCAAGCGGTAGCTTAAAACCGATATCCCTCAGGAGTGTGCAAGGATGGCCCTTCGTAGCGAGATCGGTAGATCTCGATTCCTACAGAAGACGAATATCACGATCATCAAGATCGAGGATATTAGCGAAGCGGCTGTAGCTCTAGTTCCATGGGCAAACCCTGAGCCTGGTCCTGAAGTCATCTGTACCCCGGTCATCATCCAAGGCTATCGCTCCGGCTTGGCCGATCGGATCGACATAGGAACCGAATGGGAAGACGTACCTTTCTACAAGGAGATGGAGACGCTCGCTCTAGCTCCAACAGTCGACGCTATGTTCGAGTTCGATAGCGAGGAATGGTCCGGGATCCTCTACGTTAGCGGAGGAGAGGTTTGGAGCCATGACCTCAAGTGTAAGGGATTCAAGGTTAAGACGGAGACCGGATCCGGGAAGCTCCGGTTTGAGGCTCTAGGATGAGGACCTATGAGTAGAGATCCCAGGATCCGAGTTCGTCTACCCCCTCCCAAAATCCCATCCGTCCCTTCTATAGATCTCAGGCCTGAGTCAACTTACAATATTGTGCTACAGTATCCAGAGACCGGGACCATGATCGTTATGAAGCTAGAGAAACCGATCAGGCCCGGGTTCTGTTACGCGACTGTCTTAAGCCCTAAACTCATGGTCAAGATGGGACCGAATGTCGCTAAATCTCCGAGCTCGAGCTATACCGTGACCGCGACAACTCCTTGAGATGAACCGGATATGAAATTTAGAAAGATCATCCTTGAAGTGGTCGTTAGAGATCCTCAAGGGAGAATTATAGCTAGACGTAGAAAGAGAGCCGGATACCTAAAGAACCTCTTGGCTTTCGTCCGAGCTCAGATCATAGGTCTAACCGAGACCCTAGTTGATATTGGGGGGACGAGCCGGTCGATCGCACTTGGTTACGCGGCGACGACTCCAACGATAAGAGTAGGATCTGGAACTACGGCTCAAGCTCCCGGAAACTATAACCTCGTGACGGAGCTTGGAACTGTCGGAGCCTCAGCCGGGCCGGTCGTCGTCGTCGGCCAGAATAGTCAATTCACGATCTCAGGATCCGTGACGATCGCGGCCGGAGGAACCGTCCAAGAAGTCGGGTACTCATTCTATTATCAGAGTTGGACCTTCCTCTTGCTCAGAGATGTTGTCCCTCCCGTAGTGGTCCCGGCCGGGGGGACCTGTACCGTCACTTACACACTCATCTTTACGGCTTGAGAGGGTCGTCTATGCCTACGGGGATAAGGGTCACGGTCATTGTACCTTATGTCAAGGGGTCCCCTGAAGTGGATCCGACAGAGTACTCTCTCGATCTTCCCGGCTATCAGTACATCACCAAGTACAAGTCTGTGTTCTCCCGGAAGATAGGCGACGTGAAGGCTAGAGGATATTTCTCTGAGTCGTCGATCGAGGTCGAGGGATCTCTATCTCCAACCGGAGGCCCTGGAGCCGACGCTCTATTTCTCTACGCGGCCGTCCACTCTGGAGATCATCCTCCAGGAGAGATCATCGACTCGGCTCCGACCTCGCTAGCCGACTATCGCGGCCATCTCCTTATCCGCTCGATCGCTAGAGGATGGACCCTCTATACAGAGTCCGGATCCAACTACTGGTCTTCTCCTCCCGGTCCTCTTTATCATGTGGTCTGGTTCGGAGGATCCAACTCGATCGATTATGACGCATATACTTGCTACATCAAAAATCGGAAGACCTTTATCGATTTGCTCTCATGGTTCTAATCCGGATGATAGACTATGGCTATGATTGAGTTCGATATTCGAGATGAGACCGAGTATACCGATATGACGGATCCTAAGAACCCGATCCCTAAGATCGCGGTCACTTTTCAACTCTTGGACGGTCGACTCTACAAGATCGATATTGACAAGAAGATCTACACGAAGGAAGAGAGGAACCGGAGGATCCGAGACTTTATCAAGAAGCTTCCTCCGGCTCCGACTGAGCGTGTAAGGATGCCGGCCTAGATCCTTGTCGATCATAGTGACAGGATATAGCGAACCCCATCAAACCGGATGGCCCTGGCCTCTCTCCTCGGTCCAAGGATGGTTTGAGAGCTTATGGTCCGATCTCTGGAGATGGTTCCGAGGAGTAGTAGATAGCGTCTGGGGATATATCACATGGTTACGCGATCGAGTCTCAGAGATGGCCTCGGGGATAGTCGACCGCGTCTGGGGATTCATAACTTGGCTTAGAGATCAGATAGCCGGAGTCATAGCCGGGATCCCTGGAGCTCTAGCCGGAATCGTCAAGGCCGTAAGCGACTGGATAAGCCCTTTCTTCAAGAGCCTATCCGACGCGGTATGGAATACCGGGAGATGGATCCTCGACGGGATCTCCGGAGCTCTGAGAGACCTCCCCGGCAAGATCTGGGGATTCTTCACATGGCTGAAAGACGAGATCTGGAACAAGCTAGTGGATCTAAAAGACCGGATCTGGGGTTTCTTCACTTGGTTGAAAGATGAGATCTGGGACCGGCTAGTAGATGTGAAAAATGGGATCTGGGGATTCTTCGGAGACCTCTGGGGGAAGATCCAAAAGGGTTTTGGGGATATGTCGACGGCCTTCGATGGAGCCGTTAGAGGATTTGTTGACTCGATATTGAAGGGAGCCGACCAGATCGCTAGAGCCATAGAGAAGTGGGCCGACTCGATCGCTACTCCCATAGAGAAAGGGACGGCCGATCTTCCCGGTAATATCTTGAGGGGTCTAACAGACTTCTGGAAATTCCTAGATGAAAACGTCTTCAAACCGATAGGGAAGGCCCTCGAGGAAGGATTAAAATGGCTCAGTAACGCGATCAAGACCGCGATCTCCGGAGTCTGGGAGATGCTCAAGAGCATGGCTCCTCGGAGCCCTGAGGGAGCGATCGAGTCGGCTATAGGGGTCTTGGGTATCGTAGGGGTCGCGGGCCTCGGGATCGGAGTTATGACCGTCCTGGGGGAATTGGTCCATCCTCTTAAGGAGATGGGCCTCGGTCAGTTATCGGCCTTCATCTATGATATAGCCGGATACAAGGTCATAGCCTCGGCTCTTGTCGGAGCCTTTATCGGAGCTACGATCCGGATCCCACTAGGCTATGAGCTTAACGCATTATTCCGGCCGTACATCCCGGACCCGAAGCTAGCCGACGAGATGTATTTCGAGGGGAACATCTCCGAGGAAGAATGGTATCGGATCTATGGATATCACGGATGGAAACAACATCATGCTGAGGCTTGGTTTAAGACCATGGACCGGGAGCCCTCGACCTACGACCTGATCCGGATAGCCGACTCTACCGAGATCGACGAGGCTTGGGCCGACCAACAGTTAGCCCAAAGCAACTTTAGGCCCGAGGAGCGTCGACATTTGGAGGAGGCCATTCGACGTCGGCCGGTCATGGATGAGATCAAGATGTTCCGATCGGAGCTC
>Ga0315309_1002116_pt1 | contig 11687 bp, 10 predicted proteins | sample TDP4_MG_FD_203080 | JGI IMG/M metagenome (GOLD analysis project Ga0315309, IMG submission 203080) | Freshwater sediment microbial communities from Lake Towuti, South Sulawesi, Indonesia - TDP4 | ecosystem: Environmental > Aquatic > Freshwater > Lake > Sediment | place: Indonesia: South Sulawesi...
ATGCGCCAAGCATTATTTTCATAGATGAATTGGACGCTATCGCGCCCAAACGGGAGGAAGTTACCGGCGAGGTGGAACGCCGTGTTGTGGCACAGCTACTAGCCTTAATGGACGGCTTGAGCGGAAGGGGAAACGTCATAGTAATAGGCGCAACTAACCGCCCTGGCGCGTTAGATCCAGCTCTGCGCAGACCCGGGCGTTTTGACCGGGAGGTTGAGATTGGCGTGCCAGATAAACAGGGGCGGCATGAGATCTTGCAGATTCATACTCGAGGCATGCCTTTGGCGCAGGACGTTGATCTTAGAAAGCTCTCGGATATGACGCATGGCTACACAGGTGCTGACTTGGCTTCGTTGGCTCGTGAAACCGCCATGAAGGCTTTGAGGCGATACCTGCCTGAAATCAACTTGGAAGAGGAACGTATTCCCCCAAGCGTCCTAGAGAAAATGGAAGTTCGCAGCGAGGATTTCATCAACGCTTACAAGGAGATCACGCCCACGGCGATGCGTGAAGTCTACATTGAAGTACCTACGCTTCACTGGACGGATATAGGCGGTTTAGAAGAGGTTAAGCAAGACCTTAAAGAAGTGGTGGAGTGGCCTATTAAGAATCCTGAAATGTTCAAGCGCATGGGTATTCGTGCGCCGAAGGGCATAATGCTTTTTGGTCCTCCGGGTTGCGGCAAAACACTGCTGGGTAGGGCTGTGGCAACCGAAAGCGAGGCTAACTTCATTACAATCAAGGGTCCCGAGGTGTTTTCCAAATGGGTTGGTGAGTCTGAGAAAGCCATTAGAGAGGTTTTCCGGAAGGCGCGTATGGCTGCTCCAGCTGTGATTTTCTTTGACGAGTTTGATTCTCTTGTGCCACGAAGAGGCATGGGCTACGCTGACAGCGGTGTCTCTGAACGAGTGATAAGTCAATTGTTAACTGAGATGGACGGCGTCTCCACATTAGAAGACGTCGTGATAATGGCTGCTACCAATCGCCCCGACATAGTTGACCCAGCTGTTCTGAGACCTGGCAGGTTCGACCGCTTAGTCTACGTGCCTGAGCCTGACGAGAAGGCGCGTCTCGAGATTTTCAAATTGTACACGAAGGATATGCCATTGGCTAAAGATGTTGACGTGCAGAAACTAGCGGCCGACACGAAGCTGTATTCAGGCGCTGACATCGACGCCTTGTGTCGGGAAGCAGCCATGATCGCGTTGCGCACAGATGTGAAGTCGAAGGAAGTTACGCTGGCTGACTTCAAGAAGGCTATGGAGAAGATAGGTCCCAGCATATTGCCTGACATGGAAACTTGGTACAAAGGTTTCATGAAGCAGTTCCGTCGTGTGCAGAAGCCGACGACCCCAGTTGCGTAGCAAATTGATATGAGGTGAATTGTTTGGCTGTCAAAACTTGGCGACCTCACCCATTAGACTTGACAATACTTGAAGTCTTGGAAAAGAAAGGCGCAATGACCGATGAGGAACTGTTCAGCCTGCTGAAGGAGACCCACGATGATCTGGGTTTCGGAATGCTGAACAAGACGTTGATGAAGATGGAAGTGCAAGGTAAAGTCTACGTGTCTGCTTTGACCAAAGGTAAAAGACGAGTAGAAGCAGTGAAACGCAGAGAGCAAGCTCATTAACTCACTAGGTTTCCTCAAGTTATCATCATATGGGTAGGTAGAGTTAATTAGCGGAAACGATCTGAATTTTCCCACATTACTCAAGCGGGGGTTGCCAAGCCAGGTCAAAGGCGTGGGCTTCAGGAGCCCATCCCGTAGGGGTTCGTGGGTTCAAATCCCACCCCCCGCACTAGAATTTACGACTGACATTTAAATTCTCGGTTTTAGGGAATAAACTTCGATAAAACTTGTCACTAAGCTCTGCTTAAGGCGCTGAAACTAGAGAAGGAGAGTCCTTTACCACGCAGTGTTTGGTTTGTGCGTTCTATTTTTTAGGACAAAGTGTTCTAAGGCGTGGGTTAATATTCCATGCGATCTCTATCCAATGCGATGTTTAAAGTGAGGACTGTTGAGGACAGGTGACGAATCTGCGCTTGAATACGACCTTCATGGAAAGGCTTGGAAGGTTTACTTGATTCTCTTGAAGAGTGGGCGTCCGATGAGTGTTAGAGAAGTTCAAAAAGCCTTGCACTTCAGTAGTCCAAGCTTAGCGGAGCATCACCTCGAACGGCTGCGTGATTTGGGACTTCTTCAGAAGCAGGATGTTGGTGGTCATTACTTTTTAGTTGGCGAGGTCAAAATAGGCGTGCTTCGCCACTTTGTCAAGTTGGGGAGGCTTCTTTTTCCAAGATACTTTTTTTACGCCGTTTTCTCAACAACATTATACGTGATTTATCTAACATCTATTATGCAAGGTTTTTCACGGGAAAGCCTGTTCATTACGGTTTTTTGGGCGGTAATCTCTGCTATACTCTGGTATGAGGCATACAGAATATGGTCACTGAGACCGTTCTAGTTTCCTGTACAAAACGTACAAAAACATGGGATTAAGTATGGGCTTAGTGCTTAATTTTACCATGGTGACGCAAATGCAAAAGGAAATTAAGAGGATGACAATTATCTACGGAGCCGCTGCCGTAATCTTGGCTCTGGTCTTAGCAACCAGTGTTACTGCTGGTCTCTACCCACTCATTAAAGAGGTATTTTTCTACCCTTCTGAGTCTACGAATCAGGAACCCGGCCCCCTTCCTCCAATGTCTGAAGCCATACCCGTAAGCATAGATGAACTCTCCAACAACCCATCTGAGTATCACCTAAAAAGGGTGACAGTGTCTGGCACAGTGAGTCAAATAGGATCCCTCAGAGGACCCTATTTCTACTTAGAAGAAAAAATATTGGTGCGCTATGTCAGGGAAGACAACACATTCATAGACATATCAAATATCAAAAACGGAGACTATGTGACAGTGACCGGCAGGTTCTGGGCTCCAGACACAATTCACGCCGAGAATATAGCAAAAACGTGAAAACCATCCTAATCTCCCTTTTTCTTTTTTTGGAACTAGTAGACGCTACATCTAAAAGAAGAAAGAAATCTCACAATGCTAGGTCGGTTCCTCATGTGCGCGCGCTTTCTCACTAAAGCTTGATTTCTCTAAGAAAAAATCCGAGAATTTAAACCGATGTTTAAACCTAACCCCCCGCACTTCTCCGTTTTTGAAAAGGAGCGTAAAACAGAGCCTCTGGTCAGATGCTTGGGCATGATACTGTAAGATTGATCTGTTTTCTCATAAAGAATAGAGAGAAAACGTTTTGTGCCTAAAAAAGACTACGTTATGCTGGCGTCAAACTTCGGATGATTAAAATGGCTATTAACAAACACAAGAGTGAAATCAGATTAGATGTACCTCTTATCCATTCTGATGCTCAGCTTTGTCATGTAGATAGTCTTTCAATGATCTTAAGGTATATGGGAGATAGATATGAGCCTTGGTATATTGGCGGAGCATCTGGACGCTTCTTCGGATTCGGCTATTATCCAAGCAAAGAATACGTCCAGATTCGCACAGGCACTTTTCCCTTAAAAGCCCTACTCACATTTCTTAAAGAACATGGTTACTCGTTTCAATTCATTCAAGGAAAGTCATGGAATGAGGCTTTTCCAATTCTGAAAAAACTCATAATAAATGATCTGCCCGTCTTAGTGATAAGTCACATGGGCTGGCTTTCATATAACAAAGAATATGAGATAATCAGAAAGATAGGCGGTGTTGTAGACCACTACGTTGTAATTACAGGTTTTAGGAATGATGAAGCTATCTACGTGAATGACCCTAACCCAGACTTCTTCAGGAAGGATGCAGAACTAGCTATAGAAGACTTCAGAATCGGATGGGCTGAAAAGATACCAGAAATATACAGGTCTTGTCCGATGCTTGTGGTAAAGAGAAGAAAGCGAAAACCAGATTTAAAGAAAATTCTGGCAAAATCGCTTCAGCGTGCTTCAAAATTGATGTACACCAAAGGAGGCACAACAGGAATCACAGGCTTAAGAGAGGCAAGCAAAGAAATACCTGAACTTCTTCGAGAAGATACGCTCTCGATTAAGAATTCCCTTGAAGAATTTGCCTACTTTAGGTTTAGGGTGATGGCAACGGAAGCTAAGTATGCTAGCAAATTCTTGGATTATACAGCTAAAGAACTCAATATCCCCGAGCTAAGAATCTCTGCAAAAAAGTTGCTAATTGCCTCAGACTGTTTTGCAGAGCTGAGAAGTCTTTTTGTAAGTTGCGTGCAAGGTCAAAGAAAATTAATCGATATCGCAGATGATACAGAAAAATTATTGATCAAAGCTTACGAAGCAGAAAAGGACTGTTTTCTCAATTTAGATCACATCAAAACATGCAATAGGCAGCTACTCATTTGAGCAGTCTATACGCGCAGACTCCGAGAATTGAACCGAGTTTTAAACCTCCCCCTCGGCACTATTTCTGTATAAGATAGAATCTGCAATGCTCTTGGCAGCGAACGTAACGCGCCAGAGAAACATGGATTCTAAGGTTATGGTCTCACGCGATTATGTGCATGTTTGAGAGTTGTTCGATTAACTCAATGGTTTTCTCGTCAACGCTTGTGGCACGAGCTATGTCAGTCAACGTGATTATCCCTACTAATCGATTTCCCTCTGTTATTGGCAGTTTCTTCACTTTGAGTTTAAACATGAGCCTAGTAGCGTCCAGAGTGTCCATGTCGGGCGTTCCTGTTATGACGTCTCTCGTCATTATTTCTGAAACCTTAGTTTCTTTCGGATTCCTGCATTTTTCTAAGACCCTTTCAAGAAGATCTCTTTCGGTTACTATTCCAGCAATATTGCCGTTGTCAACAACCACTATGCAGCCTATTTTGTTTTTGTTCAGGAGTGTTACAGCTTCATGAACTGAGGCGTCTTTTTGAAGAGTGATGACGTTTTTGACCATGAGTTTCCCGATGTTCACCACTAAGCCCCGCGTAGCAGATGGAAAGATGCGCAGAAAGAAAAGGATTATGAATTTCAACTATTAAGTAAATGTATGCTTTACATTCTTGTGGGAATCTGAATGCGATTTGGGATAGTTCTTCATGTTTCTGCTGCCTATGCAAGCTGGGAAAACTTCTTGACTTTGACGAAAAAAGCTGAGCAACTGGGATTTGATTCTGTGTGGCTTTCTGACCATTTCACTTCGCTTGACAGCAGGTCGTATGGATTAGAAACGTGGACAGTGCTATCTGCGTTAGCGTCATCAACGCGTGGAATCAGACTAGGTACGTATGTGCTCTGCAATCAATTTCGTCATCCTTCATTATTAGCAAGAATGGCATCGACATTGGACGTTATCTCAAAAGGAAGACTAGAGCTGGGCATTGGCGCTGGCTGGAATAGGGAAGAGCACGTGGCTTTTGGTTTCGATTGGGACAAACATTCAACAAGAGTAGAACGTCTTGGAGAAACTGTAGAAATAATCAAAAAGCTCTGGACTGAAGATCACGTTTCCTATAACGGAAAATACTTTCAATTGAAAGACGCAACTCTAGAGCCAAAACCATTTCAAAAACCGTATCCGCACATATGGATCGGTGGAAACTCCAAGGCTATCAGGAATGTCGTTGCCGAGGGCGGCGACGGCTGGATTCCAGTCTTGCCTACACCAAACCAGCTAGCGGCTGGAGTGTTGCAAATTAGGGATTTGATGAACCGTGTTGGAAGAGACTCTGGAAAATTGCTTATAGCCTACGGGGGAAGTGGTTGTGCCTTGGTCGCAGAAAAGGAAGAATCAGTTAGGAAGCTAGCTGAACCCCTGATCCGTTCGATGGGAAAGCCTCTAGAAGAAGTGGCGTGTCTTATCGGGACTCCAGATCAATGTATGCGTAAGGTCGAACAGTATCAGAAAGCCGGAGCTCAAGAAATCGTGGCGGGATTCTATGACTTTCCATCAGTAAAAGGCTTAAAACTCTTCGCAAACCTAGTGATTCCACATTTCAAATAGCAGAGCGAGATCACTCTTACAATCCACTTTGAGCGCCTCATCAAAGCCAAATCTTAAGAAATCTCGAATCCTAATGATCTTGTCCGATAAGGTGGAACTATGAGCGTATCAGATAAGGGGAAAATCGTAAAGATAATGAAGGACAACTCTCTTCACGCCTACCTAGCCACATGTGATGGCGACCAGCCCTTTGTTCGGCCTGTATCTCCAATAGTTGAAGAAGACATGACAATCTGGGTGACTACATTCTGCACTTCCCGAAAAGTAAAACACATACAGAATAATCCGAAAATCTGTCTTGCATTTGTCGAGCAGCCCCAAGGTCACAAGGCAGCTGTGGTTTTCGGCAAAGCCCATATGGTTCCTGACTTGGAGATGAAAAGGAGAGTGTGGAATCTGGCATCTTTTGACCTATCCCAGCATTTTCCAGAAGGATCAGAGTGCAAGGAGTTCGGTCTGTTAAGAATCATTCCGGATAGGGTTGAGTGGAGGGATAGTTGGGAAGCTGGAAACAGAATCTACAAGCCAGTTTGACTTGTCGGCGATTTCCCCGTTTTCTGTAAGCTGAGTGGACTGCGATGAAGTTCAAAGTAGTTCTTTTTGATCTGGATGGAACGATTTTCGATTTCCTTGACAGGGACGCTTTTGCACGCTGTCGAGCACTCAACGAGCTTGGTTACAATGTTTCTCTCAAGGAAGTTAGGAAGCACTATCGTTACGGCATGGGACACATGAACATAGCTGAGGAACTCGGAATAGTCATGAAGGAGAAGAAGACAAAGAAGTTCATCGAGTTAAGCTATGCGCATTTCATGAAGAGAGAAGCTTCAAACTTGACCAAAATCCACAATGGAGCGTATGATGTGCTGTCCGCGTTATTCAATAAGTATAAGCTGGTTATCGTTACTTCCAGGGACGTTCTTTCGTCCGCTGAAGAGGAGTTGGAACGGTTCGATATCAGAAGATTCTTTACTTTAATTGTTACTCGTGAGGTTGCTGCGAAATATCATGGAGTTACTGAAATACCGTTGCTTCGTTTTCAGGAGCAGAGAAGAAAGCTATATGAATGTGCGCTTGGGTTGACTAGAATAAAACCTGAAGATATGTTGTGTGTAGGCGATTCGGTTAGTGAGCTGGAGCCAGCGAGGCGTTTGGGGATCGAGACTATAGGAGTCTTGACAGGATTCGGCAGCAAAGAAGACTTTGATCGAGCCTCTATTCCTGCAATTCAAGATCTTACGCAGCTTGTCAAGGTTTTGAAGTAATTAGATAATACTGGCGGATGTGCTTCTCTTTCTGAACTGGGAAAAGAGAGGAGTTGCTGGGAAGTAGGGAAATGCTGGAAATTGCATGGAAAAGGTTATTTGTTCGTGTGGAGTGTGAGACCTAGGCTGTTTACGAGTTGACCTAGGCTATGCCGATCACTGATCCGTTCAAGAAGACCATTGCTCAGCAGCATAGGTTGTACATGAAAATCTGTCGTGCATGCGGCGCAAGAAACGCTGGCTCAGCAGTCAAGTGCCGCAAGTGTCGCAGCAAGAACCTGCGCTGGAAGAAGCGGGAGATTGTAAAATAGCTCTGCCAACATTGTACGGTCAAGTTTCACTTGTGCGCCATTATCCTCTTATGTGTTGATGATTGGTCAACAGTGCTTAGTCTCATCATCATACGGGATATCGAATGTTTGCTGGCTGTGGCTGGAAGACTGTGTGGAAGAAGAAGGTGACTGACCCTTAAGCCCGTCTTCTACCATGTTGAAGTAAGGTAATCTTTATTTCGAGAGGTCTGATATGGAACTCTTGGCTCTCCTAGGATGGGCCGGTAGTCTAGTCTGGTGGGACGTCGCCCTCACACGGCGAAGGTCGCAGGTTCAAATCCTGCCCGGCCCACTAAAAAAGATAGTGTTTAATGTTCTAGTACTTACTTCCACAAAGAAAATAAGGCGTCATGCGACTATCAATCGATGCCGAAGAGAGAGGAAGGAGCAAACCCGCCTAAAATTCAAAACGGGTTCTTTGCCGCATGGCTGTTTCCGCAAGGCCGCGTCAAAGGCGGAGATGAACCTCCGAGCAGGAGGCCCCTAGGGCTCGTAGGGGGAGATGAGGGCGAGTGGCCCGCTCTACGAAAGATTTTACCTTTTGAAGAGCCCTACCAGCACCAGTTGACGCTCTTAAGCCTCTTACGGCAGCACTAGGCGGCTGGTCATCACCTTTTTCTCAAATAGTATTCGGAATCGACATAGGTAGAAAAATCTATCGACACACGTACACAAAACGCTCGCCTAGCGAGAAGCCTTAAAAACAGCCGTGTATTGATCTTGATAGCACTTTGTGCTGTGCCGAGGTAGCTCAGCCTGGGAGAGCACCCGGCTGAAGACCGGGTTGTCGCCGGTTCAAATCTGGCCCTCGGCACCACATTGCAGGCTGGTGAGAACCTGGCTGTTTTTTCTAAACGAGAAAGTAGACTAGTAAAGCAGCGATGAGTGATACCGCGAATGATGGGAGAATGTATCTGTAAACTCGGCCCATTGAACACCTGAAATAATCAATTGTGAACACCAGACATAAATGAGAAGGCACAATCACGTAACCTAAGAAAGCATTGATGTAGAGAAGCGCAGCTGATGCTGGCGAAAAAGTCAGCATTCCAAGCAGTATTGGAACGCTTATGGCTACTCCTGAAGATGGTGACCCCGTTATGAATCCTAGGGCTGCAGGCACAACAGTCAATAACACGATGACATCGATGTTTCCGTTGACAGCGAATGTCTTGACTATTTCTGAAATTCCAGCGGTCACAGCCACGTTTCTTAAGAGGAACGCACCATAAGCTGCTAGCGTGACTCCGTAGATTTCCCGTTTTCTCAAAGGCTTAACCAAAACGTTGAGGCTCGGCTTGGCGATGACGATCAACACTATTACGCCCAGAATAGTCGATGTAAACAAGTCTAAGCCAGCAGTGTTTACGTTAGCAGCACCTAAACCAACAACCACAACAATCGTCGATAATATTGGCGAAAAAGCAATCAGAAAACACTTCAGCTCAACATTCAGACTTGAACTCTTTTCAACAGCGGTGTTTGGCGCTCCTTTCTTTTCGGTTGGGCCCCGCCAGAACGCGATGAGAAAACCTGTAATCACCATGACTGCGACAACTGGAATTTGGCGTACGATGATTGACGTTATGGCTACTCCCGTGAGCGCTGACGTTATAATGAGAACTTGACTCAGCGGATAAACCGGGAATATGGTGTGTCTGAACCAGACGTTCACATATGCTTTCTTTTCAGGCTTCAACCCGAGTTTTTCAGTCTGAGCATCCACAAGAGGCGCTGACATCAGTGCTCCGCCGGCAACTGGAAGCAACCCGATTATGGCTGGGAGCACGCTGGACACGATTTTAGAGTTCCTGATTAATTTGCCCGCGCTTTCGCTCAGACTGTTAATCACTTTTGTTTCTTTGTAGAGCTGGCTCAACAGCATTATGCCGAATGTTGCGAGCACAATAGCGATTGTGAGTGGTTCGTTGGCGGTGTTGTAAACGATTTCGGGTATTTTCTGCCAATCAAGCGCGAGAAAAGCTAGAAGTAGCGCTGTTGCATTCAAGGCAATTCCAACATTGACACGTTTGTATAGTAGGATAAGCAGAAAGCCAAGAGAGACAATAAAGGCGACCAAGGGCTCGATCATTGCCAAAGCGTTGAAACTCCGTTACTCACGCATGTTTTTGGAAAAGCTGAATGACGGCTTTGCTCTTTTAAACCTTGACCTGCCGACAGTTGCTAGGCGGTTGGAGCTTTGACCAGCGAGAAGATGGGACTCGTGCAGGTCTAGAGTTCTTGGACCATGCGGATTAGGTCGATGTATCTGCCATTCTTGTAGATGCCTTTGGGAATTCTGCCATTCTCTTCAAACCCAATTTTCCTGTAAAGACCCCTAGCGATCTTGTTCGAGTCAAAAACACTGAGAACCAACACTTTCAATCCCATTTTTCTGGATTCATCGACCAAGGCCTTCATCAACTCCGTTCCCACGCCGATTCCGCGGTATTCAGCTCGAACACCTATGCCCAGATCACCCACATGACTCATGTTGCCTCTTCTTCGGCCAACTTCGGCGTTGGCAACCATTTTGCCGTCAACTTCAGCCACGATGTCAACTAATTCACCTTTCTCCATGCTGGCGAGACGTTTGCCCAGCCAATCAGCTTCCTCATCTCGAGTAACATTGGTTTCCAATGCAATGTCCGAGCCTTCGTCAACCAGCGAATTGATGAATTCGATGCAGTCATACAAGTCCTCCCATCTAAGCGATCTCAACGTGACCTTTCTTCCATCCCTAGCCACGAATGTTTTCGGAGTAATCGGGTTCATGGTCGTTGCTCCACCATTGTTTGCTAGAAAGACTTTTAGACACCACATATTAAACCTTGTAGACACTTGCCTCTGATTTGATCGAGCGGCCGTAGTCTAGCCTGGTCTAGGACGTTGCCCTGCCACGGCAAGAACCCGGGTCCAAATCCCGGCGGCCGCACCACAGAACCTTTTGACTTATTCTACAAGTCCGCGATCTGGCGTGATAGCAAAGTTTTTCATACTTGACAACGTATTGAAAATGGGACGTACGTTGTCTTCAGAGCTGACTATCAGGGCTTTGGTAGAGAAAGCCAGAGAACTAGAGAAAGAATATCGTTGGTCGGAAGCAGCAGAATCATATGGGCAAGTGGTACGTTCCGAATCGATAACAAGCTCCTTTGCTTCAGAGATTTGGGAAAGAATGGGTTTTTGCTACAGCCGAGCTTCTACTCAGGCTGAAAACCTCGAGATATTCAGGAAGATTAGGCAACTCGCAGTTGAAGCATACACAAACGCTGCAAGGCTTTTCCAAAAAGAAGGCGGCTTGAAAAATCAGGGTAGAAGTGCACAGTGTTGCGCTTTGGCTGAATATATGAGTTCTTGGCTGGCATCTGATCCTTCAGAGAAAAGAAAGATGCTTGATAAATGCCGTCTACTTGCAAAGGAGAGCTTGGAAGCGTACAAAAATGCCGGAGAACAGCTTGATTATGGAACAATGTGCAACGACTTGTTGCTATTTCTTTTCGACAGGTTCAATATGGCATCCGATTTGAAGGAAACTGAGGAAATCGCTCAGGAAGGAATGAATTGCGCTGATGAGGCTATCAGAACGCTAGAAAAGCTTGAGAACAAGTGTGAACTGCTTCGCGCCTATTCCACAGCTAGCCTTCAAAGCTGGTATGCGTATGGTACTGAGCCAAAAAATGAACTTATGCGAAGAAGCTTAAGCTATTCAGAGAAAGCATTGAAAATCTCCAAAGAAGTTGATGACGTTTATTATATTGCCATGTCAAATTGGGCAGCAGCTCTCTGCAGCCTACTTTTCACGGAAAATGTTGCAAAGTCAGTGGAATACGCCAAAGAAATGCTAGAACAAGGGAAGGTTTTAAGGGACAATTACGTGAAAGGGGTCTCATCTTATGTGCTTGCATTTGCAACTGATTGGATGACTCTGAGAGAAGAAGATCCGGATAGAAAGAAGGAAGGCTATGGAAAGATTTTTCAATACGCTGAGAACGCTATCAGTTACCTTCAACAAATCTCTCAGGATTTCTTTATCGCGGAAACTTACTTGTTCTATGCTGAAAACTATTTTTCATTGGCTCGTGAAGTCATAATCGGTTCAGATCAAAAACGT
>Ga0315309_1002118_pt1 | contig 11682 bp, 10 predicted proteins | sample TDP4_MG_FD_203080 | JGI IMG/M metagenome (GOLD analysis project Ga0315309, IMG submission 203080) | Freshwater sediment microbial communities from Lake Towuti, South Sulawesi, Indonesia - TDP4 | ecosystem: Environmental > Aquatic > Freshwater > Lake > Sediment | place: Indonesia: South Sulawesi...
CGCAGCGAGCTGAGTGAGAAGCTTACCTCCTGATTAGCTCTTGCGGACCGGCCGCCGGCCAGGCAGAGCACTCCGCTAAAGGTCGGTGTCCGCCGGCCCGAGCGGGCAGCGGCGTGATTATGCTTACTTTCTGCCGGGACTTGGGGCGGGCCTGGCCTCGTAGCGGACGCCGTACATCTTTTTGTTAACCCCCTCCATCTGCCGCTTGCGAATAATTTTGCTCCGCACTTCGATGCTCTGCGCCGCGGGGTCGTAAGGGCAGATCACCATCACGGCTTCGCCCAACTGGTAGGTTTTCTCGCTGGCGAAGCAAAATCCCCCTTTGGAGATATTCTCAGTCTTAGTGATTTCGGCCCCGCCGTAATAGTCGCGCACCAGGATGGGAAGTTGCAGGGAGACGCGGCGATGTTGCCGCCGGTTGGCCTCTGCGGCGGTCAGGCCGCCTCGGGCTTCGCGAAACAGGTCCTCCTCGCCGGGAGGACCCTCCATGGCCACCTGCTGCTCGGCTTGCCCCCAGGGTGTGGGCTGTCCGCACTTCTCGCACATTCGCGAGAATATTCCCGCCGACTCCAGGACTTCAACCTCCACCATCGACAGGTGTCGAAGCGCCACGGTGTGGCACATCCGGCATTCGACCAAGGCTTTCGGCGTGGTGACTTCCCTTTCGGAGGGAGGAGGAAACTGAATCCCCCAGATGTTGATATCCGGGCTAAGCGTCGCGACCGCGTACTCGCCGCCCCTCTCAGAATAAGGTTCCGTCGGGCCGACGACGCGAAACTCCGACACGCGTTGGTTGACTAGGTTCACCAGGCGTACGACCTGGCCGGCCTTGAGGGGATGTTTCAACTGGACCCGCGCGCCGTGGCGGTTGATGACGACAGTGCGCGCCTCGCTTTCGAATTCCCGGCCCCCAACGTCGGTGCCCTCCACGCGCAAGGGTATGGTCAGCAACAAGCGATCCGACCGGCGGCGTTCCATCTCCGGCATAGCGTCTCGGCCCCCGAGAAGATTCCGTTCTGGGCCGCGAGTCTAACGCAGCGGGCAATCCTAGGCAACATGCCTTGCGCTGCCGGCGAGGGGCGCCGCCCGACAACAGACACTGTTGCCTGATTTGGTAACAAGAGGCGCAAGCCTGCTTCCGTCACCTGACGCCGGCAAACCCGCGCACTCTGAGGCGCCCCGGAAGGCGGGCGCTACAGAGAATCCATGAACACCAAGTAAGACGACGTCCACAGGCTGGTGGGGATAGAGCCGCGCGGCTGGGAAGTAAGGATGATGTTGAAGCCGCGCGCTGCCGAAGACAACCAAGCCAGCAGGTTATCGGGGCTACCCGAGCCCGGACCCGCCTGGGGCTCCACGAGCGCCAGATATTCCAGGACCGGGTAGACGATGTCTGCCGCGCCCGTCATCGCGGTCTCAAAGCCGTCGCTCACAAACTGCAACTGGGCGTCAATCTCGTAAAAGTGCCAGGCCAGACAGGCGCAGAAAGTGACGGCCTTTTCGAACTGCCCCAGACTTTTCTCATCGGTCTTGGGCAAGCGAGCATCAAACACCAGCACGACGCGGCGCTCGTCCTCGCGGATGAATTCCCGGACTTTGAGCTGCTGTGCCTTGGCGCTGGCCTTCCAATCGACGTGCCGCGCCGTATCGCCTTCCTGGAAATCACGGATGGCGTAGAGGTCATGGCCGCGCCCTTTGTAGTAGCTTTCCACTTCGCCGCTGATGAGAGGCAGGATTTCGTAAAACTCCTCGGTGGGCTGGACGTTGGGCAACGCGAGAATCTCCTGACGGACAGGCACCACGTGCGACTTGAGCAGGAAACCGAAAGGGAACCTGGTGCTCACCCGAAAACCTTCTTGGGTGTACCGCCCGCGCCGTGGGAAGCTGAGTTCCACGTGCTGCGTTACCGCGGAACGGCGGGGAACATAAGGCACGTAGACCGGCTGCTCGAGAATCTGTCGAGGTTTGGGCAGCGGCACCTCGGAACGTTTCTTCCTCTCCGTTTCGCGCGCGGAGACCGTCACCGAGAAGGACGGGAAGAACCACTTCAGGTTGGTGAGCGTCACGCGAGAGACCATGGGTTGCTGCGCGAAAATGTGGTCTGGCAGGACGAATTCCAGCTCGAGTCCCAGGAGCACGAGCTGGGAGAGGATGCCGGAGACCAGGATGCCCGCCAGCAAACTGGCCAGAATGATGAACAGCAGGTTGTTCCCCGTATTGAGCGCGGCCACGGAGATCACCGCAATCAGCATCAGGTAGATGGCACCCTCGCGCGTGAACTCAAACTCGATTCTCATCATCCAGCGTTCGAGCGCCGTCCGCCGCGCCAGATAGGGCACAGTCTTCACCGCCACGTATCCGGCCAGCAACAAGGCGGCGGCGGAAGCCCAGAAGGCCTCGCGCGGACGCCCGGCTTCTTGCATAGCGGTGGCATAGAGCGCCAGGAGGAAAGCGAAGCCCAGTCCAAAGAGCGCCAAAAGAAAGCGCCGCCAGGCGGGTTTGTCGATGTGCACGATACGGTAGCGCGCCAGCAGCCAGAGATCGCGCATCACGCCGCCGGTCGAGGGCTGGGATAACGTGGGCATACAAGCCCATTGTAGCTGAAGGCCATTCTGAATTCTGGATTATGAATTGTGAATGCTGAAGGCTGGAGGCTGAAAGCTGAAGGCTGAACGCTGAAGGCCTTCTCTTTCGAGGCTGTGTCTATTTCCTGCGACGCACGGCGCGCGGAAGAAGATCGCAGATCCAAAATCTAGGATCCAAAATCGAAAATCGTCAATCATCAATTCAGAGTGGCACAGGGGTGGAGTCGATAATGTCGCGCAGGATGGCGTCAGCCTGGTCGGATTTTTTGAGCGTGGAGATATAGCGCGAGCTGACCACGCAGCGATGGGCAAACACGGGGAGCATGAGCCGCTTGAAGTCGTCGGGAATGCAGTAGTTTCGGCCCTCGATGAGGGCTACCCCCTGCGCCGCACGATACAGCATCATGGAGCCGCGCGGGCTGACGCCCAGGCTTAAGAACTCGTTCTGCCGCGTCTTCTCCACGATGGCCAGCGTGTAATTCATCAGTTGCTCATCCACCGCGACGCGGCGGACAGCCTGCTGGATCCCCACGACCTCTTCAGCGGCCATCACCGGCTCGATTCTGGCCAGCGGTTCAGCCACGGCGAAGTTGCGCAGGATTTCCTTCTCGCTGGCGGCAGCCGGATAGCCGATCTTCAGCCGCATGAGGAAGCGGTCCAGTTGCGATTCGGGCAGAGGATAGGTGCCGTGATGTTCGATGGGATTCTGCGTGGCCATCACCATGAACGGTTGCGGCAGCGGATACGTCCGGTTATCGGCTGTCACCTGGTATTCGTTCATGGCTTCCAGCAAAGCGCTCTGGGTCTTGGGCGTAGTGCGGTTGATCTCGTCGGCCAGAATGATGTTGGCGAAAACGGGCCCGGGCCGGAACTCGAAGCGCTGGGTCTGCTGACTGAACACGCTGATGCCGATGACGTCGGAGGGCAGCAAGTCGGAGGTGAATTGAATGCGGTGAAAGGTGCAATTGAAGGAGCGGGCCAGCGAGTGCGCCAGCGTGGTCTTGCCGACGCCCGGGACGTCCTCGATGAGCAGATGGCCGCGGGCGAAGAGCGCCACCAGCGCCAACCGAATAACCTCGTCCTTACCGCGAATGACGGTCTGGATGGATTGCTGGAGCCGCAAGAGAAGGTCGGTGGAAACGGGCGCCTGATTGTTGACTTGGGTTCTGTCCATGCCTGCAAGCCCCGCCGGATTCCGGCGCGCCAACTAGACCTCAGAGCAAGAATCTGCTATCTTGAATCTGCCGCCGGGCGGTTAACTCAGCGGTAGAGTGCTATCCTCACACGGTAGAAGTCACAGGTTCGAATCCTGTACCGCCCACCACTGACGCCACAGTTGGCCTCGCAGGCCATTCTACCGGAAAGCCAACACCGCGGCGAAGATTTTTCCCCACGGTGACGTTCTCTGCGCAGGTTTGTGGGTTTAAGTACCACGGAGATCGAGACGTGGCGCGCGATGGCTAATCAGGGCGGGCGGATGTGGCGCCGCTGGCAGGCTTTGCGGCAATGCGCAGGGTGTGGCGGCCTGAGCCGAGTACCACAGGGCGATCGCTGCCCGAAGGCGCGAGTTCCTGCCCATCAACGGTCACCTGTACGTCGCGCGGCGAGAGGGGGACGGCATCAAACGCAGCACTCTCGGGCGTCTCGCCGCGGGGCGCCACTGAGCGTGCCGGCTGCTCACCCCTCAGAGAGGCCTCGAAGTTGTCAGCCTCCTCCTTCGAGCGTTGGGCTTCGCGGGAGTAGAGGTCAAAAAAGTAGAAGTAGGGGAAATCGTCGGAGTACGAGTACCGCGGCCCGTACGTGTATGGAGATCCGTAATAGCCGGCGCCAAAGTAGGGCCAGCCGTACGATTGAAAGCCGTAGGGCGAGGAGGTGTAGCCCCAGTAAGGCCAATAGCCGGGATACCCCAAGCCCCTACTGAAGTATGGGGAGCGAGCATGAGACCACTTGCGAGATTGGTGATAGCCGGGGGAAGAAGCTCGCGAGGGTTGCCCAGCGGACGAGGCCTTGCCCGCCTGGGGCACGGTTCTCCCGCGACCCTGGGCTAAGGCGATAATCGCGAACAGGACTACTGCCACGCCAACGAGCAAGCACGTCCGCGGGCGCATGCTAACCTCCCGTCGTTCCCACACTGCAATCTTAGTCCCGGGCATTCCCTTTTGCAACGCTGCTGCCTTGGCCATCGTGCTGGACGTGCGGCTCAGGGCGTCTCTGTGTGTTAGTATGGTGTCCACCGGTCGGCGCATCCTCGTCCCTTGCCGGGAGGTCCAGGTGCTGAAGATCGGAATTGTGGGGCTTGGCCAGGTCGGGAAGACCACGTTGTTTCGCATCCTGACGCATGCGCACGGCAGCGGCCTGGCGTCGGGAAAACCCGAAGCGCACCTGGGGGTGGTGCAAGTTCCCGACGCGCGCCTGGATCGACTGGTGAAAATGTTCCCAGGCCGCAAGACCGTTTATGCCAGTGTGGAATACATTGATTCGCCGGGAAGCGTCATCGACCTGCTGCGGACGGGAGTGCAGACTGCCAGCTTGCGCGAGATGGATGCCCTGGCCCACGTTGTGCGAGCCTTCGAGGACGAGGCGCTGCCGCCGCCAGGCGGTTCTCTCAACCCGCAACGGGATATCGAGAACGTAGAACTGGAGATGATCCTTTCTGACTTGGCAGTGATCGAAAAACGTCTCGAACGCCTGGAGCGAGACCTCAAGAAGCAGAAGAGTCCCGCACTTGAAAAAGAGCACCACGTGTTGCTGACCTGCAAGGCGGCGCTGGAAAAGCAAATGCCGTTGCGGGAAGTGACTCTGGGCCCGGAAGAAGCCCTGGTGCGGGGATTCATGTTTCTTTCGCTAAAGCCCGTGCTTTACGTTTTGAATCTGGGCGAGAAGGACGCGGCGCGCACCCAGGCCGCCGAAGAGTTCGCCGCAGAGGCGGGTCTGAAGCAGCGGCCCAAGACAGGCGTGGCGGCCGTCTCCGGGAAAATCGAGGCCGAACTGGCCGAACTGAGCGATGCAGACGCGGCCGAGTTTCTGGTCAGCTTCGGTCTGGCCGAGTCGGCGGTGGCGCGCGTGATCAGGGCCAGTTACCAGCTCCTGGGCGTGATTTCCTTTTTCACGATCGGCGAACACGAGTGCCGCGCCTGGACCGTTCGCTCCGGGGCCACGGCTTGGGACGCCGCGGGTGAGGTCCACAGCGACTTTCAAAAAGGATTCATCCGCGCCGAGGTGGTCAAGTTCGAGGATCTGGTTGCCGCCGGGAGTCTTGCCGAGGCGCGGAGCCACGGCCTGCTGAAACTTGAGGGGAAGGAATATGTGTTGCACGACGGCGAGGTGGTGTACATCCGCCATGCGCCGTGAAGAGTCCAGCCGTCAGCTTTCGGCGATCAGCTGTCAGCAATCTCGGGGCCGCAACCGACAACTGACAAGCCGGGGCTGATAGCTTCTTTCATGTCCTATCTCTGGGTCAGCCTCGTGCTAGGAGCGATTGCGGGCCTCGCCAACCTCTTTGGCGGGGCGATCGTCTCTGGACGGGCCTGGAGCCGGACGTTTCTCACCTACTTCATCGCGCTGGGGTCCGGCTTCATGCTGGCGACGGCGCTCACCGAAATGGTTCCGGAGAGCGTGCACCTGGCGAAAGCCCAGGCCCCGCTACTGATTCTTCTGGGTTACTTCATTGTGCATTTTTTCGAGCACTCCTGGCCGGCGCACTTCCACTTCGGCGAAGAGACCCATGCCGACGAATTCCTGAACCCTTCGGTCGCCTACACGGCCCTGGGAGGATTGACGATCCACACCTTCTTTGACGGGGTTTCCATTGCCTCCGGGTTCCTTATTTCCAATTGGCTGGGGACAGTGATCTTCGGTGCAGTCATTCTGCACAACGTCCCGGAAGGGTTCACCATCGCGTCCGTCATGACGGCGGCGGGCAAAAGCCGCAACGCCGGCCTGGGGGCGGCTGGCGTGCTGGGTATCTCGAGAATCCTGGGCATCCTCGCCATGGCGCTCGCCCACCGCTTTGTGAGCTATGGCCTGGCGCTTTCGGCCGGAGTCACGCTCTACGTCGCGGCCTCGGACCTGATCCCGGAGGTCAGCAAGAACCCGGGACCCAAGATCGCCTTAACAGTCGCCGCGGGCGTGGCGCTGGTGATCGTGTTGAGGCTGGCGTTTTTCAGCTACTTGGCGGGGTGACGAGACGAGTCAAAAGTCAAAAGTTGGAAGTCGAACGTCAAGAGCAGCCGCAAACCGGCGACTGAGAACGGACCACTGATCACTGACAACTGGCCGCTGCCTTCAATGTATTCTGATCAGGTCCTCGACCACTTCCATCATCCGCGCAACGTCGGTGAGATTGAGAACGCCACAGCAGTCGTTGAGGTTGCGAACCCAGTCTGTGGCGACGTGCTGAAATTGTGGGTGGTGGTGCGCGACGGCGTGGTCTGCGAGGTCAAGTTCAAGACCGCAGGCTGTGTTCCGTCGGTAGCGTGCGGCTCCTGGCTCACCGAGTCGATGATGGGCAAAAGTCTCGGTGAGCTTCGCGGCATTACTCCTGAGCAGATTGAAGATGCGTTAGGCGGACTCCCCATCGCTTCCCGCCATGCCGCCGTCCTTGCCGCTGACGCCCTCAAACAGTTACTGGCAAAGCTTCCCTTCTAGCTACCGCTTCCCTCTTCAGCGGTCTGGCCTGACTGTCCGTGGCGGGCGCCAGTGTCGCCCGAAACCGTCACTCCTTTCCTAGCCAGGTGCGCACTTAGGATCGTCGTATCACGTTGTCCTGCCAAGACTTGGCACCCAGAGCCGTATGGACCGCCGATTGCTTGTCGTCTGGCACGGTTTATGGCCGAGGCTTTTCGCTGGTCAGTAGAAGGGAGGAAGCTACAATGAAGATCCTACCGGGCGCGCTTGCGGTGCTGGTGATGCTTCCGGGGTCGTTGCTTGCCCAACAGTCCGGGCATTCCTGGGACAACCTGCGACGATTAAAACCGGGGAGCAAAATCACTGTCCAAGACACAAGCTCTGGGGAGTTCGAAACCGAATTCGTGTCAGTTTCTGACGCTACCCTGACGGTGCGGCTCAAGTGGCAAGAACCGGGATCGGCGCGGAGGATTCCCCGTTCGGACGTCGTAAAGGTGAGCGCGAAGCATGCTGGGGTTGACGTCAAGATGACGCTGGTAATGGCGGCATTGGGGGCAGGTTTGGGCGCCTTGGCGGGGGGATACAGGTGCGACGGTGAATGGTCTTGGAGTTACGGCGGAGGTGGTATTTGCACAGGCGGAGAGCGATTTTCTGGGCCGGGGGCTGCCATCGGGGCAGGAGTCGGCGCGGCGGCGTTCGGTGTAACGACAGCTCTGCTGTGGCGAGATAAAACCGAGAAAGTCCTCTATGAACGCGAGAACGAGGCCGGAAACGTCTTCGCCCCGGTGGAATCGCAAGAGGTGCCGCTGGTCCAAGGCGAAAAGCAGGAGGCTACGCCGGACCCGCAATAGTTCCGGTCGAGCGAAGGAGGAGAAAAATGAAACGCTACATTATTCCTAATGTCGTAGTGCTGTTTCTTTGGGTGTTCGTGCCTATGCGGGCACAAGAACCGACTTCGGGCCGCGGCGCTGAAGGGACAAAAGCGGCACAGACGGAGGGCGAGATCGCGCGAACGCTTGCGGGCCAGGGCCAAGTCGTGGCCCTGCCGGCCAGGGGACGGGTGAAGCACTCGGTAAAGAAAGAAGCCCCGTCGTTCGCGCTCCCCACCGGCGAAAGCCGAGTTGCTCTGTTCAAGCTTCCCGACTACAGCGCGCCTTACACTGTTACGATCACGAGTCCGTGCAAGCACGGCTGTGTGGGCTTCTCCAAGTCAATCTTCGTGCCCAGCTGCGTGTTTCTCGACGCCGAGTTTCAGCCGACCCGGCAGTTGCCGAAGACGGAGTTCGAGATCCTGGAGGCAGGGTTCTCAAAACCCTTTCGTCTAGAAGCCAGGGTTTTGATCGATGAGCCCCGAAAGGGCGACCGCTACCTCCTTCTTTACACCATTGGTGGAGATGTTGGCAGCGTGGTGCAGGACACTTATATTGGTGGTCTGATCCCTTCCTTAAGACACAGTAGGGTGAGGGCATCGGCAGATGGGCCGCTTGAGCTGGAAGCTCGACCGGCGAGTCCAGGTAGCGGAGCTCAGGAGAAGGCCCCGGCCCGACCGCTGGCCAGCCAGGAAAAGTCCGAGCCCGCCAAAGCGGAGGAGGCCGAACGCCTCTTTGACCGTGGGACCGAGTTACTGAAGAAACGCAACCTGGACGAGGCTATTACCTATTTCAGGAAAGCCCTCGAACTCAAAGCCGACTTCCCGGGCGCGCTCAGCAACCTCGGCGCCGCACTTGCTATGAAGGGGGATCTCGACGGCGCCATCGCCGCCTACGGGAAAGCTGTTGAGCTGGAGCCCGACAGTCCCGAATACGTCCAGAACCTTGGCATAGCGCTGCGCAAGAAGGGTCGATTCGACGAGGCCATCGCCTTATATAGGAAAGCCATCCAACTCAAGCCGGACTTCCCTGGGCCCTACTACAGCCTCGGCGCGGCGCTCCTCGCCAAGGGCCAAATCGACGACGCTATCGCCGCATTCCGCAAGGTGCTCGAACTCCAACCGAACTACGTTCTGGCCCCCTACGGCCTTGGCGCCGCGCTGCTTGCGAAGGGCCAGCTTGATGACGCCACTGCGTCATTCCGCAAAGCCCCCCTCAAATTCAAGCTGAAACCCAACGACCCGGACTCCCTGCTGAGGCTTAGCAGCGCCCTTGTTGACTTTGACAGCGGCCTGCGCGATGCCGCGATCGTTGTGTTGCGGAGATCGTTTCAGCTTAACCCGGCCGACGCAGGCCCGCTGGCACGACACCTCCTCAACAATGGCCAGACCCAGGAGGCCATCGCTATAATGCGCAAGGGCGCCCCTGCTACCTTCCCGCCGGAGGTCGATGACGCTACAGTCCTCTTGGCTTTCGGCCGTGGCGTCCTGGCTAAACTTGGTTTTCCTGACGAAGCCCTCAAGGCATATAGGACGGCCGCGGAACTGAAATCGAACGACGCTGTGACGCTAAATGACCTTGCCGTGGAGCTGGAAGCCGGAGGCCAGTTCGACGAGGCCATCGCGTTATATCGGAAAGCCCTGGAATTGACGCCCGACGACGCGCGGTTCCACTACAATCTCGGCAATGCCCTGTCCGACAAGGCTACTGTTAACGGCCTCGCCAATGCCGACAAAGCGCTGCTCGACGAGGCTATTGCTTCCTATCGGAAAGCCATCCAACTGAAACCCGACTTCACCCCCACCTACCTCAACCTCGGCAACGCCCTGACCCGCAAGGGCCAGTTGGATGAGGCTATTGCCGCCTATCGGAAAGCCATCGAACTGAAACCCGACGACGCCCTCGCCTACAACAATCTGGGCAACAGGCTCCTCGAGAAGGGCGAGTGCGATGAGGCCATTGCTACCTTTCGGAAGGGCTTGGAGCTCAGGCCCGACGAAGCCATGCTCCACAACAATCTCGGCAATGCCTTGTCACGTAAGGGCCAACTGGATGACGCCATTGCGTCTTATCGGAGGGCCCTAAAACTGAAACGGGACTACGCCGATGCGCACTACAACCTGGGCCGGGCGCTAATGAAGAAAGGCGACCGGAAAGCCGCAGAGCGGGAACTTGCTGAGGCAGAACGGCTCGACCGCAAGCGGAAGTAGCCCACCGAGCCCTGCAAGTGGACGGGCGGAGCGAGTTCGCCGCTGTCTTCGAGCACGCTTGCCAGGAACCTGGCCTGCGCCCGCTCGGCCGGCAGCCATCGAGCCTTCCATTCTCAGCCATTAGCAGGCCACGATGCGCGCGGCGGCCTGCCCCCGGCATTGAAGCACGCACGCCGCCGCCCTGCTTCCCTCCGACATCCTGCACCAACTGCTTGAAGCCCTGAGGCAGGCGGGGCGGAGGTTGTACTTGCCGCACGGAGAGCGACTGGTCCGGGTCTGACTCCTACGCCACACCCGGGGGAATTAGTCCGCCTTGCCCCCATCCAGGAATTTGCCTCCGCGGGAGCCGGCTTCCTTTATCCGATTGAGAATTGACAACAAGTCCCTTGCCCACTATATTCGCAGGCCGATCATTGCCTTGTTGGGCAGAAAGGTTGCTCTCAGCAGATTGTGGCGTGGCTTTTTGAAGCGCGCTCCTCAGAGGTGGTCACATACACGTGCGGACGAAACAGCAGCTTTACGACCGTCTCTCTCTTTCCCTTCACCAGGGCGTGACCAGCCGGCCTGATCCCTTAAGAGGGTATCGCAGGCCCTCATGCTTCCAGAAAGGGCTACCGCTCCCGGGAAAAGCACAGGGCAACCTAGGAGGCCGACCACCCTCTCAGCTGTCGTCGCAAACTGGCATGGTCAGCAGACCCCTCCAGTCGTGTCGGGTAGATAAAAGGCAGCTGTTGTGCTAACCTGCCTCTTTTCAACAGGGTAGCGTCGGTCCAGGGTTGGACCCGTAACTGCCCCGACGCGGGACAAAGATGCTGAACTTGGTCGCTCTCGACCAGAAGGAGGTGAGCATGAGAAGGACATTCTTCGCACTGGTGCCTGTAAAGGCGGGCGGTATGGCAAGAATTCTCGGAATACTGCTCCCACTTCTAGCTTCCGTCGGGGCTTGGGCACAAGGGCCGGCCGATTCTTGGGACAACCTGATGCAGTTGCGCGTCGGGCAGAAGATCGAAGTGGTGGACATGAACCTGAAATCCGTGAAGGGCACGCTTCTTTCCCTTTCGGAGGAAGCGGTCTCACTTCAGGTGGGGGAGAATGAAGTTGCCGTCCAACGGCCCGATGTCCTGCGGGTCAGCTCGCGCGAGAACCCCAAGCGCGGGCGAAATGCGCTCATCGGCCTGGCATTGGGAGCGTTGCTAGGCGCGGGTGTTGCCGGCTGTTCTTTTGAGTCTCCACGTAAATGGCCACCTAGTAGGGAGTCGGCCATAGGTGCCGGCGCTGGAGCCGCGGCAGGGGCTCTCGTGGGGGCTGTGGTTGCCGGCCATCAGACAATTTACCGGGCGCCGAAGCCCCACCCATAAACCTGCGCCCTGAGAAGCGGAGCAGGGTGCCAGC
>Ga0315309_1002119_pt1 | contig 11680 bp, 10 predicted proteins | sample TDP4_MG_FD_203080 | JGI IMG/M metagenome (GOLD analysis project Ga0315309, IMG submission 203080) | Freshwater sediment microbial communities from Lake Towuti, South Sulawesi, Indonesia - TDP4 | ecosystem: Environmental > Aquatic > Freshwater > Lake > Sediment | place: Indonesia: South Sulawesi...
GCGACTAGGGTTTCTGTTGAGACTAGGTCGCCGAATCGCAAGAGGGCCTTCATTGCGGTCTTCTCATCCTTTCCCTCTGTTATGCTAACTGCATCGTATCTGCCAAGCGTCCAGTACCTGCCTATGATCTTGGCGCCCTCCTTAGCCGCCTGCTCGAAGAGCTTCCCGGACTGAGCGACCATCTCCTTTGTTGGCTTCCGCCTCCACTTGGACAAGGTTATGAAGATCATTTCATCATGCACCTCCTTCATTTGTTGGGTACTCTTGTCATTGCGCCCCTCCTCGGCGCTCCGGTATATAGAGAAATCAGCGAAGTCCACGCAGGGAACGGCGAATCCAAGGATACTAGAACGTTGGTATCCATCTCTAACGATTTCAGATTTTCGCTAATACTTTCAACAATGAAGATATTTCAAAGCATCAAGTTCAGCTTTTAACTCATTAAGGTATTCTAATAGATCTCTGTAGTGGGAATCGCGTGATCTATGTTTGCTTAAACAGAGACCAATTATAGGAAAAATGTTTAACGAGAAAAAAGAGGAAGTTGCGGGGGATGTCGCCATTCTGCTGCCAGGGAACTCTTAACTCTGAATACTTTCCACTACGGATATCTATGAGGCCAAATGAAAAATTTTGCTTCAAGGAAATCCTTTTTTAGTCTACATCATTTCTTCATTTGAAGGGACTCAAGTTCATGCAAGCATACATTTTCGTCAATACTGACCCTGGAAGACCATGGGACATTGCTAAAAAAGCTCTGGAGATTGAGGGAGTCAAGATGGCTCACGCGGTCACAGGTCAATTTGACGTCGTAATTTACGTAGAGTTTTCTAAAATAGAGGAGCTTGGCAAGCTCATAGGAGAACTCCACTCTCTTAATGGCGTTCTTCGCACTCAAACGGCCATAGCCATGCCGTCAAGGGTGCCGATGTAGGATTTGATTTCTAATCACGAAAGGATTAGGAATCTCTTTCAAGAAAAGCCAAGAGAATTTTAGAAGTATACATTATCCGATCCCGGAGCCTATTCAGAACCGCCCATATGCTGTAAGATCACTTAGAATCGAACTCATAGAAGAATGGGAGATCGAAGACGTTCTCAAAGAAGCTGAGAAGAAATAAGTCGAAATCGGCTTTGATCATTCTAATCTTAGTTTCTGGCTGTCATTCCCCCATATCAAACGGAAAAATTTTGGGACGCGCTCTTCAATAACTAGAATTGAGTTTGAATTTCATTTCGCTGTTTCGGTTAGACAGGAGACGACCACTAGCGCCTTACAAAAATCATTCTTGACCAACAGAAAAAGAGGGGATTTGCGGGGGGAAATCGCCACTTCGCGCTGTTATAGCCTTAATCATTCACTTTTCACTATGATTGTTCACTTTCGTCTCCGGAATAGATTGAAGCAGGTTCAAGACTACATAGACGAGTATAAGACCAAGAACATACTTCTTAGGGGCATTCTGACGGACGGCGGTCACATAGTTTTTGTTGACGAATACGGACAAGTCGTTGAGCAAGGAGAAATCGAAGACTGCACGTGGATGCTCGAAGTATGGATATCTGCTCTTGCTTTGAGAGTTGCGTCTCCAGTTGACCTAAAGAATTATCTTGGCCCAGCCTTAAGTGTTGGCAAGGCATTCATTAAGCAACTATTTGAGTCGTATGAGAATCACAAGAGTGGGCCATTCATAAAGGAATGCTATGAGATGTGGTACGGAGAAGATGGATGCGCGACTGACCTCGACGACGACGCGATAGAAGCGGTCAAGACATTCGCAAGGAATTCTCTCGATGTCCGTCTCGAAACGAATGGGACGTGGTAGATGACGTGAAAAAATTGCGCTTAATGGTTGAGCAATCATAATGACCCCACAGTTCGTTCAAAAAAATTGACCACGTTGATCTACATAGACCACGAAAACGCGCTTTTCCATTCGACAAACGACGAGTTGACACTCAGAGTAGCAAGCAACGCAAAGGAAGCACGCACCCTAATCGAATCCGGATTCGAGTACGTTACCGGCGAATACAACGATGGTAGCAATATCTTCAGAAAGCGTAAGTGAGCGAAAACTTTGCTAGTACACCAAACTCTTTCCTCATACGTTTGAACTGTCAGCGAGTGGCGATATCCCCCCTTTTTTTCTATTGCATCTGAATTTCCAGACGGATTTGTAGTTTAGAAAGGATTTTTGGAATAAGTACAATAAGACGACTGCTTCGGGTTGTCTTGGCCTTTCTGTGTTTCTCTCAGTGCAGTGTGTATTATTTAGCGCATCTTATTATGGCCTTTTTCACACCTGTTTTCCAGACAGTTTCCCCGACTTTCTGTAAACTATCGAGATTGTTTGTTATCTTCGCAAAAAGATTGCATATCTCAGGCCCATCAAAGTAACGGAACTGTGCACCTTTTCTGTCATAAACAATGAAAAATTCCTGAGAGCCTCCTCCTGTATATTTATAACCAGGACGCCTAAAATCAATAATTAACACATCGCCTTGAGAACCATAAATTGTCCCATTCTCTACATCAAGTTTTTTAGGCAAGAGATCAAGAACATTTATGTACATGGCGCCACCTGACCATCTCGCTTGAACTACCTCATGTTCTACGGGCAGAACGTCAAGGACTGCCTTACAGGTTTCTGGGGCTTCCTCCTCTAATAGTGTAGCTATAAAAACTTCACCATCAATCTCTATCTCTATTTTTTTCCTCATCACCAAATTCCTACCTTTTTTGACGAAAATCAATATTTAAAATTTGGATTTATATGAAGATAAAGTTGATCGTTCAAGAAGAAAAAGATATTGTAAGAGGTAGAAAATAAACAGGTGATGTGAATGGCTGTTGATTTAAGCGTGGAATTCGCAGAAGTTGAATTTAGAAATCCGGTACTACTTGCATCCGGTGGGCCATCGTCGAGTATTAAGGCACTAGTGAAAGCTGGTAAATTAGGGGCTGGTGGCATAGTGATGAAGTCTGCGCGCTTTCATCCAGGGAAGAATGCTCGGCCAAGGTATGGATTGTTAAACACGACTAGCGGATACGACTATAGACTCACTAAGAGAGGTGCAATGTGGCATTGGTTTGGACGGGGTGAAGAGGCCTACTTTGAACCTGAGTACATAGCCTCTAAAATTAAAGAGATCAAGCAAAAATCAGACGTTCCATTTGTTGCCAGCATCGGCCCGGATACGCTGGATGAAGCTAGGAAGCTTGCGATTATGATGGAGGCCGCTGGAGCCGACATGTTGGAGCTGAATGGGCACTACCCAGCGGGCTTAACTCCTCGTGAACACTATGAGGTATTCCCTCTACTAGTAAAGGTAGTTAAGGAGTCAGTAAGTATACCAGTTGTTCCTAAGCCTATGTACGCCTGGTTGGACCCTAAGGAGTTAGCTAAGAAACTTGAGAAGGCTGGTGCTGACGGGATAACGGCTTTGGGTTTCCCATCCTTACTTGGATTAGAGATTGATGTAGAGACAGGAAAAAGAATGTTAGGAGGAGTTCTGGGTACTGGATCATGGTTTAGGCCAGTGGCTTTATGGTATGTCGGACAAATAGCAAGCGTAGTGAAGATTCCCATATCAGGTGTATCTGGAGTTGTGGACTGGAGGGCCGCTGTGGAATATATTCTCCTAGGAGCCACAACTGTCCAGGTCTGTACACCTGTCTTCGCTTATGGGTTCGGTATCTTTAACGAGATAACGAAAGGTATGATGGAGTATATGAAGAGAAAGGAGTATACAAGTATTGAGAGTTTCAGAGGCAAGAGTCTAGCGCAAATCGAACCTCCAAGGTCCGAGTATGATCTCTCCGTCAAGGCAGTAGTGGACGAAGATAAATGCATAGGCATAGACTGTGGAGAGTGTGTTGGCAAGTGCATATTTGATGCAATCCGAATGGAAGGAGGAGTGGCTAGGACCGACTTGGATGAGTGTGATGGTTGTGGGTTATGCGAATCCATCTGCCTAGCAAAGGCTATCTCGCTGAAGAAAAAGAGTGAGTTCAGCTAGCATCGACGCAGGCAGCCCACCGGCTGACAATTCTTGAAAGGCGTGGACAACCATTCAAGAATTGGGGAGACTATGATGTCAGAAGCAATGAGGGCAGCACTCATCCAGAGGTTGACGAGCTTGTCAGACTTCCAGTCTGCAGCCCTCCTCCTGTGCCCGTGCGCCGGACACCTCGCATCCAGCGCGCAGTCACGCCACCAGTAATTGGGCAGCGCGTAGAAGATGAACGGGCATAGGTACGGCTCCAGAAGCCCGCATGGTTGGTCATAGGTATGAGCAAGTCGAATCCAGTAGATGACTCCTGATGTGAAAGCATCTCCGGTGTATTTGCTGTAGTGGAACTTTAGCCAGGCTATAACTATACTGACCAATTCAGGCCGGTAAGCCTTCTTCGAGTCGGTCATCCCGAGATCTTAGTTGCTTGACGATTTCGGTCACATATGCTTTGGCTGAGTAAGATGCTCGTAAGCTTTATCCAGAATTAGCAGACAAGCCTGAAAGAAATGAAGGGAGAAAGGGTTCTCATTCGAATGAAGCGCATAAATAACCGTCTTGTCACATAATAATCTGTCATACAGGTGAAAATCAGATGAAAGAACGCATTGGAGTAGGAATTATTGGCGTAGGTAAGTGGGGAGAAAAGCATGCAAAATGCTATTCGGAAATAGAGAGCGCCGAACTTGTTGCCGTTGCTGACAAGAACGAAGATCGAGCAAAATGCATAGCGGCTAAGTATGGGGCATCCGCATACTATACAGATTACATGAAACTCCTAGATAATCGGGATATTCAAGCTGTTTCAGTAGTACTTCCCGATTTCTTGCATAAAGAGGCGGTCATTGGTGCAGCAAAAGCAGGAAAACATGTCTACCTGGAGAAACCGATGGCAACTACCATGGAAGACGCGGAGGAAATGCTTGCGGCGGCAAGCAAGTCTGGCGTCAAAATGATGGTGGGGTTTTGCAATAGATGGAACCCTCCTTTTGTCAGAGCGAAGGAAGCGCTGGAGAAAGGAGAGTTGGGAACCCCGCTCTACGGCTACGCAAGACTCAGTTCCAACATTTCCCTTTTCACCCAAGCCTATGATTGGGGCTCGAAGACAACTGTTGCTTGGTTTCTAATGAGCCATACATTGGATTTACTAAGATGGCTTTTCGGAAGCGAGGCCACGAAGGTATACGCCGCGGCGGGGCGCGCGGTGTTGCAAGCTAGAGGAATCAAAACGCCAGATTACTTTGCTGCTATTGTTCACTTCAAGAACGGAACGGTGGGAACTCTTGAATCCTCGTGTATTCTGCCGGAAACGCGGCCAAGCTTGATAGATTTCAAGTTCGAGCTTATCGGCACCCGCGGGTGTATCTACACAGATACACGAGGTGTCGGTCACGGAGTCCCAGGAACAGAAAAGTACACGCCGACCGAAGCCAGTTACCCTGATGTTGTGTCGGATTTCGAAAAAGAAGCTATTTCACATTTCGTTCAGTGTATACTGAAAGACAAGTCGCCAGCACCGTCTGGAGAAGATGGTGTAGCCAATACAAGGATTTTGTGTGCGATTCATAGATCTGCGGAAACTGGCGAAGTCGTTAAAGTCTAAGACCTTTCAAAACCCCACTTACGAGCCTCTGTAAGTGTCGTGGCCCCAAAAGAAACAAATGTGTTTCGAGATGGAATTCTGAGACCGCTACAAGTTTTGTCCTATCGCTTCCAATTTGAATAGGAAAAGAGAAAATACGCGAGGAACGAACTGCACACTTACCGTGAATATGACTTTTCTGGTCGCTACTCGATATGATTGAACGCCATCAAGACGTATAGGACTGTGTCAGAATGATGTTGTAGAGCTATTTGGCTCTTCTATAGTTTTCCTGCCGACGGTTTTCTATCTCCTCGAGTATGGGGACAGACTTGATCTTGACGAATGCTAAGGACCTGTTAGAGCATTGTAGAGAGGTGGACGAGTACGTGAACAGGTTGAGGCTCAAGGAGGTGAGTGGACCTCTCGAGATCCCAGTCGATGTGAGGAGTCTCTTAGATAGGTTGAGTGTTCAGAACGTTGATCTTGTACGTAGCCTCTAAATGCGATCAGATATGCGCTCCGAAGATATTGGATTACTTGAGGTATGAGAGCCCTGAGCTGGCGGATAAGTATCTGGCAATAGCTGGGAAGAAGAAACCTTTCACTCAATTCCCTCGGTTGGAGCAGGCGGAGTAAGTGACCAGCAGTCTTCGTGGGCTTTCAGCAATGAAAGGTCCGTGAGCAGCCGAAACCTGCTGGTTTCCGAACATATCGCGCTGACCCCAGTTGATAAGTTTCGCGCATGAGTAGATGTCTCAGCAACTATATTCGTTGAAGCGGTGTGCGCTCTAAGCTTTTGGAATTGGATACTTGCCGTATTTGTTTATGATTTCTGTGAGCCTCTGATGCCTCCCTTGAACACACGCTCGGTTGATTCATTGGTTATTCCGTACAAACCCATCTCAGTCATTCCAATTACTAGCGCATCTCCTGGGGCATCACTCCTTAGGAGGTCGATAGTATACTACTTCGTTTCTTCAACCCCTTGCCAAAACACGGATTCAGGGAAATCTACCCAAATAACGATTTTGTCCCCCAAAGCCGTTCTAGCCTCTGCCATCGAAAGATCGCCCATAGGCGGTGGTGTAAAGGCCTCGATCACATCACAACCAGTTTGCGGGATAAGGTCCTTCATACACTTCAGAGTTAGTGAATGGGCGTGAATGGCGCAAATCTTGCCCTTGGCATGGAGAAGGGGCACGTACTTTTTATAGAAAGGCAGGACATACTTCTTGAATTGCTGTGGACCATAGTAACCATCTATCCTTCCGCACCATATGAATTCTGCCGGAGTCAGCGATGAGGCGAAAAGCCTTTCTGTTCTCCTTTCTATCGCCTTCAGGAGCTTGTCGAACTCATGAGGGTGCTTGTACTGCTCGGTAGTCCATTTCTGAAGGCTAAAGTAACCCGTTTCAAAAGGCCAAAGCCAAACCGAACCGATAGTCTCGTCGTAGGGCGACTGGATTCCCCACCTCTTACGATATCGTCGGCGGCAAGGTTCCGCACTAGATCATAGTAGGTTGTGTCATCTCTGTGGAAGATGGTGTTTTCGATCATGTATATGACAACATCGTAGTCAGCTACATCCTTTGTCATCCACTCTATTTGTACCGACCCGGTATCGCTAATCCTTCCTAAATGTTTCCTCTCTTTGGTTGATACGCTTCCGACTGGCGTGTCGTAGATGGTGGTGACGATGTTTCCTTGAGTTCGAGTCTCGACTTTGACATTCGGCATTTGAGACCAGAGGGTCGAGCAGCGTACGCATAGGCCTAGCCCTTCGTTCCTTAGATAGCGTTCGAAGTCTCCCCAGGGATAAGGTTGTCGTAGAGTACCAGTGGAACCCGATCAGGCTTTTCGTGGTAAAGAACAGCATTTATCCGCTCATGAGAGTTCAAACTTACACGCCATTCATTACACTTAACACGCGCCTATGATAATCCTGCGCTTTTAGCTGGTTTTGATAGTTTTGGGGCTTTTGTTTTTCTGGTGCACCTTACTGTTGTTAGAGCGGCTTTCTACCCTTTTACAGCTCCCATCGTTAGTCCTCTAACCAAAAATTTCCTAAATAAAATTCCGAAAGCTAACACTGGGATACACGTTATCACAGTAGATGCGCATAAACCGCCCCAATCTAATTGAAACGTCGACAAGAACATATATATAAATGATGGTAGCGTTTTCGCAGTTCTTCCGGTAAGAATTATAGCCGCCAAGAATTCATTCCAAGTGAACAGAAAACAGAGAACTCCTGTCGCCGCAATTCCATATGAAGTGAGTGGTAACGTAATTCTTACAAAAGCTTGCCACCTACTACATCCATCAATAAGAGCTGATCCTTCGATTTCTAAGGGAACATCCAAGAAGAAACCCCTCATTAACCAAATAACTAAGGCTAAATTGAAAAGCGTATATAGGATAATCATACCAACATGGGTGTCAAATAAACCCAGTTTAATATACATCAAAAAGTAAGGAATGAGGAACGCTATTGGAGGTGCCATTCTTGTTGATAAAAAATAAAACGCTATGCCAGATCGCTTTTGCTCACTTCTTGCCAGTGCATATGCTGCTGGAAGACCTAAGAGGAGCGAGAGGATGGTTGAGGACAGAGAGATGATAACACTATTTCCAAAGTATAGCCAAAAAGAATACCTTGAAAACACATCCATGTAGTGTATTAGTGTGGGTTTGAATAAGAGGCTAAATCTAAACAACTCCGCTCTCGGCTTTAGCGATGTAATTAATGCCCAAGTAAATGGGTAAAGTGCGATGATCGAAAAGACTAGAAGTACACAATGCCTCGATATTTTTTTAAAATATTTGTAAACTAGGTTTCGGTTCATTTCCGTTCACTTCCATAGTTGGGCCTTTAATCTATTTGAGAGAAATAAAAATAAGTATGTAACTGCCATAAGAAAGAGAAAGGTTAAGGCTGAAGAATACCCAACATGATGAAATTGGAATAAAGTTTTGTAAATGTACATGTTGAGAGTTGTTGTGGAATCTCCTGGTCCTCCTCTTGTCATCACAAATATTATATCGAAGATCTTAAACGAGTCCAGTATTCGGAAAAAGGATACAACAACTATGATAGGCATTAGCAGCGGTACTGTAACATTTCTAAAAACTTGCCATTTTGAAGCCCCGTCTACTTCTGCTGATTCGTATACCTCTGATGGGAGGGCTGAAAGTCCCGCCATCAAAGACAGGGTGATAAATGGAGTCCATTGCCAAACATCGACAATAATGACTCCAATAAGTGCGGTGCCGGCGGTATTAAGCCAGTTTGGACCTGTTATGTTTATTAAGCTCAATAAATAATTAACTGAACCAAAGTCGGGATCGAATGCAAGTCTCCAAATTAGGCCGCTTGTAACCGGCGTCATTACGAGCGGAACGATCAAGATGGCAACATATACGTTTTTACCTCTGAACTCTTCATTTAGCAATAAGGCCAGAAACAAGCCAAGGGAGAATTCCGTAGCTACAGCTCCGGCCGTGAAAACTAACGTAATTCCCAAGGATTTCCAAAAAATAGGATCATCAAAGAATATGACCCTGAAGTTTTCTAAGCCATAAAAAACTGGCACTCCACCTATATCAAATGTGTGAAATGCGCTATATGCAAGATAAAGAAAGGCGTAAGTACTTAAAACAATTGAAAAAAAAAGGAAGGATATATTGGGTTTATTGGGTTTGGTTTATGAGCTCTCCGCCGGGCGAAATTCACGAAAATTTCTTTCTTCTGAATCATTTATAGTATCCTGCTTTTTTCATCGTTGCATATACTTTTTTCGCTGCTTCGTCCAGGGCATCTTTCGGTGTCTTTTCTTTTGCCAAGGATGCGGAAATTGCTTCGCCCACTGTGTCTCCAACTTCAGGCCACTCTGGGATTACTGGTCTGCAGTCCATGTGAGTGTCCTCACGCTTTGATGTGTCGTTCACTTTAACGAAGTCGTCGATTCCTTCATAGTAACTATGAACATCCTCATCTTTCCAAAAACTTTGTCTAGCTGGAATTCCTATCGGTGCGTCAAAAATCATTAGGCTGTACTTCGAATAAAGGTATTCGATGAATAACCACGCAGCTACCTTGTGTTTAGATTCTTTATTTACGGCTAAACTCCAATTGAAGAATTCAGCATCCCTCCCCGCTGGACCCGCCGGAACTCGTGCACACCACCATTTACCTATTAATTCAGGCTTTGTTGCCCCTGGGTCCCAACCTGTGGGACAGTAAAGGTCGCAATCAATTTCCAGAGCAGTTGTGCCTTCACATATCGCCGCAGTCGTATGCGACCAGTCCCAACTTACGATACCCTTTGGTCCATAGCTCGTAAGTATGTCTGTGTAGAATTCCAACGCTCTCACACCGTTTTCATCGTTAAACGCCGGCATCCAATCCTTAGTGAACCATTTACCTCCGAAAGCTCTAAAGAAGGGGGTCCAAGTGAAAACATTTAACCCCTCTCCACGCAAACCACGCGACGCAAATCCAACATATCCTTTTTCTGGATTATGAAGAACTTTAGCGGCTTCCATAAGTTCATCCATTGTTTCCGGTACTTTAACACCATACTCTTCCAGCAAGTCTTTTCTATAATGAAGTAACACACCATGCAAGCAGTATGGGACCATTAGTACATGCCCCTTAGCCCAAGGTTCCGGAGACGCGCTTTGTCTGTCAGCTGGATAAAAGTCGTTCCAGTCCCACCAATCTGGATCGAATTTTGAATCATTGATATACGTCTCTAACGGTTCTAATGTGTTCTCTTTGGCAAGTAATGCGAGATGCATATTGTCAACCATCGCTACGTCGTAAATTCCTGTCCTTGATAGGAGATCAAGAGTAGTTTTTTCCCGCAACTCTACTTCAGGGAGATAATCAAGGTTGACGGTTATTCCGGTCAGCTTCTGAAACCTAGGCAAAGTTGCTTCATAATTTGGATACTGCGTAGGAAAGGCGAGAACAGCAACGTTAATAGTCTCGTCCTTGCACTGTGTCCAGTTTATAGTCGCCTCTTTAACGTGGTCATCTAGCTTTTTCAAAAGTTTTATTCGCAGTTTTTCCAGCGGTGTCAGTTCCGGGGTAGGTGTGACTGGCGTAACTGATGTCGTAACCGTCTGCGTCACTGTTGCAGTAGGAGTAGGCGTTACCACGGGCGTCGGCTTCGTGGCTTCATATATTCCGTATCCTGCTGCTGCAACAACCGCTACAACGACAATGCCACCAACGTACTTCATGTATCCACGTCTAGAAACTTTCTCTGCTTCACTCAAAACGTATCACCATATTTTTCCTACCGTTTGTCTGCTATCTATGATCTATTTATCTCTTATGTATGTCAAATATATCTCATGCATATCGGACTAAAGGATGGAAACCTAGGGACCTCATCTAGGAGGGCCCTACTTCTTGAGTTAAGTGAAATCTCAAGCAGCAGGTTCCGGCTGCTTATGCGCTAACTTTTCCTCAGTGAAATGCTTGATGAATGCGCTAATTTCGTCAGGCATCTTATACAGGATTGACCTGCCGATCTTCCTATGCCTCAACAATAGCTTCTTGCCTTTCATTACTGAAAGCCTATGAAGATGGTTGCCCACGTACTCCACCTGGTCCGGTCGAGGCAATCGAGTGAAAGGCTTCTTCTTGCCGGCCAATGCCAGATATTTATCCGCCAGCTCAGGGTTCTCGTACTTCAAGCGATCCAAGACCTTCGGAGCACAAATCTCAGAGCATCTAGAGGCTGCATATAAGATCAACAGGTTCTGAACACTCAACCTGTCCAGGAAGCTCTTCACATCGACTGGGATCTCGAGAGGTCCACTCACCTCCTTGAGCCTCAACCTGTTCACGTACTCGTCCACCTCTCTACAATGCTCTAACAGGTCCCTAGCCTCCTTATCCGTCAAGATCGCGAGCTGCTCTCCGATCCCGAGTCTATCAGCGTACTCTTGAAACACGTTCCGCCTAGCCTCATCCGAGACGACGATCATTCTGGACGCCCGTTCCTTGAGGAGATGAAGCTTCAACACATCCTCCTCAATCGACTCTTCGACTTGAATCAACACAGGAAC
>Ga0315309_1002120_pt1 | contig 11679 bp, 10 predicted proteins | sample TDP4_MG_FD_203080 | JGI IMG/M metagenome (GOLD analysis project Ga0315309, IMG submission 203080) | Freshwater sediment microbial communities from Lake Towuti, South Sulawesi, Indonesia - TDP4 | ecosystem: Environmental > Aquatic > Freshwater > Lake > Sediment | place: Indonesia: South Sulawesi...
CCTCCCAGAGCTTTTGGTTTCGCTTTTCGCAGCTGCGCGAGGAGAACTCGAAATAGCTTTGGGTAATATTGTTGGGTCAAATATTGCCAATATCGCGTTTATGATAGGGCTTTCGGCTGTATTTTCCGCGCTCACAGTTCACAGAAGAATGATAATACGAGACGGTATTTTCCTGATGGTTGCAACAATATCTGCCTTAGCATTTATGTTAGATGGTGTTGTGTCGCAAACTGAAGGAATAGTGCTTCTGTCCTTAGCCATGTTCTATATCATCAATGTATACGAGCAAGAAAAAATTGAGGCTCCAGAAGAGAGGGAAAGAGAAGCCGGAGAAATCGCAATCGGATTCGAGTTGCTGACAACTTTGACTGGAAAGCGTCTCGAAATAAGAAACGTTTACGTGTCCTTTGCAGTTGGAATAATCGTATCGTTGATCACTGCCGACCTTCTCGTACGGTCGGTCGTCAATATTGCCAGCATTCTAGGTGCTTCTGAGCTGTTGCTTGGAATGACCGTTGTCGCCTTGGGGACCTCTTTTGCAGATATTGCCACAGCAGTTGCAGCTTCGAGAAAAGGACACGGTGACTTGGCTGTTGCGGGCTGTCTGGGCGCTAATTTGTTTACGTTAATGATTGTGTTGGGGCTTACAGTGCTCATAAATCCGTTGCCAGTCTCGAGTGAAGTGCTGCTATTGAATGGCAGCATATTTCTTGTCATAACTGTTTTGTTCTTCGTCTACATGATCACCATGAAAATTGGAAAATTGAAAGGCCTGGTTCTTCTCGCTATATATGTGGTCTTTCTGTTGTTGTCAGTAATTGCGGAAATTGGAATGATTTAGAAGAGTCTGGCCGTGGTCATTTTGCTCTAATTAGGCGAACTGAATTTAGAACCACTATTAAGGCATTGCCTTCGTGAATCGCTGATGCTAGAATCGGATTCACTATTCCCATCGTTGACATGACGACGCCCAGAATGTTGACCGCAAGCGCAAACAGAATGTTCTGCTTTATAACGTTTAATGTCTTCTTGCTTAGGCGGATGGCGTCGGGTACCTTGCCTATTTCATCGGTGGTCAAGACAATACCCGCGGTTTCTATAGCTATGTCAGTTCCAGCGGCACCCATGGCTATCCCAACGTCTGCCGAAGCTAGTGCAGGCGCGTCATTAATCCCGTCGCCAACCATAGCCACTTTATGGGTGGCTCTAAACTTTTCAAGGTAGAGAACCTTGTCTTCTGGAAGCAACTCTGATTTGACTTCATCTACACCAGTTTGTCTTGCTACGACCTCGGATATGCGTGAAGTATCACCTGTAAGCATGGCAATTTTCTTGATGCCAACCTCTCTCATTTTCCTAATGGCTTGGGGAATCTTTTCTCGCAATGAGTCGGCGACGCCAATTATTCCAGCAAGTTCATAGCCTTCAGCAATTAAAAGTGCAGTTTCTCCATTTTTCTCTAGTGTTGTTAAATAATTCTCAGAGGCCTTGCCTATTCTGATTCCTTTGTTCTCTAAGAGCCTTCTGTTTCCAACGGTGATTTCCTTTCCGTTAAATCTAGTTACAACGCCATAGCCAGGCATGACCGTAAAGTCGGAAGGACCCGCAATATCTATACCTAACGAACCTGCCTTTTTCAGCACAGCCTTAGCCAATGGATGTTCAGAATATCTTTCTGCAAGTCCAGCGAGAAAAAGGGCATCCATCTCTTTTCTTCCGTTTACTCCTTTTATGGTAACAACCTCAGGATTTCCTGTTGTTAGCGTTCCTGTCTTGTCTATAACCACCATGTTGACCTTGGCTGCCTCTTCAAGGATTGTTCCACCCCTTATTAGAATACCTCTTTTAGCTGCGTTTCCGATTCCTGCGATCACCGCCGCAGGAGTAGCGATGGTTAAAGCACACGGGCACGCAATAAGGAGAATGGAAATCACCCTTAACGCGTCACCGGTTACAAGGAAGGCCAAGCTAGCTATTGTCAGAATTATTGGGGTGAACCACCGCGCATAACGATCGGCTACTCTCTCGATAGGCGCTCTACGGGCTTGCGCCTCTCTAACAAGTTTGATAATGTGAGCAAAGGTCGTATCCTTCCCAACCCTGGTTACTCTAACCTCCAAGGCACCTAACTCTAAGATGGTGTTGCCAAGGACTTCGTCGCCTGCGAATTTGACCACCGGCATCGATTCGCCAGTTATTGTTGCTTGGTTGACAGTTGCCGTCCCTTCTACGATTGATCCATCGACAGGGATTTTCTCTCCAGGTTTTACAATTACGATGTCTCCTAACTGGACCTGTTCAATTGGTACTTCAATTTCGCTTCCATTCCGACGTACTCTTGCTTTTTGAGGAACTGATCTCACCAGTTTTTCAATGGCTGTGGTAGCTTTTTCTGAGGCATAATTTTCCAGCATTTCGCCTCCGGTTAACATAATGACGACAATTGCGGCAGCTATATACTCCCGAACAAGGACTGAAGAAACAATGGCTATGCTTGCAAGGAAGTCAACATTGAAATCTTTTGAGAGAACTGCCTTAATTGCACTTAACACAATAGGGGCGCCCCCTATGATTGCAGCAAAGAGAGCTAATCCATCGGTTATCTGATTGGGAAATAAGTTGAGATACGATAAGGTCCAGCTCGCAATAGTCATCCCTAAGACAATGGAAAGGGTGAAGGTTCCATAATTCGGGGGCTTCGCCAATCTGCAGACATCCTTGTAATCTTCTAAGTCACGTTAAAGGAACCTTGCAAGGGCCTCCTTCAATCCGGCCACTGCACTTTTACCTTCACCTTCCTTTATTGCCTTTGAAATGCAGGTTTCCACATGATCTTCAAAGACCAGTCGACCAACCTTGTTTAACGCGGCGCGGACTGCGGCAAGCTGGAGAAGGACCTCTGGGCAACCCTTGTCCTCCTCTACCATCCGCCTCACCCCACGTACGTGTCCCTCGATCCTGGTCAACCGCTTAATCACGTCCTCACGCTTCTTGTGCGCGCTCATGGATATCCCCTGCCGGGGGATGGGATAACTAATTAGATAAACTTTTCTGTGCAAAGTATCAAAAGGCATACTTATCTAACAAAAGAACCACAAAACAAGCTCTAAGCTCCATAAAGGAAGATACGTAGAAACGGAGATTTTAAACCGAGATTTAAACCTAACCCCCCACACTTCTGACGCTCAAGTCTTGTTCAAAGATTCGATCGATCGGTCTGGAGCCTTGGGACGCGTTGGCGAAAAACAGATTAGGCTCTTTCAGTCAATATTTTCAGGAGGGATGAAGGGAAATGGTTTTGGATGTGGTCTGCAACATGGAGGTCGATGAGAAGACTGCGAAGTGGAGGTCTGAGTACAAGGGGAAGGCCTACTACTTCTGTGCACCTATGTGCAAGCAGAAGTTCGATAGAAACCCAGAGAAGTACATCAAATCCAGGTAGAAGAGGGGCTGTAGGCCTGACTTGGAAGAACAAGTAGTATATTATAGAGGCAGTCTGACAGGGAGCAAGATATTCAAAGAAAGGGTGAAGCGCGCCGGTGCGCTGATGGAGGGAGCAGGCCTCGACGCGGTCCTCTTAACGAAGCCTCAGAACATGATGTACCTCACAGGAGATGGTCGACTCTGTTCTTTCACCATAGTCTCGAAGGGGGGAGCTACCTACGTAGGGGTACCCAAGACTGATCTCGAGGACGTAAAGAAGTCTTGTGCATCGGAGCATATCCTGGGGTTCGAGGATGAGGTTGGGATGCTGCATTCGCTGATGCACATTTGGAGGGAGCTTGGGCTGGAGAACGGAAAGGTCGGTGTCGAGAACACTTTTCTGAAGGTGTCGATGCTCGAGATGTTCAAGCATCCGCATGCAAAGCCTGAGAGGCTTGAGTTCGCTGACGCAACCTCCATCATGACCGACCTAAGAATCGTAAAGTCTAGTGAGGAGATTGATCTGATTAGGAAGGCGTCAAGAGTGGCTGACATCGCGATGGATGCCGCGGTCAAGGCGACCAAGCCCGGTGTCGCCGAAACCGAGATCGCTGCGGAAGCGGAATATGCGATGAGGAAGAGTGGTGCTGAGGAATTCTACAGGACATATGTAGCCTCGGGTCCTAGGTCATCGATAGCTCATGGGCTGGTGAGTCACAGGAGGGTACAGAAAGGTGATCTTGTTATGATCGACCTTCACCCAACAGTGAATTCGTATCATGCAGACCTTTGTCGAACGATCTGTGTTGGAAAAGCCTCCGAGAAGCAACGAAAGGCTTTCGAGGTGTATCTGGGGGCCCAGAGAGCAGCGGTGGAAGCTGTCAGCCCGAACGTAACCATGACAAAGCTGGAGGGCCTTATGCACGATGTGTTTGAGAAGGAAGGCTACGATGAGCACTTTGTCGGTCCTCCCATTCACGGTGTAGGCTTGGAGTTCGAGGAGCCACCCTTGCCGGCGGGACACGCTTTCTTTCATGGCGAGGACCCCAAGGATGAGTTGAAGCCTGGCATGGTGATATCGATCGGCAACTGTGGGCTCTACCTAGGCGAATTTGGGGTAAGACTCGAGGATGTAGTTGCAGTCACGGACAGGGGTCATGAGGAACTCACCAGCTACAGCAGAACGGTATAGCATTATCTCCATCCAAGAAGGCTAGGCGGATTAGATGAGGGAAGACGCTGCTGAAACACGTGGCTCGATGATCGCTTTGACAGGCTACTCCGTGCTATTCGATTTTGCAGTTAGCAACATACGATCGATCGGGGCGATAGCTCCTCGAAGGTAGCTTTAATAGGTGATTCATAGATTCTCAGGCTTAACTATGAGCAGCCTCTCCTCCGAGGATTGGGGAACGTTTCTCGGCTTCGATAAGATCCTTCTCCCTTTGGAAGGGTTCGCGGCTGAGGTCAAAGCCGCGGAGGTGGCGCTTTATCTAGCTGAGTGCAGCGGGGGCCATGTTAAGATTCTTCATGTGAAGAGGCCTGCCGTTGGCGTTGAAGAGACGTATGATAAGCTGAGGGAGTGGTCCGTAGGCAAGGCAAGGGAGTTAAGCGTCATGGTGGAGGTTGAGGAGATTGTCGATGAGGCTCCTGCCGACGCGATTCTTGAGAGGGCCAACGCATACGATCTGGTGGTGATTGGGGGGAGGCGGAGGCTTCGTGAAGAGGTCTTCGGCGGGGTCTCCTCCAAGGTTGTGCGGGGTGCGCCAAGGCCGGTCATGGTGGTAACGTCCCCGATCGCGGATCTGGAGGAGAAGGTGAGGCCGCTCAAGAGGATCCTTCTTCCGCTGAGAGTCGGAATGGAGGACTTAGGAGCTGTGAAGCTGGCCGTCGCTCTGACGAGCTCAGCCACCACGAAGGATTTTGTGATCGTTGCCCTCCACGTTGTCACACTTCCTCTGGCGACGCCCGCGCTGGCGTTGGACGATGAGAGTCTGAAGGAGGAGGAGAAGGTTTTCCTAAGGGAGGTCGGTCAGTTGAGCCGTCTCGCAGCGCGGCCGATTGAGCCTCAAGTCGTCGTTGGTAGAGATGCCGGCAGGTCGATCGTCAGCTTTGCTCGCGAACATGACTTCGATCTAGTCGTACTCGGTGAGAGAGAGAAGCCGGGTCCACTTGAGGTGCTTCTCGGAACGAAGGCTCTTTACGTCTCGAGAAACTCGCCTTGCAGTGTAGCCCTCGTATACAAAGCGTAACGATTATCTATGTTGTCCTAGAGCTTCTGAGTATCTTTGCCACCCTGCTCCTAGAAAGATGGAGGGCAAGAGTTCCCACGAAGAGAAGGCAGAGCCCAATCCAAGCTATCACGTCGGCGAAGAGGGCAACGTAACCACATAGAAGAACAGCGATTATTGGGAAGATTACGTTAGACCCGGTCTCCGCCCTTAGCTTGAGGTTTGATAGACTAATTGTGACAAAGACGAAGAGAAAGATCAGGCTGGCCAGGCTCGAAAGCTCCCTAACATCGACAAGCATGAAAAGGAACCCTAGAATGCTTGCGACAATCAAGCTTGCGCTTGGAACCTTCCTCTTCCGGCTAATCGTCGAGAAAACGCCTGGCATCACCTTGTCCCTAGCCATGGCGTAGGCGAGCCGCGAAGAGCTGAAGAGCACAGCATTCACGTCTGAGCAAAAGGAAAGGAGAGCGCCAAATCCGAGTAGTATCGCGCCGGGCACGCCTGCAACAAGCTTAGCCAGCTCGGCAAGGGGGGCTCCTCCAATGTGGCCGGAGCTTACACCAACCGCGACGAAGATCACTGCTAGGTAGACTGTAGAAGCTATTAGAATGGCTAGATATATGGCTCGCCCCAGGTTCTTTTCGGGGTCTTTAAGCTCTTCCCCAGCGCTTCCTATGACCTCGAAGCCCTCATATCCAATCATCATCAAGGCACTTGCGGTGAATACGTTAAAGTAGCCTTTAGCGAAGAAAGGCATGTAGTTTTCAGGCCTGATGAAAGCTCCTCCAAGAATAGCAAACAAGGCAAGAATTCCCACTTCCGACAGCACCAGGATGTCCTGGGACCGCCCTGTTAAGCCCACTCCCAACAGATTTACGGTTAAGAATGCTGCGATAATGGCTAAACCGAAGACTCTCGCAGGAATGAATGGTACAAGGTAATTGGCGTAAATCCCAAAACCTAACGAGTAGAAACCGAGCGACACGACATACCCGAACCAGAGGGCATAACCTAGGATGACCTTGATGAATTCGTACTTCCTGAATGCCTGAGCTGCGTACTCGTAGCTCGCCCCGCTCGAGGGGAATTTTCTGCCGAGCTTGGCGTAGCTGTATCCGATTGCAAACGAGGCTGAGGTGCAGATCAGGGCTGAGACTATTACCGCTGGACCTGCTGTGTCCATGAGGATCCCGAGGGTCGAGTAGATGCCACCACTCACAATTGCCCCTAGGCCAATCGTCATCGCTTCGAGGAGGCCGAGCTCCCTAGCGAGCTCTCTCGTTCCCCCAGTCGCCCGGTAAGCCTCCTGTCCTCTCCCGGAGTCTCGATTGAGCAGATCGGAGCCCTCCCGTCCACGCATCCCAGCTTGCTCTCCCACTCATGTATGTAGTCCGATTGAGTCTGTACCCCGTCAGCTCGACCCTATTTAGTCTTCTTCCATCGCGGTTGATCGTGCAGGCAGGCCGTTTCATCGTCGGCTTCTTCCGTTCAGCTACGAAACTTTTGAGGCAGCAAGGTCCATGACGAGTTCTAGAAGAACCATCTGAATTTCAGAAAAGGGAGAGGGACACCTAGAACTGTTGGAAGGAGGAAAATAGCTACCAACGCTGCCTTGACGGCAAGATAACAACGGACCCCTTCCTTGAGGCTATCAAGAATTCCAGGCCCTTCCCCAACGGCTGTCCAATTGTAGTAGAGTCATCGTCACTTGAAATCATGTCTGCGGCGTTCTTAGCCACATCAGTGCCACACAACCCATAGCGATGTTAATTTTCGCTTCTTGAAGCGCTGGTGCATCATTGACCCCGTGTCTGGTTGCAGCAATAGCCTCGCACCTCTCTTTTGAAGCTACTCAGTTTTCAACTCTAGTTCAGGACATGTACTGGAGAAAACGGATGTGGTCTTTAACGGTTCGATCGATCAACTCAATCGACCTTTGAATGCTCTCTCAGAGCTCTTTAGACGAAAGTCAAGACGCCCATTATGGATGCCAGGAATAGCGAGTAGAGCAAGAGCAGGTAGAGGCCTTCCATCCTACCGAATCTTCCCTTAACCATCAAATACCACAGCACTATATTCGCCAAGATCGAGAACGCTACAAGATCCGAGAATACCTTGATGTCGATACGCATCGGGGACAGCAGAAGCGTCACTCCTAGTATTAGAGTTATGTTTGTGAAGCAGCTTCCTATTATGTCGCCGAAGGCCAAACCCGCCTCTCCTTTCAGGATCGCTTGGACATCTAGCGAAAGCTCTGGCAGACTGGTCCCTACGGCCACCACCGTGGCAGCTATCAAAGACGCTGGAACTCCGATGGCAAGTGCAACGCTTACCGTAGAATCGACCAAGAAGTCGGCGCTCAGTACGACTCCGAGCACTCCAAGCATCCCCAAGCCGACTGAATTGATTAGTGCTCTGCGCCCAGAGGCATTGGACTGTGCTCGAGACTCAGGAGCTGGCACCTGTGGCCCCTTTCTCAGGACGACCTTGAGCACATAGTAGAGGAATAGCGCAATCAGTACGGCTCCGACCAGCGAGCTCGCCGGCAGCAAGCTTATCAGGATGATCGGTATGGCGGAGGCGACGAACATTCCAAAGTACAGCAGATCGAGCTCCTCGGGCCTCAATGCAGGTATCACGACAGAGACCTTGGAACTACGCCTCAAGGAGGCGAGCAGAAGTCCGAGTCCTGCTACGAGACAAACGTTGGCTACGTTCGACCCCAAGATGTTCCCTATCGAGACGGCTGCGGTTCCCGAGATTGCCGAAGATATCGCCACCGCTAGCTCGGGCAAAGATGTGCTCGTCGCGACCAGAGTAAAGCCGATCCTAGACGTCCCGATGCCAGCCAACTCAGAGGCCTTTACGGTGTTCTTGATGGCCACCTGGCTGCTGACTATCAGGACTAGCAAAGACGCTGCCATGATTAAGAGCTCGAGTGCAAGTGTGTTGTCAAACATGGAACGCATCGATCTTTATCTAGCAAGATAAGAACCTATCGCAGTGCGCTTCTAGAATTTTCACGCTGCTTACCCAAAGTCTCGCCATGTGCTCTGACTCAAGCAGTCGGTTATCTCGATTACCATTACACTTCAGTCCGACTTTGGAATGCTGTCGGAAGAAGACCAGCGAGCGCTTCGATCAATCGATAGACTATACATGCGGTGGAGTCAACCTCGACCAATCATGATCCCGCGGTTGGATTGATCAAGGCCCTCTGACCAGCGCTTGAACGCGCATAGACAGTCACCGATCTGCATGGTAAACTGCCGTTGACTCCCGTGCCACAAAGAATATTAGGGAATATTACGGCGCGCACAAAGAGGGCCATGCGTAGATTCATTCTTCAGGGCACGTACTATGAGCTTGGCTGGAGCCTCGGCCAGAAACTTCAAGCAATGAGGTTCAGGATCCCGGGCATCAGCGCTGAGAGACATGAGTTCTACAGGGAATGCGAGGCTGAGGTAGAACGGTCCTTTCCCGAGATCGTCGAGTGGATGCAAGGCCTGTCCGACGGCATGAACGTGGATCGCGACGCAGCGGCTGCGTTTATCCTTACCGCTGGAGTAGGCGCTCACGGCTGCACGGTTTTTGCAAGCACCAGGACCAAGACGGGCGAGCCAATAGTGGGGAGGAACTTTGACGCTTCCTACTCCTCAGCGCCCTACTGCTGGATCTACATGATGTCGCCGAACTCCGGCCTGAAGAGCTTGGCCAACTCCGAGACAATCGGGATGAGCGACGACGGTGTCAACGAGGCTGGGCTCTTCGTTGGAGTCACATGCGTAGCCACCGAAGTCAAGCCAGGAGCCCACGTCTCACTACTCGTAAGGGGTGTTCTCGAGAAATGCTTCACCGTTGAGGAAGGGATACACTACCTGCTGGACTCCACGCCGCTCGAGGGAGCTAACTATCTCCTTGCGGACGCCTCGGGCAAGATGGCAGTGGTTGAGGCTTCTCCAAACGCATCCCGCGTCAGGTGGCCTATTGACGACTGGATCGTCACCACAAATCATTTCGTGCACCCGGAGATGCAAAGCCAAGAGAAACTTTCGGGGAGATGGGCTGACTCAGAGATCAGGCTTAGAGAAATATCTAATCAGCTGATGAAAGCCGAGATCGTCACCGTGGAGATGTGCAAGAATATTCTGTCCAGCCACGACCACTCGATCTGTTGTCACGAGGACGAGGAGCAGATCGGCACTCTCTGGTCTCTTGTGGCCACGCCGCGGAGCAGGAGGTTTCTGTTGGCATCAGGCCATCCGTGCTCGAAGCCGTACATTGCCCAGAATCAGCTGTCAAGATCCATTTCTATCTAGCAGGCTTTGGCGCCCTCTTCCGTTATTGCTCCTAATTTCCTAATGCTTAGTTGTCGTATAACCTCAATGATGCCCTCAATTCTTCAAAGCATGACAGAACCAACCAGGAGAAGAAAGACACACATGGGATGTGAACGGGATTCAAGGTAACGGTTTCAGACGCACGCTCTGACCTGTACCCTCTGCTGTGGTTTCCGAAGATGCCTTGAGGTTCCCATGGGTGAATGGTCTTGGGGCGCTGTCTCTCCAAATTCTTATATGGGAGGATAACAGCGTTATATACGGAGATGATGGTTGAGACCTCCGTGCGAGGTTGTTGCTCGATACGTGTTGCCTGCCTTTCGCTCACTGGTAGCGAAGGAGCTGGTTGAGAAACATGACTTGTCCCAGGTGTCGGCAGCGTCAAAGCTAGGTACCACCCAGGCCGCAATCAGCCAGTATGTTTACTCAAAGAGGGGAGAGAGGTACATGAGTAGGCTAGAGGCGATCCCGAGGGTAAGGTCTGCCGCCAGACGGATGGCGCGAGAGATAGCGAGTGGAGAGTCCTCTTACCTGGAGACGACCTCCAGCTTCTGCCTGCTGTGCAAATCCATCAGGGAGCAGGAACTGATCTGTAGCCTTCATCGACAACGCGCTTCGCTTCCGAAGAACTGTGATATCTGTCTAGCAACGTAGTTGGGCGCGGTGGAGGGTGGTGTCAGGATGAGGCGCGTGTACATGGACCACGCCGCAACCACTCCAGTCGACCCGCTGGTGGTGGAAGCTATGTTGCCCTACTTCTCTGAGTACTTCGGAAACGCCTCCAGCCTCCATTCGTTCGGCCGCGAGGCACACGAAGTCATGGAGGCTGCGAGACAGAAGCTAGCGACTCTCATAGGGGCGGAGAGGAAGGAGGTTATCTTCACGTCGGGTGGAACCGAGTCAGACAACCTGGCCATAAAGGGCGTGGCTTACAAGAATAGGGAGATGGGCGACCACATCATTACGAGCTCTATTGAACATCCTGCTGTGCTTGAGACATGCCAGTACCTGGAAGCCCAGGGGTTCAAGGTTACCTACCTTCCGGTCGACAAAGACGGCATGGTTCAGCTCTCCGACCTGGAGAAGGCGATCACGAAGAAGACGATACTGATCTCCATAATGCACGCCAACAACGAGATCGGAACCATCGAGCCTGTTGAGGAAATAGGGAAGATCGCGCGTGAACACGAGGTCTATTTCCACACGGATGCTGTTCAAACCGTTGGGAAGACACCGATAGACGCGAAATCCATGAACATCGACATGCTGTCTATGTCAGCACACAAAATCTATGGGCCTAAGGGCGTCGGTGCCCTCTACGTGAGGAAGGGGGTGCGGTGTGATCCGATAATTCACGGCGGGGGGCATGAAGGAGGCATGCGGTCCAGCACGGAGAACGTGGCAGGGATCGTCGGTCTGGGAAAGGCAGCTGAGCTAGCGAGGGAGAGATTGGCCGCAGACGTACCTTACCTGATCAGTTTGCGGGACAGGCTGACAAAGGGCGTGCTTGAAAGCATTCCTGAATCGCACCTCAACGGGCACCCGTCCAAGAGGCTCGCCAACAACGCTCACTTCCGATTCGCAGCCATTGAGGGGGAGTCCCTCATCATGAGTTTGGATGCGAAGGGGATAGCCGGCTCCACGGGTTCGGCTTGCTCCTCCAAGAAGCTTCTGCCATCTCA
>Ga0315309_1002122_pt1 | contig 11679 bp, 9 predicted proteins | sample TDP4_MG_FD_203080 | JGI IMG/M metagenome (GOLD analysis project Ga0315309, IMG submission 203080) | Freshwater sediment microbial communities from Lake Towuti, South Sulawesi, Indonesia - TDP4 | ecosystem: Environmental > Aquatic > Freshwater > Lake > Sediment | place: Indonesia: South Sulawesi...
CACCATAAGAAGCTCTGGTCACAGCGCAGAGTTCCCGCTTCATGACGATCTCAAGCAAATCAGCGAATATCTCGTAGCGTGTCCTCCGCTCCAAGCTAAAGCCCTCAGACGTACCACATAACATGGGCGTTACATAAAAGAGTGTTTTGCTCAAAAAAGGTAGAAGAAGGGCTTTAAGGGTCAGTCACCTTCTTCTTCCACACAACTTTCCAGCCGCACGAAAGAGACTTATCCTCGAAGACTGCATATTGAAACAAAAGGCGTCCAATTGGTGAAAACAGTGGTGACATGTTGGAGATGTGGAAATCAACTGGCTGAAAACGCAAAGTACTGCCACACCTGCGGTTCAGCGGTGAAGACCCGTGTGGAGGAGTTCTCGGTCTCAGCTGACGACCTCATTGAGAAAGTTAGACAGCTTATTCACGAAGGCAATGTTACACGAATTGTGGTAAAGGATGAACGTGGGAAGACTCTTTTCGAGATACCTGTAACTGTGGGCGTAGTTGGAGCTATCCTTGTTCCATGGCTTGCTGCTTTAGGCGCAATCGCCGCTTTGGCAACGCGTTGTACCATAGTGGTCGAAAGAGCCGAATAGGAAAAGCGGTTTTCTTAGGAGTCAAGTAGAGCCTTCGATTTTCTTCAGTTCGCTCTTCAGTTCTTTCAATAGATTCTTCAAACGAGGACTCACAACCACAGGATACCGAGGGGCTCTTTCAAGCCGTTTGTATTTGTCCGGAAGTCTGGAGAGGTTTTCCAATGCGTTTTCACGTATTCCTTCCAGCTTTGGCAATCTATAGACTATTTTGCCTTTTTCCATCACTTTCACCAGTAGTGGTGTGCCTTCAACGCTTTCGTCATGCAATGAAATGATGTCCTTCACAAAATTTCCGCTTTTGTCTTTCACTCGGTACACCTGCTTTCTCCCTGGAAAAGTGATCTTGCCCTGACTCAGCTTCATCGTCGGCACAAACTTGCCCGATTTGTCCATTTTCTCGCACAATTTGTAAATAATGTCAACATAAGGTCTGTCCTGCGAAGTGCTCATCCGCGTGCCCACACCGAAAGCGTCAATCTTCGCGCCCGTTCGCAGCAACTCCTGAATCTTGTACTCATCCAAGTCGCCGCTGGCAAAAACCTTCACATACCCAAGACCTTTCTCATCGAGCAGCTCACGAACCTTCTTGCTTATTTCAACCAAATCTCCACTGTCAATCCTGACGCCGCCAAGTCGAAAGCCCTTCCTCTCAAGTTCATCTGCAACGGTCGTAGCGTTTTCAGCGCCTTTGACATTATCATACGTGTCAATCAGAAGCGTAGAACTTCGTGGGAAAGTTTTGGCAAAAGCCTTGAAAGCTTCGACCTCGTTATCGAAAAACATGACAAACGAATGAGCCATCGTTCCAAAGATTGGAATGCCATACCTCATACCTGCCAACACGCTGGAAGTGCCATTGCAACCTGCAATGTAACTGCATCGCGCCGCCTTCATCGCAGCGTCGGTACCATGTGTTCTTCTCAAGCCGAACTCGATCACGGCTTTGCCCTGTGCTGCTTGGACAACTCTGGACGCTTTGGTCGTAATCATTGTTTGAAGGTTCACGGTGTTCAACAGAAATGATTCAACAAGTTGAGCTTCGATGATAGGCGCAGTGACCCTCAAGAGAGGCTCATTAGGGAACACCATAGTGCCCTCTGGAACCGCCCAAACATCTCCAGAAAACCTGAATCCTTGCAGATAATTGAGAAAATCCTCCTTAAACCCCTGAGTTCTCAAGTACTCGCTCTGTTCTGAAGTGAATCTCAAGCTTTTCAGGTACAGTAGCGCTTGTTCCAAACCTGCAAAAACGTAGTACGACCTGTTTGGAGGTAACTTTCGGATAAACAAGTCGAAGGTGGCGGGCTCGGTTCGCTTGTTGTCAAAGTAGCTAGCACACATGGTTAGCTCATACAAGTCGGTGAGCAGACTCATATTGTCTTCATCTACGAAGTCAAGGCTGGGCTTTTCAGTCGTTGGCTATCACCCTTCTTCAAGTCCATTTCTCTTTCAGCAGTTCTTTTGACGATGTGATCGTGGGTCCATAGGCTTTCTTAATGAAGTTCATAGCTGCTTCCTGAGTCCTCACGTCAACTGCTTCTACACAGTCTTTGGGAACAATTATCTTGTAACCGTTGAAAAACGCATCTGCCGCCGTGTGCTGAATACAGATATCAGTGACGACGCCGGTGAGAATAACCGTATCAACCTTCAATTCACGAAGCAACTGATTTAAGTCGGTGTCTTGAAAAGCGCTGTATTTTCTCTTATAAACTCGAAAATCGCCCTTTCTAGGCTTGAGTTCGTCGATTACTTCAGCGCCCCACGAGCCAGCCTCAGCATGCCTGCCCCAAACGTCAAATTCGGGGTCAATCCCAGGTAAATGCGCATCTGTCGCGTAAATGACAGGAACCTTCTGCCTCCTCGCCTGATCTAGCAACGCCTTGATGTTGGGAACAATCTTCGCCGCTCTGTCACTCTTGAACACGCCAGTCACAAAATCATTGATCATATCAATAACAATAACTGCAGGCTTCATCGCGCACCCTTCACACTTGACTATTCCAGCGTGAACCAGTTCAACAAAAGCTTTTCTAAAATCATGTAATGAAGCCAGAGTTATTATTGCTGTGTCTAAGCCAGAGTTAATAACATCCGAACAAAAGCCCGCTTCCACAGCATTCAAGAAGCCGATATCATGAGCAGAGCTTGAACAAATCCTACCTCGACCAATGCAGCCACAAAGAAAACTGCGTAGATCAATGCGAGATCCCGGGTTTGAAGGCTTTTCTTCAGCGTTTTCTTTATCGCTTGGTAAATGCCATAGCCTTCAATTAGTCCGGCAGGCAGGCTCAGCAACACAACCATGGCTAATGTGCCGACTTCAACTTGCCCTTTAACCAGCATGCTGGCTCTCAAGATGCTAATTAAGAGGATCATAATCGCAAACACAACTGCAAAAATCTCTGGGTTCTGCAACACGACATACTCTATTTTCCGTTTAGGCATGAAGGTCAGCACAACCTCAACGTAAAAAGTCATGCCCAATATGATAAGAGAGATCGCCAATACGTTATGTATGAAGACAAGCACAATGCCCAATGGCAGATTGGTGATGCTGTCCCTAATGTAGACAAAGAATGAAGTGTTCTCAACATAAGCCAAGGTCAGAAAGAAAAGGAAAACCAGACCGAGTAGGACCGTGCGTCTCTTTCCGCTGCTCATATCCAAGCAGTATCGGACATGCCATTACTAGTCTTTTGTGAAGCCTAAATCTCTACGCAGAAAACACAGAACGATCTTGAAGCGTCAAGTTTCCCGCTTGATCTCGAAGATCACGGTTCCTCCAAGCGTGTAGGGCGGTCCAGGATCCAAACATTGAACATAGCCCACATTTCCTTCTTGAACAGCCAAGCCTAGGTCTTTGAAGCTAGCACCTCTGGCAAGTGGAACGAGCATGGTTAGCATGGAGCCTAACGCATGAATACACAAGGCATTGGTCTTAGTTGTATCAATCTTGGGCGAATCCACAACAATTCTGTCGCCAACTTTATGGACAGGGCATCTTCCACGAATCTCTTTAACATTCAACACCAATCGATGAACCTTGCTCATGGAGACACAACCATAACACAGGTGTAAAATGCGAGATACTACTCATATCAACGTTATGCGAAGACAAAGATTAAAAGCCACAGCTTGCTTGAGAATTTTACGCCGGGGTGGCCGAGCCGTTAGGCGGTAGCCTGCAGAGCTGCTTTACATGGGTTCAACTCCCATCCCCGGCTCCATAGAGAGGACTCATGATGTGCACCTTAAAAGCTATGTCTGGGCTAGTCTAACATCATGGTCAAGGAGCTTTGGAGTTTTTGAAGCCTCTTTTCGACAAAAAAACCTTCGACAGAACCACAAAAGGTTACGAAGCCGAAGAAATCAAGAAATGGGTAAGCGACGTCAAAGAAATCGACACTCTGAAATACTATTATTATCTGCCAGACTCTAAAAAACCAAGCGAATCAAAAACCCTGAAGAACCAACCGACAGAGGAAGTTCTTTCTTTCTTGAATGGCCATTTCTCCGAGTCCTTGGAATTGTTCGTTGAAATTCAGCGGAAAGGATTCAAATCTGGTCGGTGGGAAATGATCTTGAGAGGCAGAAACCCAAAAGGTGAGATAATGAGGCTCTGCGTCCTCAACTTCAGAAGAACATCAAACGAAATAACAACAAGGAAAGGCCAACTCTAATCTACCAACATCAGTCAACATGACTTGAGAGCGACAACACGCAGGCCGGTAGTTCAGTTTGGCATGAACGCCAAAACAACGTCGCAATGCTATTTTCGAATTTTCATCTTTGAAAATGGCATCAGTCCGAGTTAGATGAGTGAAAAAGGGGAAGAGGGTTGAGGATTGTAGCTTGAACACTATGGTGGTGGAGGTGGCGGGTTTGGATACGGGCTTCCGAAAGTTCCAAAGAAGTTGACTGCCAACACTGCCATATCAAAGATGTTAGTTTCGCCTAGCGGCGGAGCGAGGTCTGTAGCAGACACCCAGTTCCACGTTGGTGGGCGGGGGCCGTTCCCTGCCGGTGGCGGGGGCGAGCCGCTGCCTGTGCCTCCATACGCCCACACACCGGCAATGACTGCGTCATATAAATCGATTCGGTAGTAGCCGTCGCGTGCTTGAGGGCCAACGTAATAGTTCCAGTACCAATCGATTTCGCCTAAAAGCGGGGTTTCCATGAAGTAGTTTCCGTTTGCCTTGTAGGATGCGCAGCCGCCCGCACCTGCCGAATAATCTGTCATGTAGAAGGGGCCTGTCCCAGCAAGCGTGTTTTGGAAACCTAAGTTGCCTGGCCAATAGCCACGCGGATCACCTCTAGCCCAGTAATAGACGGTTAGGGTCATGCCAGCTGGTATGTTGTCGTATACTCTTATTCTAGGTCCTTGGTTTGGTAGTGTGCCTCCAACTATTGAGTATTCTCCATGTGCGGACCAAGGAACTGATGGGTCATAAAGGTGAGGTGTTGAGGCTTTTTCCAAAAGAAAGCCGTTTAAGGTCATGTTGATGACTTCGACTGGCGTGCCCTTGGCTCGCGTTGGAATCTTGTAAGCCACGCCCTCGTTTGGTATAAGTGTGTTGAGAAATGTTCCGTTGGCGATTGGACCGCTAAATGTTCTCTTTTCCTTTGTGGATAGCGGTGATTGTTTCCATCCTAGGAAGGTTTGGTCGATGGATGTTGTTTGGATGGAGTAGATGTGTCTGCCATATGGCCAGTACTGGCTCCAATAGCTTAACACATCAAAGTAGACATCAGCATATTTGCCAGTTAAGTTACACACAATATGTTTGATGTCTCTGTAGTTTGTGTACAAGGCTCCTGCGGGTTCAGTGTCAAAGTACCACGAGTTGAATTCGTAGCCGCCTCCCAGCCATTGAGGAGTGAAATCAGCGAGGACTGCGCCAGTCACAGGCTTAATCCACTCTGCATCGGTGTCGCCCAGTCCATCGTTAGGATCATCCCTGAACCAATACCTCATGACGGACTTGATTAGACGGTCGTCTAGATCAAACCATGTGCCAGGAACTACAGAGGGTCCTCCAGGCGCAGTTGTCCAATCCTGGGCTAGCCAAGGCTGATCATTTAACACGTTGTACGGCTCCATGCTCATGAAGTCATCCATGGTTTGGCTCATGGTTGCGATGTCTGAGCGCCCTGTTGAATAGATCTGGTTGACTTGGGTTGGCGGCGATCCAAGTCCAGCTCTGATTGCTGCTGCTCCGTCGGCCCGCCAGGCATTCAAGAACGTGTATATGTTTTCTTGTCCAAAACCGTCCATGTTCACCACACCATATAAGTTTCTGTAAGCATAGAAGGCTTTACGAGACCACAAGGGAATTATGCTTGTATATTTCTGCACCGACAAGCGCTGGGAGTCTTTTGAGGCGGCTATAGCACCTCCCAAGTTCATAGGAAACCAAATCTTCTCCAGCACTTCATCAAGGTTGTCAGGAGAACCAGGAGTTGTGATATATCCAGGCGATGTTGTCGCCACGTGGTAGTTTGAGCCCCCGGGCATCCATCTGCTGGTGTGGAGCCAACCGTATTGGTACGTAGCGAATCTTCCAACACTCCAACCAGATGAGTGGATATGGTAGTTGCGAGCGAGTATGACACGCAGGTAGGCTGATGGCATGGACTCTGGAATGAAGTTCACCGGGATTCCTGATTCGAGCATTCTGTCTCTCAGGTGTACGCCGGCCCCGAATAGTTGTCCGTCATCAATTCTGGCGCTGAATACTATGGGGTCAATTTTCTGATATTGTTTTGAATGCCCTGGTGGGTACGTTCTCCAATACCGAGCAGAACCCTGAACGCTAGGATTGTGATATGGGTTTATTCCAGCTGATGAGTTCTGAACGAAGCCTGCGTCATCTAAGAGGTCAGCCGCGCCCTGCACGCTGAAATACAGATTGTCTTTCACCCATTGCTCGACAGTCGTGTTAACCCATGCTCTTGTTGGAGCTGCAACTGGCACGTACACCGGAGTGGCAAAGCCTCCGCATATGACCTCTGTGTAGTAATCTACAGCGGAGAGGCGCCAGAGCGCCTTTCTAAATCCGTCGTAACTCGTAGGAGACCTAACGCCAGGATAAACGGCGATGGTATCATTGTTGTTCAAGCTCCAAGCCCTCAAATCCAATCTATCCACAGGATTCAATATAATATCCGGATCAGTTATCGCATCAAGATATTGAGCAGCTGTAAGCGCCTCAAGAGAGATATCGATCGTTCGGGCTTTCAGAGCAGAGTACAACGCGGTTTCATCACCAAAGTAAATGAGCTTTAGTTCAGGGCTTCGCGGTCCAAACGAACCGGTCGGAGCCATGACTAATTGAACAACAGTAAATCCAAGCAGTAAAGTAGCCATCAGAGTCACTGCTTCAGCAATATCTTTCCAATTCAAAGTTTTCACTTCTCCTTCTCTCATACGCATCTATCCTATTGATTCGGGATCTTATTTAAGACTTAGCCCAGCTTGAAGTGATGATTGATGCGCTCACGTAATCATTCTTGAATCAACTTCAAGCATCATTCTCACAGATGATCCTTCAGTTTCACAGGCAAACCCGAGTTCAATTCCACTCCCCAGCTTCACAGATGGCAGAGCCACGCAGTATGCCTCAAGGAAGGGACAGCTCATCTTACATGTTGCTTGTAGCAGTCTCGACGAAGAGGAGACATTAAGGCAAGTTGACAACTTTCTTCAAGAAAATACTCAATCACAAACACGTTAACCACACCATAGCGCAATCCAGCGTAATTGGCATCAACAAGCACACAGCCTTGCAAAGCCCAACCCATAGCATAGAAGTAGTAGTCAACGTACACGCGGGGCGGACTACTACTGAAAAAGAAGCCCGCTTCCGCAGCATTGCAGTCAACATAGAAGAAGTTGTACACCGCCGTCTTGCATGGTCAACTACAAATGTCCAAACCGCCATAGCCATGATAGACGATGTCATCATTAAGACAAGTCTGACGACGACACTCGCACAGCTTCAGCCACAGCCACACGTGATGACGATGGGACTATAGCGCGAGTCAACACTAACACGCACACAACCTGCAACATAGTAGAAGAAGGCGTTAATCTCCTCTTGCTTTCTTCATCTTTCCCAGTCTTTCACAACCGCCGCCGCAACAACTCAACATGCGCAAACGTCACGCATACCAACATTAAAATTCACGCTAACCAACATTGAACGTCACGCTAAACCAGCGAAAACAGACCCGGAAACACCATACAAAAACCCGAAAAGCGCCACAAACACAAACAGAAAAGCAGAACTTCAACCTCAAAAAATTTTTTCAGCACCCATACTAACCCTACCAACCCCAAACCATCAAACATCACAAAAGAAAAAAAGGACATTCACACGACATAAATCACCACGAGGGCCGGTAGTTCAGCTTGGCATGAACGCCTGATTCGCAATCAGGAGGCCGCGGGTTCAAATCCCGCCCGGTCCACCAACCATTCAGACAAGATCTGTCAGCCTGCTTCCGCTCGAATGAATCGCCAGAATGGCAAAACTAACCAGAAATGCAGGAGCGATTTTCGGCATCTTTGCAAAGCAATTCTTATCTGTATCCATCTTAAAGTAGGCATAGCAAGCAGACTGAATAGGCGAACAAATCAAGTGAACACATCCTCTGTCTCTAAAAAACACACATCACTGGAGCGGTTCAGACTCAAAAAGGCACTGGCAACTCTGGGCAAGAAAGAGGGACGTGGAACCGAGCTCGTATCGCTGTTTGTTCCCCCAGGAAAGCAAGTCGCCGAAGTAATGACCATGTTGAGGCAGGAATACGGCACAGCCTCGAACATCAAATCTGACACGACTCGAAAGAACGTCCAGGACGCCATCACCAAAGTCATGCAACGACTGAAGCTGTTTAGAGAAATACCCACGAACGGGTTAGTCATATTCTCAGGCGCAATACCTCAAAATGGACCCGGAAGCGAGCGCATGGAAACCTACGTCATAACGCCACCTAAACCCATTAACGTATACCTTTACCGTTGCGACCCCAAGTTTCACACCGAATACTTGGAAGAGCAGCTAAGAGAGGAAGAAATCTACGGAATCATGGTGATCGATTCTACAGAAACCACAATCGCAACGCTTGAAGGCAACCGCCTACAGATCGTCCGTGAAGAAACATCAGGCATCCCAGGCAAGCACCGAGCAGGCGGACAATCCGCTCGCAGATTCGAGAGACTCAGAGAAGCCAGCATACTTGCCTACTTCAAGCGCGTTGGAAACCACGCAAACGAAATCTTTCTATCATTACCAAACCTAAGAGGCTTGATCATGGGAGGGCCGGGTCCAACAAAATATGATTTTCAGAAAGGCGACTTCCTAAACTACATGCTCAAGCAGAAAATCCTAGACACTGTTGACACTGCATACACAGGGGAACAAGGCATCGACGAAGTTGTAGACAGAGCACCAGAGATCCTTAAACGTGTTCGTTATGTGGAAGAGAAGAAAATCGTGCAGGATTTCCTGTATCACATAGGACACGACACTGGCCTAGCTACATACGGTCAAGAAGACGTAAAAAGGGCTCTGGAGGCGGGCACAGTTCAAACGCTGTTGCTTTCCGAAGGGCTGAGCATAGCAAGAGTTAAGGTAAAGTGCAATGCATGTGGCTCTGAACGACAAGAAACGATGAAGGAATCGCTTCTTTCGTCATTCGAGCAGAGCCTGATTGGGCAACAATGTCCTAATTGTGGGGCTCCATCTCTTTCAGTGGTTGAATCCACAGACATTATAGATGACTTTGCCGAGGTAGCCGAACAAGTTGGCGCCAGCGTGGAAATCATATCCATCGAATCCGAAGAAGGACAGATGCTCAAGAACTCATTCGGCGGAATCGCAGCCATTCTCAGATTCAAGTTATCAAGCTAGAAACCCTAAATACGGATCCCTGAAAGCCAATTCCCAACAGCAGTTAGAGTGCAATAAGAATTCGTAATGTTTAAATCTACGCTCAGAGGATGTGGATTTTGGCAGCGAGGCTGTTAGAGATGAACGCCTGCCAAGTCGAATAAACCTGCCGCAAATTCTTTTAAGTGCCTTAGTCCACACCATTCAAGCCATCTCGCTGCTAATCATTGTTAATCCGACCTAGAGGCAAGAAAATGACAGAACATGCCAACAAGTCAGCCTTCAAGCCGAAGATAAAGGAGTCCAGATGGGACATCAGACGCGAAGAAGAACAAATTCAACTCTGGAAGGAAGAAGATACCTACCGTTTCAACAAAGCCTCAAAGAAGCCTCTGTTCTCGATTGATACGCCTCCACCTTACGCTTCTGGACCGTGGCATGTAGCTGGAGCGGCACATTATGCCCAAATAGACATGGTTGCCCGCTACTTCCGCATGCAAGGTCGCGAAGTGCTGTTTCCATTGGGCATTGACCGAAATGGCTTACCAGTTGAGGTTGAAGTGGAAAAAGAACTTAAGATGCATGCTTATGACACTTCACGGGAAGAATTCATTAAGTTATGCTCCGATTTCCTAGACAAAGTGGAAGCTCAGATCATACAAGTCGCCCATAGAATGGGTATGAGCTGTGACTTCGCTAGCCACTACTGCACTGACAGTCCCGAATACCGCATGACGACTCAGGCAACATTCATCGAAATGTGGAATCGAGGTCTGGTTCATGAGGACAAGCGTCCAACCAGTTGGTGTCCGGTATGTCGTACATCTGTCGCCGATGCAGAGATTGATTATGCCGAAATTCGAACTAGTTTGAACTACATCAAATTCATGGTAAAGGAAACAGGTGAGCCCATTACAATAGCGACTACAAGGCCTGAGCTGCTCTGTACTTGTGCCATGGTTCTGTTCAACCCAGACGATTCAAGGCATCAGCACCTGAGGGGGAAAAATGCTATTGTGCCCATCTTTGCGCATGAGGTGCCAATTCAAGCTCACAGTTCTGCTAAGCCAGAGTTTGGAACAGGTTTAATGATGGCGTGTTCATATGGTGATTACTCTGATCTGCGGCTTTTCAGGGAGCTTAACCTCAAGGGATTGATAGCGATTGATGAAACTGGCAGAATGAACGAGGCTGCTGGACCCTACAAGGGCTTGACTGTTGATGAGGCCAGGCTGAGGATAATTCAGGATTTGCTGTGCAAGGACTTGATCGTTAAGCAAGAGAAGATTGTTCATCGCACGCCGATTTGCTGGAGGTCTGAGGATCCAATTGAATTGATTGAGATGCCGGAGTATTATCTCAAGCAGCTCGAGTACTTGGACGACGTTAGGCGTCTCACGGATAAGATGTGTTTCTACCCAAAGGAATCGAAGCAAATATTGATGAATTGGATTGACTCGCTTACGTTTGATTGGCCTATTAGCCGCAGACGCTTTTATGGAACAGAAATCCCGATATGGTATTGCAAGAAATGTGGCAAGCCGCATGTGCCCAAACCTGGGAAATATTATAGACCTTGGAAGGAAAAGGCACCGTTTGAGCGATGTGAGTCTTGTGGCTGTAAGGAGTTTGTGGGAGAACACCGCACGTTTGATACTTGGTTTGATTCGAGTATAAGTGAGCTCTATGTAATTGGATACCCTAGGGATGATAGTTTTTTTAAGAAGGCTTATCCAGCCTCTTTGCGTCCGCAGGGCATAGATATCGTGCGTAACTGGTTGTACTATTCTATTCTGCGCACTTTTCTATTGTTCGGGAAGGCGCCGTTCCGTAACGTTAGGTTGTCAGGGATGGGGTTGGATGAAAAGGGTGAAGCTATGCATAAGTCGAAAGGGAACGCTGTCTATCCGGAGAGCATGTTTGAGAAGTATGGTGGCGACGCCTTTAGGTTTTGGAGTGCTGCCGAAGCCAAACTGGGTTCAAACTATAGGTTTTCCGAGGAACGCGTTAAAGGTGCAGCTTTGTTTGTAACCAAGCTTTGGAACATAGCGCGATTCATATCGTCGTTTCCTGTCGTGACCGAAGATTACGAGTTGGCGGCGCTTGATAGAATGATGCTCTCTCAGTTGAATAGTCTGATCAGAGATTGCAAGAACGGGTATGATGAGCTGGACTTTCATGTTCCAG
>Ga0315309_1002125_pt1 | contig 11678 bp, 9 predicted proteins | sample TDP4_MG_FD_203080 | JGI IMG/M metagenome (GOLD analysis project Ga0315309, IMG submission 203080) | Freshwater sediment microbial communities from Lake Towuti, South Sulawesi, Indonesia - TDP4 | ecosystem: Environmental > Aquatic > Freshwater > Lake > Sediment | place: Indonesia: South Sulawesi...
GAGCGCAGTAGCCCCCGCATCTCATCTTCAACGATGATTTCAGCTACCCCTCGCTTGAGTAAATAATCTAAGTCTTGGTTGCCCATAGTTAGTTTCCACCTCGGTTTTTTAATATGGCTTTTCCTTGTTCTACATCCTTGGCTATCTGTTTCTTTAATTCTTGGGGGGTATCAAATTTTTTCTCACCACGGAGCCGCTCAATAAAATCAACTTCTAGCTCCCGTCCATATAGGTCGCTATGGTAGTCAAGGAGATAGACCTCGACAATACGCTTGCTGCCACCAAAGGTAGGGCGTTTGCCAATGTTAGTCACCGAGGGGTAGGCTTGGTTGTCAATATGAGCCTGGCTAACATAAACACCGTCAGGGGGGAGAGCCTGCTCCCGGGCTATTTCCAGATTGGCAGTAGGGAAGCCTAACTTTATGCCTCGTCTTGCCCCGGGGATTACCCGCCCCTGAAGACTGAAGGGACGCCCGATGAAGTTCTGCACCCGTTTCATATCTCCTTTAGCTAGAGCCTCCCTTATAGTGGTGCTGCTTACCACCTCACCATCTATTATTATCGGGGGCACCACAGTTACACTGAAGCCCATTTCTTGACCCAGTCGGCGCAGGGTTTCGGTATTGCCCTCTCTGTTTTGACCTAGGGCAAAGTCAGGTCCAATTACAATCCCGCGCATTCTGAGGTATTTTTTCAGTAGACCAAGGAATTGCCTTGCGCTGAGCTTGGCTAACTCTGGGGTGAAAGACAGGGTAATAATAACCTCAATGCCCTCATTCTTGAGCAGGTTTATTCTTTGGGCAAGGTTGGTCAAGAATGGTAGCTTTGTTTGTGATGACAATATCTTTTGTGGGTGCTGGCTAAAAGTTACCACCCCACTATGTAAACCCTGCTGCCGGGCAAGCTCCTTTAACTGGGAAATCAGGTATCTATGACCCAGGTGAATGCCGTCAAAAACGCCAATGGTCAGCAGCATATCATTATCGGATGATAATCTGGCTAGCTCTTTCTCTACCTGCATAGCTTTTTATACTACCATAACCCTGTTTGAGCGTCAAACCAAGCTGACCTGGTTAATAAACAATTTGATTTTATGTTATACTACTCTTGAGCCAGCGTAGCTCAGAGGTAGAGCAGCGGTTTCGTAAACCGCCGGTCGTCGGTTCGAATCCGACCGCTGGCTGTAGCATCATCAGCGGTTTGTGGATAAAAACCGCTGATGCCCTCAAGTTCGGCAATAACCTTTCCTTGAAGGCCGGGCACAAAGTGACCGTAGAGGTCCAAAGTCGTCTTAGCTGATTGGTGCCCGAGCCTTTCTTGGACAACCTTGATCGGAACGCCGGCTGCTAGAAGCTGCGTAGCATGCGTGTGACGCAGGTCATGAAAGCGGATCTGGCGGAGACCGAGTGCCTTCAAACTTCGCTGGAAGCTTCGAGTAACGACATCGCCATCTAGGAACGAGCTGTCCTCACGACAAAACACCAGCCCATCGGCACTTTTGTATGCCTTCTCGCTGTGTTGTGTAAGGACCTCCACGGTGAATTGAAACAGGTCTATCCTTCGGTTCTGCCGATTTTTGACCTGTTTCACTCTGGCCACGCCGCGGCGCTTCTCTAGGCTCTGGGTTACCCTTAGGTTGGCCCGTTCCAAATCGACATTCGACCACGGTAACGCTAGGCACTCACCTTGCCGCAGTCCTGTAGTCGCGGCCGTGGCAATGAGGGGATAGAAGGGGATGGAAGTGGCTGACAAAAGGACCTGGAGCTCGTCGGAACTGAGAGGCCTTATCCACGACGATGTATAATTCAATGGGGCGTGCACACGACGGCATGGGTTCGTATCAATAAGCTCTTCCTCAAGGGCATCTTCCAGCGCTTTACGGAGGCAAGCCAGAATGTGTGATCTAGTCGTTTGGGATCTATCTATGCCGTCTACGAACTGACGAATCTGTGCTGCCGTCAGCTCTCGGAGTCGAATATCACCCAGCGCCGGCATAATATGCTGCCTGCAAATGGACTCATATCCGTCAAATGTCCGGTCGGTATATCTCTGGAGCCAGCGCTTTAGCCACTGAGCCAAGGTGAACTGATGGTCAACGACACGGCGTGTTGGGACCTGTGACCGGGTAAGGGGCGCTTTGCTATCCAGATACTGGCTATTTGCCTGTTGCCGCAGGTAGCCAATCACACGCTTGATTTCAGTTATGGGTGAGGGTTTTCGTCGGTAGCCGTCAGCTACTTCTTCAATGTAGGGTTCATCAGCGGCACGAATAACACCGATAGGTTTCAGGGGAGTTGTTGGTTTTTTATCTCGAGTGTAGGCCATGTCTAAGTACTAGCATAACAGTTCGACTTTGTCAAATAAAGGGCTCTCTCCAGAATCTCCCATTCGACAGGTTTACCGCTCTACTACGTTGGGGTATTCAATCCGCTCTTTCTCTGTTGCGTCTGGCATAATACTGAAACCGTTCCCCTCCCTCCTTAGTCAACACCCAAACCTTGCTTCCATCAGCCCATTCTACATTTCTCACAATACCAACCCGCTTTAACTCGCTGAGTTTGACTGAAGTGAGTTCCGGGCTCGCTTTTATGATTTCAGCAATTTGATGCCTGTTCGCCCAGCCAACATGGCCCAGGTAGCGAATAATTGCCTCTTTTCTTTTCATTATGCCTTAACCCATAATCTTTCTTGAGTCTTCGCCTAAATGTCCGTAAACGCCTTAGTTCAATATCCTTACAACCTAGGCACAGTTTAACCAACAAGTTAACTTGATGCAAGGCCTAACTGCCAATAAAAGGCTATTTCTCTCCTCACGCCTCCTTATTCACAGGTCTTGCACAGCCATTCTTGTTCCGGATTTTTAAGCCCCAGCTTATCAATAGGTTCGTCAGACTAGCCTTGGAATGTCTCCATGCATAGGCAAGCTTGCTAGCATCCTTTAACAGTGCATCGCCTGGCGAGCCCGCATGGAGGTTCGGCTCTTCATTCAGCACTTCGTTATTTTCGTCTTCTCCTGCACGGTAAGCACCGGTTGGAACTAACCACAACAAAGTCACATCTACCAATGGTACCAAATTCTAGGTAAATAGATTGACTGGTGTGGAACATTCTTGCCTGTGTCAAGGTCAAGCTACATATTGAGAGAGTCAATAACCCGTATCTGAATGACGCTGGCAGGAAAATCACGAAGGAAAGCAGATATTCCTTAGCTAAAGCAGATTGGTTATCGACGAGCGCACTAAAAGGCTAGTTGACCTGATTAACCTCTACATTGGCTGGGGTTTAGTATCCGAAGCGGAGGTGGCTTGACCGTATGGGATACCGGAAGGCAGAAGCACTTACGGGAACTTTATCAACTAAATGATAATGAACGGCCTTCAAGGTACCGAACGCGAAAATCACACATTCCGATGTTTCGTGCAGCAGAGGTCCAGTTGAGACGTATGGGCTAATCGAATAGAATAAAGTTATAAGGGACGATTCTAATGCCCCTAGTCAAGTATTGATGAATCCTTTTTTCGTAATAATTTTGGCGGCTATAGTTCTCGATTTTGTATTGAACTTGGTTGCTAATCTGTTGAATCTCAGAGCCTTGAAGCTCGAACCGCCCATAGGCCTCGAAGACGTTTACAATCCGGACGAGTACCGCAGGTCACAGCAGTATACCCGTACGAACACACGTTTTGAATGCGTAACGGACGCGTTCGGTTTGGTTGTAATCCTACCTTTCTGGCTTTGGGGCGGTTTTAACTATCTTGATCAGATTGTTAGGTCCTGGGGATTCATCGCCATTGTGAACGGCCTGCTGTACATTGGCATCCTGTTGATGGCCCATAGCTTGCTGATGTTGCCTCTCAGCGTTTATGCGACGTTCGGGATCGAGCAACGTTTCGGCTTTAACAGGACAGCGCCACGTATGTTCATACTAGACAGGCTTAAAGGAGTTGGGCTGGCCCTGTTACTTGGTGCTCCTTTGCTGGCTAGCGTTCTGGCATTGTTTGAATACATCCGTGCCTACGCTTGGCTATACTGCTGGATCGTTGTTATCGTCTTCTCTTTGGCGGTGCAGTTTGTCGCTCCTAGGTGGATCATGCCCCTGTTTAATAAATTCACCCCAATGAAACCCGGAGAGCTTAGGGATAGTATTGTAGACTACTGCCGTAGGACCAAATTTCCGGTCAGAGACGTCTTCGTGATGGACAGCTCTAAGCGCTCCACTAAGTCTGGTGCTTTCTTCACCGGGTTTGGTCGCAACAAGCGGATTGCTCTCTTTGATACGCTTGTCCAGAAGCATTCGACACCGGAGCTTGTAGCTGTACTTGGTCATGAAATAGCCCATTACAGGAAAAAGCACATCCTGCAAGGGATGATAATAGGCATTCTGCATACAGGTATCGTCTTTTTCCTGCTATCAATCTTTGTGGATAGTCTGGGGCTTTATCAAGCCTTCTTCATGGAACAGCCATCCATTTACGCTGGGTTACTGTTCTTCGGCCTACTCTACACCCCCGTGGAGATGTTGCTATCCATAGCGCTGAAGATGCTTTCTCGCAGGAACGAGTACCAGGCAGATCGCTTCGCTACAGAAACGATAGAAGAACCGAAAAACTTCATCAATGCACTGAAGAAACTTTCATCAGATAACCTGACGAACCTGACGCCGCATCCCCTCTACGTTGTTCTTAACTACTCCCACCCGCCATTATGGCAGCGGGTACATGCCATCCAGAAGCATGCAGCAGAACTTGCTACGAACTCAGGTCCCTAAGCACATACGCTATGTCTCAAGATTTAATGTTGATGTGTGCTAGAGGTCTGACGCTGCTCAGAGGCCTTACATGATAAGTGGACTTAGTAGCAAGATGACTGTACGAAATGGCTTTTCGTTCAGTGGCAAAGTCAGAATCCTATCCTGCTAGCTACCTCACGCATGCCTATAATGATGCGGGACTTCAGCAGTTGCACAATCCTGACCAAGGTGAAACATTGGGGCTACCTGAGCATGCACTGATTTCATATAGGATGAATTAATTAAGATGGTTGCTGGTAAATTTTCACCCTTGCCTCGCCCTCGACTACCGTTTCATTATTTTGATTGATGCAACTAGTTTTGATTTGTAAGATTCCCTTGCTATCATCCTTTTCCATTACCTCGATCATAGCGGTAATGGAGTCACCAACTCTTATTGGCTTCAAAAATTTAACCGTTTGGGAAAGATATACCACTAGACCTGGTAATTTAGCTACAGCTGCGGATATTAATGCCAAAGCTAGCATCCCATGAGCAATCCTACCACCAAATAATGTTTTCTTAGCATATTCTTCACAAACATGCACTGGAGCAAAATCTCCAGATACACCAGCAAAAAGAACGACATCTGCGTCAGTTATGGTCTTCATGTGCTTAGTCTTCATCCCTACATCAATGCCAAGCGACTTTAGAATGGAACTCTTATTAGACTCCAAGAAAATCCTCCCCCGTCTCCGAAAAACTATTCTACTTTGATTATGATGGCATCAGCTTGCGCCAGCCCACCGCATATGGCCCCCAAAGCGTATCCGCCACCCTTTCTCCTTAGTTCATATGTGAGATTCATGATTATCCTTGCCCCACTTGCAGTGTTAGGGTGCCCAATTGCTATGGCACTACCGTTGATATTCGTCTTGTCCCTTATCTGTTTGAGCTTCTTCTTATCATCTCTTGCAACCAACTTGGTGGATACCAGTGGCACGCAGGCAAAAGCCTCATTTATTTCCATGACTGCCACATCATCTAGGCTCATATCTGCTTTCTTCAAAACCTCCTGAATGGCGTATCCTGGGCCTTCCGGCATGCGATTAGGATGAATAGCAATTGATACCTGTGAGATTACTGTGGCCAGACACTCAAGACCAAACTCCTCTGCTTTGCGCCGAGTCATCACCAGAATAGCTGTAGCCCCGTCATTCATACCAGGAGCATTCCCGGCAGTAATTGCCCTGGTACCATATACTGTCTTTAACCTAGAAAGACTTTCTAGGGTCGTGTCTGGCCGATATTGCTCATCAATGTCCAATACTTTAGACTCACCTTTCGCTTGTGGTATAGTAAGAGGGATTATTTCATCCTTGAACTTCCCTGCGTTCCAGGCGTTGCCATAGTTTGTGTGGCTACGCAGCGCCCACTCATCCTGCTCCTGCCTATCTATTTCGTATTCAAAGGCTACATTATCGCTATCAACGGCTACCGGATTAAAGTCCTTGTATCCAAGCGCATATAGGGGGTCCTCCATCTTGACATCGCCTAACCTGTATCCTTGAAATCTAAGTCCCCTCACAAGGAGTGGCTCCATACTAAAGGAAGTAGCACCACCGGCTATGGCAACGTCTATCTCCTCCAGTCTCGTGGACATAGCTGCCAGCTTAACTGCATGCATCGATGATACGCATGCCATGTCAAAGGAAATTGATACTGTCTCAGCAGGGAGACCTGCCTTGATAAGCGACTGCCTAGCGGCGACCGGTGTATAGGGGTCTTTACATGGCGAGGTATCGCCTACTCCCCAAAAAACCTCGTCTACAATATCTGGAGAGAGTTTGACCTTACTAAGTACTTCTCTCATAGGGATGGCGCCCAAGTCATAGTAGTCAATGTCCTTGAGTGAACCGCCATACCTGCCAAATGGTGTTCTGACAGCACTCACAATTACTACATCCTTAGGTCTAGACATATCTACCTCACCTTTCCTGCTTTTTGTACTATACTATTTACGAGTGGGGATGCCCAATATGCATGAATGTCAACTAGGTTTCCTTACTGCAACTGTCAACTCCTTCTACCTACAGGCTCCAGCCAGCCTTAGCTATCTCCTGCTCAACATCGTCTGCGGTCAAAATCCTGCCAGTAAAAGTTGCAGGGTCTCTGGTTGCTACGAAGGTTGCAATCTTACCCCATAGCTCAGGCGATTGCCAATCGGATTTGTCAACGTCGGGGTTTAGCATAACCCATCCCTCACTGGTAGTATTTTGGGGCATCAGGGCATTGGCTGCAATATTGTATTCCTTCAGTTCCTGAGCCAGTCCCCATGTGAAGCGATTGATGCCTGCCTTACTAACATCATAAGCCAGGCCAGTCATGGGGTCATTAAAGGTAATCGCTGCCACCGAAGACATATTGATGATGTGTCCATATCTTTGTGCCATCATTGATGGCATCACCGCCTTGGAGCAAACTATCACACTGCGCAATGTAACCTTCATTATGAGGTCCCACTGTTTCAGCGTTAAATCCTTAAGATAACGAGGTATGTTAGTGCCAGCATTGTTGACCAGAATATCAATGCGCCCCATCTCGTCTAGTGTCTTTTGCACCATGTTCGCAACACTTTCCTCATCCGCGACATTGGTTTGTATCGGAAGTGCTCGTCCCCCTTGAGCTTTAATCTCTTCAGCAGTCTTCCAGATAGTACCTTTTAAGGGGCCGCTTTCCTCAACAGTTCGTGCAGCCACTGTAACTGCTGCCCCTGCACCGGCTAGGGCTAGAGCGATAGCTTTACCAATACCTCGGCTAGCACCGGTAACAATGGCAACTTGTCCTTCGAGTTTCTTATCATTCATCAATATTTCCCCCTTTGATGCTTATTGGTGTTTAGCCAGGCATCATTTCCTTTTCCGTTTCCCTGATGCTCACTTCCAAGGTATGTACTATCTCATCTATTTCTGCTTTAGTTATAATTAAGGGCGGGAGTAGCGATATGTAAACAGAGCTCACTTGGGCGATAAGACCTCGCTCAAGCAATTCATTAGTGAGCTTTCGCCTTAACTTAGCTGCCTCTGCACCCGCAAAACGTTCCTTTGTCTTTTTATCCCTAACTAATTCAACATCAATCAGCAAGCCGAGCCCTTGAATATTCCCTACTATAGCAGATTTGTCAAGTGCAGAGTGGAGTGCATCAAGAAAATATGTCCCCATTTCGGCAGCGTTCTCCACCAACCTTTCTCTTTCGATGATATCGATGTTAGCGAGGCCAACGGCACAACTGACTGCATGCCCCCACCATGTATGTCCGTGTGGGAAGGCATCTCTTTGGCTGCCAATAAATTTAGCAGCTATCTCTTCTTTAACTGCTACCGCAGAGAGTGGTAGGTAACCACTGCTTATGCCCTTATCCATGGTCATTATATCGGGGACAATATCCCAATGATTGCAGCCAAACCACTTCCCTGTACGCCCGAAGCCACAAACTACCTCATCCATAATCAAGAGAATGCCATACTGATCACAAATCTTGCGTATCATGGGAAAGTACTCTGGTGGGGGGACGGATGCAAACGCCTGAGTACTTACAGCATCCACCATCACTGCCGCTACTGTAGAAGGGTTTTCCGATTGGATTGCTTGTTCTAATTGTTTAGCGCAGAGTAGATTACAAGATGGATACTCCAAACCAAACTCACACCGATAGCAATAGGGATGAGCTACACGTATGCATCCAGGTAGCAACGGCTCATTTAAATAGGGCCTGAAAAATAGGTCTGTAGAAAGACTCAGGCAAGCAAAAGTGGCTCCATGATAGCAAAGTCTTCTGCTGATAAACTTAAATCTCTTAGGAAAGCCTGCCCGTGCTTGATATTGCCTTGCTAACTTTAGGGCTGACTCATTGGCCTCAGAGCCTCCAGAAATAGTGAACACCTTAGACAAGGTGCCAGGTGTAATCTTAGCTAGCTTTGTAGCAAAGTTTATGGTGGAAGCTGCCGCGTAGTTGCCGAAAGGGTCGACATGTGGGATTTTCAGAAGTTGTTCATAAGCGACGTCTGCTATCTCTTTCCGGCCATAACCCACGGCCGCTGTCCAATCAGAGGCACATGCCTCTAAATACTCTTTTCCTTCAGCATCCCAAACTCTACAACCTTCGCCCTTGACGATGATCTTCAAGTTCTCCTTAATATCATCTTCCTTTGCTTGACGGAGGGGAAACCAAAAGTATTCGTTAGCGCGTTCCCTTAAGTCTGCCAGCTCTGGCAAACTCATAGCTTTTATATCCTTTCTCTCCTTCATTTGTTGCTCCTCATTTCAATATTTGACAAACCGCTCTAGGTATCAATAACGTCCAATTTCTATTTTCACTTTTGCAACAGGCTAGGTTAATCAATTATTCCCTTGTTGTCGTATTCTTTTTAAGTTCTTGCTCCCGGAGTACACGTCTCAGGAATTTTCCCGTTAATGTCTTCGGAATCTCCGGGATAAATTCAACAATCCTCGGATACTTATAGGCCGCCATTCTCTGCCGACAGAACTCAATTAACTCCGGGGGATTTATTTTACCTTCATATTCTTCACGCAATGATACAAAAGCCTTTACTGTCTCACCCCGGTAGGCATCTGGTATGCCAATGACGACGGCTTCCTTAACGGCCGGATGCTGGTAAAGGACGTCCTCCACATCTCGAGGCCACACTTTAAATCCAGATACATTGATTAGGTCCTTTTTTCTGTCTACCACATAAAACCAGCCATTCTTATCCATCTTTCCTATGTCGCCGGTGTACAGCCATCCGTCTCTTATAGCATAAGCTGTCTCTTCAGGTTTACCCCAGTAACCCGGAACAACCGTGGGTCCTTTGATGGTGATCTCCCCCAACTCGCCGGGTGGCATTTCACTGGTTCCTTCTTGAGTATCCACTATCTTTGCATAGCTACTTGGTAGCGGGAAACCAGTGGACAGTACTCCACTTTCTGGATCTGTTGGGTTCCGCATTCCAAAGGGGGTGAAGAGGCCAGGAGAAGTAGTCTCGGTCAGACCATAGGCATGGTGGATATAAATGCCACTGGCTTGCTCAAACCTATGAACAATGCCTGCTGAGACAGGGGCGCCGCCACTGTATACCTTCTTGAGGGAGGAGAGAGCCCTTTTATGAAAATCGGGATGATCCAGAAGAGCAATAAAAGCCGTAATTGCTGCTACTATATTTGTCACTCTCCACTTCTCAATGAGACGAAGCACTTCGGCTGGTTCAAACCTGTAGGAAATAACGAGTGGCGCCCCAACTAGTGAGGTAATAGCGAGGTGTCCAACTGTGCCAGTGACGTGAAACAGGGGAGCAGCCCCCAACACTACATCTGAGGCACCCAGATTGCAGAAGAACTTATAGCACTCCGCAGCGCAGACTATGTTTCTATGAGTGTTCATGGCACCTTTTGGCCGACCTGTCGTGCCAGAGGTGTATATTAGGTGTGCCACGTCGCTGGGGCTAACTTCAGCCCGGAGTGCCGTGTCCATTTGGTGTTTATTTATGAGTTCTAGGAAGTCCAGTGTCTCCGGAGGTTTCCTTTTCTGAAAATCTTTAAGTAACGTGGGAAGAGGTTGCCCCGCAGGCAGGAAATCAATCTCTGAAGTCGTAATGACATGCTCTATAGGTGTTTTAGCTACTATGCCCTTTACCGTTTCGTAAGTGGTAGATTCCATAGCAACAATAATCTTTGCCCCAGAATCATTGAGGTAGTATTCTAACTCCTTTTCCTTGTACATAGGGTTTAGCGGAACAACAATTGCTCCCAGCTTCCAAGCTGCATATTGGCTAATAAGGAATTGCGGGACATTTTGCAAATCCAGAGCAATACGGTCCCCTTTACCCAACCCCAAGTCAGATAAACCCGCAGCCAGGCTATCAGCCAGAGAATTCAGTTTCCCGTACGTAATGGTGCTATCGAAATAATGAATGGCTGGTGCTTGAGGTAGCTTAGACGCTGTGCTCTCAAAGATATCGATAGCTGTTACATTTGGGATTTTAAGGTCGCTGGGTATCTCCTTGGGGTAGAGACTTAACCACGGCCTTTCCTCATAAATACTACTCATGATAGGTTAGGCGTCTTGTTTAATCGCCCCTCTTAAACAAAACTCGATACATTCACAGCAGTCATCACACAGTTCTGAAACTACTTCAGCGATTATAGACCCATCTATTTCTTTTAAAACAATCGCAGAGTTAGGGCATATAGATGTGCAGGTCCCACACCCTTCGCATTCCTCTTTATTAATTATGATGGGCATTTCAAACTAAATTTTTCGCTCCGTGTTTAATTAAACTGCGACTATAAAGTATGCTGAATTAAGGTTTTTCGGCAGCGGCGTTTATCCCAGCTATACGACCGAATGTCAATGACTCACAGATCATTGTTCCACAGATATAAGAGCCCTGGCCAAAGAGACCACCAGCACCTTCACCCGCGGCATATAATCCCGGAACAACCTCACCGTATTGGTCTATCGCCTGCGCTTTGGGATTAATCTTTAACCCTCCTTTGAATGAGGTAAAGCATTGCATCAATTTGAGTCCGTAAAATGGAGGCTTCTCAATTTTCACCGGTGGTATATTTAAGTGCCCAAGCAGCAATTTCTTCCCGAACTTCGTATCATATCCATTCTTGTCTATATCGTCGTTGTATTCCTTTATCGTTCCGGCGAGCGCATTAGGGTCTATACCTAGTTGTTGAGCCAGCCCTTTAATCGTTTTGTCTTCATATTCTTTATATATAGACCAATCTACAAGTTCAATAAATTCCCTGATTTGACTATCATAGATAGCGAAAACGTAGTCGCCAGGTTGGGCAAATGAAGCTTCACCTATATCCGGGAATATCTTGAGACATTCGTTAACATATCGTTTGCCCAGAGAATTTACAAGTATAGAACCGCATA
>Ga0315309_1002127_pt1 | contig 11675 bp, 13 predicted proteins | sample TDP4_MG_FD_203080 | JGI IMG/M metagenome (GOLD analysis project Ga0315309, IMG submission 203080) | Freshwater sediment microbial communities from Lake Towuti, South Sulawesi, Indonesia - TDP4 | ecosystem: Environmental > Aquatic > Freshwater > Lake > Sediment | place: Indonesia: South Sulawesi...
ATAGGTATAGAACCTTTCTCCTTAAATTATTAATTCAAGTTGAGATTACGTAATGGAGATGACAGAATGAAAGAAAAGGAGGTGGCATGATGACCGTTTTTATGGTAGGTCAGTGGGTGGTCAAACCAGAAAAACAAGAGGAGTACACGAAATTGCTGAAAAGAATTCTAAAACACATGAAAGACAATCCAAAAATGTTCAAAGAGGTTAAGTCATATAAAATCTTCACTCAAACATTTGGAGGCATCTATGGTGCCTATGTTGAACTGGTAGAGTATAATAGTTTGGCTGACTACGAAAGAAGTAACAAGAAAATGCAAAAAGATGAGGCACTCGCTAAAATGAATAAAGAGCTTATGTCACTTATAGAGCCAACTACACTCTCATCAAACCTATGGACTTTCGTCATGCAACTCTAAGGATTTCAAAAACAACCCAAACTTCTCTAGAGTCAGCGCAAACAAGATAGCAAACCACATGTTGCCAACGTCAAAAGTCATATTTGAATCCAACTAAACAATGTCTAGACAACCCTCAACCTGTCTCAATTTCTCTCAACTTCTAACTGGCAAAAAAACCAGACTTCATATTTGAAGCCTAATAGGATCCTAATAGAGGGGCTAGGTCTAGCTTGCGCACACACAAACAAAAATTGTTTTCTCTCTCATTTCATCTATTAACAAGACGAAACAATTTATAGGCTACACAACAATTCATCAAGAGAGAATATCAAAAATGCCAGTTCGCCAACCCATCGTCTGCGTCCTAGGTCACATAGACAGCGGAAAAACCAGCCTACTAGACAAAATAAGAAAAAGCAGCGTTCAGGCAAGAGAAGTAGGAGGCATAACCCAACACATAGGCGCCAGCTACTTCCCAGTTGAAACACTCAGACAACTATCCCGCCCACTACTCAAACAATTAAAAGGCAGAATAACAATCCCAGGCTTACTCGTCATAGACACACCAGGACACGAAGCATTCGTCAACCTACGCAAGAGAGGAGGCGCCGCAGCCGACATAGCCATCCTAGTCATCGACGTCCTACGAGGCTTTGAAGCGCAGACTTACGAATGCGTGGAAATCTTGAAGGCGAGGAAAACTCCCTTTCTCGTAGCCGCCAACAAGGTCGACCGCATCCCAGGATGGATGAGCAAGCCAGACCAACCATTCGCATCGTCCTATCAGGCTCAAGACACCTACGTGCGCCAAGACTTAGACGAACACCTATACAACATCATCGGAACATTCTCTTCACAGGGCTTCAGAGCCGACCGATACGACAAGATAACAGACTTCACGAGGACAATAGCCATAGTGCCCACAAGCGCCAAAACAGGCGAAGGCATACCCGAACTCCTAACCACACTCATAGGCTTGACACAGGAATACATGCGCAAACAACTGATGGTGACGAAGGGACCAGCAAAGGGAACCGTGCTCGAGGTCAAAGAAGAACCAGGACTAGGCGTAACCATCAACGCCATCATCTACGACGGCGTCCTCCAGAAAGGCGACACGATAGTCGTAGGCGGCAGAGACAAACCCATAACAGCCAAAGTCCGAGCCGTTTTGCTACCCAAACCCCTAGACGAGATCCGCGACCCCCGAGACAAGTTTTCATCGGTTGAGTCAGTCTCAGCCGCAAGCGGAGTCAAAGTTGCCGCTCCAAACATAGAAGGTGTCATAGCAGGCGCCCCCCTGTATGTTGTTCCACCGGAAGGACAGATAGACGACTACGTGAAACTGGTCTCTGAAGAAGTGGAAAAACTACGAATAGCCACAGACGTTGAGGGGATAGTCCTCAAAACCGACGCCCTAGGCTCTCTCGAAGCCATCGCCGAGATTCTCAAAAGAGAAAACGTGCCCATACGCTTAGCCGACGTAGGCGATGTTTCCAAACGAGACGTAACCGAAGCATCAGTAGTCAAAGAACATGAACCCCTCTACGGCGCCATCCTAGCGTTTAACGTGAAGGTTCTGCCAGACGCCCAAGAAGAAGCACGAAACAAGGGCGTCCAAATTTTCCAACACAACATCATCTACCACTTAATCGACAACTACACACAGTGGATGAAGAGCGAACAAGAAACACGTATGCTGAAAGAATTTGAAAGATTCATCAAACCAGGCAAGTTGAGGATACTTCCAGGCTACGTTTTTAGAACAGCCAAACCAGCCATCTTCGGAGTAGAAGTCTTGGCTGGAACGATAAAACCAAAGTACCCATTGGTGGGCAATGAAGGACAAGACCTAGGCGAAATCATGCAGCTCCAAGACAAAGGAAAAGCCATACCAGAAGCCCCAGTTGGGATGCAGGTGGCGGTTTCTTTGGAGAAACCCATTGTTGGGCGACACATCAACGAAGGCGATATACTATACGTTAAGGTGCCTGAGGCACACGCCAAAGCCATGCTTTCCAAGTTTCAAGCACGCCTGTCAGCTGAGGAACTAGACGCCTTAAACGAGTTTGTAAACCTGATGAGACGAAAGATCCCATTCTGGGCAGCTTAAGTTGCATTTTTTATCCTTATGAGGGCAAATGAGTAACTCTTCATATACTTTATTAAGTATTGCGATACTCTATTCATATACGAAAGCCAAGACGCTAAACGCCACAGAAGAATCCATGCGTTTCGTTAGGAGGTGAAAGAGCGTGGAGCAGTCGCCTCGTGAATCAAATGTAACAGTTGAAAAGAAGCCCTCAGTGTTTCGTGAAGTCTACCCCATCATTGAGCCTACCGTTTATGCCGCTGTTGTTCGGGACCCAGTGACGCAGAAGATGCGGTACGAGGTGATTGAGCCCACGCTGCTGAAGGAAGAGATGCAACATCTTGACGAGATAAAAACGCTCTTGATGGAAGAGTTGAGCGTCAGCGTCAAAGACCTGGAAACACGTGAGAGAGCCGTGGAATACCTGAAGAGCAAGGTTGCCGAGGTCATCAAGAACTATAAACTGAAGATTCCCAAAGAAACAGTTGAAAAACTGATGTACTTTATCGTGCGAGATTTCATCGGCTATGGAAAGATCGACGCTCTTATGCGGGACCACATGATTGAGGACATTTCTGCTGACGGCGTCGACATTCCAATTTATGTTTGGCACCGAGAGTACGAGTCCTTGCCGACCAATATTGTGTTCAAGAGCGCTGATGAACTGAACAATTTCATAATCAGGTTAGCGTTTCTGGCTGGGAAACAGATTTCTATCGCATCGCCCCTGCTTGACGCCTCGCTTCCCGACGGAAGTCGTATTCAGATGACGTACGGAAGTGAAATCACGAGGCGAGGGTCAACTTTCACTGTACGGCGATTTAGGGTTGACCCGCTCACAATTTCTGACTTGCTCGCTTTCAATACCCTGTCTTCAGACGTGGCTGCGTATTTTTGGTACGCCATTGAGAACAGAGCGTCGGTTCTCGTTGCAGGTGGTGTCGCGACTGGTAAGACCACGATTCTCAACTGTTTGTCCATGTTTATCAAGCCTGAGATGAAAATTGTGAGTGTTGAAGACACAGCCGAACTCAACCTGCCCCACGAGAACTGGATTCCCTCGGTTGTGCGAGGTGGCGCTGAGGAGAAAAAGGCGGGCGCCATCACCTTGTTCGACTTGTTGAAAGCCGCAGTGAGACAGAGACCTGACTACATCATTGTGGGTGAGGTTCGAGGTCAAGAGGCTTACACGTTGTTTCAAGCCATGGCTACTGGACATTTAGGTATGTGCACAGTTCACGCAGAGTCGGTTGATTCCGCAATACATCGACTTGAATCGGAACCCATGAATATCCCCAGACCTTTGATTAGCATGATTGACGCCGTGCTGGTTCAGGGAAGGCTTGAAATCGGTGGAAAACCAGCTAGACGTTCTCTTTCTGTAACCGAAATTGTGGGCTTAGACCCGAGAACTAAGGACATCTTGACCAATCAGGTGTACAAGTGGGACGCCAAAAGCGACTCCTTCCTCTACTCTGGTCGAAGTTATGTTCTGCAACGTGCCAGGGAGAAGACTGGACTAGGCGAGCCTGAGGTGCAAGCTGAGCTTCAGCGGAGGAAAATGGTGCTCGAGTGGATGGTGAAGAACAAGATTCGAAGGTACACCGATGTCGCTGGGCTCATTCGTGAATACTACGCAGACCCAACGAGAGTTTATCGCAAGGCTAGAGTGGGCGTGTAATGAGCAAGAGCAAGGTGAGAGAGAGTTTTCAAAGAATCCTCCAGCGCCTTGAGAACGCTTTTCGCCCACTTCTATCTCTCGCGCTGGAGCGTTTGAGTAAAGCATTTGGAAAGGCTGAGAACGGTTCCACAAAGCCACATGTTTTTGCGTATAGGGTTTTGGGTCACAGGATTAGTGGATTGTTGCCTCTGTTCAGGGATGTAGACGTGAATCTTCAGAGGTCTAGAATGGGTGTGAGCTTCAGAGGTTATGTGAGCCTCGCTGTTTTAGCAACCATGCTCTCTTCACTTTCGGCTCTAGTTTTTGTTACGTTGTTTGCTGTTGTGCTTTTCCACTTGTCCGTTTTTTCTTCTATTCTGTTTTCGGTAGGTGCGACTTTGTTCGCTGGAGCGCTGACTCTCATCGGCTTCTATGCGTATCCCGTTTTGCGGGCTGACAATCTGAAGCGAAGTTTGGAAGATGAGCTCCCGTTCACAACGGGTTATCTTGCCATTTTGGCGGGCGCGGGGGTGCCTCCAGCTCAAATGCTTCGTTCTCTCGCAGAGATAGACTCTTCGTTGGCGGTTTCTCAAGAAGCGAGGCTCATAGTGCGCGATGTGGAGCTTTTTGGGGTCGACGTCGTCTCTGCCTTGAGCTCAGCTTCAAAACGGACGCCTTCTGACAAGTTTAGGGAGCTCCTCGAAGGCTTTATCGCAACTATTCATGCAGGGGGAGACTTGGCTAGGTATCTTTCGGAACGTTCTCGACAATATATGAGGCTAAAGAGAATCGCTCTACGCCGCTTGGCCGACACGCTTGGAGTCTTAGCTGAGTTTTACGTTACTATGCTCGTCGCAGGTCCTCTAATCCTCGTAGTAATGTTGGCTGTGATGGCGATGTTGGGAGGCGGCGGTGTTATTGGAACGCTTGATCCACGTTTGTTGCTCTACCTCCTAACTTACTTAGGCATACCAATAGGGTCGATAGTCTTTCTCATTTTGCTTGACATGATTACTCCGAAGAGGTGACAATCCATGCCTAAAGTTGAAGAATGGGAAAAGAAAGTCGCTTGGGGCGCGTCTCTTACTCTAGCCTCGATTGTTGTGGCTACCGCTTTCATAAGGCTTCGAGGCTTGGCCCTCTTCGACGAATATCTCTTGCTCGCCATAGTAATCGCAGTTTTTCCAGCTGCGGTGTTAGATTACGTGGATTATCGTTGGAGACGCTCTATAGACGAGCACTTGCCTGACTTGTTCCGAACTATTGTTCAAGCTGAAAGCACTGGGATGACTTTGCCGCAGGCTGTGGAGGAAGCGTCAAAACGGCGCTATGGTCCTCTAACTGCTGAGCTAAAACGCATGGTTGCGCACATGTCTTGGGGTTCTTCCTTCGAAAAGGCGTTGCAATCATTCGGTGAACGTGTAAGCACCTCTCTAGTTAGACGCAGCATCCCGATAGTTGTTGAGGCTAGTCATTCTGGCGGACAAATTGAAAAAGTGTTTGACCCGCTGGGAAGGTTTGTGCAGTCTTCGTTGACGGCAGAGAAAGAGCGTCAGACACAGATAAAACCGTATATCGCCATTGTCTACGTGTCTTTTTTCGTCTTCCTCTTCACTGTCATAATGTTGTTCAAGACCTTCTTTTTGCAGATGGCTGAACTGCCAGCGTTGCAAGCCGCCGTGTTGTCGACCACGGAGGCGAGGGCTCTTTTCTTCCACATGAGTGTCATACAAGCTCTATTTAGCGGGCTAGTCGCTGGAAAGATGGGTGAAGGAACCGTGAGCGCAGGCTTAAAGCACAGTGTAATTCTGCTCGTGGCGGGCTATCTGGCGCTCAAATTCCTGATGTAGGTGGTTAAAAAATGAAGAAATTATTGAGGAGTAAGAAGGCGATAACTCCCGTGTTGAGTAACGTTTTGATGATGCTCATCGCTGTGGCTGGCATGTCCATTGCCATAACTGCCACTTATGTCATTTCGGGCAATCTTCATGACATGATGGGCGAACGCTTCATAGTTGAAGACGTTTGGTTTAGAACAGGCACAATTGCGATTTATGTCCGTAACACTGGCAAAGTGACCATTAGTTTCGCCGCTGTCTACGTGAACTATACGTCGCAGTCTTTCACTGCACTCAACCTAGATGTTGCAAGCCACGGCTGGCTGAACGTCACCTACAGTTGGAATCCGAACACCTTGTACCACATTAACATCGTATCGAGCAGGGGGACGCAGGTTGCAGGCTACTACAAGACTTCTGCGTAGACTTAGACGTGAACGACGAGGCGTCAGCAACATCATAGTGATTGTACTAAGCTTGATAATCATAGTTATCATAGTTTCAAGCATCGTCCTGTGGGGCTACCAAATGAATCAAGTCGACTGGGAAAAATCTCAAGAGAAAATCGTAATCTCAAGCGTAAAGTTCATGCGTCCAAACTCTGTTCAGCTCACCTTTGAAAACCAGGGACCGTCTACAGCGCATCTTGCCTCACTGTGGATAAACAATTCCACGCTGCACTACCACACAGACATAGATGTTTACCTAGATTCTGGCGGAACAACGACCTACACGATTACTTTTGGGTGGAGGTCTCAGAACACGTATACATTTAACGCTGTGACTGAGAGGGGAAATGTGGCGACTTTTTCTGTGGCTTACACTCCCAGCGTAGGCGCAATGCTTGCTTATGGGGAGGGAACAGTTAGCCTACCTAGATACAGATTGTGGAATGGGGTTTCTTGGGACGCTGAAGCAAGTGAAGGCTTGGCAAGTGCAACTATCAGATGGGTTGTTTTGAAGTCGTGTCCAACTCGAAACGAAAAAATTCTCGGAGTCTTGTCTTCTGCGGGTTATCTTGACGTGAGTGTTTGGAACGGTGACACACAAACTTGGGCAAGCCCATTGAGAGTGGCAAGCGTAGGCGCAACAATCAACGCCTATCGACTGTTCGACATTGCCTACGAACAAAATTCGGGTAGAGGAATAATCGTTTACAATCCATCCGCAACTGGAATCGACCCTCAATATAGAATCTGGAATAGTTCATCATGGTCTTCACCACAGACAGTTGACATTGGCACAACGGGTGTGGTCTACTGGGTTAAACTCGCATCAAAGCCTCTTTCCAATGAAATTGCTTTGATAACATTGGATGCCAACAGCGATGTTTACGGCATGATCTGGAACGGCGCAAGTTGGGGAAACGGGCAGCTACTTGAAAACAACGCTGCAATAGCCGCTGAAGAAGACATAGCTGTTGAATACATGCAGTTTTCAAAGCAAGCCATGTTCGTTTGGGGGTCAAGCACACAAATGCAGAGCAGAGTATGGAGCGGAACCGCATGGGGCAGTGAATTGGCAGGAGTATCCATAAGTGCGACGCCAAACTGGTTTTCGTTGAAGGCTGACCCAAACAGCAACAAACTAGTGTTAGTGAGCGTGGATGGTTCCGACGACCTCAACACAATACGATGGAACGGCACAACATGGACCCTCGACACGGAACACGACGACCGTGTCCAAACAAACGCAGCCAGATGCGCAGACGTAGAATTTGAGACCACTCCAGGGCATGAAGGAAACATTATCCTGGTTTGGGGAGATTGGAACACCGACCCAGTCACGTACAAACACTTTGACGGAACAACATGGAGCTCGGTTACTCAGATTCCATTAACAGACTTTCCAACGTCGCGTCAACTGTGGCATGTCCTCAGACGAGCCGACGACAACAAAATCCTCTTGGCAACACTCGAAGATGGTTCTCCTCCACACATAAACACCGCTTACTGGGATGCAACTAAATGGTCGTGGAGCGACGAAGTTGAGACAAGCGCATCAGTAACGACAATGCAGTGTTTCGACCTTGCCCCTGATCTCTAATGTTCTCTTTCCAACGTTATGCGTAAAACTAGTCTTTTATCGATTCTCAGGAGAATTGTTTGCAACCGTAGCTGGTGAAGATGCAGGTGTAGATGGCAACTCTGACGGTTTTAGCTGCATCGTGTTAACGCAGGTTTCTAGGGCTTTCATCGCTTCGTTCTGGTCTTTGGCTTCAATCAACTGAATATTGTAGAGCTCTGCAAGTTTTCTACCGCTCTCGCTCATCTTAGGAATGGCGATCAAGCACGCCTTTTCTGGAGCCACATCGTAGACCTTGGCGAACATGGCGATTATTGACTGCTCTGAAACAGGCTCATCGGCTGACATGGCGAGGTCCATTACAATAACGTTTCGAGTGATGTCTCCACGCGAGGCTGCAACGTCAAACATGTGGCTGGCGCCTGACTTGCCCTTCAAGAAGCTTGGGCTCTCAACCGTGAACCCGCGGCTCTGTAGGAACTCCCTTATAGGCGCAACCAGAATGTAGCCCATCCCGGCTTCTTTCATTATGTCTTTGTTCAAACTGTATGAATACACGTCTCTGTAGACAGCGTCTTCAAATGTGAAGCTCTTGCTGCAAACTCGGCAGAAGTGTGATGGAACTGGGATGTCAAAGCTCTTGTTACAGTCGTTGCAGGAGCACCAGATTCCAGCCTTTCTGTAGTTGACATCGGGCTTGTTCAGTTCACTGTGGCATCTGGGACAAACCAGCTTGTCATCTTTCTTGAAGCGTTCCTCTGTGTCAATGTATCCACACGGAATGTGCTCAATAAGGCTGCTCTTCTTTATGTTGAACGACTTGCAGTAGGGGCAGCAGTAACGTATTGAGACGTTGGCTGAATTGCAACTCGGGCAATATATCATTTTGTCAAAGGTTTCTCTCTTTAAAATCCCGAGTTCATAGAGGTGTGTCAAAAATTCTTGGGTGGCTGAGGGGTCGCCGATGATCGCTTCTATAATAGGGTATCGGTGACCATATGCGGGGTCATAAACAGGGTCAAGTTGGGTAAACTCTCCGCTAAGAAACTTGCTCAAAACCAGCTGTGAGCGGTGGTCCTTGAACGCTTCGGCGCGTTCGGTTTTGGGAGTTTTTGCCATTTTTTCGCGCTCAGTTGTGTGTTTTTGACCCCGTTTGAGGTTGACTCATTTTTTAACTATTTTTTCTTCTGTCTGAACTCTGTTAGGTTGTGATCAGGCAAGAGAACTCGTCTCTCTCAGGGTTATACGAGAAGTCTTTGCATGTTAATTGTTTGTTGAAGTATCTGGTGAAGACTCCTGCCCAGAATGAACCTATTAGATGCTTTTGTGAACCTTTCACGGTCTTCACGGGAGGGTCCTTGACTACAATCTCGATTGTAGGAGGGTTGGGGCGAATAATGGTTATTGTGGCTGTGCCCCATCCGGTTTGAGGCTGTATGCCGATGAGTTCTTTTAGTAGTTCCTCCTTGGTTTTGTTCGGTGAATTTTGTAGCATTTGGTCGAAGAGTTTGAGTCCTTGTTCAAACCACATGTAGTGGATTATGGCTTCTCCTCCGCTTCCGAACATCCTGTCTATTTTTTCGCACGCTGGAATAGGATTCGTCACTTGGGTCTTCACTCCGTGAAAGGTCATTTTGCATTTTTCACGGTCGGGTTTTGCTTCTTTTTCAGCTTCGGTTTTTTCGTATTCAACCACGTTTGTTTCGGTTTGCAACTTAGAGTTCTCTCCTGTGAATGTGAAATCCTAACAGGAATGCCACGTAGCCCCACAGCCAGAACAGTTCAAAGGGGTGGCCTTCGTAGTAGAAGCCCTGCAACTCTGCATAGTTAAATAACAGGTCAGCCACGATTTGCAGAGCAACACCCAGAGTTAGGAAGAACCAGGCTTTTCCAACAGCGCCTTTAACGAAAATAATGAAGTTGGAGAACACCAGAACGAACAATCCGATGTCTAAGATGGGGTAAGCGACTGAAAACATGATGGTGTATCGGTCGGCTTCAGATGTGAGAATTGGTATGAGCAACGAGTATCCTACGGTCACCGACAGAGCAAGACTCACTGCGGCTAAGAATGCAAGCATTTTCTCGGTGAAAACGTAAGAAAACAGTTTGAAAATCAAAAGGAAGGCGAATCCGAGGAAGACGTAACCGCTTAAGAAGAAAATGTCAGCCAAGGAAGGGAACGGATTAACCTGCAAGACAACAACACAGATTGCCCATGTTAATTCACCCAGAAACCACATGAAGAGCCAGGTGGAAAAGCCTACCCATGCCATTGAAAACGGGGGTCTAGGGTTGTGTGCCGCGTATCTTCGCAGAGTCCAAAAAGACGCCATTACGCATACGAGTGCTGTTGCTGGGAAGAGAATGTTGGAGAAGACCAGCATAAACTCTTGGTTGAGTTGGCCAACTACGTATATAAAAGCCAACACTATGGAGTAAGCTAGGCTGAGAACGTATGGCCATTGCATAATGGTTTGCTAACGATTCCATTTTATATTAGATTTATGAATCAACAATAACGAATTAGCTGCATAGTTTTAATCAGCATCTTTTACGCGTGTTGCTAAGTTAGAGTTTTAGGATTTTCTTTGTTTCTCTTAGGATTGAGGCCACATCTTCTGTTGGGTTGCCTTTCATTCTGGATTGGGTGATTATGCCGTCTGGCTTGTGGAAGTGGTGTGGATGTGTTTTTACGTGTTTGTGGTGTGGGGCGTTGTTCCATCCTATTATGCGTTTGTTTTGTTTTATGATGGTGTAGCTGTATTTTTGTAGGGTTGCGTTGTAGTAGATGTCTAAGATGTAATCTCTGGGTAGGTGTGCTCGTACTTTTGTTCCGAGGAATTCAACGTCTAAAACAAGTGGAGATAGGAGTAGTTTTCTCGCGGTCTCTAAAAGTGTGGGAAGGCTCATTTGGTGGCGAATCCCGCCAGTATGACCTTGATTTTGGCGGCTTCTTCAGCGGCGTTTCTCCATTCGATAGAGTCTTCCCAGATTTCGTGCGTTTCTGTGGAGACGCCTTCCGCTTTTATTTTTTCTTCAAGTTGAGTTAAAGGCATTTTGTATTTCTTTTGGAAGCGTTTTTCAACTCCTTCAAAGAGGGCTAGTTCTTTTAGTAAGTGGGAGCGCAGTTCTTTGGCGGTTTTGTTTTCGATGGTGATTGTTTTCATTGTTAAGAGCCTTCAAATACCTTAAAGTAAAGAACATTATAAAAAGTTTACAGATGATGGTTTGCTACGATGCCATTCTATGTTAGATTTATGAATCAAACAATAACGAATAAGACCTCAGCACGCTTAATTATCTTTAAAACCTTAGCGTCTGGAACCTCAGCTGAGCTAACATTAATCACGTCACGTACATCATCAAAGGACACGCTTGCCAACGCTAACTCTGACCTCAAGCAGGAACGAGAAAGAAGCCAAATTTAACCTATTTTGGCAAAAAATACCGTGCTGGAAAAACCTTGATAAAACAAAACAACAATTTACGTGCGTATTCAGGTGGGGGCATCTAAAGAGTGACGCACCATTGGGGATATGTGGGTGCCGTTTCTGCCGCGATTTTGTTCGGTTTAAGCTCTACCTTTAACAAGATTGCTTTAGGGGAAGTAGACCCAATGGTTGTGGCTGGATTGATTTATTTTATTGCTGGAGTCT
>Ga0315309_1002130_pt1 | contig 11667 bp, 10 predicted proteins | sample TDP4_MG_FD_203080 | JGI IMG/M metagenome (GOLD analysis project Ga0315309, IMG submission 203080) | Freshwater sediment microbial communities from Lake Towuti, South Sulawesi, Indonesia - TDP4 | ecosystem: Environmental > Aquatic > Freshwater > Lake > Sediment | place: Indonesia: South Sulawesi...
GACGTGCTGAAAGAGAAGAGGACTCTTCTCCTCTCCAACAGCGATGACTTCTCCGTCTAAGATAGCCTGCTGAGCCTTCACTTCACCCTTAACCAGTTGCACAACCTCTGGCAAGCTTTCTGTCACGTCTGTCAGCCGCCGACTAAAAACTCGTACATTATTGTTTGATTTGTGAATCTGGATGCGGGCTCCGTCTAACTTGTATTCGAAAGCCAGTTCTCCTCCAGCTTCTTTCAGGGCTTCGTTCACGTCTTCAGCCATCTGAGCCATCATGGGTTTTATTGGTCGAAAAACCCTGAACTGAAGCTTTAAAATGCCTTCCCTACCCTTAATCTTGGCTATTGAAGCAACTTCGCCTATGTCACCAGTTAACATGCTGGCTGTTTGAACGGTTTCGAGGGGTATGTCGAAGGCTTTGGAAACCGCCAGTTCCATCAGTCCCTCGTGGAAGCCAGTTCTCATTTCACCTATCAGAACCTTGACAACGTATTTTGCTTCCAGAGGCGTAGCCTCGCCCAACAGGGTTTCAACTAGGCGTTCTTTTCGTTCCCTCGAACCGTAGCCTTCGGTCTCAGCGATGCTTTCAAACGTTCTCCTCACTTCGAGAACAGTCATTGGCTTTTCGAAGAGCGTAGCCTGCCTGCGAATCTTGCTACCTTCAAACACAATTTTTGTCGCATCACCAATGTCGCCTGTTTTGCTGAATGCCTCTCGAAAGTCTTTCCAATCAACGTTGGTCAAGCGCTTTATTATGGCGCTCAGAGTAGCCCAACTCACTTCCAAAACACGCTGGTCCCACTTCGGGAACGGTCTGCCCAAAATCATAGAAACCGCAGGCTCCACTTCTTCTGGCTGCAACCTTTTCAAGAAATCTGCCACATAATCAACCATCAAAGTGCGCTTAGTGGTCCCACCTATTTTCTCACAGAGTTCTGCTAGAGAACGAAACTCGGTCGGCATGCAACTTACCCTTACAAATTGACCTAGTCTTTACAAGAGACATAAACATTTTTGTTACCCTTCGTCGAGCATCCTTGTTGCTTTTGACGTTTTTTTGAAACGAAAATTTACGAATATTATATGAATGACAAGGTTCTCGCTGTTTTTTGGCTCCAAAAAGTATGTGGGCACTGTTTCATTCTTGAGAATTACCTTCGAGATGTTTGAGGGAACAGCGGTCCGCTTTTCTGCTTTTCTTTTTCTTAAACGAATTTTGCCGAATATAATATATTTTAGTTAAACTAAGCAAAAAACAATAAGAAAAATAAATCTCAACATGGGCAATTGCAGCAAACATGTCTTTTACTTGTTTTGAATCGTGAAAAAAGCGACCGTACTGCTTTCAAAGCTAGTGGATGGAGTTCACTAGGTTCAGAAGACAAAAAAGAACTTTGATAGTAATTTGTGCCTACATGACAAAAACTCTATATTATGTTTAGTTCTTTTCCTATTTTTTCAAACGACGATATGGCAAGGTCTAAGTCTTCCTTTGTCAACTGGGCGTTCATCATTGTTCGGATTCGCGCTTTGTCTCGCGCCACCATTGGAAAAACGATTGGTAGAGCAAAAACCCCTTCCTCAAACAGTCGAGCGCTCAATTTTTTGGCTACACCACTCTCGCCAACTATGACAGGTGTAATTGGTGTTTGACTGTTGCCCACGTCGAAGCCCAGGTCTTTCATGGTTTTCTTGAAATAGTGAGTATGGTCCCACAGTCTTTTGACGTGTTGAGGCTCCTTCTCCAAAACATCAATAGCTGCAATGCACGCAGCCGCAACTGGAGGCGGATGCGACCCACTCAGCAACCATGTTCTCGACCTGTTGTAGGCGAAGTCAGTGAGGTCTTTGCTCCCTGAGATGTGACCGCCCACAACGCCGAAAGCCTTTGAAAACGTGCCCATTTCAACGTGAACCTTCTTTCGGTCGAGTTTGAAGTGGGAAACTATGCCTCGTCCGCCTTCACCTAACACGCCTTCGCCGTGGGCGTCGTCCACAAAAACCATGGCGCCGTGTTCCTCGGCTAACTTGGCGATTTGGTCAAGGGGTGTAATGTCTCCGTCCATGGAGAAAACACCATCGGTTAGTATCAATATTCTTCGGTAGGCAGGCGAGTGTTTCTCCGCCTCGTTTAAGACTCTCTTCAAGTCTTCCATGTCAGTGTGCTTGTAAATGGCTCGTTCTGCGTGAGCCAATCTGACGCCGTCGATTATGCTTCCGTGGTTGAGTTCATCGCTGATTATTAGGTCTTCCTTTCCAACCAGTTGCGGAATGAGCCCTGCGTTGGCGGCGAAACCCGTCTGATAGACCAGCGAAGCCTCAGCGTGCTTGAACTTTGCTAATCTTCTTTCCAGTTCGATGTGCAAGTCCATAGTGCCAGCTATGGGTCTAACCGAGCCTGAGCCTGCTCCATGCGTCTCAATTGCCTTCATCGCTGCCTCTTTGACCTTTGGATGCGTGCTCAATCCAAGATAGTTGTTAGAGCAAAGCATCAGAACCCGTTTACCGTCGACTGTGCACCTCGGCGTGCTTGGACCCTCTAAGACTCGAATTTTCCAGTCAAGTTCGTTCTTTACGAGTTCCTTATACTCCTGCGCCAAAAACGCAGTTGGATTTCTCATGGTTGTTTTTTCCACCTTTAGAATTTTAGTCTCGTCTAGGTTTCTCTTAACCTTTATGTCACCATTTTGGTTGGAGTGCGACCTTGCCAGCTTGCTTAGACTTGATCAAGTCTATGCCTTTGATTATGTCTCGCATCGGCATTCTATGCGTTATAACAGCAGCAATCTTCTCCTTAAAACTAGGTTTAGCGAGCAACCCCCTCATTTGATACCATGTCTCAAACATTCTGCGCCCAGTTATGCCGAACACAGTCGCCGCTTTGAAAATCATAGTGTTGTTCAAATCGAGTTCCATTGGTTTGTCTAAAATTCCTAAAAGCGATACTCTGCCGCCTGGAGTAAGCATGTCGAAGGCTTGTCTCACAGCGTTTGGGTCGCCTGACATCTCTAAGGCTACGTCAACTCCGTTGCCATCTGTTGCGTCAATTATTGTTTTGACGAGTTTTTCGCCTTCCTCCTTGGCGCTGAGAACAATGTCGGCACCCATTTTTTTAGCCAATTCCATGCGAACCTTGTTTAAGCCTCCCGCAGTGGCGAAGACTTTGGCTGCGCCTAGTTCTCTGAGAACAGCTATAGCCATCAAGCCTATTGGACCCGCCCCTAGAACTGCAACGTTTCTGCCTGCAAGGTCTTCCACGTGTTCCTTTGGCAAAACAGCTTGCACAGCGTTTCCGAGCGGTTCTTGTATCGAAGCTATGGCGGGGTCTAAGTGAGGGTCATTTTTCCAAGCGTTTTCTTCTGGCAAGGTGAAGTATTCTGCGAAGACGCCGTCTCTGTCCACACCGAGGATCTGCATGTTTTTGCAGACGTGTTTTCTGTCGGTTTTGCATTGGTAGCATGTGCCATCAGCGATGTGTGTTTCAGCTGAGACTTTGTCGCCTACCTTTACACTGGTTACGTTCCTGCCAACTTCCACAACTTCTCCAGCCACTTCATGACCAAAAACGAATGGAACCCTTTTGATGCGGTTCTGCGCCCATTCATTCCAATCCCATATGTGGATGTCGGTTCCACAGACTGAGGCGGCTTCAACCTTGACGAGAATCTCGCCTTCCTTGATTTTTGGTGTATTAACTTTTGTGATTTCGGCTCCAGGCTGCCTCTTACTCTTGACTATTGCGTTCATTTTATTCCAACTCTAAATTATGAATCCTAAATATTGCATGAGTTTGGAGTGCTTAACTTAGTAAGGCTGATAAATTAGGCTTTTCATGGCATCATGGCACAATTTATCAATTGGATTCGTGGAGTTCATGTTTTTCTATTCATAAATTCTCTTTGCAACTCGCAAGGCTAGAAGGGTGATCCACCTCGAAGGTTTCTCTTTTTGTCCAAAGTCAAAATCAGACCACACTTTAACGATTGACTCAGGCGTGAATCTACCTTTGTCGTCTCGTTTTGAGAGAAGCAGATTCATCATTTCTGCTTTTTGAAGTCTTTTCTTGGCATGATCAAACTGGGACAGAGCATCAAGAAACTTCAAGATTTTGTAGTCGGTGAACGGGTATTTCAGTTTCTCCCAATCGGTTCCAACCTGACTATCATGGCCCGCATACCTTATTTTCCCTCTGTTTTCCCAACATGCGAAAAGAAAATCAACTCCCTTCCTGACTATTTCGCTGTTTCGAAGTTTGGGGTTCTTAGCCAACGCTCCAAGCGCAAACATTGTGGCTAAGGCGCAACTCGGCTCCTTCTCTCTAGGTCTACCAATTTGTCCAGTGTCTTTACACCAAAATCCGCCGTCGAGACGCTGTCTTTTGATGAGCCATCCGTAAGCTTTCTCTAGTCTAGAGTCAAGTAGAAGACCCATTTTTGCTAAAGATTCAATGATAATGGCACTGTGGCAGTCACCTGGTTTTGTTGGAGGGTCCCACCCGAATCCACCCGATTGAAGTTGAGTGCTAAACACGTATTCGCAGGCTCTAGCAATTCTTTTGTCTTGGACCGTGAAACCGAAATCGGCTAGGACGGGAAGTATCCAAAAAGTGGTGTCTTTTCTTGGCCACCAGGTGTGTATGTCTTTAGGTCTGCCCCAATAACTATCCTCATTCAAACCTTCAAAGATCTTCTTTACAAGCGGATGCTCTGCTATCGCCTTTTTCGCTGTGGTCACTACCTTATCTTTTTCATCCTTATCCAGAAGATCGGTCAGTGTACGATACGCTGTCCAGGGTTCGCCGGTGAGCAGCCATTCCATTAAGTCTTCTTTTAGGAGTGTTTTCATGTTCAATTTTGGTGACCTTTTCAGATTATGAGGTTTAAAGGTATCAAAGTTTTTCTATTCAACATGCGTAGAATAGTCTAGAGATTGAGTTGCAAAGTGAAGAATCAATTGAAGATGGGTTTTTTGGTCAATCCCATTGCGGGCATGGGCGGAAGAGTAGGACTAAAAGGAACAAACGGAGTTTCAAAAAACGCTTTGGCTCTTGGAGCCCATCCTGTGGCGCCTCTTCGGGCTGTGGAGTTTCTTGAGAGGCTTAAAGAAATAGAACTAACTGCGAACATTGATTTGATAACGTGTCCAGGCATTATGGGCGAAGACGAAGTCGAGTCGAGGGACTTAGATGCGGAGATTCTTCCTATGCCACCAAAAACAGACACCACCGCAGACGACACAAAGTTGGCTGTTAAGAAGATGGTGAAATCCAAGATTGACCTGATTGTTTTTGTTGGTGGAGACGGCACGGCTCGTGATATTTTGGATGCAATGCAGGGCTTAAACGGTTTGCCAGTGTTGGGTGTTCCGTCTGGTGTCAAAATGTACAGCGGAATCTTTGCTGCAAGTTCCAGAGACGCAGCTGACATCGTTCAGGCGGTTTTGGAGAAGTCGGCGCAGACAATGGATTTTGAAATAATGGATGTGGACGAGGAAGCCGTTAGAAAAGACAGATTATGGGTTAGCCTCTACGGCTTTCTCAAGGGTCCTTTTGTTCCAATGCACCTTCTAGGCAGCAAACAAGTGAGTCCTGAAACACTTGACGAACACGAGAATCAGATGGCGGTCGCCAAGTTTATAGTGGAAGACATGGACCCAAAAGCCACGTATATTCTGGGTCCGGGCACAACTGTGAAATGCATAGCTGACTTGCTGGGAGTTGAGAAGACGCTGCTGGGCGTTGACATTTATCACAACAAAATAGTAGTGAAAGACGTGAACGAGAAGAGGCTACTAAGCCAGATTAAAGAATGGAAGAACACATGGATTGTGCTCTCGCCTATTGGTCGTCAAGGCATGCTGCTTGGGCGTGGAAACCAACAGATAAGCCCAGAAATCATCAAAAAAGTCGGTAAGGAACGCATCATTGTTGCTGCAACTCGCAGCAAGATTCAAGGCATTGAAGGAGGAGTTTTAAGGGTTGACACGGGCGATGCGGACATTGACATCATGCTCAGAGGCTATATCAAAGTGGCTATCGACTATCGGGAGTGGAGACTCATGGAAGTACGCTGATATACCCTCAAGAATTAAGCGCAAAAATTAAGTTGTTACTGTTTAAACTTGTGTTTATGGCTAAGATAGAGATTTTGGTTCATGCCTTCTTCAACTTTTTCGGCTTTCATAAGGGTTATCCGGTGCCTCTCGCAAGACCTCCTGCACTTTCCGCGGAGGACTTTGACATATTAACCACCAAATTGTTCGGTTCAAAATGGACCATAACCAGTTCGTGCAATACTGTTCTCGTTGAAAGTGACAAGATGATTATTGTAGACCCTGGCGCCTCTGCAGTTCGAGACACCTTAAAGGCGAGGCTAGAGGAGCTAAAGCTGAGACCCGATGACATCGACATTGTTGTTAATACTCATTTACATGGAGACCACATTGGAAGCAACCATGTTTTCCGTAACAAGCCGCTGATTGTGCATGAAAAGGAACTCGACTATTCGAAAAAATCATTGTGGCCAGAGTTTATAGACGCTTGTGTCTCAGTTCTAAAAACACAAACTGTAAAGCGTGAAACAGCAATAGCTAAGGATGTGAGAATCATCGAGACGCCTGGTCACACGCCAGGAAGCATCTCGGTAGTGGTTGACACGCCTCGAGGACCTGTCGCTATAGTTGGTGACTCAATTTCAAGGGTAAAAGAGGATTTTCTAAACAGAAAGCCAGCATTCTGGGAACCTGACAAAGAAACAATCATTAAGAGTTGGAAAAAAATTCGCCAATTAAAGCCAAGATTAATCATACCAGGTCATGACGCGCCTTTCTCGCTTGACTAGATGAAGACAAAATGGAAGGCTCTTGCAGATTTGCTTACTCGCCTATCACTTGAATTATGACTGTTCTTTGTCGTGGATGGACGTCTGTTTCGACGAACACCAGTGACTGCCACGTGCCTAAGGTTATTCTTCCATCGATAACGGGCAGAGTCTTGTCTGGATTGAACAGCATCGAGCGAAGGTGAGAATGCGCGTTAGAAGGGTGCTCATATGCGGCTCTTCTTGGAATAAGTTTCTCAAGTATTGCCTTGATGTCGTCTAGGAGGCTAGGCTCATACTCTGTCAGAATCAAGATGCCCGTGGCGTGGGGCGCAAAGACGTGAGCCAAACCATTTTTGACGCCTGCTTTTTCCACAACCTCTTGAACTCTGTCGGTGAGGTCTATGAAGTCAATTTCGCCTCGTGTGGAGAATCTTAAACTTTCGTTTTGAACCTTCATCTTGTAATCGCCTCTTTTATTGTTGCAGACTTGTGCCTTATTAAAAATATAAAATATTTGAACTACAGAATTGAAACTTTGGAGAGCCTTGCTATGAGTGCGCCAGACTATGAGAAAATCGTTGTGCACCATTATAATAAGGGAGAGGTCCAAGAAGAAATAGTTAAATTTAGCCGAAACCGATGGGTTGCTCTCCACTGCGAGTTTCTCAATCCTCAAGGTTATCAAGTTCTGCTGCGGTATCAACGTGCATATGGAAAGACTAAGGTTCCACTCACAATAACCGAGCCGAGAGACATGCCCAAACTTATAGAGCGCTTTAAGAGGCTTAGACCGAGAGCCTTCTATGCTTCAGCCAACGTCTACAAAGAGTTGAGGCAGCCCGAACACGTGAAGAGCTTGGAAAACATTGCCTATTGTATGCCGACTTGGGACGTCGATAACACGCCTGAAAAGTGGGAGGCAACAATCGCTGTGGCAAAAGAAATCGTTGACTTTCTAAGCCAAGAAGGCGTTTCTGAATCGGTGTTTTTGAAATGGTCCGGAAAAGGAGTACACGTGCACATCCATGAGAAGGCGTTCTCTCAAGACCTGCTCAAGAAGGTCAATCCGTTAGATGCTGCGCATGCTGTTGTGGAATACGCAAACCGAAAACTTGGGAAGAAGTATGCTGAAATCGCCCAACGCTACCAGGCTCAAGAACTCAGTGTCGAGAACGAGATGGACCTCCAACGTGTGTTCACTTGTCCACTTAGTCTTCATCGAAGCCTCAACCGTGTCGCCGTGTGCTTCTCAGCCTCCACGATAAACGATTTCGTTCCTCAATGGACTGAGTTGGAGCATTATCATCACTGGAGAGGCTGGGACCAGTTCAAACCGGGTGAAGCTGACAAACTAGCCGAGAAGGCTTGTCGAACGATTGGCACCTACGCGCTTAAAGCTCGGACCAAAACTTCTAAGCCTAATAATGAGACGCCTAATGATTTGATTACAAAGTGGCTCAAGGAAAAGAAGTAAAGAAGCTGTCGATGCTTTTGTATCCACGGGTATAGCCGAGTGCGATGTCTGGTTGATGCTGGTGATGTTAAATTCTTTAGTAATACTAATACAACTAATGCAACCAAACCTTTTTTCCACCACGTTGTCATTTTCCAAAAGTAAGTGGTTTTGTCTACATAAACTACTCCACAAACACCATGTTACACCAACAAAGCCCAGTTTGGGCTTCTTTTCGGAGAAAGAAAACCTTGGTTTTTTGGATACAAAAGCATAGCCAGTCTTGGTGGATTAGTTTATTAAGTTCAAATGAAGAATCTCTATGCTCTGGTGACTCGACATGTCGCTTCAAGTTGAGGACGTTATGGTTGAAGACGTGGTGACAGTGGAAGCAGACGTTACTGTAAAAAGGGCTGTGGGGCTGATGAACAAGTATGAGATAGGATGCCTCATCGTGACCAAGCGAGGAAAACCAGTAGGCATAGTAACCGAGCGTGACATGCTGACCCGAGTCTTGGCTGAATCGCGAAGCCCTGAGAAAACCAAGGTGTTAGATATAATGAGCAGGCCCCTTATCGTTGCCAAACCCGAAATGGACCTTGAAGAAGCGGCGCGACTTATGTTCAAGATGAAGGTGAAAAAGTTGCCAGTGGTTTCAAATGACAAACTCATTGGACTAGTAACACTGACTGATCTAGCCCGTTTTCAGCCACAGGTGATAAAGTTACTGAAGAAGATTCAGACCATGGAGACAGCTCCTAAAAGGATGAAGAAAGTCGCCGATTACTACGTTGTTTAAATCAGCATCCGAACACTTTGTCAATTCCTTAAGATTTATAAATAGAACTATATTATAGAACGTTCTACGGATGAAGCACTGCCATTTTTGGAAATCTCCTTTCTCTCTCTGCAGCAGTGCGGACACATATAAAAAATCTGGTTGATTCCACATTGATTCTTGTAAACTGCTCATGCGGCATTGTGCCAACTTTGCATTGTTGGGTGCAGACTGCTCAAGAAAGGTCAAAGTGCGCTAGATGGTGCAAAAGTGTCACAAGTGCGCGGTTTCGCGTCTAAGTGGTTTTTTGAGGCGCTTTTTGTAATCTCCATAGATTTTCGTAGACTCTCTTTAATGAAGCCACCATAATCGAAGCGTTTGCTGCACAATTATATTTTTATGCGCAGAGTGCATAACACTAATGCACGGTGATGGGTGTGAGTGAATCTGAAGAAAAACGCTTCACTAGTATAAGAGTGAGTAAAGAGACCGTTGAACTTTTGAAGGAGCGAGGTCGCAAGGGCGAGTCATACGACGACATAATCAAAAAACTGCTTGAGAAGAGAAGAAGATAGTTTTAAAGGCATTCATTGCATATTCTTTTCTCTACACTTGATGGAGGAACATTTTTGGAAAGCTCGTTCAACGAGAGGTTTGCGAGACAGGTTGTGGTCAAGTCGATGCGCATAGCTGAGGGAGAAAGCGTCTTCATCTACGCTATTTGTGAAGCCTTAGACTTGGCTGAAGCAATAGCCCTCGAATGCGACTTAGTAGGCGCCAAACCATTGGTTGCTACTTACTCAGACGAATACATGAGGAAGTCATTGACAAAGACAAGCGAAAGATTTCTTGAAGCAACACATAAGCATTGGCTCAGGGCTATTGAGGCAACTGACGCTTACATAGGAATTGGCAGAGCCGCACTCGCTGAAGTTCCGGTGCCCAGAATTGGCGCATGGAGAAGAGGACGAAAACCCATCAGTGACGCTATGGATAAAAAGGGTGTTAGATGGGTTGGTATAGGCTATCCCACGGTTAAGAGAGCCAAAGAGTCGGGAGTGACGCTTACAAAGTTCCAGAACGTCATACTTTCGGCTTTAGACATTAACTATGAAGAACTAGTCAAGAGAGGGCGCAGCATAGTTGAGGCTGTCTCAGACTCTACAAACGTGCACCTTACGTCTGACAGAGGAACAGACATCGAGTTTCAGGTGAAGGGCAGGAAGTGGATTATAGACGACGGCATAATCAGCAAAGAGGACATTGAACTCGGAGACGTGGGACTCAACCTTCCCTGCGGCGAGGTCTTCGTCTGTCCAATCGAAACAAGTGCAAATGGAACCGTTTTCTTCGACATCCCAACAAACTACTGGGGTCACAGAATCTCTGGCTTAAAGCTAGAGTTCAAAGACGGAAAAATTGTTGACTTCGATGCTGAACAGGGAAAGAAAGACTTCAAGGAAGTGCTGGAATCGGCTACTGGAGACAAGGACCGCATAGCTGAATTCGCTATTGGATTGAACCCTAAGGCACAGTTCATAAACGACATCTTGGTCGATGAGAAGGTTTTGGGCTCCATTCACATTGCCATTGGAGACAACAAGGGTCCAGCCTACGGAGGCAAAAACAACAGCAGCATCCACTGGGACCTGATTATGACGCACCCAACCGTGACAGTTGACAGAAAAACTATCATGAAAGACGGAAAGTTAAAAATTTAGCGTGCGTCAGGCGCTTTCTTTATTTCTTTTGTCCGCTTTCCATGTCGAAATTGCCTTTGTCTCTCTTGATTATGCGTTCCTGCTCTAGCGTTTTGCTTTCTCTCCAAGTCTCCCAGTTCATTTCGCGGAAGATCCATTTCTTGCCCAAGTGCGCTGCTATGATTGGGTGTTTGTGTTCTTCTGGGACGGGCACCATTTGGTCGAGAAACTCAAACAGCTTCTTAACCTGTTGTTTTGGGAAATAGGCGTAGTAACCTGCGTTTTTGACCTCAAAGGCGTAAACGTCTGATTCACGTCTCGCAATAATGTCGGGTAAAGGATTGAGGCTTGGGTTACTCACGGGAACTCGCACCGCCTTGTACCCATTTTTCTGCAAAAGTTTGACCAGCACGTTTTCACTGTAGAAACCGCGTCTGCGCCACTTACGCAGCGCCTTAAGGTCGCTCTCCTTCATAACTTTCACCCTCTTATAGTGGGCACAGTCCTAACTAAGTTGTTACTGAAATAAAAGCGAAAGGGAACGCAGGCAAGTCAAAACATTGAAATAATCGAGAAAGAAGGTATTCACACCTTGAAGGACCAAACATTGAAAGAGAAACTTCCACCAGGACAGGCTGCTGTCAAAAGAATTTTTCCACGCCACATAGGTTCTGTTCCCAAGTTTGACCCTCAAAACTGGACCCTTACCGTTGACGGTGAAGTGGAGAAAACCTTGTCGTTGAAGTGGAATGACCTGTTGTCTCTGCCAAACGTTGTGAGCGTCTCAGATTTTCACTGTGTTGAAGGCTGGAGCGTGCTTGACAACAAGTGGGAGGGAGTTGCCTTCAAAACAATAGTTAAAATGGTGTCTCCAAAAGTCAACGCAAAACACATGTTTTTCACTTGCGGCGATGGCTA
>Ga0315309_1002131_pt1 | contig 11662 bp, 10 predicted proteins | sample TDP4_MG_FD_203080 | JGI IMG/M metagenome (GOLD analysis project Ga0315309, IMG submission 203080) | Freshwater sediment microbial communities from Lake Towuti, South Sulawesi, Indonesia - TDP4 | ecosystem: Environmental > Aquatic > Freshwater > Lake > Sediment | place: Indonesia: South Sulawesi...
CAAGGAACGGTTCGCGCAAAAGAAGATTAATAAATTACCTCCCATACCTCGAGTCTTACCCCCTCTGCTTAGCTACAGATGCTTGTTTATCTTCAGTCCGATGATGAACTTTCCATCGTTGGAAACAAAACGTTTTTTATCGATGTGAAAGGTGAATCCGTCGGGGTATTTGTGAAGAAGTTTGTGGTGATAGCAGCATACGACAATTGTATTTGGGGCATTCTCTATTACGTACCTCGTCTTCTCGTCTCCCTGGTCCTTCTGTTTAACTGTCTCACTGAGTCCCCGGATGTGATGAACCTCGACATAGAAAGTACCGCGACAAGTCGCGATCGGCGGTATCTGAGGGGATTCGGGTGAGCAGAGTTGGCAACGATAGTTGTATAAACGTTTTAGCCTTTCGACTAGCTGCTTACTGCGCGCGAACCTCAGGGACTTGGATTCCGTCCTCCTCAAAACGTTCTCGATCTCGATGATCTTCAGTAGGTCCCTATCATCGCTGGATAGAGACTTAGACATGTCCCGCTGAGCTCGCTCTGCTGGCGCGATGGTTATGGACGCATAGCCCCTGCTTCCGTCTTGGTTTGCAGCGATATCCGTGCTCGATATGCGGCGCCTGCTCACTAGCAAGTCATAGTCTGAGCGGTCGATCTCCCACATATTGAAGCCCTTCTTTCCGATCTTATCAAAGGGAGAACCCAGAACGCCCCTATTAACGAGTGTCACTATCTCACTCCGTTCAATGGGAGGACGAACCAAGCGATGAGGTTTAAGCCAGATTCTGTCTCGACTGCGCACCAGGCTGATGACCTCGAAAATCAAACCGACCGTCTGCTTGAATTTAGGGGACTTGGAGCCGAAGTATGTAAGTACTCGATCTCCTCGAGAGATCCCATGGGGAAGTCTTTTAATAACAGATCTGCCTCTCGAGTAAGGGCCATAAGGTGTGTTATCGTAGAGGTAAATATACTCGCTGTTTATCTGCAAGAGAAAGAATCTTCTGAACCTTCTTCTTTTGGCACTATGCAATTGACCAACCCTCCTGATACGACATCAGTCGTTTCTTGCGGACTACAGAGAGAATAGCGGACAATGGCCGCATGTTTCTACATTCTCAATAAGTAATCCGACTCGAAGCACGCGACCCCTTTTCAAGTATCAACTGATATCGCCCGCTCCTTCTGCCGGTAAGAGATGATCCATAACAGGGTTATGTATTTTACCGAAACTCATCTACAATCATCGAGGGTCGATCGTCTCTCTTGCGAGGGTCTCAAAGGAGTCGATGAGAAGCCGCCCCTGTCCTAGACAAGAATAAGAGTGAGACAGCGCTTACCTCATTTGGTGAGTGAGAGAGTTAGTATCTGAGAGAGACCGACTGCAACACAGAGTGCCCCCACTACGGCTATTCTCATCAAGCCCGCGGGTGCTTCGAATGTCGACGGAAGATATTCTGAAGAAATTTGTGGGAGTCCTTGAGGATCACTTCCCAGAGGCTGAGACGTTTCAGCCAAGGGATATCGCTTTGGACAAGTTCGTGTTCATCAATGATGAGGATGTTGACAAGCACGACGAATTGGTTGAAGACGAGGCCGTTGAGTTCTTAGCTGGTCTTGAGGAAAGCAAACCGAAAGCTTTGGAACCCGATAGTCTCAGTCTACCTGTTTCTTCTGTCGATGCTTCGTCAGCGCAGATTGGGGAGACTAATCTGGGCGTCATCTCCGCTGTTAGAGTTGCAGTCTGGAAACAGGAGCCGGGAAAGACGCCTGCAATCCGCAAGTACGGTCCTTATCTGGCGCATTTTACTCGCGATAACGTCGACTTCATCTACAATTATTTCCGGCATGAGATCTTTGGTGTGGCTAGGGCTGAGCCACCTCAGGTGTATAAGATGACTGACAGGTTACGTAATTTCTTTGAGAGGTTGGCGCAGAGGCAGGCTTCAGAGATCATAGAGAAAGGAATGACTTTGTTTGACGGGTCTCTCAGGGGAGGTACTGTCGACACGCCTCTTGAAGTGCTCCGCGGAACCATCAATTCTGCCCATGGGAGAGGGAATTGTGTCGTTGGAATATCGAAGAGCTCAACCCTAACTACGAGCGACGGGCAGAAATTGCTCGGCATGCTGGATGAGTATCCGAAATCATGTTATAGGGATGTCCATGAGGAGATCTTGGGTTCTCTGAAGTCTCAGATCTTGGGGAGAGTTCATGTCGTAAAGTTCACGCCCGATGGATTCACTTTCAGGGTTGACGTTGCTCCAGCTCCTGGGAAAGACTGTGACAAGACACTGTGCCTGGTGAAGAGCAACTGTGCGTTCTTTGGGGGCTACCCTGAACCGTTGAGGGCAGCTCACATTCACGCTTATTTCACACCGGACGAGATTCTTTCCCTACAGAATCTGGCAGTGAAGAAATATGATATGGAGATTGTGCGTCCTTTCGATTTTAGGAGATGTATTTTCTCACCGTTCGGAGGTTGAAGTCAAATGCAGATGTTTAGAAAAATGGGAGACGAGGTAGTCCTAATCTATAACCCTAGGAATGAGGGCGTTGAGGTAGGGGAAAACATCAAGATACTGGATTCCGCTGCTGGCAGGGGTTTGATCGTTCAAGTCATAGAGCAGAGTTTAGTTGACTTGACTGGGATTCTTGAGGAGATTGTGAGATCGGAGAGCCTTGGAGAAATAGAGGTCGAAGAGCATGTTTCATCTGAATTCGAGAAGTATCGACTTGACGTTAGAAACATGAAGTTCGCTAGAGCCAAGATCAGGAAGGAGATAACGGTTCAAGATGGGCAGGAGAACATCGCGGACTGGACAGGCTGGGTGCCTGACAGAAGCGCGGAAGCTACACCGATAGAAGACGAGTGGCTGATAGGCAAACTAGGAATAGCGAAAGAGAACTTCAAACACCCCATAGCAATAGGGGAGACAGCATACACGAAGAGGCCCTTTGTTATGAGCGCTTTTCACCTTCAGGGGATAACGCTCATCGTAGGAAAGAAAGGAACCGGAAAGAGTCACGTCGCAAAGGCGTTGCTACTGGGCTTGATTGATCAGGGAGCAAAGGGGATAATCTTCGACATAAACGACGAGTATAGCGCAATGCGTCACAGTGAAAAGGGAAGAAGAAGCCCATACTATGACAAGATTATTCCGCTTGATCCTGGGGCTAATCTGCGTTTCACTCTTCCATACATTGGTTCGGACGTTTTCTTCGACGTAATTCAGACTACCATGGGGCTCCCCGAGGCATCGGCTTACGAACTTAAGAACATCTGGAGTGACATCGAAAAAGCGAAGCAACTGTCTTTCACGAATTTGGGTGTTCGTGCGACTGATTCGCTTGACGCCAGAATCTTAGGAGCGATAACCCGAAGACTTGACAGGATGAGTCAAACAAACCTATTCGTGGACAGAGAAACACAAGCAACAACGCTAGAGGTAGAGTTGAAGAAGATCGAGGGCGGTGGGGCGTTAGTCATCAACCTCAAAATGAAGAACAAGGATACCATCGATTTGGTCGTCCAAACAGTACTACGCAAGACCCAGGAACTCTTGGAAACAGGCTTCCATCCATTGTTCATTTTCGCTGAAGAGGCTCACATGTACCTGCGAGAAACCAATTGGGCTGATGCAGTCACCCGTATGCGCCACCTGGGCACCTACCAGATCTACATGACAAATACGCCGACGGAAATAAGACCGCTAGTAATAAGGCAGGCAGACAACTTATTTCTGTTCCACTTGACTGAGTTTATGAACTTGCAGCATGTTACACCAGCCACGAGAATCGACCCGGAAACGATTCAGCAAGTGGCAAAAGCATTACCTTTCCGAACATGTCTTGCTGTGGGTGACGCAACTAACCACTACCCGTTCGTAATCAGAACAGTCTTTGCCAGTTCAGACAGCTGGAAAGACCAAGCTCTACTTTGATGAACCATAGAATTCTCAGCAACAGGAGTTTGAGGTGACCACTATTTGCCACGATCGAAATGCGTGGGTCCTCCCGCTGGCTTCAGGACTGAATTGGGCGTCTTAAGGGTTCTGCTCGAGGTTTCTAAGACTCGTAGGCAGATAGCTGACGAGACTGGAATGTCATATGGGGACACCGTCTCTGTGCTCAAGGAGCTATCGGAGAACAGCTGGATTGATAGGGACGAATCGTCTTGGCATGCTGGCCCTGCAAGGCGTAGACTCATCAGCGAACAGAGACTAAAGCTGACTGAAGGCGGTATGCTGAGAGCCAAGGCTGTGAGGGATCTTTCAGTATTCGAGCTACTTGAAAAGAGAGCCGAAGGCGATTTGGCCTCTAGATATGTTGAAGGTTTCGTAAATGCACTTGAGAAGGGTTGGGTCAGAGCGGCAGAAGCCCTCGGGCGAATCGGTGATCCTAGAGGTGTCAAGCCACTTGTGATGGCACTTAAGAGTGACAGTGAGGTTATGAGGGCTGCAGCCGCAAGGGCCTTGGGTGAAATCGGAGATAGCATGGCCGTAGAAGCTCTGATCGTTGCACTGAATGACTACTATAAGATTGTGCGAAACGATGCAGCGCTCGCCCTTGGGGAAATAGGGGACACGAGGGCGATAGAACCTCTCGTCTCACAATTGAGAGCCGAAGGTCATGGTTCGACTGCCTGGTTCGCACTTTCCGAGATAGGAGCGCCTGCTGTTGCACCGCTTCTTCGAGCCTACTCAGAGGCTCGGAAAGACAGGTTTAGGGGCTGGCATGTGATAAACGAGATACTTAGGGCATTTGAGCAAATGAAGGACCCTAACGCGGTTGATCCTCTTCTCGAAGCTTTGAAAAGCGTGGAATACCTTTTGCAGGCGCGCATAGCATCCGCACTCGGCAATATCGGAGATGCACGAGCCGTTGAGTCGCTGATTCAGCTCTTGAAGAGTGGTCACTCTGAGGTTCGCTGGGCAGCAGTATCAGCTCTCGAAAGAATAGGAGATAGCAGAGCCCTTGAGCCTTTGACTATGATCTTGAACGATCCCGACAATGACGTTCGAGAACTCGCGAAAAGAGCGTCTGATAACATCAGGACGCGGGTTGAAAAGTCATAGTCTTGATGCGGGGTTGATCGCTGCCGCGCTGATTTAACACTCGCTGGTGTTCTGCAAGACGACTTTTTCTGTGTCCTGAATGTAGTTGAGGATGTGATTAGATAAGTATTTAGTTGGCTAAGTCAGATAATCCGATGAGGTGATGCCGGTGAAGGTTGGCGACAAAGTCACAATACTGCCACCAAAGGAACCCCCGCAACTCTCAAGAGACGGGATCCATGGCGAAGTGATATATGTGATGAAGGTGGAGGACAATACGAAATATACTCTGATAAGGGCTGGGAAAACATAGATCGGAATAGTGAAAGTGGAACAGATAATAAAGGATCTTGTTGAATACAAGTGATCAGCTATTACTGATTTGGGTCTTCCAAGGCAAAAATCAGCGTTTTTACGCGAGTCTACTGCAAAACATTCTTACCTTATAATAAGCATTGTCTTAGCCGGCTGATAGGGATTGCCGGATTTGAGCTGACTGGCACATCTGGAGTAGAATTACGCGAGCGGACAGAAGCAGGATGTGTCAAGTCAGATCTGATTTTGCCAAGGCTTGAATGGGGTGGAAATCCTCAAAGCTACTTCAGTTCAAGGGTTTCCGCCTTTTTCAATAGAACGACTTTCGACTTCAGCTTCCCTGCAAGTCTAGCAAATATGTCTGGATGCTCTGTGTGGATAGGTATCAACTGTTTCGAACAGACCCTTTCAATAATGGTGCGGATATCCTCAGCGTGAGCGTGTCCGGAGGTGTGCAAGTGGTGAAGCTTCATATCGAAGTGGCTCAGCCAGTTGCCCACAATTCTTTCCCCGAGTTCTTCTTCCTCTGAAAAGACTTCGCTCTTCGAGTGGATGTAGGTTCCCCCAAGTTCAGGTCTAATGTCGACTAGTTCCGCAAAGTCATGTTGCTCGAGTGCCAAGATCAGGCTTGACTGGTTATCGTGCACGTATCTGTACCCGACGATTTTGTCAGCAGGATAGTTCCTGAGCACCTCTTTTTCCCAGTTATACCTTATCTCCTTGCCGCTCCTTCTGTCAATCATTCCTTCCTTCTTGTAGATGAGGAGGCTCTCGTCGCGGGCAATATCTGGTACCTTTAGGTGGATGTCTTCTGCGAGGTGCATTAGAAGGTGGGCAGTTCTTAGTGGTAACACCAGTTTGCGGTTGGTGGCTTCGGCGACTGCGTGGAATGTGTTGAATCTGTCTATTTCCCTGATGTTGAAGGATGCTGCGACGAACCCTGATGTCTTGGAGACGAGCGCCCGAGCCTTCTCCTTTACCTCAGTCTCGCTGTTGAGTTTAGATTCGTTTTCGCCTCCCACATTTGTCCCCTCGCATAGCAGGACATCAGGGCGGGCCTCAGTTGCCCTCGTAATGAAGTCTTGGGTTAGTTCTGGGACTGGTCCGTGAAGCCTCAAATCACCAGTATACACTATGATTCCAGATGACGTGTGTATTATGAATCCGTATGCTCCTGGAACCGAATGATCAACGTGCACCGGTTCAACCTCGATGTCGTCCACCTTTATCTTGCTCCCTGTCCTGAAGGGTTTGAAGGAGGGAATGTTCATCCTTGGACCTCTTGGCGCACTCGATTCCACTAGGGCGCTCAGAATTATCATAGATGTTTCTCCACAATAGATCGGGATTGATCTGTCCAGAAATCCAATGTGGCCCGCGTGATCAACATGTGAATGGGACACGATTACGCCATGGTACTCGGGTGGCCTGTAGGCCATCCATGTGCTTTTGATCTGGCGCTTGTCATAGAGTCCTGGGAGTCTTGGTAGTAGATCAAATTCTAGGTAGTCTCCTACGCCGTTGACTGGATGGGGGAATATTCCTTCGCCGAAGTAGCTTCTTTCTGCGGAGACTGATTTGCCAAAGTCGAAGAAGACCTTGGTACCCAGATCTTCAACTAGTACCTTGTTTCCGCCGATCTCCGATGCTCCTCCATATATCGTCACCTTAGTCAATGTGGCTAACCCCAAGACATCGACTGTAGCAACAGTTAACTAGTCAGAAATCGTGAGCATATTTCTTTCGCTTCAAACAAGAGGTTCACATTAAACGAGTAGACTGGGCAAATTGTGTGCATCATCTCTAGCCGTTGCGGAGCTGCTGTCGCGAAGATCCAGATCTATGGTTTGGAGTGAATTGCGCGAGATGGAAGAGAGTTTGAGAAATAGAAGACTTAAGAAGACGATTCGACTAGAGTTGAATTGAGGTGTATCCTTCACAATGAGCAAGCGGGACCGCGCACGCGAGTGGTTTAACAAAGGCATCGATCATTTTGAACGTGAAGAATTCGAAAAAGCAGTGAGCTGCTACGATAATGCCTTCGAGACAAACCCCCGATTAGCTGACGCGCTGCTCAATAAGGGTTTCGCCCTCGAAAAGCTTGGCAGATCCGAAGAGGCGCTAAAGTGCTACGAAAAGGCCACAGAAATAAAACCCATATTCTATTACGAGTGGACAGATAGAGGCATTGCCCTCGAATTGCTTGGCAAGATCGACGAGGCACTAAAATGCTATGATAAGGCCATCAAAATAAACTCAACAGATGCTCGCGCATGGAGCAACAAGGGCGACGTCCTCACTAAGCTTGGCAGGTTTGAAGAGGCACTAAAGTGCTGCGATAAAGCCACCGAAATAAACCCTAGGGATGTTGGCGCATGGAATAACAAGGGAATAGCCCTTGGAAGGCTTGGCAAATTTGACGAGGCACTGAAGTGCTTCGATGAAGTCACCCAAATAGACCCAACGGACGCTGGTGGATGGAACAATAAAGGCACCGCGCTCGGTGATCTTGGCAGGCCTGACGAATCGATAAAGTGCTATGATAAGGCAATCGAAATAGATCCAAAACATTTTGACGCCTGGTGCAATAAGGGCGATACTCTGATCAAACTCGCCAAGTTTGAAGATGGATTAAAGTGCTGCGACAAAGCCACCGAAATAAACCCAAAAGACGCTGACGCATGGAATGATAAGGGAGTTGCTCTTGGAAGGCTTGGCAAATTTGACGAAGCATTAAAGTGCTTCGATAAGGTCACTGAAATAGATCCAAAACATTTTGACGCGTGGTTCAACAAGAGCGAGGCCCTCATCAAAACTGGCAGGTTTGAAGAGGCACTGAAGTGCTGCGACAAAGCCATCGAAATAGATCCAAAACATGCCGACGTGTGGTTCAACAAGGGTACTGCTTTGATTAAGCTTGCCAGATCTGAAGAGGCGTTGACTTGCTACGAAAAAGCGCGCGCCTTAGCTAGAACAACCTAGGAACGGATTCGGCTAATATGAGACGTGCGATAAACATGGGCGAACCGATCCGTCAATAGGCAGGGATGTACTAAAGCTATACACATAAGCCGAGTAAAAGTAACTTTAAAGTATGCCAATTACTTAGGTCTATTCTCAATCGCTTTTCCGAGGTCAGAAGGAATCTAGGCCTCTTAGAAAAAAGGATAGCTTACCTTGTTTTTGTTTTCTATTTCTTCTTGCTGCGCGACCAACCTAGTGCAACTACTACTACAACTATCGCAACCCCACCAATCAAAGCAATCGGCAACCCAACTGCAACGATAGGGGATTGCTGAACTCTTACTGTAACTGTTGAAGTGGCGCTTCCGCCTTGAGTATCGTAGACGGTGCAATTAACAGTGTAAGTCCCTACCGACCAACCATCGACGTTGTAAGTTATCGTTGAACCATCCCAACTGTAAGATATTGGAGAACTTCCATTCACAGATATCGTGTAATTATCGGGGATTTGACTCGACGGATGCCAGACTATATTGTTTCCAGTGGACCCAACAGTGTAGGTAATTGCTGATGGTCGATCAATCGTAGGCGCATGCGCTCGCGAGGTTACAGTCACTGTAACCTTTGAGGTGGCGTTTCTGCCTAGTGTGTCATAAACAGTGCAATTAACGACGTAAGTTCCTGCCGACCATCCATCCACATTGTAGATTATCATACTACCATTCCAAACGTGGGTATAGTAAGCTCCGCATCCACCTTTCACAGATATTGTGTAGTGGTCAGGTATCTGACTCGAAGGATTCCACGTTATACTGTTTCCAGTTTGGTTGACAGTATAAGTTATGGCAGTTGGTTGATTTATCGTTGGAGCAGACGGTACAATTACCTTCACTATAATTGTCGAACTAGCGGAGTAGCCATTACTATCGTAGACGGTGCAAGTCACTGAATATGTTCCTGCCCCGCAAGAAACTACACTATCAATGTTCTGCGTTATATTACCACCTGTCCAAGTATGATTGGGGTAGTAGCACTCCTTACCGCCAGCCCAGTAAGAAACTGAGTAGTTACTCGGTAATTCACTTGAGGCTTGCCAAGTCACCGTGTTACCTTTTGTTCCAGCAGTAAACGTCGGATTGGGTGGTTGATTAATCGTTGGCTCCGCATAAACATAAACTGTCAACGATATCGTCGAAGGATTGCCCACACCGTCTTCTGCTGTGATTACAAATTTGTAGTACCCTGCAATCGAATTACTAGGTATGCTACAGTTCACCGTGAAAATCCATCCAGTCATCTGCTGAAATGTCCCACTTAAGTACCAACTACAGCTGAAGGGTGCGATATTGCCATGCGGATCTGTTACTGTTATCCCTTCTAAGCTTTGGTTTAGGAAGACATCTTCCAAATCCGTGACAGTGAATGTAAGAGTCTGACCTGCTTCGATTGAAGTTGGTGGAGGAGTGCTAAAAGCAACTCTACCAAAAACTTCAAGGAGTGGCCCTGATAAATCTTGATAAATGTCGATGTGGCATAGTTCGTTGGGTATCGATTGGACGTTACTAAGCACAATGTACCAATTGTCAGTGTAAGGAACAGGAAATGCAAAACTACCACTGTACCAAGTCTGCTTGCCTAGACCCACACCCTGCCCAATGTAAGTGATCACAGACGGGTCAGATGGATTCGCCTGGAATTTTGTAAAGTTACCAGCGTCCAAGATGAAGAAACAAATTTCAAAGTTGAACCCATCTTGTGCGAAGGATCCGTAGATTCCTGAACCTGCGTTGTAAGTACCATTCCAGTACCAGTAACCTCCAGCAGCAATGACTGGATCGTAATGGTAATGTGGATCCGATGAACCAACTGCTCTTGCTGGTTGTGCAGAAACACTGAACGCTATCACAAACGTCAAAAAAAGCAGGACTAGAGCCCGCGCTGTCATCGTTTTCCTCCTCAACTGCATCTCTTCCCCCAGGTTCTTTTGCGCCTCAGCATAATCTTCTGTCGGTATTAGCGCCGCGGCTTATCCAGTCGCAAAGCGCTCATAAGAAAAATCTGTCTAGACATTCATATAAAGACAGAAAATTGAAATAAACAAGACTATCAACCTGAGAATTAGACGGTATAATAAGATCGTAGGGCGCCCAGTTATGTACGAAGTCTACAGCATATTCTCCCTCAGGTAGCTTCTGTAGACTGTTATTGGTGTACACAAAGTATGTCCCAGCGTTCACACTAAGAACTGAGAAGAATATTGAATATGATTGTGTATCTCTAGCGTAATTGTAGAATGTAAAGACCTCATACTTTGCATTGCTTCCTACAATATTGCTGTCAAGAGTTGTAGTAGGGGCGTGATTACATGATAAGAATGCGTAGGAAGCTATTACAAGCACTAGTGCGATTTGAACTACAATTCTGATAGGGTAATAATACTTTTTCAAATTCGTTCCTCCCTTCTTTTCCGAGCCGAGGTAGTGTCAAGCTGTTCAACTTAGAGACCTATTCTTGATCAATTCCAAACCATAATTATTTCCTGACTTCGCAAATATCTGTTCCTCGTATCCCCAGATTCCAAGTGTATTCAGGATCTCGTGCAAGGCAAACCAGAATTTGTCTTTATCTGGTTCAAAGCCCACGCCCAACTTCTGGGTTATTTGGTCAAGTATGTACTTCTTCAGGTCTACATCATTTTCGAAGAGCACTCTATTCTCCTGCATTATACTCAGGATCCCTAGTGCGATTCTTGTTCCGCTTGAGCAAACTCTCATAATCTCCTTATTCGACAAATCATAATAGTACTTATTGCCCTTTGCTTTCTCCTTCATCCTCGCGTCGTTCATTTCCTTGTCGTGATTCAGTTTCCTTAGTCGAATCTGGTTCTCTTTACAGAGGTTTTCAATGTACTCGTTAATCTCTTTTGGTATCTGATTGTCCTCTGTAGGAGAGAGATCCAAATTCTCTCCTTCAGAGGAAGTCATATCCAAGTTAAGCACAGATTGCAGAAAATCAGACTCAATATTCCCTTTATGATGATATGTTAATTCGGCTTCACAATCGCGTATCAAGCATTGTTTTTCCCACTCTGGGATCTTGATCCTCAACTTCTTGTGCAGCCTCAATTGCATTTGAGCGTCCGAATACATTCTGAAACTTACGTACATCTTAGCGCAGAAACCCCCTCGGTCGACCAATCAAAATAGCTCAACGGGAGATCACTCAGCTTGCTATCCCTGATTCGAGAACCTCTCCAAGTTATCCATTGTCGATAAGCAACCTAGCAGATTGAGAGACAGGAATGTGATAGGTAACAATAACCTATTAAGT
>Ga0315309_1002132_pt1 | contig 11659 bp, 10 predicted proteins | sample TDP4_MG_FD_203080 | JGI IMG/M metagenome (GOLD analysis project Ga0315309, IMG submission 203080) | Freshwater sediment microbial communities from Lake Towuti, South Sulawesi, Indonesia - TDP4 | ecosystem: Environmental > Aquatic > Freshwater > Lake > Sediment | place: Indonesia: South Sulawesi...
TTTCAAACTCGAAAATTAACTCACCTGTTAAGTTGCGGTGTCTAGCTGGCAAATATCTAAGTAGGTGGCCATCAGTCGAGCGGATAACTGGCACTGGTTTTAAGTTGTTTTCAATTGTAAACTTCCAGTCAGTTGCTCTTTCTAGGGCTGTTAAGCCTGAACCGTCTCCTGCTCCTCTCTGTACATAGCTTTCGTTGTATGGGATTGCACCTGCATAGTCGGCGTAGGTTGCGCCGGTTATTTTGCTTGTTTCAACAGTAACGTCCTTTCCAACAAGTTCAACAGTTGCCTTAATGATTTCTTCGAGGCTGCACTCAACTGTTAGCTTGTTTATTCTGCAGCCTTTGTAAAGAAGGCTTATGATGTCGGTTGCGCTTGCGAATGTGCCTTTGTAATAAAGCACCTGAACACTTAAGCCATTCAACGTTTGGGCATGTTGAATGAAGGATATGGAAGCGTCCGATGACAACAGGTGAATAATTTTTAGGTTTGCTTGTCTCAAGCCTTTCTTGAGGCTTTGAAGGTCTCTGCTTCCAACGCCTCTCACCCGTATTAAGTTTGGGTCTAAAGAGGGCTCCACGTTTTCCGCGTTTATGCTAAGCATGGATGGATTTGCTGGTGTTTCTCCATAGTTTGTTTCTTGGACAAAGTAGACGCGGCATTCATGAGCTCCATATGTGTCTGGCATTTAACTCGTTCCTCTAACTAGGTAGGGAAAAGACGCCATAGATAAGCAATTTTCACGATTAAAAGGCTAATTTAAAAATGTTTTAGTTGCAAAGGCATAATCAGAAAGTAGAATTGGCAAATAACTGTGAATTTTGGTTTGGAAATGTTAGGCTTAAGTGGTCTACTATGGCTGCTTTCAATTGGGAAGATGTTGGGTTTGTTGTTTGGTTTTGAAGTTGATTTAGGAAGTTGTAAGTGAAGTAGGATGAGAAAATGACTATGAGCAGGATGAAGGCTAGAAAGATGGCTGTTGCCATGCGTCTTTCACGGTTTTTTATGACTCTGTTTTGAGCTTTAGTTCCCAGATGTTTCTCTTTGGCATTCATATAGGGTGAACCTTAAGTACTTAACAGAAAAAGGGGGAAATAGAGGTGGAATGGTGTTCATTGCTTCTCTTTTCTACGCTTAACACGTTTGACGTAGATGGCTGTTGCAACTGTTGCGACTAGGATTGTTGAGGCTAAACCAATGTATGGAGCCAACAAACCAAACTTATCAACAGGAACAACAAAGCCACCAACTGGGGGTTGCACAGAAACTTCCCATTGCCCAGCAGTTTCAATTGTTAAGTTGCCAGTTTCCACTTTACCTCTGAAAAAATACGTTCCAGTGTCATCTGGTGCTCTTAGAGTGTAATGAATAACAACGTCATTTGACATTAATCCTGAAAATTTCCATTCTGCTACAGGTAAGCTTTCTCCATCCAGATTTATTGTAGAGAGATTTGGCAATGGGGATGCATCTACGAATGTAAAAAACTCTGAAAAGTATTCGGTAACATTGACATCTGTGGGTGGATATGTCTCATTAACGTTTAGAGATAACATAACATAGGTAAGTTCAGAGGATTCTGCATCCCTGCTAGGAACTAAATGGTGTACATCACCGGGTTCAGAACATCCATCCTTGAATGTTATTGTTAACCATAGGTCTGCATGCGACGTTTGGTAATTTGGGGGTTTGGTTGTGTCTGAAACTATGTTAGTAGGAGGTATCCAGCCAGTGTCAGTCTCACCCATGGGGTCATCAATGAGCCATGGTCCCTTTGTCCACGGATCATCATCCTTAACTTCAAAGTCTAATCTATATTGCCCAAATCTATCCGATTTGACATTTTTGAAGATGAAAGTTGTGCACTTTAGTTTATCCGCTTCTTTTCCTTTGGCTACATCATCTTGGCATTCACTTGGTAAAGAGCCCTCAGGGAACAAAGGACCCCCAGAGCCTATAACCTTAATCTTAAGGTATGGATCGGGCGTATCCCCTAATCCACAACCAGAGTCATCTGTAACAACTAGTTTATCTATATGAACTATAATATCCTTTACTACCTGTTGAGCTTGCACCGTTATCGCAGAACCACTTATTGATACCAGAAGCAGTATTGTCAGAAAAACTATTACCCATTTTTTCATCATTTAGTCCTCATTCTAAATTTGTTTTTTCCTTTCTCCTTTTTTATATTATTCTAGTGCTTTTGAGGTGCAAACTTTGGATGATTCCATTTATAGACTTCTGAGATGCTCTCTGCAGAAGCCAAAAAAACATCACAAAGTTTACTTTCTCCCTTCACTTTATTGTTGTCTTCATAATCGCCTTATAAAACTTGTGGAAAAATGTTTCATACAACATTAAAGCCAACCATCAGAGGCATAAATGAAACAAATAACCATACTCAGTTTGTCACTTTTAAGATATAACGCCTGTTTCTATTCATGATAGCAACACTACTGGCTGTCCTAGTATGCCAAAGAAAACATTTAATGCAACTAAAACACAAAAACATCTTTTACGGACAAATCTCCTATTTGTTTTAGTGAACATTATTGTTAACGTACGAGATGGTACGTGCATGTCTACACTATTTCTAAAATACTCCTCCGATATCCTCAAAACACCATGATTTCAAGGTGAACTCAGTGCGAAAGATGAAGGGTTTAACATCAACAAGGTCTGCATCCCGAAAACTAATAACGTCCAGATATGTGATTCCGTTAACCGTGACAGTGCAATTCACGTAATCGCAATAAAGTATGGCTGGGTTTGTGCCGTCGCTGGGGTTTGTGGTCCTCGCGAGAAGCCAAACATATCCGTCATCGTCAACATAATCCGCTAGATTTGAGGTAATCGTGATAGTTATTGTTTCATCTGCTCCGCCTGTTCCAGTTTGAGCTTGCTGCCACGTTTGACTTACGTGATTCCAAACTTTTACGGTAACACCATTACCAGCCGAAGCAGTACCATAACCTTCAAAGGCCAAAACAACCTGTTTCACAGTCTTTTCTCGCGAATCAATTTTGAAGCGAAAGAGCATTAGGACATATTCGCCATCAACATTACGGCTTTTGGAATAGCGGTTGTCGTCGCTATACCAGATTTTCTCATATTCAACACTAGACAATTCAGCCCAACCGCTATGCCCCGGAGACAGCTCTGCTGAGGCACCAGTTTGAAACGCCTTATGCGGGTCACCCGCCGGATAGCCTAAACCAGCAAAACTGTATTCCGTCACGTTTGGCACATTGCGGTTCTGCCTTACAATGCGATTAACCTCTTCAACCATCTTTTTCCGCATGAGCTTGCCAGAATCAGATGATGCAGTTTTATCTGTAGCCCAAACATTCACTCGTAAAGTGTCCAAACGCCTGCGTATCCTTCCGCTCATCTCAATTTTCTGGTCTTGACTTTCTGCTAAGCCAACAGTTATTTGCCCGTCATAATTTTTGAAAAGCTCTCGGTCATACCATTCTCGGCTAACGTGAATCTGGGCGGTGCTGCCATCGTCTTTTACAACTAGCATATTTTTGCTTAGAAGTCTAATAACGGTTGCAACTGCATCTTCTAATTCGCTCAATGTCCAATCAGCCTCCTACAATTTGCTCTGAAATATGCAGTTTCGCCGGCGAAATCGAAGGCTTGAACGCCTAAAACCTCGTAGTCTTCGCCCTTGCGGCTTATTTTGTCATGATGCCTTAACGGCGTGAAAGTGTAAATTGTGATGTAATCGTTTAGGATGTACCCAGGTTCTATGATAACTTCTTCAGTACGAGCTGGCGAAACTATGGCTTTTATGTCTATGGCTTCTCCATAGCTTGTTTGGTCAGCAGCTTCTCTTATAGGATAAAGTGTTACTTCCTCGCCTTTTGAACGAAGAATTTGTGTAAACCTTGTTAAAGGATTTTCATAATTCAGATAAAGAAGCGAAAGCCAGCAGACCGTCGCCATAGCCTTCTTATTTTCTACAGGGCCGTAGTCCGCATGCTTTACACCCCAATACATAAACTCATCTCGATGCTTTTCAATCACCTTCATGCTAAACTCAAAACTTGGCTTGTCATGATTTTTCCGGATTTTCCATAGAATGCCTACTGTTACAGCGTCGTAATAATCGCATGCCGTAAAACGCAAAACAACATCTATGTAGCCTGCCCAGCATATGGCTGAATTGTAGGCTGGATACTGCGCAGAACCCTTTATTCCGTTCAGGAAATTGTATACTTTCTGAACTGTGGAACTCCAACTCTCATAATTGTAAAGGCCCAACAGGGCGTAAGCGAATGAATCATCATAAATTGTTGTCTCGTTTAAGCCAACACGGTGCCAATCTGCATCTCCATTTGGCGCCGGATCATAATAAAGGAAAAACTGTTCAAAGCCTGAACGATAGAAGCCTGTTGCATCTGTCATCATTGATTGATATTTGCTCGCGTTTGAAGGGTCAAAGTCACAAAGCATTTTCAAGCCAATAAGCCCGTAAAGGCATTCGACATCCATCTGTTGAAGCCATGCATCCGCAATAGTTACAGCTCTTGCGAAGCCGCCGTAATACTTGTCATGCACGCCCAGTTCGTTTGGCTTGTGTTGCATGTTGTAGAGGAACGTGGCGCCAGCCAGCCTAGCAGCATCAAGATACGCAACGTTACTCGTTAATTCGTAGGCTTTTAGAAGCGACGGGATGATGCGGCAAGCGTCAACACTATAATAGTACGTGCTGTTTTCGTTGCTTTTGAAGCCACCGTAGGCAAGTTTGCCACTGTCTGTACACTGCTGGGTTAAAATCCAATTGGCAAGGCTCACAATTTTGTTGTTGATTTCTGTTCTTCGACTTTCGAACTGCTCGTTGGAGTAGGCTTCGTAGAGGAAGTCTATGGCGAAGGCTGCCGCAAAAGCCGCTTTTCCATATTCAGGGTCTGGGGTGTCTGGCGGAATAACATAAACATACGGAGCGTAGTCCATGACAAACTGGTAATAAGCCTCAGGAACCACAACCATGCTTATACTCTCCCAACGTGAGGTTGCTTTAAGCAATTCAATAGGCGTTCCAATTCAGTTTGCAAAACATCCAAGGGCGGAGCCTTACCTAACACACTCACGTTTTGATCTCCAACAGAGAAGCTTAAGCCAACAGCCGAGCCGCCAGTAAGATAACAAATCGCGTAGATAACTGCTAGAACCGTTATGAACTCTTTCTCAGCGTCTGTACAATCATTATAGTCTATTTCCTTGCTAAGCTCCAGCTCAAGCGTAACCTCAGCCCTCTTAATCATCTTCAAAATTCTGGCGTCTGATATGTCTGCTGAGCTTATGTTTATTGTATCACGGACATCGTCAATGGTTACGCTTATCAAAAAGCTCTGGCCTCAAACAGTAATGGAAAAGAAGCCAAATTTAAACAATTTTCACGATAAAAAAGGTGAACTTAAGTTTATTTAGAATAAAATCCTATTTGAAGTCATCTTTTATAAAAATAACATTATTATGCTGTTATGTTAGAAATTTCGTCAGTCCTGCCTTTTTCTCTTATTCCGAAATATTATTAGGATTAAAGACATTGCCACAATTGTTCCCCCAGTTCCCACGATTGAAATTTCAGACATAACATCAGGAGAAGTTGCTCTTATAGCAATTATGTGGGTTCCATTTCCGCGTAGATGCCCGCCAGGACCTTTAAAGAATGCTTGCACACCCCATTCGCCTTCCACAGTTAACTGGAAAGAACTTTGAGCATATAAGACAAGGCTACCATTTTCATCTGGAAACCTTGTGCCGTTACTCCAAACTGCAACGTCAACATCCTCAAAAGCAGCTGTTTCATTAGGAAACTTCCATACAAACGTGATGTTCAAAATGCGAGAATCCGTTGTTGCAGCAGTCGCTGTGACCAATGTTCCTAAAAGCACATCTACACCATGATAATCAGTAGTCATAGCATACCCAGAGTTCAATGCACTCAAGCCTGCATTGACGTTAGAAACGAGTAGCATCAGCAGTAAAATGAATATGGCATGAAATTTAACTCGCATTCTTTAACATTCTCCACTAAAATCTTCTCCCCGAGACTTATAAACTCAAAACTAAAACAAATATAGAACTTTCTACAGGAATTATGCTCTATTTTCTTTTTCTGCGCCACTTGACTGCCTAAAACAATAAATGCTCAAAGAACTAACGAAAGAATCCCTCAGAAAGGGCTGATTCAACTCGAGTGTTTTAGGTTTAAGGCGTTATAACCTCGTATTCTTTTTCGTTGTGAGGACCCAATCCCAGCTTTATTGCATGTTTGATTTGTATTAGATCCCACACGTTTTTACCCTCCAAGCCATTGCCTGGATAGCTTTGAAGTATCTTCACACCTTCTATGTCTATTGCCACCTGATTACTCGAAGCTAATATTAAGTTAGGCTCGCGTAGTTCGCCTTTCGCTGGACCACCCGTAATGAACACTTTTCTTGCATCCATTATGATTAGATCGGGCTTAGCGACTAGACATATTTCTGCAAGTTTCTCGCGAAGATGCTGAAGATGAAATGCGATTTGGTCAAAAAAGGGTTTAACAAATCCCATTGATAGTTTAATTGACCCTGTGAAATCTGCTGCGTGATGTGTTTTTATGAGTGGAACGTAAACGATTTTCTCTATTTCTAAGACTTCTTTGGCAAGTGAGACTTTGCGTAAGTATTGGCCTCCCGGAACCGTAATACGCCGCCAATTTTTTCTGTCAAATATTAAATGCCAACCGTCTTTCCCGAACACTCTGACCTCAGCTCCAGCTTCTTCGGCAACTTTGACAACACCAGCCTTTTCCAAAACCTTGCGGCTGTGGAGAAAAGCAGTCCTTTCTCCCACAATGACTTTTCCCGCTCCAGCCTTGTAAAGCATTTCTATAACAGCTTTTATGAACTGGGGGTCATTTGAGCCTGGAAATGGATCAGCAGTATTGTAGTTAGGTTTTAGAAGGATGGTGTCGCCTTTCTTTACGATTTTTTTGATTCCGCCAATAAGCGACACAGAAAGTTCAATCGACTTTCTCAAGTTTCCATTGTAAACAATTTTGCTAACAAGCGGGCGACCATCATGGACAAATAGGTTTTGTTTCATTCATGTTCACTTTTACTTTCCACTTGAACCTAATTGGGCTATCAGCTTAAGGTTTTCTTGTTTTATAAGAAGCTATTTTCCGATCTTTGACGTTGAAGCCTGCTTTAAGATGCAGTTTTATCGAAGCTTCGTTGTCTGGGTTGATTGTTGTATATATCCTGTCTATGCCTGAGCGCATTGCATAGTCTATAAGCTTATGCAACAAAGTAAATCCTATTCCTCGTTTTTGAAATTTTCGTTGAACTACTATGTACTCTATCCATAACAGTTTATCAACGCCGTGCATAAAACGAACTGTTTGGCTTGCAACGTAACCAGCAACTTTGCCGTCTTCTTCAGCGACAAAGCTGCTTCCACTTTTTAGGTAAAAATCAAAGCGTGCATGGCTAACCTCCCTTCTTTCTTGCCTTTCCTTTCGATATTGCTGAGGATTTTCACGGCTTAGAAACTTCAAGTATTCAGAATAAGCCTCTTCGAAAAGTCCTTTGAATGCTTCATAATCCTTTTCTTCAAGCTTTCTTATAATCATTAATCACACTACACTTATGGTTACTTTCCTTTCTTCCTTATACATGTGATGCAGGACTGAATAAAAGGTCTTAGAAATGCGATTTTGGATTACACTTTGGTTTTTCATCAAGAACAAAAATTGTTTTTGATCGCAGTGATGGTAGCTCTGTTTGAAATTGTTTTTCATGGAGATGTTTAGGTTTTTTGTTTGGTTTCGCAAGTTTTATTAACCCTTGGTTGTGTATATGGATATTCTTTTGCTGTCATATTTGGTGTCAGTATGGGTGGTCACAGAAGGGGCGAAATTGAGATTATGCGTGATATTTTAGAAGTTTGCTTGAAAGGTGCAAACAAGACTAAAATTGTTTATCAGGCTAATTTGAATTTTTCTCGTTTAGAAAGATATTTAGAGATACTTTTAACTTTAGGTTTTGTTGCTAAGGAGGATGATCCCACTAGAAGCATTATTTTTAGAACCACTAAAGCTGGCATGAATTTTCTTAGCGGATGTTTGAAGATGCAGAAGTGTTTGGAAAAGATGCCTATTGAATTGGCTATTTCTTAGGGTTTTATGTTGAATGTGAATTCGATTTTTGAGTTGTTTTCAGTTTGGTTTTAGACGCTGAGGCTCTAAAACCCAAAACTCTTGCTGGCTTAAAGATGGTTGTCCAAGCCTCTTTCTTTGCCACGTAGCTTCTTGCAGGTTTGGACGAGTAAGTACGAACAGGGCTTTTAAAAAGAATTTTCAGACCAATTCGTTCGAACGCCGAGGTTCTTATGATTTTAAAAATGGACTTTAAACTTATGCTAAAATTGGTTAGGATTCAGCCTGCTAAATATGGTTAGGCAGGTCTAACTCGTGCCAAGTGTGGGACACGTTAAATATACCCAAATAGAGAAAGGAGAACTAATAAAGAATGTTGGCTAAGAAGAAGATCGCGATATTAGCGACTGTTTTTATGGCTACGCTTGTAGTTGGAGTCTATGCAGGATTGCAGCTAAGCAACAGATTAACGGCTTCATGGGTTGTTCGAGAACCAGGAGGCAATCTTGAATTGTGGTGGAACGCTGGAGAACCGACAGGAGACCTCAATCGAGGAACATGGTACTATGGTGAAATTGGGTTAAAGAATAAAGCACAAGCAACGTATCATGTCATCGTGAAATTCAAAATATACACTGATGTAAGCCTTACTACCAATGATATCAAAATAACAATATACGACGAAGGAGCAGGTCAGTGGATAGATCTACCAATGACAGTTGTAACTGAAGGGGGCAGAGACATATTAACAGGCACTTGGGGTCCTCCCGCAGGATTTGATGTAGGACCAGGTTACAATAAAGTAACGCCGTTTTACTATATGTTTGAAGGTAGCGCTCCAGTAAACATGTGGTATGGCTTCGAGGCTTGGGTTGAGCAACTCCCATAAAAACAGAACTAACTAAACTCTCTCCTCTTTTTATGTTCAATTCATAGAATTCATACGTATCAAATAGTTGGGATTAGAAATCAAAGTTCAGTCATTTCTTAGGCTTTATTGATCCTCTTTTCTTTACATATAGAATTGCAGGTACGGTGAGAACCATGAATAGTGGCAGGATTAGGCTTGTTGGGAATTCTGGTATTACTTGATATTCGCAGTATTCTGTTCCGTCTTTGGTTGCGTTATTTCCAACTTTGTCGAAAGCAACTATTTCGAATTTCACAAATGTTTCTATAGGTTGTCCGGGAATTGTTGCATTGTAAAGGTGTGATATTGGATTGTAGCTCATGGGTTTGGGAGTCCATGATAAGCTGTCGTTCAAATTGTAGCATAAGGTTGCGTTTTTCACTCCGCTTTCCGCGTCGGTGATGTTAGCATAAACTTTTACTTCTTGGTATGGTAGTACAATGTCTTCTGGTACTCGAGAAATAGTGGTTATTACTGGGTCGTTGCTGTCTTCGTTAAGTTTTATTGTGAAGTTGGCTTTTGCGCCAATTCTATCACTATACTCGTAAGCACTATAGTTTATGTTCGCCCCAACTGCGCCTGAGATTAATCCTTCGACTTCTATTGTGATGTTGTATGTCCCAAAAGAGTTTGCCATTAACATCCAATTCACTGTGGAATTAACTCCAGCCTCCAAAAAGCCCTTGCCTACCGTTTTCTTTAGAGTTTCCTCTTGGGCTAAAGTTAGATTGATGGGCAAGGTTATCGTTGCGTTGCATGATAAGGCAGGATAGTCTTGAATGGCATTTGGAAGTGGCTGTGGATAAGCGATTGAGGCGTTTATCTGAAATGGTATTTCAGGTTTGATGTAAGTTGGTGATAACACGTTTATTGTCCATGGCAAAGTATAAAGCGACCAGTTGCCCACGTAGCGCCAAAGGTCTATGAAATAGGTGTAGTTGAAGGCTAAGTTTGGACCGCCGTATCTTCCGCCCCATGACACGTTGTTCCACGGGTCGTGGAGAAAAACGTGAGTTTCATTGTAGCCTGTCACAACACGGTAGTGGCCAAAAGCATAACGGTCGCTATACCACATAAGCAGAATGAGCGGTTTATCTTGGTCTATAAAAGTCTTAAGTTGGTCTAAATTCATTTCATGTGCTTCAAAGGCTGCATAACCCAGCTCGCGTAAAGTATAGCCTGTAATGTTTTCATACATTTCTCCACCCATAGAAGTGCTAATGTTACTAAAGTGGGCGGCTCTCCGCAACTCGTCAGTAAAAGTCGACCAAACAGGTTCGCCTATGGTTCTCGCTACGTCCGCAATCTCAAGCTGATTAATGTCTTCGCCGTTATAGTCAAAAACCATCTCTAGGCAAGCTGGACCACAATAATATTCTATGTCTTGATAGTGGAAGGGGACGGTAATAAAGTGGGCTACGCCTTGCATTTCTAGGAAAAATGTGTGCAGAACATCTGCAACTAGGTTTACTGCCAAGTTAAGAGATTCTCCACATCGATTCTTGAAAGTCGGATTGCTCCAATTGTAGTTTAGGTCCATCCAAACACATGTTAAGTCTCCATCCACATCGAATGTCGTGTCATAAGCAAGCGCTAATGTGGCATTGTAGGCTGAAATGTTGCTTAAAGCACCGTCGAAAACCAAGAAAGTGTTGAATTCATCATCATAGCTGTCTGTCCTTACTTCCACATAATCTTCATAGTCTTTGTGATGTATCTCAGTTTCCCAATCTGTACCGGAACCCATCACATGCCCAAAAACTGCCACGTCAGAAATGTAATGAGTCACAATACCAAGCCTTTTAGATGCATTAGCCAGATCGCCAATTTTAAAGAAGTTGACAGCCTTATGGTATTCTTGTTGCGCCCTTACCGCTGAAGCATTATCTTGTAAAGTACCGTCAACAAAATAATAAACGTGATGTTTAACAGTATCCCCAATACCGTCTGGAGCCCCTCCATTATCAGGCAGCTCAGTTCCATACAGATAATTGGCAATGTTATAGAGAATGAATTGCTTTTCCTCAAGCGGCAACCAGTCTAAAGCGTGATGGGCAATCCAGTCGTGCGTGCCATAATCAGGATTAGATGGGTCCTCACTAAAGCCACCATTGCCCCAACCAAAAACAAACATAAAGTTAACGCCTGCTCCAAGCAAAAGACTTGACATGATGACAACAGTCAGAAAGCCAACATGCTTCTTCAACAAACTAACTCACCTTTACAACGATTACTTATTGTGATGCAAACTTAAAACTTACCATTACCTTCAAAGATATAACATAGTTATTGCCTCTTAGTTTTTGCGCAAAGTCCATCAAACATAGAAAAAGTGATTTCTAGATTTGGACACTGTTCATCTTCAAGAATTTTGACACGCCTGATTTTTCCAGCTTCTTTTATGTCTATTTCAAGTTTCTCTAAAACTTCTTTCAAACTTTGGTCTTTGCAGTGGATTACTGCTTCTGGAATTTCTGCATTCAGTGAAAGCCTCAGCCGAGATTTCAGCTTCCTAATGCCTGATATTGCTTCTTTTAATATTAGCCATGCTTTCTCACCTTCTGCATTGGTTAAGTTTCGGTTCATAT
>Ga0315309_1002134_pt1 | contig 11654 bp, 11 predicted proteins | sample TDP4_MG_FD_203080 | JGI IMG/M metagenome (GOLD analysis project Ga0315309, IMG submission 203080) | Freshwater sediment microbial communities from Lake Towuti, South Sulawesi, Indonesia - TDP4 | ecosystem: Environmental > Aquatic > Freshwater > Lake > Sediment | place: Indonesia: South Sulawesi...
ACGGCAAAGTACAAAGCGTTGCACATGGGGAAAACCTACTACTTCTGCGCCGCTGGATGCAAAGAAGCATTTGAAAAGAACCCCCACAAATACCTGAAGATGTAAGCCCGCAGCATATTTCAACAATAAAATAAATTATTAAGCTGTTCCTGTAACTACTTCTGGCAAGAGTGATGAATGTGGCTACCCCTAAAATGAAAGAAGTTGATGAATCTACTATTAGCCGAGCAATAATCCGGAAAGCAGCCGAAGACTGGATCAACATAACCGAAACGGACGTAATAGTGGCTGGCGCTGGACCATCTGGCTTAACCGCTGCCATGTACCTAGCGAAGGCGGGATTAAAAACCGTTGTTTTTGAGAGAAAGCTGTCCTTCGGCGGCGGCATAGGCGGCGGAGGAATGCAATTGCACAAGCTGGTGGTACAGTCTCCTGCAGATAAGATTCTGAAAGAGGTAGGATGCCCCTTAGAAAAGTTGGAGAATGGCGTGTACATCGTTGACACGTCAGCTATGATGGTAAAGCTAGCTGCAGGAGCCATAGATGCTGGCGCAAAGATCATTCTCGGCGTCGTTGTGGACGACCTAATCTACAGAGGCACTCCACCTCAAATAACTGGCGCTGTCGTTCAATGGACATCTGTTATAATGTCCGGCCTCCACGTTGATCCCCTCGGCGTCAAAGCCAAGGCAATTATCGACTGCACAGGCCACGACGCCGAAATCCTCGCTATAGCTTCTAGAAAGATTCCGGAACTCAATATCACAGTGCCCGGTGAAAAGTCTATGTGGTCCTCTCGTGCTGAACAACTGACGGTTGAAAACACTAAGGAGGTGTGTTCTGGACTTTTCGTCGCAGGAATGGCTGTGGCAGCGTTATGTCAAACACCGCGTATGGGTCCGATATTCGGTGGGATGCTCCTAAGCGGAGCCAAGGTGGCTCAGCTGGTGGCTAAGAAATTGCTCGGCGAGAAAGCGCCCCTGAAGTAATACCGTGGCCAATATGAGCTCCAAATTGAACTGACCGTCTCTCTTTTTGAAATAGATTCTGTGGGAATGTGTTGAAAATCTGCAGTGTATGTCAGAGTAAGGATAGCGAGCGGTGTCTGCAGAAGATGTGGGCGATCTATCTGTGCAAAGTGCCCCTTCCATCACGGGCTATGCAAATCATGCGCGAAGACCTTAAAGAAGATCAGGTGAGATTGTAAAGGAATCCGGAAGCTAAGATAACGGAAGTTTTATAATTTGCAACTCCATTGTAATCTTGGTGATTCTCTTGAGGGATGATGTTTGCCCCTCGACATGAACATTCGCCAGCCGTAAATCTGTCTCTTGAATTTTTGCAGTTAAACAGACGGATAACGAAAAAAGAAAAAATTAGAGAAACTTTTAGCTTGGAAAGAGGTGAAATTGTACTGACAAAAACCTTTATAACACTGTTATATGGTATTGTTGGCTTGCCGGGGTGGCCGAATGGTTCAGGCGGCGGGCTGCAGACCCGCTATATGTGGGTTCGATTCCCACCCCCGGCTCCAAAATATGAAGGTAATCCCATGTGAATCTTGGTAATGAGTGTGGCATTATGGTCGAAAAAATCGTGGAAGAAACCTTCGAAGCCTTATTCGCCTTAGAAGATCTTCGAGAAGTTTTGAGAAAGACTGTGCCATTCCACAATTTAACGGAGAAACAGAAGGAAGAAGTTAAAGCCATTCTCAACAAGGTGCGGAAGGCGCTGGATGAAATTGAAGAGGAGATTAAATGAGTAAAGGCACTAAGCTAGAATGGAGAGCTCAAGAAGAGCTCTTCATCAATTTGGAGCCTCTACAAAGGGGCGGAGTTTTGCCAGCTGAATCTAGAAAGATAGCTCTTTCCTACATTGACGGCTACTCCACCTGCGACCATTGCCTTGGAACACTACATATTCTCAAGAAACCACCCATCTGTGACTTTCTAATTGAGGTTGCCGACTTCCTTGGAATGGATAGAGCCATCCTAACCCACGGTTGCAGAGAAGCAAAATTCGCCATAATGCACGCCATTACTAATCCGGGACAAGCCATCGTAATGGATGAGAACAAGCATTACACAAGTTACGTGGCTGCGGAGAGGGCAGGACTAAAAATATATGAAGTTCCAAGCACGGGCTATCCGGAGTTTAAGGTTCAGCCAGAAGAGTATGTTAACACCATTGAAAAGGTAAAGAGAGAAACAGGAGAGTTGCCAGCGCTTGTTTTGTTAACCCATGTCGACTGGACGTATGGCAATCTGGTTGACGCTGAAAAAGTTGGAAAAATCTGTAAGGAATATGATGTGCCGTTTCTATTGAATACCGCTTACTCTTCAGGCAGAATGCCCATCAATGGAAAGAAAATGTCAGCCGATTTCGTGACTTGCTCCGGTCATAAGAGCTGGGCTGCGGGTGCAGGTGTCGTGGGAATACTTGCCATAAGTGACGAATGGGCGGACAAGGTCTTTAAGCCTTCGCAAAGATACAAAGTAAAGCCCATCGAGATACTTGGATGCTCAGCGAGGGGATCCAGCGCCCTAGTTTTGATGACATCCTTTCCATACGTAAAAGAAAGGGTGAAACATTGGGATGAAGAAGTGGAGAAAGCTCGATGGTTCAGCAGTCAAATGGAGTCTTTGGGGAATGTTACCCAACTTGGAGACAAACCCCACAACCACGATTTGATGCGATTTGAAACGCCAGTCTTTGACAGGATAGCTCAAAAACATAAAAGAAGAGGATACTTCCTATACGAAGAACTCTCAAAGAGAAAAATCGTAGGACTCAAAGCTGGAAAAACCAAAAGCTTCGACTTATCCACGTATGGACTAACCAAGGAGCAACTGACCTACGTTATCGAAAGTTTCCAAGACATCATTAACAAGCTCTCTTAGGGTGTGATCATTGAAAATGAGGATAGACACTAAAAAGTTGCTTAAAGAAGCCCAAAAAGACTACGAAAGAACTTGGACAGAATCAGCAAAACTTGTCAAAGTGGAGGGGAAATATTTTACGTTGACTGATAAGAAAAGACCCCATCCGCTTTTTGACTTCATAACAAAAACTCGAAACATCTTTCTAGAGATGGGGTTTGAAGAGGTTATAACCCCGCTGATCACGGAGGAATGCCACGTTTATCTACAATATGGGCCAGAAGCGCCTGTCATACTGGACAGAATTTTTTATCTTGCGGGGCTTCCAAGAGCGGATATAGGGATTTCCAAGGAGAAAATTTCTGAAATTAACAAAATTATACCACATTTTAAAGAAATCAAGCAGCTTCAGCATATTTTTAGAAGATACAAAAGGGGTGAAATAGAATCAGACGATTTAACGGAGACTTTAGTGGAAGAGCTTGGAGTAAAAGAAGAACAAGCAACACAAATAATTTCGTTGTTTCCAGAATTCCAAGAATTAAAGCCAGTGCCAACAAAACTAACCCTTAGATCCCATACAACTTCCTCATGGTTTCCGATTTTAAAAGAAATGCAATATCAAGAACCACTGCCATTGCAATTATTTTCCATTGGCCCAAAATTTAGGAGAGAACAAAGACTTGATGTTAAGCATCTTTATGAATCTTGGACGGCTTCCATGGCTGTCATGGCTGAAGAAATAAGTTTGGAGGATGGCCAAGAGATTGTGAAACAGATTTTTAGGAGACTTGACTTTGGTGAAGTTGAATTCAGAATCAAGCGGGCGACTTCGAAATATTATGCGCCAAAAACAGAGTTTGAGGCGTTTGTTAAGCATCCCAAAACTGGTGAACCTATTGAAGTGGGTGACGGCGGGTTATACAACCCCCTTAGCTTGGCGAGGTACAAAATTTCTTATCCTGTTTTTAATTTTGGAGCTGGCTTAGAAAGAATTGCCATGATAAAGACTGGTGTAGAGGACATTAGAAAGCTAGTTTATCCCCATTTATACGTTAAAGCCGAATACACGGATGAAGAATTGGCTGGAATGATTGAGCTTGATCAAAACCCCTTGACCGGAGAGGGGAGAAAACTTGTCGAAGCCATAGTTCAGACAACGATTAAAAACGCGAATCAACCTAGTCCATGCCAATTTCTCGCCTACAAAGGCAATTTCCTTGATCGCAATGTTGAGGTTTATGTTTACGAGCCTGATGTGGGGACAAAGCTAATCGGTCCAGCAGCCCTGAACACAGTGTATGTTTATGATGGCAATATTCTCGGCGTACCCAAAGAGGGATTGGAGAATACCAAGGTCGTAAAAATGGCTAGAGAAAAAGGTGTTTCCACCGGAATCCGTTACTTAGATGCTATAGCGGCTTTGGCTGCAGCCTCCATTGAAAAAAAGATAAGTGCGGGAGAAGTTGGTGAAGTGGACCTCAGAGTAAAGATCGCTAAGCATCCGAGTGACGTTAACGTAAGGGTTCAAGTTGCTGGGATGGCTTGCATTACTAGCAAAAATAAGAGAATAATTGTTAAGGGACCCGTTTTTGTTGGAATAAAAGCAAACATTGTGTAATGTTGTTGGAGACAACTTTTATAACGGCGTTATAGAAGTAATACTTAACCGGAGACCATAAAATTGCTAGACATGAAAAAATTTAGGCGAGACTTCCCAATACTGGATTCCGGCATTATCTACCTAGACAACGCCGCAAGCAGCCTAACTCCTGAACCGGTAATCCAGAAGATGTTGGAGTTTTATCATGATTATCGAGCCAACGTCGAGCGGGGCATCCACAGGTTTTCCCAGAGGGCTAGTGAAGAATACGAGAAAGCTCATGCCAAAGTTGCTGACTTCATAGATGCTGAATCTGAAACCGAAATTATATTTACAAGGAACGCTACAGAAGCCATAAACCTTGTTGCAAATGGCCTTAACTGGAAGAAAGGCGACAAAATCGTAACATCCCTTATCGAACACCACTCTAACTTCATCGTTTGGCTACGCCTGAAGAAACGATACGGAGTAGAGGTAGAAATTGTCAAACCAAACAGAGAGGGCTTATTTGACGTCGCTGATTTTGAAAAGGCCATAGACAATAGAACAAAGCTGGTAGCTTTAACTCACGTTTCAAACGTTTTAGGCGTTAAAACACCTATTGAAGAAGTTGCCAAAATTGCGCACAATCATGATGCTCATCTGTTGGTGGATGGAGCCCAATCGGTGCCGCATTTGAAGGTAGACGTTCAAAGAATTGGTTGCGACTACCTAGCCTTTTCAGGTCATAAAATGCTTGGACCAACTGGAATAGGTGTACTGTATGCGCGGAAGGAACTGCTGGATAGTCTGGAACCCCTAAGCATCGGCGGGGGAACAATAGCCGATGTGGGCTTGGACTACTACACACTAGCCGGTAGCCCTACGAAGTTTGAGGCTGGCACACCTCCGATAGCTGAGGCTATAGGACTAGGCGCCGCCGTTGATTATCTAAAGGAAGTCCAGCTGGAGAACATAGAAGTTCATGAAAGAACGCTGGTGAAGAGGATGTACCAAGGGTTAGCAGATATTTCCATCGTTGAAGTTTACGGTCCTAAAAAAGTAGAGCAGAGGACAGGTATAGTTTCCTTTAATGTGGGAGACTTGAATCCCCATGACGTAGCCTTGGCTTTAGACGTTTCCGCCGACATCATGGTTAGGTCAGGGCATCACTGTTGTCTTCCCCTAACAAAGGAACTTCTAAAACGAAATGAAGGAACCGTCAGGGCTTCCCTGTATCTCTACAATACAGAAGCTGAAGTTGAGAAACTAGTTTCTGCGGTTGATGAAATTGCAAGGGAGCTCAAGTAGGTAAACTTTTCCGTAGGAAGTATTTTTTAGCATCTGAAGAAGACCGTAGATACCTTTAAATCGAAAAGTAGCGGCGATATTTACCGCAAAACCTCATTTTGCGCGCAGTGTATATCTACCATTGCTCTTTTTGGAAATGCGCGCATAAGTGCATTAATGTTGAACAAATAGACGAAAAACCTTATTAAAATGGGTTTCATATTATTATCGTGAATATTAATGTAGAATACAGCTTCTTCTAACATGTGAGCTGGTTAGGAAAATTGGGTGTCAAGAAGGTTGGCACAATTTCTGGTTTGAATTTTGTGCATGAAAAGATCGAAGAAACCAGACATAATGAAACCCTTGCATATTTGATGTTTATGGCTGGTGCAGTTTTCTTTGTAGGAGGAATAGTTGAAACACTTATTACCACTGAAAACCCTGATTGGTTCCTATTCTTTCCGTATAAAATCACACCTCATGCCTACAATCTTTTGGGTTTCTTTATGGTGCTCAGTGGATTTATGTTGCAAGTCTTTGGAATAGTTTTGGGTGTTCATTACGTGTTGGATAAAACCTTTTATTTAGATTGGTTAAAGGGAGTCAATGCAAACAATAAAAACAAAAAATTGGAGGGACGTTTTGCTGGTCGCAGAACTAAGGCTTTTGCCACTCAGTTTGAACGCTTTCACATGGAACTAGAAGATTGTAAAAGACACCTCATGAACCATATGGGTCTTTGCGAAGATGATTCTGGATATTACTGCAAGTTGCTTGGCGATAGATGGCGTGAATTAGCCAACGAAGAGGAACTTTCATGCCCGTAAACAAAGGTTTTACTTGTCCAAACCCTAGGTGTCGTAGGAAGATTAAGGAACCCATTCTTTTGAGTGATTTCTCATCAACATTGGGGGAACACTACTACGCTTGTCCTTACTGCTTCATGAAATTAAATCTGTATGCATGCATGCATACGAATCTAGTTGGCTTATTCCTGACCTCCTTGGGATCGATCATTCTGGTTGGAGTCTGTTTGCTAACGTGGTATGATGTGACTGTGTGGGGGAAGGATATTGTCCTCATATTCTTTGGATCCAGAACAGATGAGGCTATCGGTCTAGGGATCGATATGAGGATAATCCACTATTTTCTGATGGGCTTAGTGTTTCTTATCTTAGGTTTGGGCAAATTTTTTCGAGGACGAAGCAAAGCTATCGAATTACATCCAAGCGCAACCCCAGAGCCACGTGCACATTAAGAGGATAGTCGTTGCGCGCTTCTAACAGTGTTTCAATGGTTTATCCAGAGTGAAATTCGAGACATTAGGACTCAACGCCACTTCAAAGGAACCCTGCTATGACTACAAAACAAGAGATATCCTACACGTTAAGGAAGCCCTAGAACACAAAACATTGAAACACGCTAATTTACATCCATCTCGAAGCAGTTATCTTCAACCAAGGACGGACGAGTTCACAGTCAGAACCGTAGGACAGTAGAAGAAACAAAACAATTGCTTGAAGTCGTGTTTGAAATATGTCACAGAGATGGAAGGTATGAAACTGTTTCGAAAGCGTAAATAGTGTGAAGAAACAATGAAATAGACTGTAGATACCTTTAAATCGTCACGTTAAAACCTATAAACGACAAAGACTAACAAATGGACAAGAGGGTTTCACATGAGCGAAATGACCACCAAAATCCTGGAAGAAAGCCTCGGAAAAATAGTTCTTGTAAGATTGAAGGGCGGAAAGAAGTTGCGGGGAAAACTAAAGGGTTTTGATCAACACCTCAACTTGGTGCTAGAAGAAACAGAAGACACAACAGAGGCAGAAAATGTGAAAAAACTTGGCGCCATCATCGTCCGTGGGGACAACGTCATAATAATTTCTCCGCCCCCAAGGTGAAAACCCGTGGGAAAAAAAGGTAAGGGCACAACGTCTTTTGGAAAGCATGCAGGAAAAACTCTTCACATTCGATGCAGACGCTGTGGCAGAAGGGCGTACAACGTAGCGGAAAAGCGGTGTTCGGCTTGTGGCTACGGAGAGTCAACTAAGATCAGACGATATTCATGGCAAACTAAAACCCTAAACAGGGTAAGACTTCATTAAGTCATCATTTTCTTGAATTCTTCGTATGCTTGCTTTGCTTCTTCCACAGAAGCCTCGTCTTCTAATGTTGTAACGTCGCCTATTGGCTTGTCTGAAACTAGCGCCTTCAAAACTCTTCTCATGATTTTGCCGCTTCTTGTCTTTGGAAGCTTTGAAACGAAATATATTTGGTCAGGTGTTGCAACTGGACCAACTGTCTTTCTTAGATGATCTGTTAAATCTTTTTTAAGTTCCTCGCTTGGATGATAACCTTGTTTCAAGATGACGAAAACCACGATCGCTTCTCCCTTAATTTCATGAGGCTTGCTGACTACTGCCGATTCAGCTATTGCTGGATGCGAAACAATTGCGCTTTCCAGTTCCGTTGTGCCCAATCTATGGCCTGCAATCTTTAGAACTTCATCTGCTCTGCCTAAAAGCCAGAAGTATCCTTCCTCATCTTTCATGCAATAGTCTCCGGCATAGTAAACGTTTGGGAATCTAGACCAATAGGTTTGCTTGTAACGTTCAGGGTCCTTGTACAAGGTCATCAGCATGCCGGGCCAAGGTTTCTTTATAATTAGGTAGCCTCTTACACCTGGAGGTACAGGGTTACCGTTGTCATCTACCACATCGGCATCTATGCCCGGTAATGGAAATGTTGCTGACCCTGGTTTTAGTGGAACCAGTCCGATGCCTGGCACCGGTGAAATCATTATGCCCCCTGTTTCTGTTTGCCACCAAGTGTCCACTATGGGACAGCTTTCTCCGCCTATGTGTTTGAAATACCACATCCATGCTTCTGGATTTATTGGTTCTCCTACGCTCCCTAAAATTGTCAGGCTGCTTAAGTCGTGTTTTTTGACCCATTCCTCGCCGAGTCTCATGAACATCCGTATGGCTGTTGGCGATGTGTAAAAGATTGTTACCTTATATTTTTCCACTATTTCCCACCATCTGTCGGGCTTTGGATAGTCGGGGGCGCCTTCATATACAACTATGGATGCTCCGTGCATTAGTGGTGCATAAACAATTGAGCTGTGTCCAGTTACCCATCCAACATCAGCAGTGCACCAGTATACGCTGTCTTCTTGTATGTCAAAGACCCATTGATACATGGAATTTATGAAGACAAGGTAGCCTCCTGTGCTGTGGACTATGCCTTTTGGTTTGCCTGTGGTGCCTGATGTATAGAGAATGTAGAGTGGGTGGGTGCTTTCGATTGGTAGTGGAGGAACATTCATTTTTTCATTCTTTATGATTTCGTGGTACCATAAGTCCCTTCCTTCCTTCATTTTGATTTCTCGGCCTATTCTCTTTACGACTATCACTTTCTCTACTGATGGCGTGTTTTCCACAGCTTCATCAACTATTTCTTTTAGCGGCGTGATTTTTCCTCTTCTGAACCCGCCGTCTGCTGTTATGACCACTTTTGCTTCCGTGTCATTTATTCGGTCTGCCAGAGCCATTGCGCTGAATCCCGAAAACACTACAGTATGTATTGCGCCTATTCTTGCTGTTGCCAACATAGTAATGGGTAGTTCAGGGATCATTGGCAAATAAATGGCTACCCGGTCTCCGTCCTTTACGCCCATTTTCTTAAGTGCGGATGCTAAACTTTTCACTTCTCTGCAAAGTTGTGAGTAACTCAGTGTTCTTTCTTCACCGTTTTCTCCTTCCCAGTATATGGCTACTTTGTTTCTTCTCCAGCTTTTCAAGTGTCTGTCAACGCATAGGTAGGAGGCATTTATCATTCCGCCGGGGAACCACTTTGCAAATGGTGGGTCCCAGTCAAGCACTCTATCCCATGTTCTGAACCATTCAAGTTTTCTTGCTTCTTGCTCCCAAAACTCGTCCATTTCGTCCAGCGATTTTCTGTACGTGTCCATGTACCTTTTTATTGGCCAATATTTTAGTTCAACCGGAAGAGATTCCGACTGCATATTCTTAACCTCCCAAACTGTTCCAAGGTTTTGCACCTTAAAAATTTCCAGTCACTATAATATTGTTTTCTTTCTAATTAACTAGACTGGCATCAAGGTCTTTCCATATATTTCGTTTAGCGCCTCCGCTATTGCAAGGTGGAACGCACTTAATCCGAGAGGGGCTGGGTTCGCCAACTTTTCATTCATTTTATTCACTTCCGGAATGCGTGTGAAGAACTCCATCACAAAGATTTTAACCTATAAAAGTTTTTCTGAAAATGCTATTATTGCAAGTGCCAAGTCCATAGAGGGTCATACGCGAGTGGTCTATATAGCAAAAAGTTTTTAAAACCTCGGCGAATCGATAAAGGCAACGCTCATGGGGAAATCTTGGCGATGGTGAGAAAAGCGCGAATCAAATTGACCAGCACCGACTACAAAAAGCTTGAAGAAGTATGCGGGGAACTGAAGGCCATCGCCGAGAAAACGGGCGTGAAAATATCTGGTCCCCATCCCCTGCCCACCAAAAGACTTCGAGTTCCAGTGCGTAAAACTCCCTGCGGCGAAGGAACCGCTACTTGGGATAGGTGGGAAATGCGCATCCACAAACGTCTCATTAACATCGACGCTGAAGAGCGGGTTATGAGGCGGATTATGAGAATTCGTGTTCCTGAAGAAGTTTTCGTAAGCATCGAATTAATGTAGGTTTATTCCTAGAAGAAATATAAGAAGATTAACTGCAATTCATCTAGAAGAATGTTACTGAAACTTTAATATTACTATGACGTCATAAACCTTAATATTGCTACGACCCCTTAAAATTCTCGGAGAAAGGTGAGATGAGTAAAAAAGCTGTTTTAGTTTTTGTTTCGGTGCTCTTGTTCTCAATTCTACTATTCGTTCCCTACGGATCGGCAAATCAAGGTGAAAACTGTGACTCAATTCCAATCGTTGAAGTTTTCACAGATAAAACGGTTTACAAGATTAACGAGACGATAATGATTTACATAAACGTAACCAATCCAACAGACTCTCCGATAATCCTCCAATTCAGTTCTAGCCATCAGTTTGATTATGAGATTCGAGGTAGATACAACAATCTAATTTATCGATGGTCAGATGGCAAGGCCTTCCTCACAGTGCTAACTAACATAACAATACCTGCTGGCGAATCATACGTAAAATCTTTCACCCATACTCCTCAGGATTGTTCACTTAAACCTGGAAGTTACATTATTACTGGCGTGGTAGTCGGATACAATGTGGATACTACGTGCATAAAAGTAACTTGTGAAATAATACCAGAGTTTCCGTCATTCCTGATCATGCCACTATTCATGATAGCAACATTACTGGGAGCCATAGGCTACAGAAGAAAACATTCCATGTAACATTAGATTAGGTCTTAAACAAGCAATCGAAGAACCAGCCAAATGCATGATACCGTTTGATTTTAGTACAACTTGAAATAATATTAGATAATGGTCTCATTAGTATTTGGTGTATCTCTTTGGATGATATTGGACTGACAAACTTTGGATTGCCAATAATTATAGCATTTGTTTGTATTTTCACTTTGTATGTTCTCTCCTACGTCTATTCTCCTTTGAGACCATTGTTTCATATTTTTTCCAGGTTCTCTAGTAAGCATCCAAAGGTAACCAAAGCGGTCTCTTCAATCATCCTTGTAGTCATTTGGTTTTGCTTCATCGATGCATATGTTGCTCTCTATTTCCAAGGGTTGTTTCTGCTCTCTGTCTTTTTGGCAATTGCTTTAGTTGTTCCTTCGGTAGGGTTACTTGATCTTATTTTGGAGGAATGGGATTTCTTGAAAGTAGCTGCAATAGTTGTAATAGCATGGTTCTTGCTATACATAGCATATTAT
>Ga0315309_1002136_pt1 | contig 11642 bp, 9 predicted proteins | sample TDP4_MG_FD_203080 | JGI IMG/M metagenome (GOLD analysis project Ga0315309, IMG submission 203080) | Freshwater sediment microbial communities from Lake Towuti, South Sulawesi, Indonesia - TDP4 | ecosystem: Environmental > Aquatic > Freshwater > Lake > Sediment | place: Indonesia: South Sulawesi...
AGAACCATGACGTATTGTTTCCTCAGAAATGGCGGGATCTAAAGGTCCGTCCTTTCTAACGGGGTTGACCTGATCTGCAAGAAATCGCTTCAGTCCGCAGATGGCAATGGGTTTATCCAGCTCCTTGCGATTGCATTCTTTTTCACAGGGATGGGGACAGATTCGTCCTAATATGCCCGGAAGGGGAAGATTCTCGTAGATCAAAGAGAGGGCCTCTTTATATTTACTCGCTCCGATCAGGGCAACATAACCTTGAACATTGATACCAGCAGGGCAGGTGAGACCACAAGGGGCTCTGTCGCCTTTTTCAATAGTAAAGATATTGGGAAAGGCCTGAGCGTAGGGTCTATAGATCGCCTTCCGATCAACTAAGGCTTCATCGAACTGGCTTTTGATATTCACCGGACATGCCTGTGGACACTCTCCACAACCTGTACATTTGGTAGGATCGATGTAGCGGGGCTTCTTTCTGACCGTAATTTCAAAGTTCCCAGGTTCCCCTTCGACCTTCATCACCTCGGAGTAGGTAAGGGTCTGAATATTGAGATGTCGGCCTGCCTCGACCAGTTTGGGAGAGAGAATGCACATGGAGCAATCGTTGGTTGGGAAGGTCTTGTCCAATTGGGCCATGACTCCACCGATTGCAGGAGAGGACTCCACAAGGTAGACATAGTACCCAGATTCTGCAAGGTCGAGAGAGGCTTGGATTCCAGCAATTCCGCCTCCAACAACCATCACGGCTCCAACTTTATCAGCCATTGCATTCCTCTCGCTCACATATGGTATACAGATCCTCTGTTGGAACTACCGCGATCGAAATCCCAAATCCCAATATCCAAATCCCAAATAAATCTCAAATTCCAATATCAAAATTCCAAACTTTTTTGTTTGTAAAATTTGTATTTTGAACATTGGTGCTTGTTTGGGATTTGGTGCTTGGTATTTGGAATTTCAATCCGCCCATTATGATCGCATTGTCACAATTCATAACAAACCCATTACAGTAGCCCCTTGTTTCTTAGAGTCTTGATGGGATCGGTGATATGACGGCCCAACCACTTCTTGGCATCTTTATGGCCCAGAGCCAATCCCATCAACTCTGTGAAATACAGTATAGGCAGATCGTACTTTTCTCCTGTCTCCTTCTCCAATTCCTCCTGACGGGTGTCGAGATTTGCCTGACACATGGGACAACCTGTGACCAGACAGTCAGCCTCTGCCTCCTTGGCCATGGAGAGGATTCGTTGGCTCAATTTTCTGACGATGTCGGTTCGAGTCATCACCAGGCTGGCCCCGCAACAGTCAGTCTTATAGGACCAAGGAATGGGTTCCGCGCCCAACAGGTCCATGAGGAGGTCCATATGTTCGGGGTTTTCATACTCCTGGATTCCAGTCAGCTTTGGCGGCCGAACCGTGAGGCACCCGTAGTAGCAGACAACCTTCAGCCCTGAAAGAGGCTTCGCCCGCTTTTTCTTCACCTCCTCCAAGATCAGCCCGTCAGAGAAAAAGTCCAAGGAGTACCGGATGGGGACATTCCCCTGATAAGGGAAGTAAAGTTTCCTTGAATGTTCCTTTAACTCTTTTTCTACTGTCTTGAATCGGCTGTAGCAGGCGACGCAGGGCACCAGCAACTCCCGATCGCTCTTCTCTGCAATGGCCAGATTTCGAGCAGCGAGGTCAATGGCGAGCTCTTCATCCGTGCAGTGGGCAGAACTGGCGCCGCAGCAAGTCCAGTCTTCCAACTCCTGAAGCTGGATATCGAGGAGGTTCGACACTCCTCGAATAGATTCATCGTATTCCCTGGCAGTTCCATGGAGGGAGCAGCCCGGGTAATAGGAGATCTCTATCACCGTCTTTCCCCTTTCTCAAAAGCGTTGAAGATCTGTTGAATCTCTTTTCCTCCCCCGAATTTGGATGGAAAAAGTTTGATCTTTCCTTTACGGTACATCTTCCATCCCAGGCCAGCGTCTTTGAGAAAATCGCGGGTCTTGGCCTTAAACTGGAGGATGAGACTGAGCTCGTGAATTCGGCCTTTTGATTTGATCGTATCCAAAAAGACAGAGTGAAAAAGAGGAATATCCTTCTCCCCTGGCTTCACACCGGAATGAATGGCCAGCCCTCTCAGCGTATCCATAATCTTAGCGATGTCGATGTTGTTCGGGCATCGAACGCTGCACGTGTAACAAGAAGCACAGATCCAGATGGTCTTTGAAGAGAGAACCCTTTCTCGGTGGTCATACTGGATATGGCGAAGGATCTGATTGGGCAGGATGTCCATGGCATAAGCCACTGGGCATCCTGCAGAGCATTTCTGGCATTGGTAACACGCCTGTATTTTTTCACCGCTCGTCTGAACAACTTCGGATAAGAAGGAATTCCCTTTTGCGTTTGTTTGCTGACTCGGATTCATCGTTTACCCCGTTAGAAAGCCCCGGTTTTTTAAGCGGGGTTGTGTATCATAATTTTAATCCCCTTCGGAAAGGGCAGGGTTTAAAGCCCCGACCCGTTAGAATTTTTAGTAAACCCCGTTGAAAATCTACTCCCCCGAGGGTAGCGGCATCCGCTCAGAGAGACTTATTTCTAACGGGTCCTGTCCTTTCTAACAGGGTTTACCCCGTCCCCTGAATGGCTTGCCCCTCGACCCTGGGCTTTGGCTCTGGATGAGTGGGGAGTTCGATCGTGAAGGTCGTTCCTTCCCCCACTTTGCTCTTGACTTTGATCCTCCCTCCGTGGGTCTCCACGATGCCGTAAGAGGTGCTGAGACCCAATCCCGTGCCCTTTCCAACATCCTTTGTGGTAAAGAAGGGATCGAAGATACGAGTGAGGTTCTCTTCAGGAATGCCCTCACCCGTATCCGTAAACTCCACGAGGACCAATTTCCGATCTCGCGCAGAGGAGGTGACAATGGTGAGGGTTCCGTTTCCGTGCATGGCTTCTGCGGCATTGATAATGATGTTCATGAAGACCTGTTTCAGTTGGCCGGCATTTCCTTGAACGAATGGCAGGAAGGGATCCAGTTGCTTGACGATTTGGATATTATGGAAGAGGGCCTGGTTCTCCAAAAAGAAGAGGCCCTCGGTAATGGCCCGATTGATATCGGTCGGTTCCATCTTCGGCTCTGTCTGCCGGGCGAACTCGAGGAGGCTCTTGACAATCTCTTTACAGCGGCCAGCCTCTTGAACGATCCGTGATAAATCCCCTCTCTTCGAGTCATCCTCTGGAAGGTCTTCCATCAGGAGGCTGGAATAGATGAGAATTCCGCCGAGGGGATTGTTGATTTCGTGAGCAATGCCAGCGGCCAACTTCCCAAGAGAAGCCATCTTTTCCGAGCTGACCAATTGGAGGTGGGTCTCCTGAAGTTTCTTCTCCATCATCAGACGGGGTCTCAGGTCTGTAAAGATCCCAACGCTTGCAATCTCATAGCCCGCTCCATCGTAGATGAGGGCTGCCGAGAGTTGAATGGGAATCTCTTGTCCCACCTTATTGACGACATTGAGCTGAGCGGGTATGAATTTCCCTACGCCCCCATAATCTGGGCTTCTGAGTTTCTTCATGATCTCTTTCGCTACTCCCTCCGGGTAGATTTTTGTGATATGGATCTTGCCAATCACCTCTTCGGCAGCGTATCCGGTCAGGTTCTCCGCTCCTTTGTTGAAGATGAAGATATTGCCCTTCATATCTGCGGCTATGATCCCATCGACAGAGCTCTCGATCAGGTTCATGAAGAACTCGTTGGCCTCCCGCAGTTCGTTTTCGATCCGCTTCCGCTCTGAGATGTCTAAATTGATCCCCTGGTAGCCAAGAATCTCTCCTTTTTCGTTCCAAATCGGATGACCAGTCAGCAAGACCGTGATCTTCTCCCCATTCCTCTTCTTAAACTCCACCTCCAAGTCTTTGACATAGCCATCTCTCTCGATTTTCTCTTGGAAGGCCTTCCGATCCTCAGGATCGACGTAGAGATCGCGGGCGATATCGATCTTGAGAAAATCCTCTTTGCTCGGGTAACCGAGCATTTCGAGGAGGGCTTGGTTACAGTCCAAGAACTTTCCCTCCCTCGAACTGATAAAGAGGCCGTGTCTCACCCTCTCGAAAAGGGTTCGAAGTTTCTCTTCGGAATCTTTCAGATCCTTTTCGAACTTTTTCCGGGCAGTGATATCTCGAATATAAGCATAGGTCTTGACCTCGCCCGTATCCGACTCGGCCAAGGCGATGCAGACCTCTGCGTCCTTCTTATCCCCTTGAGGGGTGAGGATGGTTATTTCCATGCAGAGTTTTTCCCCGATTCCCACCCCTCGAATCGCCGTCCCCTCAAGGAACTCCTTGTCCTGTTTGCCGATCACGGTGAAGAAGTTTCTTCCGATGAGGTCATCTTTTTGAATTCCGGTAATCTCAGAGGCCATCTGGTTGGCAAAAATGATCTTAAAGCCCTCGTCGAAGACAACGATTCCGTCGTCCCCCATCTCCGCAATCTTCTCAAACTGTTGGGTGGCGTCTCGGATCTTCCTTTCCATTCGTTTCGCTTCAGTAATATCCCGGAGATAGGCATAACCCTTTCGAACTCCGAGAGGTGTCTTGGCCAAAGCGATGCAGACCTCAGCCCCCTTGGTCTCACCCTGGGAGGTGAGCAGTTGAATCTCGGTGCAGACCTTTTCGCCGTAATGCTCAGGATGGATGAAGATATCTTCGAGAAAGGGTTGATTCGGTTTGCCCAATAGGGAGAGAATGCTCATTTTTAGCAACTCAGCGTTCGAATAGCCGGTGATCTCTGAGGCCATGCGGTTTGCAAATTCGATCTGATGACGTTCATCGAATACAAGTATCCCGTCATTTCCCAATTCGGCGATTGCCTGAAACATCTCTCCTTCGGCCCTTGGATGAACAAGGCGAAGTCTGCGAGAGCTCTTTCTTCTTTTCTTTGAGGAAGAAGATTTTCTGATCGGCATACCTCTTTCAAATTATCATATCCCCTGAAGGTTGACAAGCGAACCAGCCTCATTATCGCTATGCGCATAGCGCTAAGCGCTTAGGGCCTTTTTTAGAGTCCTACGTGGTCCAGAAGCCCAGGGACCAAATCCTCCCATCCGATCGGGATGATCTGAACCCCTTGACAAAGGGGTCGCAACTGTCTGATGAGATCCCCAGCGATCTCAATGCCCGCTCGCCTCTTATCAGAAGCCTTCATCAATCGGTCGATGATCGAGTCAGGGATGGAGGCCCCCTCCACGTGTTTGTTTACATAGCGGGCCATGCCGACCGATTTGAGAAGGGTGATGCCGACGATGATCGGGACTTTGAAGTGAGCCACCTTTTTTACAAAATTTTCAAAGAGACTCACATCGTAGATCGAGTGGGTGAAGAAGAAATCGGCGCCCAGTCGAATCTTTTTCTCCATATCCATGACCTCCAGGTCAAGGACATGGCCCTTCGCTGCTGCATTGACCTGAGTGCCTATGAGAAACTCAGGTTTTCCTTTGAGATCGTTGCCCATCAGGTCATAGCCCTCTTGGAGTCGCTTAGCCGCCCCGAGCAAGCCCATCACATCGAGATCGAAGACCGCTTGGGCCTCGAAGTGATCTCCAATGGATGGATGATCCCCCTGGAGGATCAGGACGTTCTTCAAGCCGAGGGCAGCGGCATTGAGGAGTTCCGATTGAAGTGCCAAACGGTTTCGGTCGCTGCAGGAGAGGTTCAGAATGACTTCCATTCCTTTCGCTTTCAGCAATGCGCACACGGAAAGGGAACCCAGCCTCATGATCGCATTCTGAAGGTCCGGCACATTGATCGCGGTCACACGGCCCTTTAGGCGTTCTGCAGTTTCGAAGACCTCAGAGAGATCGGTTCCCTTTGGAGGTTGGAGTTCAACGACGACTGAAAACTTTCCCGAATCCAACTGTTCTTTTAGTGTCATGGCTCTCTCCCCTTATTCCACCTTCGGACGGGGCAGCAATCCGGCCATCTCGGTGATCTTACTCACCATCTGCTCCCATTCGATGGCCATGATATGAACCCCACGAACCCCTTCAATCTCTCTCAATTCTTGGATCTGTTCGACACAGATCTTGATCCCTTCCTCAGCGGGTTTTTTCGCTTTCACCACTCGATCGATGATCTCATCGGGAATGATGATACCCGAAACATTTTTGGCCATATAGCGGGCCATACCTCCGGATTTCAGAGGGGTGACGCCTGCCAAGATATGAACCTTCTCGTGAAGTCCTCGATCTCGAACCATCTTCATCCACTCTTTGAATCGGTTCATGTCGTAGATGCATTGAGTTTGGATGAAGTCCGCGCCGGCCGCCACTTTTTTTCCTAATCGGATGGCTCTAAATTCGAAAGGATCTGCAAAGGGATTCTCTGCTGCACCGATAAGGAGTTTGACTTCGCCTTCGATCTTCTCCTCTCCACCCAGGAGCGTTCCTTGATCCCGCAAGGTCCGAACGCAGTCGATCAATTGAATCGAATCGAGATCATGGACGTTCTTCGAATCGACCTGATTTCCAAAGGTGTGGTGATCCCCGGTGAGACAGAGCATGTTTTTGATGCCCAGAGCGGTCGCGCCAAAGACATCGCTCTGGATGGCGATGCGGTTCCGATCCCGCGTCGTCATCTGCATCACCGGTTCCAATTCCATTTGAATCAGTATGGAAGAGGTTGCAATACTCGACATACGGACGATCGCGGTTTGGTTGTCCGTGATATTGATGGCGTCCACGTAACCTTTCAGGAACTCGGCCTTCCGTTTGATGACATTGACATCGTTGCCCTTTGGAGGACCCAACTCACCGGTAACGGCAAAGATGCGTTTCTCCAAAATCTTCTCCAGATTGCTCCCTGCTTTCATACCTTGAGATCCTCCCTCACGATCCTTCTCGGTCCACTATCTCTCGATTCCACTCCCCATCGCTTCGCCGGTATGACCTCTTCGAGCTTGTAAAGCTGGCCCAAGTTTTTAAGCCGATCGTAAATGAGCTGCCATGCGCAGTCGGCCTCCCGCTTGATTTCACATTTTCCTTTTGAGGAACCTCCGCAAGGTCCGTTGAAGAGCTGTTTTGCGCAGCGGGCGATTGGACAAATTCCCCCTGTTTTTTCAAGGATACAGTTTCCGCAGGCCTGGCAACGTTCTTCCCAAAAACCGTGTGATACGGTTTCGCCCATGAAGGTGGTATTGACACCTGGGAAAACAGGGATCATGGCAAAATGGCGGGCAAGGGTCTGGACACCGACTCCGCAGGCAATGGAGATCACCGCTTCCACTCTTTCGATGGTTTCTGTCAGCTCTGAGGCGAACTCGGGCTCACATTGACGGGCAGGCGTGGCCTCGAGGACCTCAATCTTTTTTCCAATCTTCATTCTTGCCATTCGGAGACCAGAAGCGAGCAACCCCACTTCCTTCTCTCCCCCTGCATGGCAAACCGTGACGCAGGCACCGCAGCCTGCCAGCAAGATCTTATTATGGGGAACGAGGTATCTCAAGATCTCGTCAATAGGTTTTTGTTCGGCTTTGATCATTCATTCCTCCCTTTTTAAATCCGACATAGTTTTGTCCCGGCTTGTAGGAATTTCGATATTCGAATTTCGAATTTATATCTTTTCTGAACATGGGTTTGGTCCCAGTTTTTTCAGCTGCTCAGATTTCCGTTGAAGGGCTTCCACAAACTTCACCTCGCTGTTTGTGGCGAGGTGGCAGATTTCCAGCCGTTCCTTTTCGAGGCCGATCTTTTCCAGCATCCGATGGGCATAAGAGAGGCGGCCTCTTGCACGAAGGTTTCCTCTCAGGAACTGGCAGTTTTCCTCATAGCAAGCAAATATCAGAACACCATCTGCGCCCTTCTCCAATGCTTTCAAGAGATAGATCGTCTCGATGCGACCCGCACAAGGGACGCGGACGACCTCGACGTTCTTGGGAGATTTCAATTTCAACGTCCCCGCCATGTCGGCTGCTACATATCCAGACTGATCACAACAAAAAGCAATGATCTTGGGATCAAAGGTTGACATATAAACTCCTAAAATTTAAATCCAAATGTCAAATGCCTAAATGTCAAATCCCCTTTTTGGTCATTTGGATTTTGGGCTTCATTTGAACTTGATTCACCTTCGGTTCATCACTTCGTGCGAGCTTTGACATTTGACATTATCATTCCATGAGTCCCATCTGAGCATAAATTTGATCATCGGTCAGGTGGTGAAGCGTGATGGCCTTTGCAGGACACTCGGCGATACAGATGCCACATCCGTAACAGGCCAAAGGATCGACTTTCGCTGCCCCCCAGATCGTTCCCGCCTCTATTCCAGAGGTTGTATAGACGTTCTCCGTTGCGTACCTTTCAACTGTGATGGCCGAATGGGGACAGAGTCTCGGGCAGGTATAGCAGACCGCGCATTTTTTCGGGTCCACCTCCGCAACGGCGAGGTCGTATGTATAGGTCCCTTTCGAGATGAGCGCGATCACCTCTTCGGCTACTGCCCTCGCTTCGATGAGGGATTCTGAAATCTCTTGAGGAAATCGACAGGCGCCCGCAAGGAACATCCCCCTTCGGTTTGATCGAACACGAAGGAGTTGAGGATTGTCCTCCATGAGAAAGCCTCGGTTTCCAAGGTGGATCTTGAGAATTTCTGAGAGACGCTCGTTCTCCGGAGAGGGGACGAAGGCCTCGCTCGTGACGATAAGATCGGAAAGGATGGAGATTGGCCATTGTTCAGTCTTTTGGATCACAGCCGTATCCTTCACATCGACTTGAATCTGACCATTGACCAAGGAAAGCTTAGGAGGCTCTTCATACTTGAAGAAGAGGACGCCCTTCTCCCTTGCCTTTCGGTAAAGGCGCTCCATTCCGTCTGCGGCAACCTTCACGTCTTTGCAGAGGATAGCGACCTGACACTGGAGATTTTCTTGAAGGAGAAGAGCTTGTTTGATAGCATTGATCGAATCCACTTTGATATCCTCATTGACTCCATCCAAAAGGAAGGTCACTGCCTCAACCCTCTTCCCATCCCAAAGAAGGTTTGGATCTCGGGTCTCTGAAAGAAGTCTTTCCATTTCTGGAAGGATAATCACCCTTTTGTGACCAAAGATCCCTTTGGTCTCGCGTTGGGTAGCGTATCCAGTTGCGACGACGATGGCGGAGGCAGATAGAATAGTCTCCATGCCGTCTTGGCCTTTAATCTTGGCCTGGAATCGGCCGAGATGGCCATCGAGGCGTTTCAACTCCCCTTGAGTGATCAGGGCGATATTGGGTATCCGTTGAATTTGAGAGACCTTCTCCTCGATCCACTTCTGAACCTCTTCAGGACGGTTATAAAATCTTCGGAGTTCTGAGGCTCTACCGCCAAAACTTCTCCCCTTCTCAACAAGGGTAACATGGATCCCTGCCTCCGCTAAGGCCTGGGTGATTGAGATTCCAATGATGCCACCGCCGAGGACCAATACCTCAGGTTTCAGAGGAAGAGACTGGGCTTCAATGGCTCTGGACGTTGATGCCATACGGATGGTTTTAGTCACAATGGTATTTGCTCTTTCCAGAGCAGCCTCTTCATCCAGCATTGCCCAGAGGGCCTGCTCTCTCACGTTGGCAACAGCAAAGAGGTAAGGGTTTAGGGGAAGTCCATGTCCCCATTTATGAAAAGATGTTTCATAAATTCTTGGACTTCCTCCGATGATGACAACACGGTCCACTTCCTTTGCTTCGAGGCGCTTAGCCATCCTCTCCAATGCCTCCGAAGAGAGGAGGTCTTGCTCTTCGATACAGAAGACGATATCTGGAAGTCGTTGGAGGGTGGCAATGATCTTTTCTCGGAAGGAAACAGGGATCGATCCCCGCAAGGCATCGATGAAGACTCCGATGCGAGCCATTTAGTTCCTCCCTTTTAAGTATTGATGAACGAGATAGGCGGCTGATTTCGCATGAAGGATGGAACGATCAATATCCTTCGGTCCGCAGCAAGCACCGGTGACAAAGAGACCGGTATGAGAAGGCGGAGAGGCGAGGAAGCCATCCTCTGTAAGACCTAAACCGAGGATCTTGGCAAGGGATTTTGCCTCCTTGCTGAGAACCATCCCCACGGAGAGGACAATCAGATCGAAAGGTTCTTCCACGACCTCGGCCTTTTGAGGATCGATAAATCTCACCCTGAGGGTGTCGAAGAGTGCGGAATGGTAAACCTTCGAGGGCAGACTTCGGATGAGCCGAATCCCTTTGTCCTGCCGACAGGAGGTCAGAAACTCCTGAAAGGATGCTCCTGCAGGCTGGATGTCCATATAGAGGAAGGTGGCTCTCGTCTGTGGATACTGATATCGTATGGCTTTGATCAGCCGGAGGGCATAAGCACAGCAGACCTGAGAACAGTAAAGATTTCCGATCGACTCATCTCGACTCCCCACACACTGGAAGAAGGCGATGGTCTTGGGAAGTTGGCCGTCAGAAGGACGAAAGAGTTTTCCCTGACACCGAAGCATTTCGTCCAGATCTTTTGCAGTGATCACATTTTTGAAACGGCCGTATCCATACTCCACCTTCTGGGAGGCGTCAAAAGGATCGACTCCGGCAGCCACGACAACGGCCGATACCTTTAGATCAGTCCTTTCCCTTCCTCGCTTCAGGGATACCGTGTATCTCCCGGGATTTCCACTAAGGCCAATGGCCTCAGTTCGAGTGAGGATTGGGATGTCGTTCCGATTTCGAATCTCAGAAATTCTCTTATCCACCACACAGGCAAAACATCTATTGCATGACTCCGATGCCTTACAGCAGAAGGAGGCAGAGAGACCTCCGATGGAGGGCTCCTTTTCGATGATCGTCACAGGAATTCCGGTCTCTGCAAGTTCTGATGCGACCGTAATGCCAGCAATCCCACTGCCTATGATCAAGACGTTCTTATTCTCGGCCAACTTCTTATTCCCTCGTTCGCAGTATAGATGTAAGCATTGTGAAGTCATGAGAAAATATTCACAAAAAACTTTTAATTTATTTCGCACATTTTGTCAAGGAAAATGTCTCATTCGATTTAAGTAGTTAAAAATTCTGAACTTTTCATTCCATAGGGGCGGGAGTCACAGAGGCTTCCTGCTATAGCTTTGGGAGATAAATTTTGAGAAGAGGGAGTTGCGACCTTCCCAAGGATAGAATCGATTCAAGTGTAGGAGAAGCGTTGAATAATATTCTTTACCGTGTTATTTAGAATTTACTTTAGGACTGGCAAAAACCCCGTTAGAAATTCCACCGGGGCATTGTTTCTAACGGGGTAAACGAGATTGGCTTCCACGGTTTGAGAGAGCTATCCCTCCCTTAGGAGGAATAAATACAACGCTCACAAAAAGGATACCTGTTTCATGAAGAAGTATAAAGTAATCTTTTTGCCTGACCAGAAGGAGACGGAAGTAGATGAGGAGACTACTCTCCTTGAGGCAGCGAAAAAAGCCGGAGTCTACCTCAACAGCCTGTGTGGAGGGGAAGGTGTCTGCGGAAAATGTCGCGTTCAGGTTATTAAAGGCAAAGCAAAGGTAGATAAAAACTCCATCGCCTTTTTTACAAAAGAGGAGATGGAAAAGGGTTATGTCCTTGCTTGTCAGACTCGAGTAAAAGAAGATCTCGAAGTCTTAATCCCACCGGAATCCCGCCTTGAGGAAGAGCAGATTCTAA
>Ga0315309_1002137_pt1 | contig 11639 bp, 4 predicted proteins | sample TDP4_MG_FD_203080 | JGI IMG/M metagenome (GOLD analysis project Ga0315309, IMG submission 203080) | Freshwater sediment microbial communities from Lake Towuti, South Sulawesi, Indonesia - TDP4 | ecosystem: Environmental > Aquatic > Freshwater > Lake > Sediment | place: Indonesia: South Sulawesi...
GGGCCAAGCAGTTTGTGCCTGGAGCTGGTAGAAAACTCGGACCAGTTACTCCTGAAGTAAGAAAGGAAATAGAAAAACAAATAGATAAGACGAGAAAGGCGCTGGAGCGCGCAATAGAAGGTATCGAAAAAGGTCCTCGCACATTTAATCCTTTAACTGCAGGAAGAGGTATGGTATACATAGGACCAAGAGGAGAAGTTCTTGTATTTGACCACATTGGACCTGAGGGGGTGATTTTTGAAGTTATTGGTCGTCCAGAAAGAGAGCATCATTTAGTTCCTTCCAGCGTTATCGAAAGTGCAAGGAAGAGAGGTTTGAGTTCTTTTGAAGGTTATAGAGAAGCACAATTCAAGCCAGAGCTACTCGCACCTCTACCTCAGCCTCCACAAGCAATAATTCAATTATATCAGCCAGAGCTTATGCCAGGTAGGCCATCGGGCTATCCCATTACTGGAGAGATTGAGTTTAGAAGCATTGAAGAGATAAAGCGTGATTTGGTGAAAGTTGTAGCAGCTCAATTTATTGAGACCGTTCCTGCGGGTTCGATTAATCGAACCCTTACACAGGTGAATGCAAGGGCTAGCAAGATTGTTGAACAGTTCTTGACTAAAAGCATTATTCCAAAGACTGAAGTAGAGAGAGAAGCTTTGATAAGAGCGGTTAGCGAGGTTGAGGTGGGGACTTTTGGCAAAGAGCCTTTGAACTTCACTCAAATGGTGATTAGAGAAGTTCCCAGAAGAGAAGAACTGGAAAGTGCACTTAAGAGGAAAGGTTTGACATTAGAAGAACTATTGAGAGAACTCTTCAGGAATAGGCCGACCTATATGCATGATGTGGTCTATTTCTATCTGGGAGTTCTAATTCCGAGAGGAACTATCCTTTCCGGGTTTGAGAGGGAGTTCCTTTCTCAGAGCCTGGTATCGAGGACCTTGGAACTTCTCCACGAACTTGCTCCTGAAGTGGGATTCAATCTTGCTGCTGAAAGGTGGGCTGAAAAGGTTGAATCGTTAAGAGAAGAGTATGGTACGGTGCTATTGAGGCAACTGGCTTTGTCAGAGAAAATGGAGGAACTGGAGACGGCGGTCCGAGAAGAGGTTAAAAGAGCAGGGATGGAACTCCGTGTCCAACCAATTCTTGAAGCGATTAGAGAGAATAGGGTTGAAGGGTTGACCATTCCTGAAAAAGAGATAGTCCTCAGGGCAGTTATGGGAGCAAGGATATGGAACCATGGCTCAACCATATGGCAGGTTCTCGAACAGGTCTTCAGAATGGGGATTGGTCGCGCTCTTCCTTCAAGGATAGACGGGAGAGAGATCAAATTGACATATATGCCTCAAGAAGAGTATGAGAAATTAGAAGGAAAGATAGCCATGGATAGAGGAAAGGAAGTCTTCATAAAGAGCCGAGCCATGCTCCGCGTAGAAGAGAGAGAAGGAGAAAGATTGAGAGTTGAGGTGATACTCAACGGAGGATATAACACGCTCACGGGTATTTTCTACAGAGCTCTCCATGAACTAATTTACGCAATGATTCTGAATGTACAGGGAAGGGTCCCAGTTGAAGCAGAAGTTAACCGTGAACTTGCTGGGTTAATAAACTACTATCTTACTGCAGGAGCCATTTTTGAGAGGCTGGATAAAGGCGTACAATATGTTCTGAGTCCTGAAATGGTTGAGCTCATAATGGAAGTTCCAGAAAAAGGATTGACGAGAGAGATTGTTCCTGAACTAGTAAAAGCAATGCCCGCCTTAGTCGGCAGGGTTTCCGAAGTTTCTACCTATGAGCCGATTGCAAGATACGAGGTTAGTCCTGAAGTTATTGACTTTGAGGGAACGAGGGTATTTGTGTTCGATTTGCCGAGCTTGTTCAAAGTAAAAGTTAGATTTGGAGAGATAACCGTTGAGCCAAGGAGCCCGGCCGTGTTCAAGGTTATGGAGAATATCCTGACGGTTGCGGAGAGAGAAGGAAAGCCCGGCAAAGTCAGGTTTGCTTTCGTCTCTAATGTGAGGGGTCTAAGTAGAGAAGTAATGGAGCAGATGCTTATTGACTATATGATAGATTATGGACTACCTCCAGAAACTGTGAGTCGGCTTGTTGACAGGAATCTTGTGCTCGATAAGTTTACTCTAAGACAAACCGGAAAATGGATGGATACGAGAGATGTTTATAACGCAGTTATCAGGGCTCTGACCGGAAAGGAATCCAGAGAAGTTACTGGCGTGGAGATGATAATCCTTACTGACAATGAAAGGAGATGGAGAGAGAGGATGAGGGAGATTTTGTGGGTTGTCCTGTCACCGCCAAAGAAGGGAGAGATGATTTCCACAGCTTCTGGTCTTGTAGTGGCAATTGAAGGTCAACTCTCGGAATGGTTAATACAATTTATAAGGGCAAATTATAATGAAGAAGAAGCAGAGAAGCTTCTTAACATAATCAGGAGAGATAATAGAGTCATCTTGCCGGCGACACCAGTTCCCAGAAAATATTTAGATAGAATGGAGATGGAAAGGAAGATATATAGAGTCCAGGCATAGGAATAGATACATATTTGAAATTGTAGTGGCAAAGCGGAAACTTTGCCTTTCTCTTAGTAGCGGAGCGAAACTCCGCTATTTTTCTATTTCACTTGTTGACATTTAGATTTTTTTCTGATAAATTATTCCAATGTTATGGGAGCCGGGTTCTCTTAGTCCTATGAACTACTAGGACCTTTTTTTAACAGAAATCACAATTTTTCTGGACATAATGGGCTACGGTGAAAAAGTTAGTTTCTACATTTTTTCTATTTTTTCTTCTATCTATGTCAGTCAACTCTTATGGTGAAGAGGAAGCTATCCTTCCCCAGGATGTGCCTAAAGGTTCCCTATCTTTAGCCAATTTCGACAAGGGTTCGACGGATAATCTTCAGCCCTACTGGGGAGAGTGGGGTTCAGGTCTTAATTTCTCTTTCGATTCTAATCGTATGGAGGATAAAGAGGGCTTCTCTTTGAAGCTTGAGTATGACCTCGACCCTCCCAATAACAATCTCAACGGTTGTCGCATTAGATTTGAGGGAGAGATCACTGATATTTTTGACGGAATCGTATTCTATGTGAAGGGCGAGGAAAAAGTGGGTTTTACCGATAGATTTACTGTTACTTTTAGGGGCAAGCAGGAAAGTGGGACTTATTTAGTGAGGGGAGTGACCAGTTCCTGGAAACTGGTGCCAATCCTTTTTAGCGAGTTTCGAGGAATTAGTGACTGGAGTAAAATAAATGAACTGGATATTCTTTTTGACTCGGAGACTGTAACCGGTTCAAGAGGCGCCATATATATAGATGACATCTTCTTATCAACGGGCTGCGATTTAGAAACAAAGCAGGTTAAACCATCGGACCTTGTGATAGGGGAGTCGAGAACTGATATACTGATAAGCAACTTAAAGGGATTCCCTGCGGCTGGGTCAACGAAAAGGGAAATGCCGAAGGGAGAAGAGGAATTCCTTCAGACTATAGCCAGGGATACTTGGGGATACTTCCGGGATATAGTAGATAAGGAAAGGAATCTGCCTCTAAATTATATCCAGGTTGCACCAAAGAGAGCAGTGGGTGATTATGTGAGCACTACCGATTTGGGACTCTACTTTATCTCGGTTATCTCCGCTTATGATTTGGGATTTATTGATAAAGAGGAAGCCATGGAAAGAATAGGAAGCAGTCTAGACACTGTGGAGAAGTTAGAAAAAGTCCATGAACTTATGTACAACTATTATGATACAACAATCCTTAATCAGACAAGCAATTTTCTCTCCTTTGTCGATAGTGGATGGTTCATAATAGGTCTAATTATTGTCCGTCAAACATTTCCTGAAGAGCTGGGGGGGAGATGTAATAGGATAATCGATTCTTACGATTTTTCCTTCTTTTACGACCGTGCAATCGGGCAGATGCGCCACGGCTACCATATGGATAGCAAAAGGTATTCCGAGTACCATTACGGAGCATTTTATACTGAAGCCAGGGCGATTAGCTTGATGGCTATTGGGAAAGGGGATGTCCCCCAGGAGCACTGGTTCAAGATATATCGCACTTTTCCTAAAGAATGGAAATGGCAGAATAAGATTCCCTATGGGAAGTTCAAGAGATATTTAGGTATAGATGTATTCGAAGGCTATTACAAATATGATGGACTCGATATAGTTCCGAGCTGGGGAGGGAGTATGTTTGAGGGGCTGATGCCTACTCTGGTAATTAAGGAGGGGGAGATTGGAAAGAAGAATCTTGGTTTGAACAACGCAAGGTATGTTGAAGCACAGATTAGATTTGCGAATAAGAAGGGTTTTCCGGTGTGGGGACTATCTCCCTGCTCGATTCCAAGGGAAGGGTATGACGCATATGGGGTAGCAGACATAGGTATGAAAGGCTACGGTGCTGATGTAATCACTCCCCACGCCACATTTCTTGCTCTTGAAATTGTGCCTGAGAAAGCAATTGAAAATCTAAGAAAATTTCTTCAAGTTTATCCCGATATATATGGGGAATACGGATTTTTCGATTCAGTGGATGTCAGGACAGGCGAAGTCTCGAAAAAATACTTGTGTCTTGACCAGGCAATGGTATTGATTCCGATTAATAACTATCTTAAGGGTGGGATAATCAGAAACAGGTTTCATAATGACGAAATCGGAAGGAGGGCAGAGTATTTACTGGGGATAGAGGAATTCTATTGAGGAAATTTGTAGCTGCAAAGCATAAGCTTTGCTTTCTTATTAGCCCCGACCTATCGGGGCAGCTACATTTAATCATGGCAGAGCTTGGTTCTATAGCTACATGGGCTAAAAGGAAATTATGAGAAAAGAGAATTTATTTAAGAATTGCACAATATCAATTTCAGTGGTTCTTCTTTTACTCGTTTGCTTGCAGAAAAAAAGCCTTGCCAGAAAGGAAGAGGATAGTATTACTGTCTGGGCTATGGGCGCGGAAGGAATGAAGATTGCAGAAATGGCCCGGAGATTTGAAACGGCAAATCCAGGAATTAAGATTATCACCCAGGCAATTCCCTGGGAGGCTGCCCACGAGAAACTCATCACTTCGGTTGTAGGAGAGATTCCACCCGATGTTTCTCAACTGGGAACTACCTGGATGGCCGAGTTTCAGGCCATGGGGGCTCTTGCCCCTGTTGATGAATTTATATCAAGTTCGAAAATTGTCACCGAGGATAAATTCTTCACTGCTTCCTGGAAGACAAACTTCATAAATGGAAAAGTCTATGGGGTTCCCTGGTATGTGGACACAAGGGTTATATTCTATAGAAAGGACCTTCTCAAGGAAGTTGGGTTCAACTACCCTCCTCGTACCTGGGAGGAACTGGAAAAGATAGGAAAGGCTCTGGTCAAAGATAGGGATGGGGACGGCAAGATTGACCAGTTTGGAATGGCTCTTCCTGTTAAGGATTGGAATATTCTTTCGATGTTCATCTGGGAGAATGGTGGAAACATCTTAACTCCTGACAATTCAAAACCGGATGTGGAAAGTGAAGCAACACGAGGAGCATTTGAGTTTTACCTTAAGCTTTTCCAAGAGAAGATTGTGCCCACTACAGAAGCTGTGGATGTAGACCTGTTCCACGCTTTTAGAACTGGATTCTATCCAATCTTTATCTCCGGTCCTTGGATGATAGAATTAACACGGAATGAGTTAGGCAAAGAATATGAGGGTAAATGGGATGTGTCAATGATGCCCAGGAAGAAGTTTCCCACCTCGTTTGTGGGAGGATGCAATTTAGTTATTTTTAATGGTTCAAAACATAAAGACATTGCCTGGAAATTTATAGAGTTTATGAGCCAGCCAGAGGTACAGGTAGAATGGTATAAGATGACCACAGACCTCCCTGCAGTCAAATTTGCCTGGAAGGACCCATTCTTCGACGATAAACCGATGTTGGGAGTTTTTGGTGCACAGCTGAACTATACCGAGGCTCCTCCCAATATTCCGGAATGGGAACAGATTGCTGATGCTATGCAGAGGAGAATGGAAGAGACAATTTTGGGAAAAATGGGTCTGGATGAAGGATTAAGAACATTGACTGGCGACATTGGGGAAATATTGGGCAAGAAGAAGAAAATGGTGAGTACGGGAAGATTCTTCTTGAGTCTTGGTGCAATTCTAATCTTTATCCTGGGACTTGCCTTCGTTTGGCGAAAGTATCGTCAAAAGGTGCGAGAAGTCGAGATAGTAGCGGAGGAGAGGATCTCTGGAGTCAAGAGGCTTTTTGGTTCTTTCAGAAAATATCATGCTCCTTACCTCTTTATTTTTCCTTCCTTGGCTATTCTATTTGTCTTTCTCTTTCTTCCAGTTCTTGTCTCCTTTATTATGAGTTTAACCAACTGGGATATCTATGGGCTTGCCAACTGGAAAAACATCTCCTTTGTTGGCTTAGGCAACTATCAGACGCTCCTCAGCGATAGAATTTTCTGGAAATCTCTATTCAATACATTCTACTTTGTGGTGGTCGGAGTTCCCTTCGCCATCTTCCTTGCGCTTCTGATGGCTATTATCCTGAATGAAGAATTTGTTAGATTCAAATCTTTCTTTCGTGCTTCCTATTTTGCCCCGGTGGTAACGACTCTGGTTGCAGTAGCTGTAGTCTGGAGATGGCTTTATAATCCTGACTACGGTTTAATAAACTGGGTCCTGCAAGAAGTAGGTTTACCTCCTCAGAACTGGCTTGGCGATACGAGATTGGCTATGCCCTGTTTAATTATTATGGCAGCATGGAAGAATTTCGGCTACAATATGGTTATTTTTCTTGCTGGGCTTCAGGCAATTCCAGACAGTCTCTACGACGCTGCCAAAGTGGATGGTGCTACCTACTGGCAGAGATTCCTCTATATAACCTTGCCTGGCCTGAAGCCGACGACCCTCTTTGTTACAGTTACCACTATGATAGGATTCTTTCAATTTTTTGCCGAGCCGTATGTGATGACGAAAGGAGGCCCATTGAATTCCACAATTTCTGTTGTTCTCCATATGTATAATCAGGGTTTCAAGTTCTTCAGAATGGGTTACGCCTCTGCTATTGGCTATATACTATTCGGTATCATTGTAGCTTTCACTATTTTGCAGATAAGATTACAAAAAGAAGCATATGAAGGAGTGTAGGAGCAATGATAAGAGAGGTTACTGTAACGAAGACCATCACATTAATCAGAAGGATATTTATTCATCTTTTTCTACTTGTGGGGATTGTTATTACTCTGGCTCCTTTTGTCTGGATGATTTCGACTTCATTTAAATCTACTGAGAGTGTATTCACGTATCCTCCTCAGTGGGTTCCCAAGCATCCAACACTGGAGCAGTACCAGAAGCTTTTCAGCGAGGTAAATTTTTTGCAATTTTTCATGAATAGCGTCATTGTGGCTTTGGGAATAACTCTCTTTAGCCTCTTCTTGAACTCTCTCGGCGGGTATGCTTTTGCCAAATATAGATTTCCAGGAAGAGAGAAGATATTTGCTCTTCTTTTGGCCACTATGATGGTGCCAGGCCAGATAACGATGATACCCGTCTTTCTTATGTTGAAGAGCGTGGGACTAATAAACAGTTACTGGGGACTGATAATTCCTGCCGGAGCAAGTGCCTTTGGAATATTCTTAGTGAGGCAATTCGTTACTACTATTCCCAATGACCTGATTGAATCGGCAAGAATAGATGGCTGTTCTGAATTTAGAATCTTCTGGAGCATTATCTTGCCTCTTTGTAAACCAGTTTTAGCTGCGTTGGGAATCTTCACTTTTATGGGTTCCTGGAATGCCTTCCTCTGGCCGTTAATTGTAATGATTAAAGAGAATATGTACACATTACCAGTTGCCTTGGCTAACTTGAGTGGCCAATATGCCACCAAATTTGGCTTGCTTATGGCGGGAGCAGTGGTGGTAGTTGCGCCTGTAATTATCGTCTTCATTCTCGCACAAAGGTATGTGATTAAGGGAGTTGCAGTAACAGGTTTAAAACAGTGAATGTAGGGGTGGCACGCAGTTTATCCCGATAAATCGGGATGGCCACCCAAATTAAGGGACGGCACAGAGTCCGTCCCCTACACTACCCACAAAATGAAGAGACAGGAAATTAGGGTGGAAAAGGGAAGTTTCGTCCTCGGGGGTAAGCCTTTCTTTATGTATTCAGGAGAGGTTCACTACTTCAGAATTCCCAGGAGAGACTGGAAAGACCGATTAAGAAAGGCCAAGGCCGCAGGACTCAATACCGTCAGTTCCTATATTCCTTGGTGCTGGCATGAGTATGAGGAGGATTCTCTCGATTTCACCGGGAATACTAATCCACAGCGTGACTTACTTGGATTTATTAAGGTTCTGGAAGAGTTGGGCCTATATTTTCTCGCCCGAGTTGGCCCTGTATCTAACGCGGAGCTCGTTTACGAAGGGTTGCCACATTGGCTTTTGAAGGACCATCCAGAAATTTATGGTGAGGGGAAAGGATTGAGTGACCTTCCCCATGTCACTCTCGTATCTTACCTGAATCCCACATTCCAAAAATATGTGAAGAGATGGTACGACAGAGTGCTGCCTATCGTGGAAAGACATCAGGTTACAACAGGAGGAAATATAATTCTCGTCCAACTCTGTAACGAAATAGGTATGGTGCATTGGGTAAACAAAACTGCAGACTATAACCCAAATACAACCAAGCTCTACCAGGACTTCTTAAGGAAAAATTATGGTGAAATTGATAAAGTTAATAAAAATTACGGAACAAACTACACTGACTTCAACCAGATTGAGCAACCTGAGGGTCAAGCAGATTCTGATTGGAAACCAGTTTTCTGGGACTGGGCAAAATTCTATCGCTGGTATCATGCTAAATATTTTCAATCTTTAACCCAGCAGGCAAGAATCCGACAAATCAACCTTCCAGTAGTAGCCAATATTCCCCAATTTTATGATTTCGATGTGCGGGGTAGAGGAATCTATAGTCCTATGACTACCTCAATGTTTCGTGATTTTCCTTTATACGTTCCTGAAGTCATATTTGGTGGCGCATATTGGCCACGGCGCTTAGATTATGATAATTTTCATGATATAACTCTCTCTACAGAAACAGTGAAGATGGTTTCTGCCCGAGATGTGCCTACTATATGCTGTGAGCTTCAGACGGGAATATTGCGTGGCCGTCCCAAGATTCAACCTCCTGATGTGGAACTCCTTCTTAAGGGTTCGATAAGTCAGGGACTAAATGGAGTCAATTTTTATCTTTTTTGCGGAGGAGAAAATCCGCAGGGTTTGGGAGTTTTTGGTTCCTATCATGATTGGCAAGCGCCCATATCTCCAGAAGGGAAAAAAAGAGTCCATCTTGAGTCCGTAAAATCTTTTGGTAAATTTATCAGGACATTTGGAGATAAGTTAGCGTTAACTGAAAAGGAGTTCGATACTGTCTTTGGTTTCTACACTCCTTACTACGCTACAGAATATTTAAGAGGAGGATTTGCCAGCGAACTTGAGGGGAAGAGAGACCAGCTCTTCTTTGACGGTGTGGCAAGGCTACTCCAGCTTACTGGTATAAACTACACGCTAAAGGATTTAGAGAGAAGTTCTATCGGTCAACTTCTTTCCCATCTTACCCTGTGGGTATTCTGTCTCGATTTTATGGACGGCGAAACGCAAGCAAAGTTGATTCAATATGTAGAAAGAGGCGGAAGACTTATTGTCTTCCCGACACTGCCCATAATGGACTTGTCTTACTGGAAGAAGACGATTTTGCTGGATGGTTTAGGGATAGAGATTTCGGGGAAAGAAAGAGAGAATCTGATAAAACTCAAAGGCAAAGAGATACTTGTCCGTGGGGAGACAACTACTTTTCGTGTCGGCAAGAGTTCGGAGAAAATTATTGCCAGAACGGTTAGAGGAGAACCCTGTGGTCTGTTGAAGAGAAAAGGGAAGGGGTGGGTTCTGGTTCTTGGTTTTGGGATTTCCCATGTTTTTGATTACCACATTGACTTAGTAAGAGATTTGGCCAGGGAGATTGGTATCAAGCCTTCTATTTTCTTGGAAGCAGGAGAAATCACCGCAGTTCTTCGCAGTGGAGGCGAAGATAGAAAGGATAAGAAGTATGGCTTTCTCTTCCTCAGCAACTATAAAGAGGAACCAGAATATGCGAGGATATCGTTGAAACTTCCTGGCGAAAGTAGGAGAAGCCAGTTACCTGAGCGAGGATTAATCTATCTTCCCGGACGCTCTGCTTTGGTTCTTCCATTGAATGTTCTTCTTTCAGAAGAGATAGGAATAAGATGGTCAACTATAGAAATTTTAGAATATAAACTCGGCAGACCCATAACTTTCTTGATTAAAGGGGCAGAGGGAAGCGATAGTGAGATTGTTCTCTCCTGTAAGAGACCAAAGACAGTAAGAGTTGAAGAAAAGAGAGTTCCTTTCAAATATATTGAAGGTTTATTAAAGATTCATTTTAGAGCAAATGGCAAGGAACAAAGAATAGCTATCAGATTTTAGAAGGAGTAGCGGAGCGATAGCTCCGCGCTAAAGTGTGAAGGTAATGGAAGAAAAAAAGTTTGCAACGGCATATGGTTATTTTAATTCTGATGGGAGTGAGTATGTCATCACCCGTCCCGACACCCCTCGTCCCTGGGTTAATATAATATGTCCCGGCGATTATGGGTTGGCTATCTCACAGGCAGGAAGTGGCTTCAGCTGGCGCACCAATGTGAAGTTGAATATGATTAATCGCTGGGAACAGGATCTGATTAGGGACGACTGGGGCAAATACCTATTCTTAAAAGATAATGGTACAGGTGACTACTGGTCGCTTGGATGGAAGCCAATATGTAAAAAACCTGAAAGTTATGAGTGCCGACACGGGATAGGTTACACAATAATCAATTCCCTAAATAATGAAGTTCTAAGTAGCCTCACCTTCTTCGTTCCTCCCAAAGAGCCCCTTGAATTATGGGTTGTGAAGTTGAAGAACGAATCTTCCAGAAAGCGTTCCCTTACTCTTTTCACATATTTGGAATGGCGTCTGGGAGCAGTTACAGACAGTCACAGGGAATTCCATAAGACTTTCATCGAAACCGAGTATCTTGAGAAAGAATGGGCAATATTGGCAAGGAAGCGCTTGTGGGAGCTTGCCAGCAGACAGGGCCAGGAATGGAATATGGACTGGAAATATCTTGCCTTCCACTCCTCAAGTATGGAGCCGGCTTCCTTTGTTGTCAGTAGAGAATCCTTCCTGGGAAGATATGGTTCTTTGGCGAATCCTGCAATTGTGAAGGAAGATACAGTCCCTGGAACAATTGCTCGAGGAAAAGGTCTATTCAAGTGGGACGACCCTGTTGCCAGTCTCCAGCTCAATTTCTCACTAGAAAGTAAAGAGGAGAAGACGATTGTATTCACTCTGGGTTGTAGTGAAGATAGAAGAGAAGCTCTCTCCTTGATCGGAAAATATAAGAATGTAGAAGAAGCATTTCAGGCCTTAGGAAGGACAAAAGAGTTCTGGAAGAAATACATAACCACTCCCCTTGTTGAGACGCCAGATGAAGGGTTCAATTTTATGAATAATATCTGGCTTAAGTATCAGGTTCTATCCGCAAGGCTTTGGGGAAGGACAGGATACTATCAGCTCAGCGGAGCATACGGT
>Ga0315309_1002138_pt1 | contig 11637 bp, 10 predicted proteins | sample TDP4_MG_FD_203080 | JGI IMG/M metagenome (GOLD analysis project Ga0315309, IMG submission 203080) | Freshwater sediment microbial communities from Lake Towuti, South Sulawesi, Indonesia - TDP4 | ecosystem: Environmental > Aquatic > Freshwater > Lake > Sediment | place: Indonesia: South Sulawesi...
AACCCTGCGCGATTGCATCACCCTTCGAATTAAAGATGCCCACGATCTCGTCCCCGCGAATCAAAACGTACTTTCCTTCGGCTTGCCCAAGTAATTCTTCGCGGTGATGTTTGTAAGTCTCCCACTCAGTATCCAGCAACTGAGTCATCTCTACTTCCTCTTTCCAATTATAGAAAGTACCTCTAATATACCGTCAGCCTCTGCTTTACACAAGGATGAATCACAGGCGCACAATAACCTGTGCCCTATCCCCTGCTCTCTTAGCGCACTCCGCAATATCCCTTTGGCGCTCTCTTACATCAAGCTGATTGGGTCAACGTCCACCAGGAGCGCCCCGGGAGGGATTCTTTCTCGCTGGGCAAACGCCAGCGCGGCACGCAGTGTTTGTTGCAGGATGCGGCGCTCGCCGGCTTTCAGCAAAAATTGGAACCGATAGTCCTTCTTCAGGCGCGCCAAGGGCGCCTGCGCTGGGCCGAGCACGCGTAGTCCCTCTGCCGCCTGCCGCGAGAAAAATTCTTGCAGCCGGCGGGTGTAACCAACGGCGACAGCCAACCTGCGGTCGCGTACCACTAGATTCGCCAAGGCGGTAAACGGCGGATAGTGCATCAAGCGCCGAAAACGTAATTCTTGTTCGTAGAAACCTTCGTAATCCTGCCGGGCGCCAAACTGAATGGCATAATGATCGGGATAGTAGCTCTGCACGATTACCTTGCCGGGTAACTCCCCACGACCAGCGCGACCGGCCACCTGCGTGAGCAATTGAAAAGTGCGCTCAGCGGCACGAAAATCCGGCAAACCCAGAATGCCGTCCGCTGTAACTACACCCACCAGCGTGACCCGCTGGAAGTCGTGCCCTTTGGCGATCATCTGCGTACCCGTCAGGATGTCGAGCCCACCACGGGCGAATTGCCCTAGGATGCGTTCGTGGGCACGCTTGCCTCTGGCGGTGTCCCGATCCAGCCGCCCTACACGCGCGGCGGGAAAAAGCTGCCGCAGCTCCTCTTCCACCCTTTCTGTCCCCTCGCCGACAAAGTAGAGATACTCACTGCCACACTTCGGGCACTGCTTCGGCACTGGCCGCGCCAAGCCGCAATAGTGGCAGAGAAGCGCGGAAAGCGGCGGGCGGGTGCGGTGGTAGGTGAGCGAGATGCTACAGTTGGCGCATTGCACGCTGGCGCCACACCGCCGACACAGCACGAAAGCGGCGTAGCCGCGCCGGTTCTGCAACACCAGCACCTGGCCACCACTGGTCAACGTCTCCACAACTGCCGCCCGCAGTCGCCGCGCCAGCAGGCTCACTTGCCTCGTCTCTTCGAACTCCTGGCGCATATCCACTACGTCCACCGTCGCCAGTGGCCGGTCGGCGACGCGCCGGGGAAGCTGCACCCAGCCATACTTACCTGTGCGCGCCAAGTAGCTCGACTCCAGCGCCGGCGTAGCTGAGCCCAGCACGGCCAATGCTCCTTCCAGCTTGGCACGTACCACCGCCGTATCGCGCCCGTGGTAGCGTGGCGTTTCCTCTTGCTTGTAGCTGCTGTCCTGCTCTTCGTCCACAATCACCAGGCCGAGGTTTTCCATTGGCGCAAAGACCGCCGAGCGTGTTCCCACCGCAATACGTGCTTGGCCACGCCGGAGCCGCCACCAGCCTTGGCTGCGCTCGCCTGCACTGAGCCCGCTGTGCAGCACAACTACCTCGTCGCCGAAGCGCGCTTGGAAAAGTGCTGCCACCGCTGGCGTAAGCGCAATCTCCGGCACTAGTAACAGCGCCGTGCGCCCTTGAGCTACGCAGAGCTGAATGGCACGGCTGTAGAGTTCTGTTTTCCCGCTGCCGGTGACGCCATGCACAAGCATTGCGGCAAAAGTCCGCGCCTGTAAGCCGTGCTCCAGCTCTGCCAGGGCGCGTTGTTGCTCCTCGGTTAGCACCGGCTCAGCCGTCACCACCCAGTCGCTAGCAAACAGTGGTAACTCAGAAACCGCCGCGGCGACGGCAATTACAACGCCCTTCGCCTCCAGTCGCCGTACCACGCTCGCGGACACCCGCGCCAGCTGTTTCAGCTCGCTCACGCGCAAGCCTTCAGGACGCTTTTCGAGTGCCGCCACAACCTGCTGCTCGCGTCGGCCGAGGCGCACTTTTCCGGCCGGACGGCTCAGGCACACCCGTCGGTCACTGCGCACCCGCACTGCTTTGGTTGGCAGGGGTAGCATGGCGCGAAACACTTCGCCCGGCGGCGCGAAGTAGTAGTCAATGAGCCACTGCGCCAGCTTCAGTAGCCCCGGCGTCAGCAGCGGCTCGCGGTCAATAACTTCCAAGACTTCCTTTAGTTCATGCGCAGGCACGGTCTCGCTAATGGCAGTGACCACAGCGACCAGCTTGCGCTGCCGAAACGGCACTCGCACCCGCCCGCCAACACAAATCTCCTCAGCCAACTCGGTGGGAACGCGATAGGTGAAAGTCGTGTGCAAGGGTAACGGGATGGCAACTTCACACGACAATGTGGCGGGCATAAAAACTGACTAAGGCACTGGGCCGCCGGCGCTTGCCGGGGCAAGAAACTGGCGAATCTTGCGCAAGTCCTGCTGCACTTCGCGATCCGCGTTGGGGTTGCGCAGCAGGTAGGCAGGATGGAAGGTGGCGAAGAGCTTCGTGCTGCGGTAGTCGCTAAACTGGCCGCGATAGCGGCTGATGGAGACGCTCTTGCCCACCAGCGTCTGCAAGGCCACGCTCCCTAGACAACAAATCAGCTTCGGCTGAATGACATCAAGCTGCCGGAACAAAAACTGCGCGCAGGTTTGAATCTCCTCCTTTTCCGGGCTGCGATTGCTTGGCGGACGGCACTTGATGACGTTGCAGATATAAACCTGGCGGCGCTTCCGACCGAGCTGCTCAATCCACTGGTTCAGCAACTGCCCCGCGCGCCCCACAAACGGTAACCCTTGCCGGTCTTCTTCTTCGCCTGGCGCTTCACCGATAAAGACCAGTTCAGCGCGTTCATGGCCGACACCAAATACGATCTGCGTCCGGTGAGGCCAGAGCTTGCAGCGCCGGCAGTCGCCAATGTCCGCAAGGATCTTCTCCAGCGTATCGCCCACAATACGCCCGGGGGTGTCGCCAAAGAGCGGGAGCGCACGTGGGCCAGCCTGCCGCGGCAGGCCAGCTGCAACACTCGGTGAAAAAACTAACTCAGTGGCTTCCACAGTCTCTTGAGCAACGCTAGCTACATGGGGAAACTCCGGTGCAGCAGGTGGCTGGCGTGTGCGTGTGCGGTAGAATGGTCCTAATCCCAGTTCCTGATAAAACTCCAGCCAGGCGCGCAGACGACGCAAGAGAGCTTCGTTCATCAGGGCGTGCTCCGCGCCGCGGCTGGCCTGGCCAGGCGACGTACCTCATCCAGCAGGCGCTGGGCTACGGCCAGCTTGCTCATCCTGGGCAGGGGCAGGGTGCGGCCGTCGCGCGTCACCAAGGTCACCTGGTTCGTTTCCACATCGAAGCCAGCGCCCTCTTGCGTGACGTCATTTGCCACCACGATGTCAAGCTTCTTGGCGCGCAGTTTAGCGCGAGCATTCTTCACCAGGTCTTTAGCTGTGGTCTCAGCCGCAAAGCCCACCAGCAAGCGCTTGCCTTTCGCCTGTGCCACAGCAGCGAGAATATTAGGGGTCGGTTCGAGCTGGAGCTGTAGCAGCCGACGCCCGCGGCGAATCTTCTGCGCTTGCACCCGCTTAGCCCGGAAGTCAGCTACGGCGGCAGCGGCTACTACAATGCTGGCTTCGCTTAGGCGCGCCAGCACTGCGCGACGCATCTCCTCGACGGTGCGCACCCGCTCCACTTCAACCCCCGCCGGCGGCGCAAGCGCTGTGGGCCCGCTAACCAGAATCACGCGTGCCCCACGCCGCGCTGCTGCTTCTGCCACTGCGTAGCCCATGCGCCCCGAAGAACGATTGGTCAAGTAGCGCACCGGGTCGAGGTCTTCGCAGGTCGGTCCCGCAGTAACCAGTACAGTTTCGCCCACGAAGTCACGCTTCGCGCCTACGACTTCGAGCACCGTAGCTACAATCGTCTCCGGCTTCGCCAGCCGCCCTGGGCCTGTCATCCCGCAAGCTAGGTAGCCTGCATCCGGTTCGATAACCTTTACGCCACGCTCGCGCAAGCGCGCTACGTTGGCTTGCACCGTGGGATGCTCCCACATATTTACGTTCATCGCTGGGGCGATGACTACCGGCGCTTTCGTCGCCAGGTAGAGCGTCGTGAGGAAATCGTCAGCCACGCCGTGGGCGAGCTTGCCCAGGATGTTAGCCGTAGCCGGCGCAATCACCAGCGCGTCCATATTCTCTGCCAGCGCCACGTGCTCGATAGCCGCTTCAATGTTAGCCCGCGTGCCAGCCTGGCCGAACATCTCGGTGATAACCTTCTGCCCGGTCAACGCCGCAAAGGTCAGCGGGGTGATGAACTCCTGCGCGTGCTGCGTCATCACCACTTGCACCTCAATCTGCTCCTGTTGCAGCAGACGCACCAGTTCCGCAGCCTTGTAGGCTGCGATGCAACCCGTAACCCCCACAACTACCTTCATGCCATGCCCCTCGCGCTACTTGCTACGCTTGGCTTTCTTCCCCTTGCCAGCTTCCTCCCCTTCTCGTTTTGGCAGCTCAAACTTTACCGCTTCACTAAGCAACTCCTCCATCGCCACGCGCGTGAGCTTGCGCGAGCTACTTTGCAAGAGCGGTTTGGCACCGCCTTGCAGTTGCCGCGCACGCCTAGCCGCAGCCATCACAAAGGCAAACTTACTCTCTACATTGTCAATCGGAATCATTCTCTGCACACACCTAATCTCCTGCCGGCAGGTCGAAGGTTTCCAAGACAGCAGCCACTTTGTGCGCCCGCGCCGCCTTGCGGCATTGCGCGGCCTGCGCGGTGACGGCTGCTAACTCTGCTGCCGGCAAAGCTTCGGAACGACGTGCATAGCGCTCCGCCTGCGCAATGGCCTCTACTTCTCGACAAGCCTGCGCGTAGCTCTCGTTGACGATAACGTAGTCGTAGTTCTGGAAGTTTTCAATTTCGCGTCGCGCTGTCTCCAAGCGCCGCTGAATCCCTTCCGGGGTATCCAGGCCACGGGCGCGCAGGCGCCGCTCCAATTCCTGCCGCGAAGGCGGGAGCAAGAAAATGGCTACCGCCTCCGGTAACTGCGCTTTCACCTGGGTGGCGCCCTGGACGTCAATATCGAGCACCAAATCTTTCCCCTCCGTAGCCGCTTTCTCCACGTTGCGCCGCGGCGTACCATAGAGCTGATCGAAGATGCTGGCATGCTCCAGCAACTCGCCGCGCTCTACCATCGCCCGGAATTCCTCCCGACTCACAAAGTAATACTCGCGAGCGTTTTTTTCCCCGGGCCGGGGCGGACGCGTAGTATAGGAAATGGAAAACATAGTATTCGGCAGCGTGCGCACTAGATGCTCAACGAGCGTTGTCTTGCCCGTCCCGGACGGCCCCGACACAATAAACAGGATAGAACTCTGCGCCACGACTCACTCCACGTTCTGCACCTGCTCCCGCAGGCGCTCGATTTCTGCCTTGATGCCGAGCGCAAGTTGCGTCATCTCCAGCCCCGCAGCTTCCAGCGGGGGGAATTTCGCCAGCAGGGTATTCGTTTCCCGATGCATTTCCTGCAAGAGAAAGTCTAATCGCTTGCCCACCGCCGCGTCACTGGTGAGCAAGCCGAGGAATTGCTCCACGTGACTGCGCAGCCGCGTTACCTCCTCACTGATGTCACTGCGCTCGGCAAGATAGGCTACTTCCTGCACCAGGCGAGTTTCATCGAGCGGGGTTGCACCCAGTAGCTCGCGCAGTCGCTCTTGCAAGCGTTTGAAGTAGGCCGGACGCGCCTGTGCCCCACGAGCAGCAATCTGTTCGTTGGCCTCGCGTATCCGCTCTGCTCTGGCACGCAATTCCTGCGCCAGCACTTCGCCTTCTGTCGCCCGCATGTGGTCGAGGGCATCGAGCGCCTGACCCAGCGCCCGCTCGATGGCTGCCGCCAGCTGGGGATTTTCCTCACTCTGGTACTCGTAGCTAACAGTCTGCAACGCACCGGGCAGGCGCAGAATCGCGCTCAGATCAGGCTCGGCAGCAAGCTTGTACTCCTGACGCAACGCGTTGAAGATTTCGATATAGTTGCGCACAAGTTCTCGGTTCACCCCCAGCACCGACCGCTCGCTGGACTGCACTTGCATATTCACTTCCACGTGGCCACGTCGCACTCGCTCGCGCACCCAGGCGCGAATGCGCGGCTCATACCCCTCCAGCTCTGCTCCCAGCCGCACGTGCAGGTCGAGAAAGCGATGGTTCAAGGCCCTCAGCGTCACCGTCACCATAAAGGGCCCCTCGGCCACTTGCGCCTGCGCAAATCCGGTCATGCTACGCAGCATGGCTATACCAGCTCCCCTGGAGTGAGTTCTGGTGGCTCTGGTGCCGGGGCTGCGTCCAGATCGACAAACTGCATCTCGTATAGCCGCTGGTAAATTCCACCCCGCGCCAGCAACTCTTGATGCGTGCCCAGCTCGCGAATTGTCCCGTCTTCCAGCACCACAATCTTATCTGCGCGGCGGATAGTTGACAGCCGATGCGCAATAACGAAGGTAGTACGACCGTGCATCAAGTTAGCCAAGGCACGCTGCACCAGCAGTTCCGATTCCGTGTCAAGTTCTGAGGTAGCTTCGTCAAGGATCAGGATAGGCGGGTCCTTGAGCAAGGCGCGGGCAATCGCCAGCCGCTGACATTGACCTCCGGAGAGCCGCACACCACGCTCGCCGATCACGGTATCGTAGCCTTGCGGCAGCCGCAAAATGAACTCATGCGCCAAGGCAGCTTGCGCCGCCGCCAGTACTCGCTCCCGCGGCATCTGCGGGCACCCATAGCAGATATTATTCCAGACCGTATCGTTGAAGAGGATGGTCTCCTGGGTAACGATTCCAATCTGCGCCCGCAGCGAGGCTAGGATGACGTCCCGGATGTCCACGCCGTCAATCAAGATGCACCCGGCGCTGACGTCAAAGAAGCGCGGCAGTAAATTGACCAGGGTAGTTTTGCCCGCCCCGCTTGTGCCGACAATCGCCACTACCTCCCCAGCCCGCGCGCGCAGATTGATGTCCTTGAGCAAAAATTCCTTCCCAGCGTAAGCAAAGTCCACTTGCTGGAACTCAATCGTCTGCCGAAATGGCGGCAAGGCTGGCGCCGCCACCCGCTCGGGAATCCTTTCCCAGCGATCTAACTGCTCAAAGACACGCTCGGAAGCACCCAAGGCTTGCTGGAAAAGCGTATAGATGCCGGTCAGACGTTTCACTGGCTCGTAAAGGCGCACCACGGCGAAGACGAAGGGGAAGAACATCTCCCGCGTCATCGCACCCTGGAGAATTTGCGCCCGCACGTAGAAGAGCAATATGGCAATGACGGCCACACCGAGCACTTCCATCAGCGGTGAACTCAAGGCATAAGTGCGCACCCAGCGCAGGTTCGTAGCCAGTAAACGCTGCGCCGCCTGACGAAACTTTCCCGCTTCATACTTCTCCATACCGAAGGCTTGGACAATGCGCGCCCCGGTGAACGTCTCTTGCAAAATCTGGCTCAAGTCCCCGAGTTGTTCCTGACTGCTGCGGCTCAACTGCCGGATACGCCGGCCCAGCCGCCCAATGGGAGCAATTACCAACGGTGCGGCCAGTAAGCAGGCCAGCATCAGCTTCCAGTTGATCACCAGCGCTACCGTGAGCAAGGCAAGGAAGGTGAAGCTCTGGCGAAAGAAATCAGCCAGCCAGTGCGAAGCCGCGTACTGAATTCGGTCAACGTCATTGATGGTAGTGGAAATTAGCTGGCCAGTGGTTTGGTTGTGGAAGAAACGCAGTGACTGCCCCAAGGTGTGCGCGTAGAGCTGATTGCGTAAATCAGTTACCACCGTAAACCCCACCCGCTGCACTAGATAGTTGGCAGCAAACCCACAGGCCGCCTTCGCCAAATACACCCCGACTAACGCTGTCGCGACTAACCAACCCGCGCTCTGCATCGGCACGGGAATCCAATCTTTGAGATAAAGCGGTCGCGCCATGTAGGGCAGTTCAACCAAAACGATGTCGGTGACGGCGGCGCTCGGCTCCATGACGAATTGCACCACCGGACGGATCAGCAAGGCGATAGCGCCTTCCAGCAAACCTACGGCGGCCATCAACACTATGCCCAGCACCAGCCAGCTCAGATAGGGCCGGACATAACTGAGCAGCCGACCCAGATTGTGCATCTACTTCCTCAGCCGCGATAAAATAACTAACGATACGCCCCGCCCCCGCAGAGGTCAACACCGCTAGCTGACCTTCAGCAAGTCACGGTGGCTCACCCGCACAGAAATCTTCTCCCGCCCGAGTTCCTCTCGCAAGCGGTTGCTGATAGCCACCGAACGGTGCCGACCACCGGTGCAACCAAAAGCTACCGTCAAGTAGCTCTTGCCTTCGCGGAGGTAATGCGGAATCAGATACCGCAGCAGCTCCTTGATGCGCCCCAGAAATTCCTGCGCCTGCGGAAAGGAAAAGACGTAGGCCACCACGCGCTGGTCGCGTCCGCTCAGCTTCTTCAACCGGGGCACAAAATTGGGATTAGGCAGAAAGCGCACGTCGAAGACCAGATCGGCATCGGTAGGGACGCCGTAGCGGTAACCGAAGCTCACTAGCGAAACCACCAGTGGCCGGGCGCGCTCACTAGCGGTAAAACGCTCCGTGACGAACCGGCGCAGGTCGTGTGGGGTGAAATCCGTCGTGTCCACCAGCACATCGGCTATGGCGCGAATCTCCTGCATCAGGCGCCGTTCTTCGCGAATCCCCTCGCGCAAGCTCAGTTCTGGGCCTAGTGGATGCGGGCGACGCGTTTCGCTAAAACGCCGCAACAACGCCTCCTCGCTCGCTTCCACAAATACTAGTGTCGTGGGCAGCTCACGGTGCAGCCGGCGATAGAGTGGAGGGAACTGCCGCAGCGCCTGTCCGCCGCGAATGTCCACCACCAAGGCTGCCCGGTGAATCTCACCACCGGCACGCCGATAGAGATCGACAAAGGTCGGGATCAACTCCACGGGCAGGTTGTCCACGCAGTAGTAGCCCAGGTCTTCAAAGGTTTTCAGCACAGAGCCTTTGCCGGAACCGCTCAGCCCGGTCACGATCACTAGCGGTACTCGGGCTTGTGTTCGGCTTTGGGGAGCAGGTGGTAGGAGCCTCTTTTTTCGGTGTACGCGTTGGGTGGGCATGGAGTGGCAGGCGCTCAAGTCTTGAGGCGGCGTTGGTGAGTGCTGGGAATTTTCATATCCTCGCGGTACTTGGCCACCGTGCGCCGCGTCACCTGAATCCCTTCTTCCGCCAGCCGCTTGGCAATCTGCTCATCCGTGAGCGGGTGCGCGGGATTTTCTTCTTCGATCATCTTGCGCACCCGGCGCTTCAGCACCAGCAGCGAGGTTTCCGCACCTTGCGGCCCGCTCACCGCTTCCGAAAAGAAGAAACGTAGCTCATAGACCCCCTGCGGTGTGTGCGCGTACTTATTGGCCACCGCCCGACTCACGGTGGAAGGATGCACGCCAACCTCCTCTGCAACCTCCTTGATCATAAGTGGCTTGAGGTAATCCGGGCCGCGGTCGAGAAATTCGCCCTGACGCGCGACCACAGCTTCACAAACGCGCAGAATGGTGTGTTTGCGCTGCTCGATATTTTTCAACAGTTGAATAGCTGCGGTAAAACGCTCGCGGACGTAGTGCCGCACTTCTTTGCTAGCTGTCTTGCGCTCGAGTAGCTGGCGGTAAACTGAGCTCAGGCGCAGTTGCGGCTGCTCATCTTCGTTCAACATCACCTGGTAACTGTCGCCGACCTTGACAAAGAATACGTCCGGCTCAATCAACCGTGGCTCAGTCTTGTTGTAGCGCTGCCCGGGGCGCGGATCGAGTCGCTTGATGACTTCCAGCGCCGCCAACACCGCCGGCAACGGCCGGTTCAACACCCGCGCAATCTCCCGGTACTGCTTGTTCTGCACCTGCTTGAGGTGCTCGCTGACAATCTGCTGCGCCAGGGTGTTCTCCGGCTCCGGGGTACGGAGTTGCAGCAGCAGACATTCGCTGACATCGCGCGCGGCCACCCCCAACGGGTCGAACTCCTGCACCAGCTTCAGCGCCTGCTCCACGTCAGCCAGCTCGTGCCCGCCACTGCTCGCAATCTCCTCCAGCGTCGCCGTCAGATAGCCGTCTTCGTTCAAGTTTCCGATAATCGAAAGTGCTGCCGCCTTGACCCCAGCCGACACTAGCATCAGACCAAGTTGCCATTCTAGGTGGTCGGTCAGGCTCATGGGGCGCGAGAGGAAATTCTCAAACGCCGGCCGCTCTACCGTTTCCATTTCCCGCTGCCGCTCGGTGGCGTCAGCATACTCTTCAAACAGCGCCTGCACGTTAAACTCTTCAAAGGGGTCATTCATCTCATCCAGCGACGGCTCGCTCTCGCGCTGCTCGAAACTCTCGCTCGCAGCTTCCTCCTCTCGCGCCAGCCCATCTTCACCGACCTCCTCCAGTACCGGGTTCTGCATGAGCTCCTGCTGGATCATCTCCCGCAACTCCAGCTTGTTCAACTGGAGCAGACTCACCATCTGCACCAAACTGGGCGTGAGGATCTGCTTCTGCGTGACTTTGAGGTGAAGTTTGGGCTCTAACCAGCTCATCACTCTATCCTGCTCAGGGAAGCTGGAAATGGTCGCCGAGATAGATGCGACGCACCTCGGGGTCGCTGCTGAGTTGCTGTGGGGTACCACTGCGAAAGATCTTACCGTTGTGGAGGATGTAAGCGCGGTCAGTAACCTTCAAGGTTTCACGCACGTTGTGGTCGGTGACCATCACCCCGATGCCGCGGGCGCTGAGGTCACGAACAATCTTTTGAATGTCGAGCACGGTGATGGGGTCAATGCCGGAAAAGGGTTCATCGAGCAGAATGAAGGAAGGTGAAATAACTAGCGCCCGCGTGATCTCTACTCGCCGCCGCTCGCCACCTGAGAGCGTATAGGCCCGGTTGGCACGTAGGTGTGTCAGCCCCATCAACGCCAGCAGCTCTTCTAGTCGCTCGCGCCGCTGCGTAGCGGTGAGCGATAGCGTCTCCAGCACGGCTAGAATATTCTCCTCCACCGTCAACTTGCGAAAGACAGATGGCTCTTGGGGCAGGTAGCCGATCCCCTGCCGCGCCCGCAGGTACATGGGCAGCGGCGTCACATCTCGCCCGTCAAGCAATACTCGCCCCGAATCGGGACTCAATAGCCCCACAACTAAGTGGAAGATGGTGGTTTTGCCCGCCCCGTTGGGACCCAGCAACCCTACGATTTCGCCCTGCGCAATCTCAAAACTGACGTCGGCAACAACCCGCCGGCTGCGGAAGGATTTGTTCAACTCCACAGCAATCAGCTTGAACATTGCTTACTAGTCTCGCCACCTTCGCGTAACGCTGCGCGCACCACTCGCCGACTCAACCAAAATCGTATCATTCGCCAAATCGAAAGTCAATCGCGCCCCCTTCGTGCTGCCGTGTGTAGCATCGAATAGCTCGGGCTCACCGCCCCACAACACCAAGGTTTCGCTAGCGGCAATATATTCGCCT
>Ga0315309_1002141_pt1 | contig 11633 bp, 7 predicted proteins | sample TDP4_MG_FD_203080 | JGI IMG/M metagenome (GOLD analysis project Ga0315309, IMG submission 203080) | Freshwater sediment microbial communities from Lake Towuti, South Sulawesi, Indonesia - TDP4 | ecosystem: Environmental > Aquatic > Freshwater > Lake > Sediment | place: Indonesia: South Sulawesi...
TCTGCACCGTGATGATCGCCGTGGCGCTCCTGCTCGGGCTGGTCATGAAGGGTCTGGCTACTGGAGTCTTGACTGAAAAGATCGCCCGCACGCAGGGCATCGGCGCGGACCTCATGCTTCAGCCGCCCCGCTCCTCTTACCTCCTCGGTTTGGGTGAAAACGTCATGCCCGCCAGCATCGCCGACAAGCTCCTGGAAGTGGGAGGCGTTGAAGCCACCACACCTGTGGCCACGAATGTGAGCTTCACTAACCGGCTGGAAGCTGTGTTTGGTATTGATATTCCCAGTTTTGACCGTCTGAGCGGCGGATTCTATTATATCCAGGGAGGACCGTTTACAGCCCCCTTCACGGCTCTCGTGGATGACGTTTATGTGCGGACCCATCGTGTGGAATTGGGAAGCACCTTGGACATCTTGAATCACCAGTTCAGGGTGTGTGGTATCGTCGAACACGGAAGGGGCGCCCGAGTCTTTGTTCCCCTGGCGACGCTGCAAGAGCTGATTGCGCCCGGCAAGTGCTCTATCATTTTCATCAAGTGCAAGTCTCCCAGCCTTGCCGACACCGTCAAGGGACGGCTGTTGAACTTTCAGGGCGGAGCGCTCCGGGATTATCAGCTGACTGCCCTTAGCGAACTCACCTCGCTGATAACGCCTTCGTCCTTGGTGGGGCTCAGGCAGTTCATGATTGTAGTTGTTGTATTCGCCGCAGTGATCAACTTCTTAGTCATTTTTCTGGCTCTCTATGTTCAGGTATTGGGCCAGACGCGCGAAATTGGAATTCTGCGGGCCCTCGGAGCGACACGCGCGTATCTGGTTAACTTGTTTCTGGGGGAAGCTTGCTTGCTTTGCTTGGCTGGCGTATTGCTCTCTTTGCTTTTCTATGAGCTGACGAAGATGATTGTGGTTACGATATACCCTGGGCTGAGCTTCCTGCTGCCTCTCAGTTCCCTGTTACGGACGGTGGCAATAGCGGTAGTCAGCGCCATTCTGGGTGCCGGGTACCCGGCCTATCGCGCTGCGCAACGTGAACCGGTGACGGCTTTGGCCTATGAATGAGACAATCCAGGCCGGCGTAGCCCCGGGCCCTTACGTGCTCGAGACACGCGAATTGACCAAGATATACGGGTCCGGGGCGCAATCATTTGCAGCCGTCGACCGGCTGAACCTAAGTGTTCAACCGGGTGAGTTCGTCGCGATCATGGGACCTTCCGGGTCAGGGAAATCGACTCTCCTATACCTAATCGCTGGACTGGCCCAGCCTACATCGGGGGAAGTCGTGATCGACGGCATCCCGATCTCTGGCATCCAGGACTCGAAGCGTGCGCACCTGCGCAACACCAAACTCGGGTTTGTCTTCCAGCGGTTTAATTTGCTGGGGTTCCTTTCGGTAAGGCACAACGTGGAGGTCCCGCGCCTTCTGGGATGGAAAATCCAAGGGCAACCTCGGCGTATTGAGGAACTACTCTCGGCAGTAGGCCTGGGCAAGAAAAATCTGCAGCGGGTCAACGAGCTGTCGGCAGGGGAGCAGCAACGGGTAGCCATCGCGCGTGCCCTCGCCAACGACCCGGATATCCTCCTGGCCGACGAGCCGACGGGGAATCTGGATTCCCGGAATGCTGCTCCGATCCTGGAACTAATCCTACGCATGAAGCACGAGTTCGGGCACACGATCCTGTTGGTCACTCACAACCCGCAGGTGGCTAAGGTGGCCGATCGGGTCCTAGAAATGCATGATGGCCGGATCCGCCGCGAATTGACGCCGGAGCAGATTCAGCCATGGCCGGAATGGGCTCGGGGCTAGCCAGGTTCGTCTTGTGAATGAACCCGAGGTGTGACTTGGCCGGCTGCGAAAATTGGGAAGGAGGAGACCGGGTAGATATGTCGTACGCACTGCGAATTTCGAGGAGAGCTTATCAGATGCGCGGGATGATGCCGCTGGTGCTCGCCTGGGTTCTGTTGCCTGGAGTCCTCCAGGCTGGGCCCAAGCGGCGGGTTGGACTCCGCCCCAATATTCTCTTGATCACCATCGACACGCTGCGGGCGGATCATCTTTCCTGCTACGGGTATGCTCGGCAAACCTCTCCCAATATCGACCGGTTGGCTGCCGAAGGGACACTTTTCTGGAATGCGTACACTCCTATTCCCCTCACCGGCCCTTCCCACATCTCGCTGATGACGGCTCTCTTCCCGCAACAGCACGGTGCCACCATCAATGGCATGCGCATGTCCACCAATCCCCGGCCCGCTACCCTGGCTAGGATTCTGCATCGGTTAGGGTACAAGACCGCCGCCTTTGTCAGCGCCTGGCCGCTCAAGAAGAGCGTGACGGGACTAGGCCAAGGCTTTGATGTCTACAATCAGAAATTCACCTACCGCTACAAGCTGGTTAATTCGGCACGAAATGCGTCGGAAGTCGGCTCTGCCGCACGTCGTTGGTTGAAGCGGAAGGCCCGGGAAGCATTCTTTCTCTGGGTGCACTATTTTGATCCGCACGAGCCCCGTGTGCTCCATCCGGAATTTGCAGATCTCCCTCCGGCTGGCGGTTCTCCCCCTGGGGAACTGCGGCTGCGTGTCCTCATGCCCGCTGATAGGGCGGAACGAGTAACTGCCTACGACAGCGAAATTGCCTGCGCCGATAACGATCTAGGAAAAATGCTTCAACTCCTGCGCGAGTTGGGACTCCAGGATCGGACCTTGATCGTGTTGGCCGCGGATCATGGGGAAAGCCTCGGCGAGCACAACTACGTGGGCCACGGCGATCACGTCTATCAGCCCATCGTTCGTATTCCTATGATCATGTCCTATACGAACTTCATTCCTCGCGGCAAGACAGTCAGCGAAGGTGTTTCGCTCCTTGACGTCATGCCGACGATTCTCGATTACGCGGGGATCGGCGTTCGCCTCCCCGTGGAGGGAAGAAGTCTGAGGCCTCTGATAGAGCAAGCCGGGCCCCGTCGCATCGAGAGGCCTGTTTACTTTGTAACTTATTCTGAACCGCCCTTGCTGCCCCCCAACTGGCTGAGCTGGATCTGGACTTGGACAAAGACCAAGAGGTCTCCTTCCAGGCTCGGGTTCGTTAAGGGGAATCTTAAGGTGGTTTCGGAGGGCCCTGGTGTACCTCTGCGTGTCTACGAATTGCAGGATGCGTTCACTGCGGAGCACCCTAGCGCCACGAGCCAGGTTCAGGAGGCGCAATTGAGGGATTACCGGCAGCAGCTTGCTGCTTGGTTCAAGAGGACCAACCGAGGACTTCAGCCCGAAGGACATCTCAGTGAAGAAGACCTCGAAATGCTGCGAAGCCTCGGCTACGTTAATCCATGAAGCTACAAGACCAAGCTCAAACAGATTCTGAGCCGGTGACTGCGTCGAAATTCCAACCGGGACTACCCCCTTGAGGCGGTGCCGCTATGGGTGGCGGCCCACGGCCTTTGCCGTTTCCGCCGAGCGTCGCAGGCGGATTGAAACGCCCAGCAGGACCGCACCGGATACGAGAACGGCCAGGATCACGGGGACAGATCGGCGGTTCAGCCTGCTCGGGGTACCACGGTCGGCGCGGCCATGATCGGTCTCCATTAGACAACAAGATAACCCAGAGCAGCCCTCTTGCCCAAGCCAAATCTACTCGCCCTGGAATGTGGGGGGAGTGAGCGCCAGCCCGCGAGGGGCAGCCAGCTACATTGCCCGTCTGGCACCACCGCGCATCGGGTGCGCGGGGGCACACGACACACCTCCCGGAACCGCTGTCTGGCGTTCCTTGACAAGCCGTGCAGGTATCCACAACAATGGCGGTTCTTGATTTCTGAACTGCCCGCGGTCGGCAGTTGACAGTCCGCAGTGAGCAAACCGTTAAGGGCAGTCGTCTGGATCGGTTAGGGAGGAGATTCTTCGTCGTCCGTCGGCTGACGGACTCCTCAGAATGACACGCGGAAGGCTGATGGCTGAAAGCTGACGGCGGCAGACCGAGAGCCATAAGCGAAAGGTTGAATTCATGCGCTGGAGCCAGGCTTTTATTCCCACCTTGCGCGAAGTGCCGGCGGAAGCGGAAGCGCCGAGCCATCAATTGCTGCTGCGTGCCGGCTACGTGCGTCAGGTGGCGGCCGGCGTCTATGCGTACCTCTACCTGGCGCAAAGGTCATTCCTGAAGATCGCGCAGATCATCCGCGAGGAGATGAACCGCATCGGCGGCCAGGAATTCTATCTGCCGGCGCTCAACCCCGCCGAACTCTGGCGGGAGTCGGGTCGCTGGGATGCCGTGGACGTGATGTTCAAGTTCAAGGACCGCAGCCAGCACGACATGTGTTTGGGCATCACCCACGAGGAGGAGATGACCAACATCGCGCGCGGCGAGCTGCGCTCCTACAAGCAGTTGCCGCAGATCTGGTATCAGATCCAGGAGAAGTTCCGCGACGAGCCGCGCCCGAAGTCCGGCCTGCTGCGCTTGCGCCAGTTCATCATGAAGGACTCGTACTCGTTCGACCTGGACGACGCGGGCTTGGACGTGAGCTACAACAAGCACGTGGATGCCTATCGGCGCATTTTCGAGCGCTGCGGCCTGCGGTTCCTGCACGTCGAGGCCTGTTCGGGGATGATGGGCGGCAAGGTCTCGAGCGAGTTCACGGCGCCGGGGGAGTCGGGCGAAGACTGGGTTGCGCATTGCACGTGTGGCTACGCGGCCAACCTGGAGAAGGCGGAGGCGGTGCCAACCCGCATCGAGGATCCCGCGGGCGACTCGGCCCCGGAGCCGTTTCCCACACCCGGGCAGAAGACCATCGAAGACCTCGTCACCTTCACGGGCGAAAGCCCGGCGCGCATGATTAAGACTCTCGATTACATCGTGGAAAGCCAGCCCCTCGTTCTCCTGCTGCGGGGCGACCATGCCCTCAGTGAAACGAAGCTTTCGACGGTGCTCGGGACGGCGCTGTTCCGGCCTGCCACGCCCGAGGAGGCCTGGAGGCTGCATGGTGCCAACCTCGGCTCGCTGGGCCCCGCGGGCTTGCAAGGCGCGCGGATCGTGGCTGACCGCGCGCTCCAGGGGCGCAAGAACCTGCTCGCCGGCGCGAACCGCGATGGCTTCCACCTGAAGAATGTGGTCCCTGGGCGGGATTTTACTCCGGAATACGCCGACATCCGTGTGGCGCAGGAGGGTGATGGCTGCATCCAGTGCGGCAAAGTGCTCCAGTTGACCCGAACCATTGAACTCGGGCACGTTTTCAAGCTTGGCCGGCGCTACTCGGAGGCGATGCACGCCACGGTGCTCGATGCCGCCGGCAAGGAGGTGCCGCTGGTCATGGGCTCCTACGGCATCGGCCTGGAGCGCATCCTGAGCGCGGCCGCGGAGCAAAACCACGACGAGGATGGCGTGTTTCTGCCCCGCAGCATCGCGCCTTTCGAGGTCATCTTGACGGCGGCCAACATGGATGACGAGGCCGTGGTGGCCGCGGCGGAAAAGCTCTATGCGGAAATGTGCGCGAGCTCCATCGAGGTCCTTTTCGACGACCGACTCGAAAGGCCCGGGGTGAAGTTTAAGGATGCCGATCTGATCGGCGTGCCCTTCCGCGTCACTGTGGGCAGCAGGAAGCTGGGGCAGGGGCGGGTGGAGATCTTCGTGCGCTCGACAAAGCAAATCGCGGATGTTAAGCTGGAGAATGTCGTGCGATCGCTACGGCAGAGGCATCTCCGCTAGCAGCAGCGGAATCTATGTGGAAGGGGGAAATCATGCGACGGTCGGACTCAGGCAGAGCTACGGCCAAGACTATTCTGGCTCTGTTGTTTCTGGTGGCGGTGGTCTATGCCGGTTTCAAGATTATCCCTGTCTATGTCAACAGTTATGAGTTCCAGGACTACATCCGGCAGCAGAATCCCTTCTGGGTGACGCAGCGCGCGCCGGCTGACGCCATCAAGGACACCATCCTTGCCAAAGCCCGGGAGCTGGGCCTCCCTGTGAAAGCCGATGATGTGAAGGTCAACGTGGGTGGCGGTCGGGTGGCTGTGTCGGTGGATTACACCGTCCCCGTGGACCTCAAGGTCTACACCTTAGCGCTTCATTTCTCACCTGCGGCTGAAAACCGGCAGTTATAACCCGTGCCTGTCAGCCTGTCACGCTCAACTCGTAAGTCTTCCGGCCCCCGCGGCCCTGGCCGCCCGGCCAAGCCCCGGGGACTGTCGTGGGGGAAGAAGAGCCTGCTGGCAATCGGCCTGGTGCTCTTTCTGATCGCCACCGGAACCTTCGTTTACTACTACGTGCGCTTTGCGCGCCTCATCGATGCCCGCCTGAGCGGGGACATCTTCAACAACGCCTCGCTGGTTTTTGCGGCCCCGACGGAAGTCAGAGTTGGGCAGCCGGGGACGGCCATGGCGTTTACCGCGCGGCTGCGCCGAGCCCTCTACGCGCAGGAAAAGGGCGGCTCGCAGGTCGGCACGTATAAGCTGGCGGGAGAGCGGCTGGAGATTTACCCCGGACCGCTCTCCTTTTTCCAGGGCGAGCAGTTTCGGCAGGGTCCGACGGCGCTGGGCTTTCGTGGCGGCCGGCTGGTTTCCATCATCTCGCTGGATCGGCCGGCCGCGCTGGAGAGCTCTTTGCTCGAGCCGGAGCTGATCACCACACTCTTTGACCGCAGCCGCGGCAAAAGGCGCCTGGTGCGCTATCAGGACCTTCCCAAGGTGTTGGTAGATGCCATCCTGGCCACCGAGGACCACCGATTCTTCTCGCACTCAGGCGTCAACTTCTACCGCATCTTCGCCGCCGCGCTTTCCGGCGTCCGCGGCGAAGAGCACATCCGCGGAACCAGCACCCTCACCATGCAATTGGCGCGCGATTTCTTCCTGACGCGCGAGCGTACCATCCGGCGTAAGGCGGCGGAAATCTTCCTGGCCCTGTTGATGGAGCAGCGCCTGACGAAAGAGCAGATCTTCGAGCTCTACGCCAACCAGATCTACCTGGGCCAGCGCGGCACTTTCGCCATCTATGGAGTCGGCGAGGCGGCCAGCGCCTATTTCAACAAGGACGTGAGCAGCCTGACCCTGCCGGAGGCCGCCCTGCTGGCGGGCCTGATTCACGGGCCCAATCGCGACTCGCCCTACAAACACCCCGGACGGGCGGTGGAGCGGCGAAACTTTGTGTTGCGGCGCATGCTGGAGGTGGGATTTATCAAGGCCGAGGAGGCCGAGCGGGCCTCAGCCGCGCCCCTGGGACTCGCCCAGCAGAATGCGGAAGGGAGCCAGGCGCCCTTCTTCGTGGATATGGTGCGGGACCAACTGCTCGCCCAGTTTCCCGAGCGCGATTTGCTTTCCGAAAGCTATCGGGTTTACACCACGCTCGATCTTGACCTCCAGGCCGCCGCTTCGCGGGCCGTGCACGCCGGCATCGCGGAGGTGGATCAGGAATTGAAGAAACGACGGCAGGCGAAAGAAGCCCCCGCCGATCCTTATCAGCCCCAGGTGGCCCTGATTGCGCTGGACCCAGCCTCCGGTGCTCTGCGCGCGCTGGTGGGGGGACGCGATTATGGCGTCAGCCAACTGAATCACGTGCTGGCGCGGCGCCAACCGGGCTCTTCTTTCAAACCTTTTGTGTACGCGGCCGCCTTGAGTTCGGGCGTGGATGGCTCACAGCCCTTGGTCACGCCGGCGACGATGCTGGTGGACGAGCCGACCACGTTCCAGTTTGGCGATCAGCCCTACGAACCCGAAAACTACAGGAAGGAATACTACGGCCCGGTGACGCTGCGCCAGGCGCTGACACACTCCCTCAATGTGGCCACGGTGCGTCTGGCGGAGATGGTGGGCTATGACAAGGTGCGGAAGCTGGCCGTGGCGGCCGGCATCAACCGCGAGCTTCTGGCCACGCCGGCTCTGGCCTTGGGGGCGTATGTGGCCACGCCGCTGGAGATTTCCGGCGCCTACACCATCTTCGCCAACCGTGGCCAATACGTGGCCCCCAGGTTCATCCTGGCCGTCAACGACGCGGCGGGGCACATGCTCTGGCGCAGCCCGGTGGAAACGCGCCCCGTGCTTGATCCGCGCGTGACCTACATGATGGTCAGCCTCATGCAAAGCGTCATGGAGAACGGCACAGCGGCGGGGGTACGCAGTCGGGGCTTCACCCTGCCGGCGGCGGGGAAGACCGGGACGTCCCACGATGGCTGGTTTGCGGGTTTCACCTCCAACCTGCTGGCGATAGTCTGGGTCGGTTACGATGACGATCGGGAACTGCGGCTCGCCGGCGCCGCTTCCGCGCTCCCCGTGTGGACAGAGTTCATGAAGCGCGCTGCTCAGGTGCCGGCTTACCAGAACCCGCAGCCGTTTAGCGCGCCCGCGGGGATCGTCACCGCTACCATCGACAACCGCACGAACCTCCTGGCCAGTGCTAATTCTCTGCTGACGCGGGAGGAGATCTTCGTCGCGGGGACCGAACCCGTGGCGACAGGATTACGCGAGAGCGGAGCTTCCGGGATCCTGAGCCGGATCTTCCAAGCGAGCAAGCCTCAACCGGCAACCACTGCGAAGTCGCCCCTGCCCTTGCCTCCCGGCGCACCCCCGCCCTCGGTGGGAGGCGCAAACGCCCCGCCGGTGACTGCCCAGACCGAGCAGCCTCCACCTGCGAAGAAGCAGGGCGGAGTGGTGCGGAAGTTCCTCTCTATCTTCAAGGGAGGGGATTCGGCGCCGAAGGCTCAAACGCCTCCTCCCAAGAAAGCCGACCCTTAGGAAAAGAAAGGTCGCAAACGCCATCGAGACCAGCTATACTTCCTTGCCAAATCGAGGGTGAAACATGAGAGTGACAATTGGCATGCGAATGCTTGGGATCCTGACAGGCTGCCTGCTAGGCCTGGGGGCGGCGGGCTGGGCGGGCGGACAGCAAACCGAGGAGCAGCAAGCACCCCCCACTCTGCCCACTCCAGAGCCTGCTCCGGGAACCACCGCTCCCGCCCCCACCAAGCGCGAGCTGGGGCTGGAAGAGCGGGCCGACATTTTCATGGCCCGGAAGGCGTATGCCGACGCGGTGGACTATTACAATCGCGCGCTGGCCGCTGTAGGCCGGGCCAACCCCGCCTTGTGGAACAAGCTCGGCATTGCTCACCAGCAGCAATTGGATTATCGGAGGGCGCGCAAGGCCTACAAGGAAGCAACGAAGCGCGACAAAGCTTTTGCTGAGCCCTGGAACAACCTGGGTACGACCTACTACCTCCAGGACAAGCCCAAGAAGTCCGTCAAGTACTACCGGCAAGCCATCAAGCTGAATCCCAAGTCGGCCTCCTTCCACATCAATCTGGGGACGTCTTACTATCGGATGAAAAACATCAGCCAGGCCATCGAGGAATGGAGCACTGCCCTGATGCTTGATCCGAATGTACTCAAGGACCGCTCAACGCTCGGCACCGTCGTGCAGGCGCGGGGCACGGACGTGAAATTCTATTTTTATATGGCCAAGGTTTTCGCCTCGCTGGGTCGAGCGGAGGAGGCCGTGCGCTATTTGCGCCGCGCCTTCGAGGATGGCTTCGACGAGCTGAAGCTGCTGGATGAAGACGCGGATTTCAAGAAGGTCAGCCAGTTCCCCGCCTATATCGAGTTGCGCGCGAATCCCCCCAAGGCTATCAAGGAATGATGCGCTCCGCAGCGGGCTGGGAGTCAACGGTCGCCGTTCCTTCCCCTGCTGAGTCTGCGCAGTGCCGACGCGGGTCCGTTGGTGTCGGTGCTATAATGTGGGGAGGCTGGCAGCATGAAGAAAGCCTTGGGATTATTGATCTTGCTGCTGGGGGCATGTGATCTCCGGGGAGCCCCCGCCTCGCGTACTATCTTGGTTCTCCCTTTCGAAAACCAAAGCGCGCGCCCCGATCTCAATTGGATTTCCGAGAGTTTCGCCGAGACGCTTTCCTCGCGCTTGTCCGCTCCGGACCGCTTCCTGCTTAGTCGGGAGGAGCGCAACGCGGCCTATGAGCAGTTGGGCATTCCCCTGGGAACACCGCTGACGCTGGCCAGCGTCTACAAGGTTGCCGAGACCTTGGCCGTGGACTGGGCGCTTATGGGAAGCTTTACCGTTGAGGGCCAACGATTGATGGCGCGCGCGCAATTGCTGGAGGTTCACCACTTGCACCTGGCCCCGGCCTTGGAGGCGACCGGCGAACTTGCCGACCTGATCGATCTCCAGACGCGACTGGCCTGGCGGCTGCTTTCCACCCAGGAGCCGGGTTTCACGGCAGGCAAGGAGGAGGATTTTGCGCGGCTCTTCCCGGAAGTGCGTCTGGACGCGTTCGAGAACTACGTGCGTGGATTGCTGGCGACGGATGCGGAAAGCCGGGTGCGTTTCCTGCGCGAGGCCGACCGCTTGAATCCCGCCGATCACCGCGCCGCCCTCGAGTTAGGACGGTATTATTTTGAGCAGAAAGATTATGAGAATTCCGCGCTCTGGTTACGGAAGCTCGACGCCAGGGATGCTAGCTACCTGGAGTCGCTCTTCTACCTCGGCGTGGACGAATTCTTTCTCGGCCGTGAGGCGGCGGCCGAGCGGGCTTTCGCCGCACTCTCCCGGCAAATTCCCTTGAACGAGGTTTGGAACAACCTGGGATTCATGCAGGCCCGGCGCGGCCGGTACGAGGAGGCCGCGGCCAGTTTCGAACATGCTTACCAGGGCGATCCCACCGATATGGTCTTTTGTTTCAATTTCGCAGCCTGCTTGTCGTTGCTGAAGAGATACAAGGATGCGGCCCGCTACCTGGAGGAGGCTGTGCGCCTGGCTGCCGACGATCCTGAGGCCCACACGCTGCTGGCTATGGCGCTGGGCAGCCTGGGGAATGCGGAGGAGGAGGAACGCGAATTCCGGTGGCTGGCGGAACACGAGGGGAATTCTGCGGGCGAGGCGGGCCCGGATCTGTTGCCGCACCTCCGCCTGAAGAAGAACTACGATGGCCGCGCCTACCGCCTGCTTGCGCTGGCCGTGCGGAACGCGCTGGAGAAAAGTCTGGAAGGCGAGCCGGCGGAGCGGCACGCCGCGGTGCACCTGGCGCGCGGCAAGGAATTCCTGGCGCAGGGGCGACTGAACGAAGCCGAGCACGAACTCCTGGAGACTGTGTCGTTGCTTCCCCAGGGGAGTGAGGCGCATCTGGCCCTGGCCCAGGTTTACCAAGCCGAGGGTCGGCCTCGGGAGGTGGCGACGGAGCTGGAAACTTCGCTTCGCCTCAAGGAGAGTGTCGCCGCTCGTCTCGCCCTGGCGCGGGTCTATGTTGCGCTGGACCAGCCGCAAGCGGCCCGCGAGCAGGGCCGGGCGGCCCTCAATCTGGAACCTGACAATCGCGAGGCGCGCGAGTTGCTGGAGCAGATCTCCAAACCCGCGCCCGCAGCGGGGAAGAAACCTTGAACACCAAACATGGCAAGCTCGTCTTCATCCTGGGCACGGCGCTGACGGCCGGCGGACTGGCGTTCGGCGCTGCCGCGCCCGAGACCCGGCCGCGCGTGGTGGTCCTGACGCTGGATCAGATGGTTCACCAAGTCAGCGCCAAATACATCATTCGCGGGATCAAATTGGCCAACGACACGCAGGCCGACGCGGTGCTGCTGCGCATGGATACTCCCGGAGGGCTCTCCAATTCGATGCGCGCGATTGTGCAGGCTATCTTTGATTCGCGCGTTCCTGTCATCACCTAC
>Ga0315309_1002143_pt1 | contig 11628 bp, 6 predicted proteins | sample TDP4_MG_FD_203080 | JGI IMG/M metagenome (GOLD analysis project Ga0315309, IMG submission 203080) | Freshwater sediment microbial communities from Lake Towuti, South Sulawesi, Indonesia - TDP4 | ecosystem: Environmental > Aquatic > Freshwater > Lake > Sediment | place: Indonesia: South Sulawesi...
GATCGTAGACTGCAATGTAGAAGGAGCTTTCGACGGATGCTGGAGCTGGATGATAAGATTACGATGGGATCCAGCCGTCTTGAACGTCACTGCCAGAAGCAAAGTCACCGAAGGAGGATTCCTGAAGAATGTGAACCCAGACACCAGCTTTAGGTTCTGGGATCCAAGACCAGGCGAACTACCAGAGGTAACATGCAGATTCAACGTAGAAGCAGAGGCAACAGGCAGCGGAGACCTATTCTACGTCATGTTCCATGTGGTAGGCGTAGGATCAACCGAGATCGAAGTATACGAATACGACATAATCGACTATGATGGAGATCCTATACCAGCAACAACCCTCTACGATGGCTACTACGAACTACAACCGCCACCACCAACCGCACCACAAGCCAGATTTACACCAGCACACTGCACAATGTTCTACGTTGGCGACTGGATAACCCTCGACGGCCGCGCCTCATCACCAGGTTGGGATACGCTCCCAGCACCAGGCAACAGCTGCCCAATCACAACATACACTTGGCAAATAGACATCGGCAACGACGGTTCAGTTGAAATGGTCCTATTCGGAGCATATATCGAAAATGCATTCCAATGTGAAGCACCCGGAGACGTTAAAATAAACCTAACAGTCTACGCACCAGACCCAATACCTGAGACACATCCAGACTACGACCCATACGACACTGAAATACATGTAATACACCAAATAACAAGACCAGTAGGCGTAGTAATCGACGTCTACACAGAGAAAGGCGGTGAAGGACCAGGCATAAACCCTGACACTCATGAACAGTTCGAATATCCAACAAACTGGGCTGACGCATTCGCTCCACAAGAAGAAGTGACAGTCTATGCAAAAGTAACCTACAACGACGACCCAGTGCAAAACAAGCCTGTAGCCTTCGAAGTAAAAGACGAAACAGGAACGGCAGTGCTCTATAGAACTGCCTTCACAAACTCAGAAGGCATAGCCACCATAGACTTCAGACTGATCTGGGAATGCACCAAGGTATTTGGCGCTAAATTCGAAGTCTGGGAAATATTCGCTTCAGTTTCAGTCAGCGAAATCGTAGCAATGGACGTATGCAAGTTCAGATACGGCTGGCTAGTGCAAATCGACGAGATAATAGCCCCATCATCAGCCACCAAATGCACACTCGTACCGATAGTGGTTGACTTAAACAACATATGCTACACAGACCAAACAGTCTTCGTAGCAGTCGTCATATACGACGACTGTGGCGTACCAATAGGCTTTGCCACACTGCCTGACTGGACCGTATTCGCCAACGACGGCTTAACAACAGAAATGACAATACACATTCCAAAGTGGGCATATCTCGGAACAGGAACAATCTACGCCAACGTGTTCACTGGTCCGCCACAACTCGGTGGCGTACCAATGTGTCCTGAAGCAGAAGCATATATAATACTACAGAAGCCATAAAGAGGGCGAACAAGCCCTTGAAAACAATCTCCCCCCTTTTTTTGATTTTAATCTTTAATATGATTTTTAGCTCACTCGCACTTGCTCAAACTTCTTCAACTTTAACCCTTACGGTAACAACAGATAAACCAGCATATTATCCCAAAGAAAACGTTACAATGTATGGAAATCTAAGTCAAGACGGAACACCAGTCTTAGATGGGCTGGTAGCAATTCAAGTTGAAGATTCAACGGGTCAACTCTTATTAATAAGAACTGCAACGACCGGAACTGCTCCTTCAGAAACACCTTATGTAAAGGTTCTGTCAATTATTCCATGTGATTCCAGTGGTAATCCCAAAACAAGCTTCGGAAGAGGAACAATAGCAAACTTCAACGTAACCCTCAGAAACAACGACATTGAACCACGCCAAGTACTGATAACCGTCAACACTTACTACCGAAACGACACACCATTCTGTTCAGCAGGATTAAAATCCACAATAGATGGATGGACAACTTCCTCAGTCATACTCCCCATACCAATTCCACAAGACGCCACCTTAGGAAATTCGACAGCATACGGCAACGTCTACTCAGACTGGCCATCACTAGGTGGATGGCCCTATAGCACTGAAAAATCATCAACCTTCACGATCACAGATGGAACGCTTTCTTCATCCACATTCACAACCTCACTGAAACAAGAAACCAAATTCATAACAACTCAACAAATCAACGGAAACTACAACACAACATTTAAACTACTGCCACAAGCAAAAGCAGGCAACTACACAATCTATGTTACATCAAGATATTATGGACAAGAAGCCTCTAACACAACAGAATTCGAAGTCAAACTGGTAGGAGACATTGATAGAGATGGAGACGTAGATTATCAAGATGATAGAATTTTTGGCAGAGCATACATAGCATATGGGCAAACAGGACAAGTCGACCCCAGATGCGACTTTAACGAAGACGGCAAAATAAACTATGAAGATGATCGAATATTCGGCAAAGCATACGTTGAGTATGGACAAACTCATTAGCAAGCAACTTTAAGATTTTTCTGGACAATAGATTTTAAGGAAGATTCACCAACGAAAAATTCAAATAGACATAGCTCATAATTAAGAAAGCAAAAAGGTGGAAAAATTGAAAAAAGAATTATTCATCATGCTCTTAATGTTTCTAATGTGCGCAGCAATGACAGGCACAGTGAAGGCTCAAGAAGAAAAAACAGTTATAAAAGTAGTGCCAACACCGTACACTGCCCCCACAATTGGCCACAGGTTCACACTCAACGTAACAGTCTATAACCTTACAGTAACATCGGCACATGATGGATGTTGGAGCTGGATGGTAAGAATAAGATGGAACTCATCTGTCCTAAACGTGACCTCCAGAGCGGACGTAGTTGAAGGAGATTTCCTGAAGAAAGTAAACCCAGACACCAGTTTTAGGTTCTGGGATCCAAGACCAGGACAACTACCAGAAATAACTGGCAGATTCAACGTAGAAGCAGAGGCCACGGGCGATGGAAGCTTAGTGAAAGTAACCTTTACTGCAGTAGGATTGGGTACGACTAACGTAACGGTCTACGAGTACGACTTCATAGACTTTGACGGCGATCCTATCCCAATTACAAATGTGTTTCCAGGAAGAACAGACGTGGTTCCAGAATTTTCAACGTCCATAATGCTTGCTTTGTTCCTAGTCACCACTACAGCGATTGCCATATTAGCCAAAAAGCTTAGCCAAAAAAAGCCAATACTCCATTGAGGCTCCGTAAAACAAGTTTCCGTGAGGCTCCGCTTAAAATAACATCACCTTAGAAATTCACCACCCCCCTTTCTTCTAAAAAAATGTTTCCCGCATATTGCAGTTAGCCTCAAACATTGTAATTGTTATCGACTTTAATGGGGACAACAAGATAGATTATCAAGATGACCAAATTTTCGGCTGAGCATACATCACCTACGGGCAAACAGGAGATCCATAATGCAATGTGAAAATAGAAAATAGTTTGAGAAACAATTTATATTAGAAAAAAGAATATAATTAAGAGGAGGAAGGAGGGAGGGTAAAATTCACAAAAAATTTGTTGTCATTTTCGCCCTGACACTTCTTTTACTTAATATACTTGGGCCATGCTATAATGTGCCAACAGTATTAGGCTCAGACATCATATACGTTCCTTCTCAGTATTCAACCATTCAAGCGGCTATTAATGCAGCTAAGCCGGGTGATACAATTCAGGTAGCCGCAGGAACATACTACGAGCATATAAAAGTAAACAAGTCAGTAATACTAAGAGGCGACAACCGAGCCTCCATAGTAGACGGACAACTGTCTCCTCCGATGATTATGAACGTAACAGTCGGCAACGTTGAGATTAGTGGTTTTACAGTGCGAAATGGTGGTTCCTATGGAGGTATCTGGGTTGGAACATGGACACAACCTCCACCCATAAAAGCTTATGTCAACATCACGAACAATGCCTTAATTAACGATTACGTAGGCGTGTACTTCTCGTTTTGTGTAAATGGAACAATAGCTGACAACGACATAATTGACTGCTATTACGGCATACGACTACACGAGTCTGACCAAAACATGGTAATGGGAAACGATTTGAACAGAACCAAATATTATGGAATAAACCTATACTCCCACTCTGACAAAAATAAGTTACTTAGCAACACCGTAAAAAATGGCAAATACGGCGTACTTTTCGAGTATTCAAATGAAAACGCATTTAGCTTCAATACAGTAGCCTCAAACACTGAATACGGTATCCGCCTCTCATATTCAACCAGCACTCTGGTTAAAGGCAACAATATAATGAAGAATAAATATGGAGTCTACGTGTGGAACTGCAGCGACAACACTTTCTACTACAACAACTTTATTGACAACACAATTCAAGTAGACAAGTACGATGCCGATTTAAAGAAAAACCTCTGGGACACAAACGTTCGTCCAGGCACCGAAGGAAACTATTGGAGCGACTACACAGGCGTTGATGATGGAAGCGGTGTAGGCAGATGGGGTGAACCAAGAGTTGCGAGTGACGGTATAGGAGACACCAAGGTTCCACACTCACAAGTCAGTGGAGTATCATGGTTTGGGTTAGATTGGTACCCCCTCATGTACCCATGGATTCCTGTTCCCTCACCGTGGCCTGTTGCCATCTTCACATATCATCCACCACAACCAATCGCAAACCTAACAACAACCTTCAACGCCTCCAAAAGTTATGATCGCGATGGCTACATCGTTAGTTATAGGTGGAACTTCGGCGATGGTACCATAATGACAGAAAACGATCCTATTGCAACTCATGCATACAAAAATGCTGGAGACTTCACGGTAACTTTAACCGTCACTGACAATGATGGATTATACAACTCCACATCAAAATTAATAAAAGTTCTGCCATACTGGCTCGTAATCGACGTTTATACTCAAAAGGAGCCTTATAGTGGTAGAGGTCCAAACCAGCCTAGCGACGCTTTCGCACCTCAAGAAAGAGTGTTCCTATACGCCGAAGTAACCTATAACTATGATCCTGTGCAAAACAAGCCCGTACGCTTTGTAGTAGCAGATCCGATAGGAGAGGTCTACATTGACAGGTCAAGTTTCACTAACGCAGAAGGCATCGCTGAGATCAACTTCACTTTGCCAACAGGCGCACTCTTCGGAACACATGCGGTTCTCGCCACGGTTTCAATTTCTGAGAAAACTGCCAACGACACACTCACTTTTGAAGTGGGCTGGATAATAGAGATAATAAAAGTTGAAACAGTAGACCAATACGGTAACCCAAAGATTAACTTCGCCAAGCAGGAAGACATATACTTTGATATATACTTAAAAAACATAGCTTTCACCAGCAAAAACACAACATTGACCATATCTGCCCTAGATGAACGCAATCAAACAATCGGAGCAACAAGTATATGGATTGAAGTGCCTCCAGGAACAGAAGAACTCAATTTAATATTCAATGTAAATATTCCTCGATGGGCCTTCACCGGACTCGCAGAGGCAATTTCTTGTGCCTTCACGTATTGGCCATGGATCGGCGGATTTCCTTACTGTCCAGAAGAATCAGCTTCATTCTACATTACGAGGTAATAAATGTGCCAACCACTCGAAAGTCGAAATAAGTCGTAATAACTATGTCAACCACTTGAAAGTTAGTAAATGAAAGGATGATATCTATGGGGCGTAAACAACCGCTGTACATCATCGTTCTCACTTGCATGGTTACACTAGAGTTATCCCTAGCTTCACTTGTTCAATTTACACCGAATTTCGTATGCAAGGCTGTGGGTGCGCCTTATGCAAAGTTTATGTACACACCAATAAATCCATACGTTAATCACATAGTATACTTAGACGCTTCCACCTCCAAACCTAACGGCGGATACATAATCAATTATGAATGGGACTTTGGTGACGGCACTAATGGTACAGGTATGTATACAACCAAAATCTACATAGAACCTGGAAACTACACAGTTACACTAAACGTTACTGATAGTGAGGGAGAAAAGGATACTGCCTGGAAGCTGGTGAATGTGCTTCCTGATCCAGATGGAGTATCAATCGACTTGTACAACCAAAAAGGTGGGGAAGGCTTGAACGAACCGGATGGCAATTTTACTTTAGGAGAAATGGTGATACTCTCCGCTCTTCTTCTGTATAACAACGTGCCCGTTCAAAACAAACTTGTAGGCTTTGCAGTGTTAGATCCAACTGGAGAAGTTGTGCTTGACAGAAGCAATCTCACAGATAAAAATGGTTTAGCCACAATAAACTTCACCATACCTGCCTTATGTTTACCGAATGTTTTTGGGACATGGATAGCGGTTTCAACAGCATCAGTATCTGAAATAATCGTCAGCGACACACTCACCTTCCAAGTCAAGGGTCCATACATCGACGTATACACTCAAAAAGAACCGTACAGTGGGCGAGGACCAAGGGCACCAAGCGATGCTTTTGCGCCTCAGGAGGAGGTGATTCTATACGCATATGTGTCATATAGCTGTGAACCCGAACAAAACAAGCCCGTAGTTTTCATAATTTTCAACCCGAAAGGAGAGATTATTGTCGAAAGAACAGCCTTCACCAATTCAGTAGGCATCGCTAACACTACATTCAGAATACCTTGGCCATGCGAAGATCCGGAAGAAACAATATTTGGAACGTGGAAAGTTCTTGCTAGAATATCAATCTTAAACCAAACCGCAGAAGACACTCTCACATTTCAAGTGGGCTGGATAATAGAGGTAGTTGAAGTGGAGACTGTTAACGCTACAGGAATGGCAAAAAACATCTTTACCAGAGGTGAGCAAATATACTTCAATCTAACAGTCAAAAACATAGCCTTCGTTTCTAAGACTGCAACATTCACTATTGTCATTTATGATGAGCGCTCTGTGCCAATAGGACATGCAACACTGCACAGTTGGGTGATTCAATCGGGCTCATCGCAATTTTTCATTGTAGACTCTCGGATTCCAAAGTGGGCCTACCTCGGTATTGCTTCAGTCTACGCTAATGCTTACACTAACTTACCGCAACTATGCGGCGTACCCTACTGCCCAGAAATTACTTCAACATTCTTGATTCAACCATAGCACAAGCAGATTCTTTACATCTGATAATCGCGGCTGGTGAAAGTAAGTGCATATTCTCGTAGGACAAAGTAACTTACTATTCAGTCTTAATGGTTCTTTTCTTTCTTAATATTACAAAAATCGCTATTGCAATCACTGCAATCGCAACTCCGCCTCCTATGACGTAGGGGGTGAAATCGGTGACCATAATGGCACGTATCCGAACCTCGTAGGTACTGAGATTGTATGTGAAATATATAGAGGTGTAGTCGTTTTCTTTTATGGTGGATTTAGCACTTATGTTAGTGTTATTCAACTGGATCAGCCAATGTTTTGATGATGTTGCGTGTAAAAGGGTCTTTGGCACGCTAACGTTGCAGAAGAAAGTTTTGCCAGAAGGCCCTGTGATTCGAAAGCTTATCTGTCTCAGCGATTGGTTAAAGTTGAAGGATGCTATTGTGCAATTGCTTTGTATTGTAATAAGATCTTCATCTGACTCGACTTGGAATACTCTGGTAATGCTCCACGGCTCTATTAACGGATTATAATCCGCCCAGTTTGGTAATTCGGTGTCGCCAATTCCGTCTCCGTTGGTGTCTAAGCCGTAGTAGTCGCTCCAATAATTCCCTTCAACGCCATTATCCCATTTATTTGAAACTCCGCCGAGAAACTGCACTGGAAGTACCTTGTTGTGTATGAAGTTGTTGTGATAGAATGTGTTAAAAGAAGCTTGAATTCTAACGCCTACAGTGTTATTCATCAGCGTATTGCCGATAATATAATTGAGGTCACTAGCGTCAGCTAGGCTTATTCCTGACGATGTATTATTCATTATTATATTATCCATAAGCAAAGTGTGATTCGATCGTCGAAGGAGGACACCTATGAGGTTGTTTTTTATTATGTTGTTATGAATGGTTGTGTTGGCAACTTCGGAGAGCATTATCCCGCAGTTGTCAGGATTGGTTCCGCTGTTTTGTATGGTGAGATTTATGATCGATACCTTTGAAGAGATTTTTACTTGAATAACATTCCCTGAGCCATCGCCATCTATTATGGTAGCGTTTCTGTCTTGTCCGATAAGCGTCAGAGTTTTGTTGACGAGAACGTTTTCTCTATGAATTCCAGGTCGCACTATGATTGTGTCACCAGGGTTTGCAGCGTTTACGGCTTTTTGTATTGTATCGTATGTGTCGGGTACATAAATGGTTGCAGAATTTGCCATGACTGGATTGACGATGGATAGAATGATTCCCGGTACGCATAATGCTGAAATTATGATAAAGAAAAGAAGGCTTGGCAAGAGGGTTTTTTTCTTCATATTATTTCTCCGCCCTCTGGGTTGTTTAGCCATTGTAATTCATTTTCTATGTTATAAAGTAGTTGGTCCTTTTCCAGATTATACATCTTGTCAATGTGGCTTGATTTGCATACGTTTTCTTCTCAGCGTTACTTAAAAAAAGAAACTTCATATAGAAGTTAATTCCAGAAGCCTTAAAAAGTTTTAAATTGTAATTACTAGTGCCGAGGGAGAAGGAGATTCATGCGACTGCGACCGATACTCCTACTTGCGTTTATCGCTGTATTAATTTTGCCGCTTTTTACCGATCTAAGTGTCGCAGAATACACAACTCCTGTTGTTTGGTCTAACAAGAAGGATTATGACCCTGCAGAAACAGCCTACATATATGGATACGGTTTTACGGCTTCAGCACAAATTACAGTAACCATTATTCGACCAGACTCTGTTGAGGATATAGTACTAACATCCACAGATGAGTTTGGGTATTTCTCTTGTCAATATCTTCTAGACGGAATTCACGGAACCTTTAGTGTTACTGCAACTGATGGATTGAATATTGCCACCACAACATTCGACAATTGGCTGGATCTTAAAGCGTGGTGGAAATCTCAGGATAGCATATACATATATGCGAATGCTAGCGGGCTGTCACCCAGCAAGCAATATTACATCAAATATTTTGACCCTTCAGGTGTGGAGAAAAGAAAAAGCCCAACCTATACGGAAGAGCATTCCTTCACGGACAACTTGACTATTCTTCCAACTTTTCCAAACATTCTTGGAACTTGGACAGTGAAACTATACGAAAATGGTAATCTGAAAAAAACCAAATGGGTTTCCATTGATAGAATTGTGTGGACAACCGATTCAACCTACACAACTCTAGTTACGTCATTTGCTCAAGGCGAAACAGTGTACTTTAAAACAATAGGACTGAAATCATACAAGTACTATCGGTTTAAACTTGAAAGGCCAGATGGAACAAGGTTTTATGTTGGTAGCTGGACGACTAGCGTAACTTCAATGACTGGAAGCTATTTATTGCCATCGGACGCTCAGCTTGGAACGTGGATTCTTCATGTAAGGCAGGCATCTGATTCGTCTGGAACTTGTGAGGATCACTATGTAGACTGCCGTTTTGAAGTTACCACACCACCTCCGCCAATACGTTATTATTTGACCGTCCGAACGGATCCACCAGGTATTGGAACAATTCCTGGACAGGGATGGTACAACGCATGCACCTTTGCCAATTTAACAGCGACTGAATTCTTCCCAGGTCCAGATGGCACAAGGTACAGATTTGATTACTGGGACGTTGACGGAGTCAGCCAAGGCATAGGCATTCATGAAATCTCTATTCATATGAATGCTAGCCACACTGCCACAGCCCATTATATCACTCAATACTACTTAACCTTGACAACAAGCCCTTCAGGAGTCACAACGCCTGCTGGTATGGATTGGTATGACGCTGGAACGAACGCTCCCATTTTTACTCCAGAATTCGTAAGCATTGTACCTGGGGCTTCTCGTTATCGGTTTAACGGTTGGACCACTGGCGTTATGTCTGAAATAGCTGATCCCTCGGCAATTTCCACTACCGTGTTTATGGATAATGCTAAGACTGTAACAGCTAACTACGTAACCCAATACAAAGTCACCTTTGATCAGACAGGTTTAGACGAGTCAGCTTTGAACACGATTGTAACGGTTGATGATTCAGGAAAGACTTATGGTGAACTTCCTTACAGCTTTTGGGTCGACAGCGAAACGGTTGTAGAATACACTTATAATAGTATAGTGTCAAGCAGTGTTTTAGGCAAAAGGTTCAGCCTAATTGATGTGAGCGGACCTACTTCACCAATCACTGTAACGTCCGCTGTGACAGTTACAGGAAACTACAAAACCCAATACTTGGTATCATTCACCCAAACTGGGTCGGCTGTAGCTCCCACTGTCACATACACTGCGGACACTGACCCAACCCAGACCGTTCCCTTCGGTGTTTGGGTTAGGGCGGGTTCTGAGATTACATACACGTACCAAGATATTGTGCTCGGTTCTCCTGGTGTAAGATACGTTTTTACTGGTGTTAATCCTGCTTCACCACAGACAGTAAATGATCCTCTAACGATTACTGGAAACTACAAGATCCAGTATTATTTAACCGTGGACACTAATCCTGCTGAGGTATTAACACTCAATCCAGCGGCTGTCTCTGGAGAAGGATGGTATGACAGCGATTTCACAGCCACCGTCGACGCTGTTCAAAACGTGGACAAAGTCTCTGGGCAATCCCGATATGACTTTAGATCATGGACAGGTGCCACTCCAACTGGTGTTGGTAACCAAGCAAGAGTGCTTATGGATAATCCTAAGACCGCAACAGCCAATTACCAGTTGCAATACTATTTAACAGTCTCCTCTCCCTACGGCTCCCCCAATCCAATAAGCGGATGGTTTGACGATAATAAACTCATAACAGCATCGGTCACTTCTCCATCACCAGGTCCACCAGGCACACATTACGTATGCACTGGTTGGAATGGAATGGGAAGCGTTCCAGGTTCAGGAACAGGTTCATCAGTAGCTTTCACAATAACTCAGCCTTCATCAATAACTTGGCTCTGGAAGACTCAATACTACCTAATTGTTGGAACTTACCCGTCTGGTATCGTGAGTATTCCAGGAGAAGGTTGGTATGATCCCTTAACAAACGTTCCTCTGACCGCTCCCTCGGTTGCGGGCTACCAGTTTCTCCACTGGGAAGTTGACGGACTCTCTCAAGGGGATGACGTCCCTTCCATAAATGTAAACATGAATGAGCCTCACACAGCGACAGCCTACTATAGATACTTACCCTCTGTGCCCGTGGGAGGTTACTCGATATCGCTAACTCAACAAACCCCAGTATCCTACATAACGGTCTACATAATGCTAATCGCCCTATTTGGTGCAGTATTAAGCCTTATAAAGCGCAAAAGAAAATAGGCTTCTTTCCCTCTTTATTTTAGTTGCCGTTTGGAGTTCAGTAAATGAAAAAGGTCAATTCTAAAAAGAAAAAATTTCCAAACAAAAGATTATTAGTTCTATCTGTGGGGCTCAGTGCTATTATCGTGTCAGGCCTTGTAGCTTACAAAACTTTTTTTCAAACTCAAGAAACCAAATTTTCTTTAAAAGCCGCAATAATTGACCAGCTATCTCAACATTTTCCAAACGCAACATTCAGGCAAACAGCGACCAATCTTTTAGAAGAA
>Ga0315309_1002144_pt1 | contig 11621 bp, 15 predicted proteins | sample TDP4_MG_FD_203080 | JGI IMG/M metagenome (GOLD analysis project Ga0315309, IMG submission 203080) | Freshwater sediment microbial communities from Lake Towuti, South Sulawesi, Indonesia - TDP4 | ecosystem: Environmental > Aquatic > Freshwater > Lake > Sediment | place: Indonesia: South Sulawesi...
AAAGTTGAACTTTGGCAGAGCTACGAGCCCTTTGAAGAAGCCTCAATAAGAGGGGTGATAGCGGCTAAGAAGTTTTGGCGTAAAGATATCGTAAAGGCGTGCGTGGAACTCGGCGGGTATAATTTTGATAGGGAATATCGTTACCAAGTATTCATGTTCATACAAAGGCAAGATCAAGTGAAGGATGCTGTTCGTACGATCATCAAACTGGGACCTGGAGATATCAAATGGATCAACCTCCTCTTCTACAAATATAGCGATAGAGATGTATATGAGGAAGTAGATGTCATTGGAAATCTAGATGAACTTAAATTCAAAATTAAGAGAAACGATGACAAAGCAAAGGAGTTGGCCATTAAGTTGGTTCGCGATCACCTTAAGGGAAAAATGGACCCGAGAAAGCATATCGTTCCCGAATATGATATGGCTTTCGGATACTTACTTAGGAAGAATGATGACAGGGTCCTCATCGCGATCATAGGATATAATTTCCTAGCTGACGATTTGATCAGGAACAGCCTTGAAGACTTCAAAGAATTCGGTAAAGTTGTAGGTTATTGGATCGAGGAAGTGAAAAAGGCCGATTTAATTGAGCTGGAGGAAGAAGAACATACCTATACCGTGTTAATAGGAATATGACTTAACCTTCTACATAGCTAATTATCGTGAATCTAACTTACAACTGCTCAAACTGGCCCTAAAAATAGAAATAAAGAAAAGAAGTGCGGGGGATGGGAATTTCACGGCCGTTTTCGCGCCGTTTCGAACCCATGTACCCCTTCGGGATAGGAGCCTCAGTCCTACGCCTTTGACCTGGCTTGGCAATGGGGGGATTAACCTACCCCCGCTTTTTTCCCCGCACGTGAGGATTGCGCCGCTTTACAGGTGATTTTAATATTTCCTTTCCCACAAGAGCTTCAGATCGTAGCCATTCAAAGTCGGTAGTATTCTGATACCCCTGCCTTTGAATCGAAAAGGCCACATGCCCTATACGGTCAGGTCTGCTACCAGGACGTCAGGTTCAACGTGGCTTTTCGCCTGGCACACGATCCCGCTCTTATCCTGCGTGTTATCCTTCTTAGTCACAATAGAGGATACCCCTTCGAACGTCAGATCGAAGATCTTGCCAATCAGCATCGCTTGGATCCCATACTCGATCCCAGGTTCCTCCTGAACTCTGGCGTAGAGCCCCTTCTTGTTCTCCTCTTCCGCCTCCTTCGTCCATGGCTCGGGATTGGCGGACGGATCGACCAGTATCTTGGCGCCACCTTCCGCAAAGTGCCTGACTATCTCGGGAAAGAAGGCATCGTAGCATATCGTTATGCCGATCGGGATGCCCTCTATCGTGTACGTCTGGAGCTCGCCGATGCTCGCGGGAGACAGGCCCAAGCCCTCCTGCTCTAGTGGGATCAGGTTCACCTTCCTCTGTCGAAGCAGGATGTCGCCATTTGGGCCGAAGAGGTATGCCGTGTTGTATAGTTTCGTCTTCCTCGTCGCATCTCGCACGGTGTGCAAGGTTTTCAGGGGACCCGTCTCCAGAGATGGCCTCCATTCGGGCGGCAGCACCACCGTCCCCGCCAGTATGTAGGCGTTGTATTCCTGCGAGATGGATGCGAGGACCTCCTCGTAGGTCTTCCTGATCATCGGCTCTTTGCTCAGAAATACGGCCTGCGTTCCGCCGGCCCTGTGCCTGATCCTGCTCACGAGCACGTAGTCCATGGCTCTCTTCGATATCGCGGCCACAGCTTCATCCAGGGTCTTGCAGTCCTTAACCGCATTGAAACTGTTCAGTGCCACGAGTGGAGCTCCGACGTCCTCTGGGAAAATGACCAGGGTTGGGTTCTCGTCTGTCAGATGGGGCTTCGCCTTCTCCATCTCAGTTGTCAAAAACGCCTCAAAGCTCAGCCTGTTCCTATAGTCCACCAGCTCGATCTTCGTCTGAAGCGCTATCGCCCTGAGCGTCTTCGTCATCTTTGGCTCCCCTGTTACGCCCGTTAAGCTCGTAGGTATAACCATTCCGAGGCTGGGATTTTCGAGACTCCTGTCCGTCCCGTACTGCGTTCCTTATATAGCTCCCCCCTTCACGATTGTGTGCGAACTGCCTTGAGTAGGGTTGCTGAACTCGGTTCTCTAAAGGAAGGGTCCTGGATAAATATCGATGGTGAACCTTGCCAGATCGTTGAGGTCATCCATTCGAAGACTGGAAAACACGGCTCCTCAAAGGCCAGGCTTGTCGCCATGTCGCTGTTCACGGGCACCAAAAAGACCCTGATGGCGCCTACGAACTCCAACATCGAGATCCCGATCATAGAAAAGAAGTCTGGCCAAGTCATCTCCATTTCAACAACGGGGGTTCAGCTGATGGACCTGGAAAGCTATGAGGTGTTTGAGGCGCCGATGCCGACGGATTTACAGATTCAGCCAAGCACGACTGTAGAGTATTGGAAGGCCCTAGGAAAAGTCAAAATCATGAGGGTGAAAGAGGGCGGCTGAAAGCCCTCCATTATTGTACTTATTTTGCCTCCTTCAGTTTCTTCAGGATCTTCTCAGCATCTGCTTTGCTCATTAGCCTCTTCATGGAGGACGAGAAGAGCCCCATCAGCTCCTCCGCCCTCCTCGGCATAACGTTGATGATCATTATGGCTTCCTTCCTCGACATCCCCGTCTCCTGGATCAACCCCTCGACAAGCTTCTCCGCCGTTTCGGCATCCAGCTTCGAGAACTTGCTCGTATATTCCAAAGTCCTCCTCTGGAACTGATCTAGCTCCTCTTCCTTCTTAGTCTTGAGGGCCTTATTTGCCTCCGCGATCGTGATGTCCTTCTCCGAGATTACTCGCCTGACCACTACGACTCACCGTATGGCACGATGTGCTCTGGTCTGACAATTATGTCTTTAAGCTTCTCCATGCTCCTCACCCTCAGGACGTAGGCCCTCCCCCTGGGGGCGATGACGGTCCCGACCTTCCCGTGGTACCTCCGATGGGGCATCCCCTTGTGGTAGGTGGAATTGATTTTGACTAGGACCTTATCTCCTACCTTATACTCCTGAAGCAGGTAGGAAGGTGGCCTCATGCCCTTCTCCCTAATCCCCTTCCTCATAATGGCCCTCGTACCTGCCCTAAAACCATGGGTCTTTGGCATATGCCTTCACTACATAATGGGGGTCCAATCTCCACTTTAACTACTATAAATTCCTTTGATCCCTATGCCTCCCCTATGTCCAAGACCTCAAGCTCAATGCATTCTGCCTTCCTGTCCGCCAACTCCGACAAGGAAGGCCTAGTTCTGCCCTCGTCGCCGCTTATCAGCTCCTTGATGTAAAGCCCCCCGTCGCACTGGAACACGCCCTCCACTGTGTCGGGAGATAAGACCTTGAAACTGACCTTATAGAGGCGTTTCTGCCGGACCCTGTCCCCACGCCTCCTCAGGACCCTCGTCGGGGTCCTTTGCGCGATGATGGCGTCCGTGAGCCCCTGCTCGAGGTGTGCCAAGTCGGATTCGCCAATTTCCCTGTCCAGTTTTATAATGGCCTTGTAGGTCTTCTTGGCCTTCTCCCCGAACATCTTGACGCTCACCACGTCCCTCTTGTCGGCCTTTGAGAGGCCGAGTATCTCCAAGCGCCCCTTCTGCCGCTCTCTGATCCCCTCCTCAATGAGAGCGAGGTCTACGGTCCTGTGCTTGGGCCTAACTAGCTCGATCACGAAGGGCCTGCCATTCCCCGTCATTCGCGCATCAGCATCCTCCCTTCCGGCTCCATGAAATTTCATGTCCTCTCCTCGAGTTGCATCGAGCAGGGGTACTCCAACGATCTCCTCGATGGATTCCCCCTTCTGCCACGTGGTCCTAGTTTGAGCTATTCCACCTACCAATTTCCTGTACCTTCCCTTGAAGAAGACGGGGTTGATGTTGACCTCCACATCCCCCTCCGGAAGCCTAACGATCAAGGTGATGTCCGGCCTGAGCTTGTCCATCCTCTTATCGGCTAGAACCTGAATGCGCTTTCCGATCTCCCGCGTAACCTCATACCTTATGTTCTCCCCGTGCCTTAGTTTATAACGGGCCTTGAGCTCGTCCTCCCTCTCCTCGACCTGCAATGGCATCTTGCACCCGATCATGATCGTTGAGCACTCCATATCCCCCAACGAGTTGATGGCCTTTAGGGAGAACTCCTCAAGCCTGTCCATAAAGCCTGAGCAGATATAGCATGGCCTTGTTATTATGTCAAGCTTCCTCCTCATCTTCCTCAACGTAGTGAGGCATGGCTCGTATCCGCTCTCGGCCAGTGCCTTTAGGGATCTGAACGCATCCTTCCTTTTAGTAGATACATGCATCTGAGCCTGCATGTGAAGCATCATTTTGAGAGCACGGCCCTTCTCCTTGTTGCCAAAGGTTCGGTCTAGGCTGGCGAATTGCCTACCCAGACAGCTGTCGCAAAGCGCATATTCGGAGATCACTTCCCCGCAGATTTCCATTATGTCCATCTTCATATCATATCTTGCCCAACATTCTCCGCCTAAGTTCCCTGCTCCCCCTGAACTTCTTGAGCAGGCTGCGAGCCATATTGAACTGCTTGAGCAGTTCCTTGACGTCCCTCTCGGACGATCCCGAACCCTTGGCCACGCGCCTAATCCTCTGCGAATCCAAGATGGTCGGGTTCTCCCTTTCATCCCTGTTCATCGATTGCACTATCGCCTTCCACTTCTTCACCTTTTGATCCGCATCCTTCAATGCGCCTTCTGGTATCTTTTGTCCTCCGGGGAAGAATTTCAAGAGGTTATCTATCGGCCCCATCTTGCCCGCAGCTTGCAGTTGCTCAAGCATGTCGTCCAATGTAAACCTCCCAGATGCCAAAGCCTTCGCCTTCTCCCTGGAGAGCTCGATCTCCATCTGGGAAAATCTCTCCACGAGGCCCTTCAGATCGCCATACCCCAGGAGCCTCGAGACGAACCCCGTGGGATCGAAATGTTCGAGATCATCTATCTTCTCGCCAAGGCCAACGAACACTATTGGCGCTCCAGTCGCTGCCACGGCCGATAGGGCACCGCCGCCTCTGGCAGCGCCATCCAACTTGGCCACGATTATGTATCCCAATCCCACTGCATCGTGAAAGGCTTGTGCCTGGGACTTCGCCTGCTGTCCTATTGTAGCGTCAATGGTCAGGATGACCCTGTCTGGCTTTACCTCCTTGGCCAGCTCCTCCATCTCCTCGACGAGCGCCTTCTCGTCCTTGTGTCTCCCAGCGGTGTCTACTAAAATGAAGTCGCAGCTATCCCTAAACTTGGCGATTCCGCGGATGGCGATCTCAACAGGATCCCTTCCATCCTGCTCGCCATAGACTGGTATCTTGAAGGGCTCGAGGAGCTGTAGGAGCTGCTGATATGCACCAGGACGATAGGTGTCGGCACAGACTACGCCAGAACTGAACCCCTTCCTCTGAAAATAATGCGCGAGCTTAGCAGCGGCTGTGGTCTTGCCCGAACCCTGTATGCCCACCAGCATGTATATGTTGGTGCGGCCCTTCTCGAGCCTTGGCTCGACTGGGTGTTCCCCCAATATCCTTATCAGTTCATTATAGGCGGAATAGACGACCTGATCCTTCCTCGAGACCCCAGGCGGGATCTCCTTTGTGGCATCTTTCTCTATCCTCTTGGTCACATCGATGACGAGGTCCACATTGACGTCCCCCCTCAACAGTGCCCTCTGAATCTCCCTGACGAACTCCTTGATGGCGGCCTCGTCCGCCACGGTTCTGCCCAACAGCTTGGTTATGGCAGAGCTCAAGGACCTTCCTAGCTCATCTAAGACCATTAGATGCCACTCAAACCGTAATTAACGGAGTTCCAAAGATAATAAACTTGTCTACGAGTGCCCGACGGGCCGGTCACGTCGCCTTCTTCAGTTCGCTCCTCCAGAAGTCGAGTTCCTCCACCACTATCCCGTATATTATCTTGGGATCGCCCATCCCCTCTGTCTCTTCCAATACCCTCCCCGTCACGAAGTTCATGGCCTTTTCGTTCTGAAGGGCATCCTCCAGCAATTTCGGCTCTTCCTCAAGGACCTTCTTCACGATGACCCTCAAGCTGCTCCTGTCGCCGATCCTCCTGAAATTTGACCTCCTGGCGAGGTCCGATGGTGAACCGCCTTCTCTCACCAAATCCCAAAGCATCTGTTTTGCTATCTTCGCTGTCAATTCACCCCTGTCGACGAGTGAGAGCAATTCGGCGAAATCCCTGGGCCTGAAATCGCACTCCTGCGCCGTCATCTCGTTGTGGTTCAGCCTCCTCAGGAACTCCGTCGTGATCCAGTGGCACAAGCTAACTGGATTGTGGTAAAAATTGGATGTTTCCTCAAAATAGTCAGCCAAGCCCTTGTCCATCGCGAGGACCGTCGCGTCGTATGCATCCAGGCCATATTGTTCTACTAACCTCATTCTCCTGGAGTCGGGCAGTTCGGGCATCGTCCTACTTACGTTTTCGACCGCATCTTCGGAAAATTCCATGAAAGGTAAGTCCGGCTCGGGGAAGTACCTGTAATCTTCTTCCTCTTCCTTGACCCTCATCTCCTCAGTCACCCTCTTGGCCTCGTCCCACCTCCTCGTGGCCCTTTTGGCCGCTCCGCGAATGATCCTCAATCTGAGTAGTTCGAAGTTCAGCGCCTTCTCGACGTCCTTGAAGGACGATATGTTCTTCACCTCTATCCTCGACCCACCGCCTACGGATATGTTGGCATCACACCGCATCGACCCTTCCAGCGTGCTGTCTGTAACTTCGAGGTGTTCGAGTATAGACTGTACTTTTTGCAGAAAAAGCCTTGCCTCTCGAGGGGAGCTCATGTCCGGCTCTGTCACGATTTCCACGAGGGCGATGCCAGACCTGTTATAATCCACCAGCGTGACTTCGCCGCCTTCGCTGGACAGGTGGACAAGCCTCGCGGGATCCTCCTCTAGCTGAATCCTCCTGATGTCAACGGTCTTATCAGCGCCGCCTATTCGGAATGATATGTGCCCACCGATCGCAAATGGTATTCCACCGGCTTTGTCATATTGCGATATTTGAAACCCCTTGCTCATATCCGGATAGAAGTACTGCTTACGGAAGAAGAGGGTACGGTGTGAGATGTTGGAACCCAATGCCAAGGAGATCTTCATGGCCGCAACCAGGGCATTCTTGTTGAGAACGGGTAAAGCACCGGGCAGACCAAGGCAGACGGGGCAAGTGTTTCCATTAGGTTGCTTGCCCCTGTAATCAGAGGGGCAGCTGCAAAATAGTTTAGTTTTCAGGGATGTGAGCTGGCAGTGGAGAACTCGTCCCTGAGCACCTAGCTCAAGGGGATCTCGAGTCCAATTAGGACGTTGGGCGATTCCAGTGCCTTCGACTCAGTTATCAACCTCATCACCTCGCCAACTCGAGCACTCTTATTCGTTTGCTTGGCGAGGGTGAGGGATTGAAATAGAAAAACCTTTTGTCCACACCCTGGGCATGGGGCCCCTCCGACGGGCCGTAGGCCATTAAAGGCACCGCTATCGGCGAATGTGCTCCATGAATGCGGTTTGGCTTCAGAGGGGTCCGTTTAGATGTCGGGTTGCCCTCGATGAGGTTCCCCCTACGCATATGTCGCGGCAGGGGGGAAAGTATTATTTTTCCGTAGACCTGGCATTGTAGCGGTGGAGATGTCAGAGGAAGAAGTCGGAAGGGTATCCAACTACTTCTCACGCATTGGCGTCGCTGCCATAGAGATCACGAACGGCACTCTCAAAGTGGGAGATTTGATCAGGATAAGGGGCGTGAAGACCGACTTTACCCAGATGATCGATTCCATGGAAATCGATCGACGGCCAATTGAGATGGCTCAGAAGGGCTCCTCAGTGGGAATTAAGGTCAAAGATAGAGTAAGGCCAAACGACGTCGTCTTCAAGGTCCTTTAGCTACCCGATTTATACAGACAGCCTCATCCTTTCCGGATAACGCTTCCAGAGCAGGTTCTCAAGCTCGAGTTTAAGCCTTAGGTCGAGCTCCTCCTGCTCCCTGGACAAGAAGGCGGGGGTCTGCCTGAGGTGGATTATTGGCCCACTCAAAATGCCCTCGCCCTGCATCGCCTCCCTTATTGGGACGGGACTGCGTCGTAAAATCCCCTCAAGTACATTAGGTGCTAATTTCTCGTCAAATATCGTCTCAAGCTCGGAATGCGGTATGGGCCTCAACCCGAACTCGGGACTTTCAAGGGATCTGTGTCGACTGCCATCGATTTTAGCCCCAAATCCCACCATCTTGTATGGATTGAGGTAATGCTGTTTTATCTGCCATAATTCCTGATCCGAGTTCTGGATGAAGAAGAGGTCCTGGAAGCCCCCAGCGCCCCTGCCCACAAAGAATTGCCATCCCTTTGGGTTCTTGTCGTATCTCTTCAATATCTCCTGTATTATCTCATCCGCTGGCTCCAGCTCCACCATGGCTCATCCACTGGGACATAGATCCCCTTTCATTATGCGACCAGAGCGAGCCTATCGGTTAAATATGTTACGTCCTCTAGGATGCTTGGTTCAATAAATGCGGTGAGATGTAGTCGATGGCGTTGAGGCCTATTTCCCCTTAACACGGTACGAGAGCTCCGTCCTTCTCCTCAGATCCTCACCCTGAAGCCTGACTATCTCCGCCACACGATCGGCCGTTACTCCCGTCGTCGTGCCCACGGCCGTAACGCAAGCAGCTCCCGCTGCCTGACCCCTCTCCAGCAGCTCGATCATCAGGGTGGGAGGAAGATTGGCCACTTGGCCCTTTTCAATGCCCCTCCTGAACATCGTGTCCATGATCCCCGCGCAGAATGCGTCACCAGCTCCCGTTGGATCGATTGATTCGACCTTGAAAGAAGGTTGGATCACCCTCTTCTCCTGGTCAACTGCATAAGCCCCCTTCTCGCCATCAGTTAGTAGCATGAGCTTGACCCCCAGCCCTAGCATCTTATCCATGGAGGAGTCGAAGTCCGAACTACCCGTGAGGTTAAGCAACTCCCCGGTATTACAGTGGAAGATGTCGGAGTACTTCATTGCATTTCTTATTCCACTCCAATCTATTCCGATGGCAGTTATGATGTCCAGGAATGTAATGCACCCAAGATCGTTTGCCCTGCTCATGATGTCCGCTATCCTGTTGTCAACGTCCCTGCACATTCCTGAGACCACGTAGAAGATCTTGGGTGGCTCCTCCTCTAGGGTGGCGATGACCTCATCGGCCTTTAGCTCCCAGCTGGCACCGAGCTCCACGTGGAAACGTCTATCCTCGCCCTTGACGACTAGGACGATGTTCTTCATCGTCCCTACATCGTAAGTGCCAATCGCTGTGCGTATCCCCTTTGCCGCTAGCGTGTTCAGTACGAACTCGCCGAAGATGTCCCTGCCTACGGCCCCGACGGCCTTGAGCCCGCTTCCCAACTGCCCTAAATTTACCAAGTCGATGGTGATGTTTGCAGGATGCCCGCCAATATGTAGCCCAATCCCCCTGGGCAAGACCACAAGTTCCCCAGGGCTAGCGACCTTGGGCAGGTCTGCTGCTATTATATCGGCCACCAACACCCCCACAGCAGTTAAATTTAGGTTGCCCATTATCGGTTAACCTCTCACAAGATGGACAAAGACCACAAGCCTTGTAAGCATTACCCTAATGACGGCAAAGAGTTGCGGATTGGCAGAGAGCACCTATCTAGCAGTGCCATTAATCAGAGGTAGGGATCTCGAAACAGCCCACAGGATGGCTGAGATAATTAAGGGGCTTGGCAACAAGGTAGTTTCCGACTGGGTGGTCGCCCAAGATCCTGGTTGGAACCTGACCCCTGAAGCCGTCTATCAGAGGGACACCCAAGGCGTTAGGTCGTGCGACAGCCTTGTGGCCGATGTATCGATACCGAGTCACGGTGTGGGAATGGAGATAATGCTCGCTCACATGCTCGGAAAGAGGGTCATATGCGTCTGCAAGAAAGGAACGAGGCTATCGCGCCTGTTGCGGGGCATGCCCAACACCGAAATCATCGAATACAGCTCCTTCGAGGACATGGAGGGGGAACTGAGGGCAATTCTAGGGGTAACTAAACGTGATTGATCGACATGCTAACCCCAAACGCACGATACTTAGCAAGGGATATAGACCTGTGTGAATCGCATACGGACATGAGCGAAGACCAAAGGATTGTTGACGCCATAAGGCAGAAATTAACAACGGTTGTGGATCCTGAAATCGGCGTCCCAATAACCGAAATGAACCTAGTCGATGAAGTCAAAGTCGAGGGAGGTGATGTTTTGGTCACCTTCCACTTGACGATGCCCTTCTGCCCACCCGTGTTCGCGCTCCAGATATCCAAGGACATTAAGGAGAAGGCGAAGTCCATCGAAGGCGTACGCTCTGTCAGAGTCAACCTGATAAAACACGTGAACGCTGACGAGATTAACAAAAAGGTAAATCAATGACGTGCGAAGGATAGGATAGAGCCCCCGCCGAGAGTTCCTGCGTACATTCGAACTCGGGACCTGCAGCTCACCCTGTGATGAGATATACGAGGCTGCCGCCCTACCGACTGGGCTACGGGGGCTGGTTTCATGTGGTAGTCAGACCCCTTATTAAGCGGTGGGTAGAATACGGCATATTCAAGGCCAACACAATCGCCCCCTGGGCCAGTGCGAGACCTAACTTCCCGGAAATGTCTATAGAATGAGGGAAAGGGCCCTCATGTACACTGTCCCAATCCGAATCTTCGATGCCCCCCTGCAACTTGATAAGTAATTGACGGCGCCAACGACAAGGGTCTACTTTTTCTTCTTGGCCTTCTTTGGCTTTGCCTTAACCTTGGGTTTCTTCTTGGCCTTAGTTTTTTTAACTTTCTTCTTCTGAAGTACAACAGGAGCTGCAGGAGGAGTCACTTCAACGGCCGGAGGGGGTACCTCCTCCACTTCGTGCTTCTCCTCTGGTGGAGCTGCCGGTTCACTCGGGGTTTCCGCAACCATAGTAGGAACGCCGTAGGAGAAAGATATAGTATTTTCGGTGTTTGATGCCCATCCAATACCCAATGGCTTTGGGTGGTCGCACGGGATTCAGATTAAGTTCTGAAGGAGGTTGTCAGTTGACAAGGCCTTCTCTATAACAGAACGAGGTGCGCTCAGGGATATCCTCTTGGTCCTGCCGTACCGCCCTTGGCTCATGATCTTGCATATCAAGATGCCGGCCTCCTCGAGCTCGTTCACTAGGGTGCTCACCCTCCTGTGGGTGAGGGGCTCTATGCCGATATGCTGGCAGAGGGCGCCATACGATATGTAGCACTCCCCACTAGTTAAATTGCCGCTTTTGGGGATCGTCTGGAGGGTACCCAGCAGTACGAGCCTTGAGTGAAGGGGAAGCGATTTCACCACCTGATATAGCCTGTCCTCCTCTATCTTCTTCCAGGCAATTCGAACGCAATCTTCGTCTACCGTCTTTCGCTCGGCTCTTTCTGCGATCTCTCCGGCAACGCGGAGTAGGTCCAAAGCCCTGCGGGCATCCCCATGCTCAGCAGCTCCCAGAGCTGCACAGAGATCTATGGCGCCGGGGCATACGATGCCCTCGGAGAAGCCCTCTGCAGCGCGCTCAGCCAATATGTCT
>Ga0315309_1002145_pt1 | contig 11621 bp, 9 predicted proteins | sample TDP4_MG_FD_203080 | JGI IMG/M metagenome (GOLD analysis project Ga0315309, IMG submission 203080) | Freshwater sediment microbial communities from Lake Towuti, South Sulawesi, Indonesia - TDP4 | ecosystem: Environmental > Aquatic > Freshwater > Lake > Sediment | place: Indonesia: South Sulawesi...
GACGATTAGCATAGATATTCTCAATCAATTTCTCGGCATCAATAGTCTCCTTCCAAGCCCCTGCAGAGTTTTTAAACGCATCCAATTTGTGCTTTGAAGGAGCCTCCATGATGGTAATTGTAATTTCTTTTCCTTCTTCAATGTCAACCTTTTCGAATTGATTCTCCCCACGCAAGGCTATACTCTACTCCTCCTGCCTCAAAGTTGACTTCCTGCCCTGCCCTGCCCTACCCCAATCCCTTATAACCCAACTCCCCAACCGCAATACTTTGAGGAAATAGAATGACATTCTTTTCTATATGGGGTCATGAAGAGAGACTTCCGCGTGTCAAGCGCCGGTCCCAGGTGCACAAATCGCAATATTGCAAGCCTGATGACCTCAGAGCATCCTCAGAGGCATATTTCGCACCATCCCCACACAACCAGCCCTTTTTTCTTGACGGATTGGGGAAAATGAGTTAATTTAAAAACTCTTAAATTCTGATGAGATAAATATCGAATCTTACTTTCATTTTTGGCGATAAGATAAATGGATGAAGCAAGTGAATTGATCCAGCAGAGGATCCGAAAGCTGGAGACATTGAGAAGGGAGAAGAGGAATCCCTTTCCCAACAACTTCAAGGTGACCCATACCTCCAAGGATCTTCATGATGCCTTCGGTTCGAGGTCCGAGGAGGAGCTGAAATCTGTCAACGAAACTTTTTCCCTCGCTGGCAGGGTTTTGGCGATCCGCAACTTCGGCAAGGCGGGATTCATTCAGATTCAAGACCGAATGGGGAGGATCCAGGCTTACCTTCAGAAAAATGTGGTCGGAGACGAGGCCTTTCAACTCTATAAAACCGTTGATATTGGCGATTTCGTGGGATTGGAGGGCAGGGTCTTCCGAACGAAGACAGGGGAGCTCACTCTCCAGATTCAGAACTTCCAGCTCCTGGTAAAGTCCTTGCGGCCCCTTCCAGAGAAGTGGCATGGTCTCACCGACATCGAAGCCCGGTATCGTCATCGCTACTTGGACCTCATCGCAAACCCAAGGGTGAGGGAGATCTTCCTAACTCGCATCCAGGCGATTCAGATGATCCGAGATTTCTTTACCCGTCGAGATTTTATTGAGGTGGAGACACCGATGCTCCACCCCATCCCTGGAGGCGCTACAGCAAAACCCTTCAACACCCATCACAATGCCCTCGACATGGAACTCTACTTAAGGGTCGCTCCTGAGCTCTTTCTGAAACGACTCGTGATCGGAGGGCTTGAAAGGATCTTTGAGATCAATCGCAGTTTTCGAAACGAAGGGATTTCAACGCAACACAATCCTGAATTTACCATGCTCGAATTTTACCAAAGCTATGCCACCTATGAAGATATGATGGAGATGACCGAGGAACTTCTCTGTTCAATGGTCAAAGAGATCCATGGTCAACTTCAGCTGACGTATGGGGGGAAGGAGATCGATTTCACCCCTCCCTGGAGGAGGGTACGCTTCAAAGAGTCTCTCGCAGAGAGTAAAAGGCTTGATCCCGGCGTCCTCGAGGATCCTTCAAAGGCGATCCAGGCAGCGAAAGAGCTTGGCCTCGAACTAAAGAGGGGAACCTCTCATGGCAGGGTGTTAGCTGATCTCTTCAAGGAGGTCGTCGAACCCAATCTGATCCAACCTACCTTTGTCACCCAATACCCTACGGAGGTCTCGCCTCTCTCCCGTCGGAATCTCAATGACCCAGAGGTCGTGGACCGGTTCGAGCTCTTTATCGCTGGCCGAGAGATCGCCAACGGTTTCTCCGAACTGAATGATCCGATCGAACAGCGGGAGCGCTTCCTCCAACAATTGAAGGAGAGGGCCGATGAGGCCGGTGCCTGGCTTCGCCTCGATGAGGATTTTCTCCGTGCCCTCGAATTCGGGATGCCTCCAACGGCCGGCGAGGGGATTGGGATCGATCGTTGGATCATGCTTCTCACCGATTCGCCCTCCATCCGAGATGTCATCTTCTTTCCTCTCCTTCGAATGGAGAAATAGTCCGGTGAAGAAGGGTACCAGACTATCAGGGGACCAGGAAGTGGAGATCAGGGCATCGGGGGACCAGCGGGAAAAAGTTAAGTTGATTAACCTGATATTCTGGTATCCTGATGTCCACAAGCTGATATCCTGATATCCAGGTATCCGACGGGATAGGTTCATGAGATATGAGTGGTTTATCGGCCTGAGATACCTCAAAGCAAAACGGAAGCAGACCTTCATCTCCATCATCACGGTGATCTCCATCGCAGGAGTCACCGTTGGAGTCATGGCCCTGATCGTCGTTTTGGCTGTGATGAGCGGTTTTGAAAAGACCCTGAAGGAAAAGATCTTAGGCACCCACGCCCACCTCGTCCTCCTGAAGGTCGGTCAGGAAGGAATGGATCATTATGAGGAAGTGGCGAAAAGAGTTGAGGGAGTGAAGGGTGTCGTCTCGGCTGCTCCCTTCATCTTCAACCAGGTGATGCTCTCTTCCGAATCGAACGTCTCCGGTGTGGTCCTTAAAGGGATCGACCCCCATCGAGTGAGAAAAGTGACAGAGTTGGCCAACAACTTAAAGACAGGCCGCCTTGAGGATCTCATGCGAGTTCGGGAAGGAGATCTCCCGGGTGTCATCCTTGGAGTGGAATTGGCGAAGCACCTTTCTGTCTCTTTGAATGACACGATCCAGGTCATCTCACCTCTGGGCACGATGACCCCGATGGGATTGGTGCCTAAGATGAAGCGTTTTCGTGTCGTGGGAACCTTTTACTCCGGGATGTACGAGATCGACAATACACTAGCCTATGTCTCTCTCGAAAGCGCCCAGAGGTTCTTCAGCCTGGGAGGCCGCGTCACAGGAATTGAGATCAAAACCGATGATATCTATCGGGTGAGGCAGATCGGAAAAGAGATCCGGCGAGAGATGGGATTCTCCTTCTGGACCAAGGATTGGATGGAGATGAACCGAAACCTCTTCAGCGCCCTCAAATTGGAAAAGATCGCGATGTTCATCATCCTCGTGCTGATCGTTCTGGTGGCCGCCTTCAACATCATCTCCACGCTGATGATGGTGGTGATGGAGAAGAATAAGGATATCGCCATCCTCAAAGCGATGGGCACTCCATCCAAGGGGATTCTGAAGATCTTCGTGATCGAAGGACTGGTGATCGGGGTCGTAGGAACCATCCTGGGAACGATCTTAGGTCTGGGTGCTGCCTTTAACTTAGAAACGATCACTGGCTTTGTGGAGGATCTCTTTGGATTCAAAATTCTCGCGAGCGATATCTATTACATCGACAAGCTCCCTTCCCAGGTCAACGCGCTCGATGTCGTCCTCATCGTCATCACGGCCATCTCCATCAGTCTCTTGGCCACCGTCTACCCTTCTTGGAGAGCATCGAAGCTCGACCCGGCCGAGGCATTGCGATATGAATAAGCAGAGAGATGGATTTAAAGATGAAGCTCAACGAGCTCTCTCCCAGGGGAATTGGAGAAAGGCCCTCGAAAATTTTCAAAAGCATTGCGCCCAAGAGCCCGAGGATCTTCGATCTCAATTGAAAGTCGCTGAACTCTTGGAACGCCTCGGCCGGAGGAGAGAGGCGGTTCAAGTTTATCGAGAGGTGGCTGAAGCCTATGCTCAGGATGGTTTTTTGCTCCAAGCCATCTCGATCAATAAGATGATCTTAAGAATTGATCCGTCTTCGAAAGACGTCGGTGACCGGCTGGCACAACTCTACACGCAGAGGACCCTCGAGACCAAACCCTTGAGACCCTTTCCTCACATTCCCCTCTTCTCCGAGCTCAATGAACAGGAACTTCAACTATTGCTCAAACACCTCCAAATCAAAACCTATCGGAAGGGAGCCCTCATCTGTTGTGAGGGAGACACAGGAGATTCCCTTTTCATCATCAGCCGGGGTGAAGTAGCGGTCAGCAAGGTGACGCCGAACGGCGATGAAATTTGGATCCGGGACCTCCGAGAAGGAGATTTCTTTGGGGAATTCGGCTTCTTCACTGATCAAAAGAGGCACGCCAATGTCAAATCATTAACCGAATGCGAGATTTTGGAGGTGTCTCGAAATGAACTCGATGAGATGATCAAGATCCATTCCCATATCAGGGAAGTCCTTCAAAATCTCTTTAAACAACGGGTGTTAGATCTCTTTCTGGCCCTCTCCCCTTTGTTCTCATCGCTCAATTCGGTTGAAAGGGAGGAGATCTTCAAACGATTCCATCTCATGGAGATCCCTGAAGAGACGGTTCTCTTTAAAGGAGGAGATCCTCCGAAATCACTCTATATGATCAAAAGCGGAGAGGTGGAGATATTCACGCAGAACCGCCAGAGAAAAAGGATCGTTTTGGCGACCCTGGGAAGTGGAAATATCTTTGGTGAGATCGGGCCTCTCTTCAACAAACCCCGAATGGCTTCTGCGAAGACAACCCAGCCTTCAGAATTGCTTGAGTTGGCCAAAGAGGATTTGGAGGCGTGCCTTCTTCGGTTTCCGAAACTTCGATCGATATTGAAGGAGACCTCCTTCAAGCGTCTCGATCGGATGAAAGAGATCTTTTCTCAGGAAAGGGTTGAAAAGGTGAAGGAGGGCATGGTGTGAGTGAGTTGATTCAGGTGCAGAAGATCTTCAAGTCCTTTGGAAATGGAGCCAAACGTGTGGACGTCCTCAAGGGCATCGATCTTACGTTCTCCCAGGGCGAAAGGACAGCGATCGTGGGCGCCTCCGGTGTCGGAAAGACGACTCTGCTCCATATTTTGGGGGCGCTCGATCGGCCAACCGCCGGCAACGTGCTCTACCAGGACAGGGATATCTTTGCGCTAAGTGAAAGGGAACTCGCCCTGTTTCGAAATCGTGAGATTGGATTCGTCTTCCAATTTCATCATCTCCTCCCCGAGTTCAATGCGTTGGAAAATACGATGATGCCCTGCCTCATTCAAGGGATCTTGAAGAAGGAGGCGGCATTGCGTGCCGAGTCCATCCTCACCCTCGTCGGTCTGAAAGAGCGTCTTTCCCATAAACCAGGGGAGCTCTCCGGCGGCGAACAACAACGGGTGGCCGTGGCCAGGGCCTTGGTGTTGGAACCGAAAGTCCTGCTGGCCGATGAACCCACCGGCAACCTGGATACGAAGACAGGGGAATCGGTCTTTCATCTCCTTGAGGAGCTGAACCAGATCAGGAATGTCACGCTCATCATCGTGACGCATAATCTGACATTGGCGAGCCAGTTGCCTCGTCAGGTCCGCCTGGTGGATGGAAAAGCACTCGAATAGATCAGGGCCGATTTACCCCATTGGATAGTAAACATCCGGCGGGGTTTACAAAAAAAATTAGATTTGGTATGAAGGACGAAATTTTCACATCATACTCTATCCCATGTTAAGATTGGTTCGGTTCTCTGATAGTGATTCCCTCAGGATGATGGGTCAAAGCCGAAACGTCATCTTGAAGGGGATCTGGCTTGTCCTTCTCATCCTCTGCCTCCTTATGGGAATCTGTGATGGAAGGGAGGATATCATTTACAAAATCACAGTCCTCGGAAATGTGAAGGTCGAGGAAGGGGTGGTTCGCGCAGCGATAAAGAGCCGAGAGGGAGGACCGTTCTCCATTGAACAGCTACGCGAGGATCTTCGATCCATTTTCGGTTTGGGTTACTTCTCCGATGTTCAAGTCGATATGAAATCGACCCCGCAGGGTAAAGAGATCATCTTTATCGTTGTCGAGAGACCCTCCCTCAAAGAGATCTTGATCACCGGAAATCAAAAGGTGAAGCTCGACGCCATCAAGGAGAAATTGACACTGACTCCGCGTTCCATCCTTAACCTCGAAAAGGTGAAGGAGAATTCGGAAAATATCCGAAAGCTTTACTTCTCCAAAGGGTATTACGGGGTGAACGTAGAGTACAAGGTCGATTACCTGGAGACGAACGAAGCCGTGGTCACCTTTCATATCACCGAGGGCCCTAAGGGACATATCAAAAAAATCATATTTAAAGGAAATAGGAAGATCAAATCTTCTGACCTGAAGAAGGTGATGATGACCAAACAGAGAAATATCTTCTCCATCATCACCAAGACGGGAATCCTCGACGAAGATATCCTCAAGAATGACATCCAACTCTTGACGGCTTACTATATCGATCACGGTTATCTCGATGCAAAAATCTCCGAGCCAAAGGTCGACTTTCATGATCCGAAACGGATTCGCATTGAGATCGAGATCGCTGAGGGGCCTCAATACCAACTGGGAAACATCGACTTCAAAGGCGACGTCCTCACCACCAAGGAGGACCTCTTCAGGGTTCTTAAGGTCAAGAGAAACGATGTCTATCGCATGTCGCTCATCCGAAAAGAGGTGAGTGCTCTCACCGAAGGGTTTGCCAATCAGGGCTATGCCTATGTGGAGATCACACCCGAAACCTCTGTGGACTCCCAGAACCGCTTGGTCCATGTGACCTTCGACATTGAGAAGAAGAAGAGCGTCTCTTTTGAAAAGATTCAGATCACTGGAAATACAAAGACCCGTGACAAGGTCATCCGCCGTGAGCTCCGGGTGGCTGAAGGGGAACTTTACAGTTCCACGGCGCTGAACAGAAGTCGAGATCGACTGAAGCGGACGGGGTACTTCAAGGAGGTTGAATTCACCACGAGCCGAGGAAGCGGCGACGAAAAGATTAACCTCGATGCCAAAGTGGAGGAGGCGCCTTCGGGTGCTCTCACTTTTGGGATAGGTTACAGTTCATTAGAGAATGCGATCGGTACTGCCTCCCTCTCCGATCGAAACCTATTCGGTTTGGGTTACCATGGGTCTCTGAGGTTCAGATTGGGAGCAGAGAGCAGAGATTTCAGGTTCAGTTTTACTGACCCCTATTTTCTGGGTTATCCCTATTCGGCAGGCATCGACCTCTATAATGAAAAAAATGAGTACTTCGACACCTATTCTTATAAAATTGTTGGAGGGGACATCCGTTTTGGAAAGGAATTGACCGAAAATACCCGCATGGATGCGATGTATAAATTAGAGAGAATCGAAGTCTACCATGTGGCAGAGGATGCCTCCCGATTCATTAGGGAACAGGAAGGAAGGGCCACAACCAGCGCTATTTCGCTCACCCCTTCCATAGATACCCGAGATGACTTCTTCGTGCCGACTCGGGGGGCACGACACAGTCTCTCCCTTCAATACGCAGGAGGTATCTTAGGGGGTGACAATGAGTATGTAAAAGTCCAGGCAGAGACCAGCTGGTACTTCCCCATGCCCTTGAGTACCGTCCTCAACCTCCGTGCACAAGTAGGACTCATTGAACCTTACGGTGGCAAGAAAGCCCCTATCTATGAAAAGTTCTTTGCGGGAGGGATGCATACAGTGCGAGGGTTCGAATATGGCAGGGCTGGTCCCATGGATGAAAACCGAGAGCCCCTGGGCGCAGAGAAGATGGTGGTCTTCAATTCTGAACTGATCTTTCCCCTCGCCCGCGAGATTGGGCTGAGAGGGGCTCTCTTCTGGGATATTGGAAAGGGGTTTGATAAGTTTAAAGACCTTACCCCCATAAGAACAGGGATAGGGATGGGAATCCGTTGGTTCTCCCCATTTGGTCCGATCCGTATCGATATCGGATTCAACCCCAGCCCCAAAAGAGGGGAAAAAAGTAGAGTGATCGATTTTACAGCAGGAACCGTTTTTTAGAACAACCCTTTAAATACAGTCATTGAGTCATTCGTCATTAAGTCATTTAATGACCCAATGACCGAATAACTTAATGACGAAATTGTATTCAGTTTGTTCACAATGTTTACAGAGAGGAGAAATGGCAATGGATGGTAAAAAGTTCGTAATCTTCATTGGAATCGTTCTCATCCTGGGAGGATGGCTTGGATGGTCTTTTGCTGCAGAACTAAAAATCGGCTTCGTGGATATTCAAAAAGCAGTCAACGAATGCAACGCAGGCAAAGAGGCAAAAAAAACCATTACCAAAGAGGTGGAAAAGTTTCAACGTCTCGTCGTTGAGAAACAGAGAGAGTTACAAACGGCGAAAGAATCTCTCGAAAAACAGGCGCCGATGCTCAATCCAGAAGCCAGAGCGACGAAAGAGAAAGAATACCAAACAAAACTGCGCGAATTCCAGAGATGGGGCGAGGATAATCAAAACGAGATTAATCAGAAACGAGCCGAGATGGAGCGAAATATCTCATTAGGTCTTCAGAAGGTAATTAGAAAATTGGGCGAGGACGAAGGCTACTCCCTTGTCTTGGAGAAGAATGAGAACATCGTGCTCTTCGCTTCCAAATCGATTGATCTCACCGATCGGGTGATCAAGCTCTTTGATACCCAGAAGCGGTAATAAAACTCTAAGCACGAAATCCGAAATTCGAAACAAATTCGAATGACCAAAGCCCGAAATTCAAAAAGAGTAAATAAAGTGACTTTTGGGAATTTGACGATTTCGATTTAGGGTTTGTTTCGCCCGCCTGCGCGAAGCCGCTTCGGCGAAGGCAGGGATTTAGATATTCGGATTTCGGATTTTCAAATGAGGCCTTGAGAATAGATAAGGATTAATGGGTAAAGGTAAGAGAAATGAAAAAACGCCTTAAGGAATTAGCTGAATGGGTGGGTGGAACGGTTGTCGGAGATGAAGAGATAGAGATCTCAGGGGTGGCAGCCATCGACGAGGCTCGTTTCGGGGAGATCACATTTATCGCCACGCCCAAGTATCTTCCCAAGCTCAGCGAGACCAAGGCCTCTGCGGTCATCGTCCCGAAAGAGATCACCTCCTCTCACAAACCCCTCCTCTGTGTGGACAATCCCTATTTGGCCTTTGCAAAGATCTTCACGCTCTTTGCGCAAAGGCCTTACCAACCCAAGGGGGTCGATCCCCATGCTTGGATCAGCCCCACTGCCCAGTTGGGCCGAGAGATCACCATCTACCCCTTTGTCTCCATCGGGGACCGATCCTCGATCGGGGACCGTGTGATCCTGCATCCCGGAGTCTATGTGGGAGAGGACTCTTCCATCGGAGACGATTCTGTCCTATATCCTAACGTCTCCATTTATCCCGGCACGGTGATTGGTAAGCGGGTCATCCTCCACAGTGGTGTGGTGGTAGGAAGCGATGGATTTGGATATGTGAAAGATGGAAAGAAAAATGTGAAGATCCCCCAGGTGGGAAAGGTTGAGATCGAGGATGACGTTGAGATCGGAGCGAATACCACCATCGATCGAGCCACACTCGGCAAGACGATCATTCGAAGAGGGGTGAAGATTGACAACCTCGTCCAGGTCGCCCATAATGTGGTGATCGGCGAGGACTCGATCATCGTCGCCCAAGTTGGGATTGCAGGTTCGACAAAGATCGGGAGCAATGTCACGCTCGGCGGGCAGGTGGGAGTGGCGGATCATGTCGAGATCGGAGATAATGTCATGATCGGTGCCCAATCCGGAGTGGCCCAGGATCTGGCTCCAAACCAGGCCTACACAGGAAGTCCTGCCTTGCCCCATCGGGACTTTCTCCGAGCAGCCATGACCTTTCCAAAGTTGCCGGAGATGAGGAAGACTCTCATCGACATCGAGAAGCGGCTGAAGAGGATCGAAGAGGCCCTCTCTTCGAAGGGGAAGGAGAAGTAGATGATCGAGATCAAAGAGATCATGAAGATCTTGCCACATGCCTACCCCTTCTTACTGGTGGATCGCATTGTGGAGATGGAGCCGGGAAAACGGATCGTGGGGATTAAGAATGTGACCTATAACGAGCCTTTCTTTCCCGGTCACTTCCCCAATCGGCCCATCATGCCAGGCGTGCTCATTGTGGAGGCAATGGCCCAGACCGCCGGTGTGCTCGCTTTCAAATCGATGCCGGAGGAGAGCCAGAAGAAGCCTGTCTATTTCTTAGGGCTGGACAATGTCCGATTTCGAAAGCCTGTCGTCCCTGGAGATCAGCTTCGTCTTGAATTGGAGGTCACTCGGCATCGCCAATCGATATGGGGATTTAAAGGAAAAGCCTCTGTCGATGGAAAACTGGTTGCTGAGGCAGACCTGCTCGCCATGTTGGGAGAGGAAGAATGATTCATCCTGCTGCCATCATCCATCCAGAGGCCAACATTGAAGAAGAGGTTGAGATCGGTCCTTACTCTTTTATTGAGAAGGGGGTGTCCATTGGGAGAGGGACGAAGATCGGACCCCACGTCGTCATCCGGGAAGGAACCGCCATCGGCAAGAATTGCCAGATCTTCCAGTTTGCCTCTGTAGGAGAAGCCCCTCAAGCCTTTGCTTATAAAGGAGAGAAGACTTCTCTCCAGATCGGCGATGGGAATATCGTTCGAGAGTTCGTGACGCTGCATCGAGGTACTCCTCATGGTGGCGGGAAGACGGTCATTGGGAATGGCAACTACTTCATGGCTTACTCCCACGTGGCCCATGACTGCAATATCGGAAATCATGTTGTCCTTGCCAATGGGGCCACCTTAGCCGGACATATCCTGATCGAGGACTATGCCATCATCGGTGGACTCTCCGCCATCCATCAGTTCTGCCAGATCGGCACCCATGCCTTTATCAGCGGCCTCACCGGTGTCACCTTAGACATCCCTCCCTACATGTTAGCATCGGGAAGCCGGGCTAAACTCTTCGGGCTTAACACAGTTGGTCTCAAACGCCATCACTTTCCAGAGGGGACCTTAAAGGTCCTGAAAAAGGCTTATCGTATCATTTTTCGGTCCGGCCTGACATTGGAGAAGGCGGTGAAGCAGATTGTGGAGGATGAGATCTCCCGATCGCCAGAGGTCCAACACCTCATCCTTTTCATCCAGCATTCAAAGAGGGGGATCAGCCGTTAAGTGGATAAGATCCGAGTCGGCGTGGTTGGTGTCGGTTACCTGGGCCAATTCCATGCAGAAAAGTACGCCCATATGGAAGGGGTGGAATTGGTCGGCGTGGTCGATATTGATTCACCCCGTGCCAAGGAAGTTGCAAAACGATACCGGAGCGGTTTCTTCTTCCACCACGCTGACCTTTTCTCTAAGGTTCAAGCGGTCAGCATCGCAGTCCCTACACTGTTACACTATTCCATCACAAAAGACTTTTTCTTACAAGGAACGGATGTCCTACTGGAAAAACCTATCTCCAATACGCTTGACGAGGCCGACGAGCTCATTCAGTTGGCAGAATCGAAGGGGCTGATCTTCCAGGTAGGCCACTTAGAACGTTTTAATGGCGCCCTTTCCGCATCGGAGGAGTTCATCCAATCACCTCTCTATATCGAATCCCATCGGCTGACCCCTTTTCCAGGAAGGGGAACCGATGTGAATGTCGTTTTGGATCTGATGATCCACGATATCGATATCCTTCTCAGTTTGGTGAAATCAAAGGTGAAGAAGATTGATGCCGTGGGAATTCCAATCCTCACCCCATCCTCGGATATTGCCAATGCCCGAATCGAGTTCGAAAATGGCTGTATAGCCAATTTGACAGCAAGCCGAGTCTCCAAGGAGAAGACCCGCAGGACTCGAATCTACCTGTCCAATGGTACCCTCTCGATCGATTATCTCTCTCAAAAGGCCTCTTTCTCCAAAAGGGTGGATCCGTCGAGAAGAGATAAGATTCCCGAGATCGTCACAGAAGAGATTTCT
>Ga0315309_1002146_pt1 | contig 11616 bp, 13 predicted proteins | sample TDP4_MG_FD_203080 | JGI IMG/M metagenome (GOLD analysis project Ga0315309, IMG submission 203080) | Freshwater sediment microbial communities from Lake Towuti, South Sulawesi, Indonesia - TDP4 | ecosystem: Environmental > Aquatic > Freshwater > Lake > Sediment | place: Indonesia: South Sulawesi...
TTAAGTCGTATTCCTTCACGGGAAACACCTTTTCACCTACAAGGGAGAAGGTTGGAAACCCTATAAATACCCTTCCGCGGTAGGTGTCTTGTCTTTGTGAATGAGTAAGGAAAAACGGTGGCGGAGCAGAATGGGTGGATAAATTGAATGGTTTGAGGAAAGCGTGTTTTCAATGATTGAATAGGTGTTGGATGGGTGATCAGTGTCTTCGCGATTTGTAGGTTTGATGGGTTACGCGGGTTTGGGAGGCGAGTGTAGTCATCATTATGATGAAGCCGAGCTTCACTTGGTTCTGTAGAAAAGCCGGTATGCCTAAGGCTTCCAATAAGAGTGTAGGGTGTAGACAGGAGCATAGCTCTGATGAAAGCGTTGTGGTAAAGACCGAGGAGAACAAGCCGAAGCTTTTCATGGATTTAGCCCGCGGTTGAAACCGAAGCGTTACCAGCGTAACGTAAAGACCGGTGAGAGCCACTGATAAGATGAGTGAGAAATGCCTTAGGTTTTCGAAAACCGCCCTTACAGGGAGGCCGCTGTTAAAAAGAGCCACGATGAGAAACAGGATACCCGCGATGAAGACTACGTCTATGGACTTGAGGCCGCGAGACAGGACCATCGATAAAGGGAGGAGAATGGCTACTGCAAAGCCTGCTCCTATCGACAAGTATACCTGTGTCTGATAAGGGAGAAGGAGGGAAACGACAGCGAATATGACGATCGAGGAGCCGTAGAACGTGAGGGCTTTAGGATTCGTCATCTCGGCGAGGCTGCTCCTCAAACGTTTCGAAAAAAGTGTTGAATACCTAAGCTCCAACGTGTCTCATGCCCCTTCAACAATCCTCAACACAACAAAGACTTGAACACTTTAAACACGCCTTCTACCCAGTTTAGTAAACTGGTTCTCAACGACATAGTATTGCTTCAGCCTAACCCCTGGTCGTTTATAAGCCTTTACAGAAACAAGGATAAACAGGGAGATAGGGGCAGTCATCCCCCGTGTTTAGCCTAAGCAATAAGATAGGCTAATAATTCCATGTAATACTATCTCAACACGAAGGGAGAGTGTAGTGAAGAAAGCTGGACAACCCGAGCCTCGTTCAATTTCATTGTGGTAGATTTGAAACATTCGAAATGCGTATTCCTTATGGGCTCATTGGATTAGGCTCAACCAGCTTCGTTAAAAAGAAAGCCGGAAAAGAAGTCATTAAATGGATGGAGTGGGCCGGGCCGGATTTGAACCGGCGACCTCCGCGGTGTGAACGCGGTGTCCTAGCCGCTGCTTCGGTTAAGCTCTGACCAGCTAGACTACCGGCCCCGGTAGAGAAAATGCGTAGTTTCTGGAAATAAGGCTTACTGAGGAAGCGTTAGCCCATATCAGCGTTTAACTGAGAGCTCCCTTCTCTTCCAGCGGAGGTTGTGCGAATGACAGTTCCTGCATCGGATCGCCCTAGGCGAGTTCCTTGAACCGCACTGTCTGCAAACCTTAAGGAGCAGCCTATTCTGCTGGGCGAGCTGCTTCTTGAAGGGGTCCCTGATCGGCATCGCTTATCAGCCCTAGAGACACTCTCCCCTTTTATTTAGGTTTCGCCTAACTTTACGCGGCTTGCAACTCAAAGTTAACCCTGATTAGGCTTAAAACAGAGTTTGACCTCCCTTATTTTAAGGCTGATTTTCATGGATGCGGGGAGCCAGCCTAGACCTGAAAACCCTAGACCAGACTTCGCACGGGAGCCGTGGGTGAACCTTAACGGGGAGTGGGGTTTCCAGTTCGATGACTACGACTTCGGAGAAACTCAGGAATGGCAGAAACTGGATGCATTAGAGGATAAGATCACTGTTCCATTCCCGTACCAGAGTAAATTAAGCGGTGTAGGTGATGAGAGCTTCCACGATGTCGTCTGGTATAAACACGTTTTCAAGCTTCCACAAAGCTTCTCCGGTAAAAGGGTGTTGCTAAAGTTTGGGGCTGTAGACTACGAAGCTAAAGTGTGGGTTAACGGGAAGCTTGTAGGCGTCCATAAAGGCGGTTTCACTCCTTTCAACTTCGATGTAACTGAGGCTGTGAATCCTGATGACTGTAACCTTCTAACCCTTAGGGCTTTGGACACGCACGGGGAGCAGCCCAGGGGGAAACAGGCTTCAAGCCTTCATCCCAGCGGATGCCTTTACATGAGGGTTACGGGGATATGGCAGACCGTTTGGCTTGAAGCCGTTGGGAAAGCCTACGTAAAATCCTTTAGGGTGTACCCCAACTTAGCCGGGAAATCCGTGAAGCTTCAGGGTGAAGTAACAGAGATACGTGAGAAAGCCGCGGTGAAGGCGGATGCCTACTTTACAGAATTCAACGTCGGAAGCGCTGAAGCTGAGCTTCAAGGAAGCGAGTTTGCCCTAGAATTACCTTTAGACTACGTGAGAACGTGGTCGCCTCAAGCCCCAGACCTATACGAGCTAGGGCTCACCCTTAAAGGCGACGGGGAAACCCTAGACGTGGTTACCAGTTACTTCGGCATGAGAGAGGTCTCCGTTAAGGGTGAACGGGTAAACCTCAACGGGGAGCCCGTTTACCTATGCATGTCCTTAGACCAAGGCTATTACCCGGATGGGCTTTACACCGCGCCCAGCGACAACGCCCTTAGAAGCGATGTGGAAGCCGCGAAGAAGCTTGGCCTGAACGGGGTGAGAAAGCATCAGATGGCTTCAGACCCACGCTACCTGTACTGGTGCGATAAGCTCGGGCTTCTAGTCTGGGCTGAGATGGCGGATTGGGGTATGCCCCTGAAGCATAGGGAAGCCTTCTGGGAAGAATGGCGGGGCGTCATTGAAAGAGACTACAACCATCCATGCATAATCGCCTGGGTTCCCTTCAACGAGCGGAGCTCAGCCTACAAAGAAGCGGGGGACAGTGAAACCCTCGCCGAGGTTTACAGGCGGACTAAAGCCTTAGACCCTACAAGGCTTGTAGTGGATAACAGCGGTTACACCCACACTGAAACGGATATCGCGGACATCCACGATTACACCTACGACGCCAGGGTTTTCCGAAGGAACTGGATGCGTTGGCGGGGGAATGGCGGGGACCCGCCTTCACCCCATCGACCACTCATGGTTGAGGGCTACAGGTACCAGGGGCAGCCAGTCGTGATCAGCGAGTGGGGAGGCTGGGGTTTAAGAGACGTGAAACCCGTAGTTAAGAGGCCTTACATGTCCTACGGGAAACCCTTGAAGGATGAGTTCACGTTCGTAAGCAAGTACCGGGACATGGTTGAAGCCATGCTCGCCGAACCCCTCATCGCGGGCTTCTGCTACACCCAGCTCTACGATGTGGAAGGCGAGGTTAACGGGTTTCTAACCTATGACCGAAGGTGGAAGATCCCAGCGGAGGCAATCGCGCAGATACATGAGCGCGTAAAGTTGAAGAGCCATGGCTTGAAAGCCGTGACTTAGCAGAGTCACCTGATCTCCTGTCTTGTGAACGCCATGTACGTGGCTATGAACGTGAGGACCGTCGCCAACGTTAGCACTAGAATATTCGGCCAAGCGAAGGCTAGGCTCTCCATCACCGAAACGTTTCTAGCATCATTCTGACCTATGCTGCCCATACCCATGCCGAACCCGGCGTACGCCTGTAGGATGTACTGGGCTATCTTGGTGAAGTGGCGGTTCGGCGATACGCTGCTTATGGTTTCAGTGATAGCCGCGCGTTTCCTTAACTCCTCTGCGAGGCGCGCCATCTCCACCCCCCCAGTGAGAGATTATGCCGTGTTTGGCTCAGGAACTTTTTACATAGCTGGGAATGCTACATCTTCAACTAAAACCAACCTTATCTATCCTGGGTCAGACCCGAATACGTGGCCGGAGCCATGGCCTGAGACCTATGTGTCTAATCCTGGTGAGGTTAGTGGCTCAGGTTTACTCGTTGCGTCCTGGATTGGTGGAGGCAAAGCACACACAATGCTACTTACTTTGCAACCAGCATCGTCTAACGGAGTTTTATATGGCTTCTTTTACCCTGTTACTAATTCCTTCGTAATCCTACCGCTTCATTATGAAGGGGTTCATTTCAACGGCTCAACGTTTGAAAGGATCAGTGGAGGAGCTACATTACTGGCTTTTTACTACCCGACTGATTGGGAATTTGTTCCACCAGAAGTTAAAGGATTAGCTATGATATCAATAGCGATCAATTATAAGGAAACAACGATGATAGTTATCGGTTGGACAAATAAGGAAATAAATATGCAAGTTCTCAACCCAGGCTTACCATTGCAAGATCTGGTAACTCCCGCCGCAATTGCTTTAGGGTCTAAGGTAAAAGTAACGGAAACCTAGAAACCTGAATATTTCCCTGTTTTTTCTTTAATCTTGGCTGCAATCTAAAGGCCATTAACTGTCTCTATTGTTCTGTTTGGTGCTGAGATGAGATAGCATGTATCTGAAATGGTATTAGCTTACGGCCTTAGCTAGCTAAAACCCATCCTCATTTTTTCTCCAGGGCTTTGGCAATCGTCAAGACGGCGCACTCTGTGCCCGTCCACCATTCACACTGATCCTTTTGGCAGTCACGCGGAACGCCTTTACCCATTATTCTCTCGCCAGGTACACCCGTTTCAAACGCAAAAGGACACATTTTAGGCAAAACCTCAACACCTCCAATTCATCTGATTGACCCAAAATAGGAAGTGTAAATATTTAAAACTGTTGGGGTTCTCCCATTGCTTTAGGTATGTGTGGATTAAATACCTTGAGACAGGACGCTTCGTAAAGAAGCCTTCCTAGATGGAATGGCTTTCCTAGATTAGCTACTGAAAGAAATATATGTATTGTGACATAGGATATTGGTTGGAAGTGGGATATTTTGTTGAAGAAACTTCCTACGGATAAAAACTTTCTGGCTGTTCTTTTGATGTACTCTGTCTCAATATTCATCGAATGGTTTGTCGTATTCACTTCTGTGTCTTCTAATCCAGGTCTTTACGACCCGAACTCAACAACTTGGAGCTTCTATCCTCCAAGTGTAAAGCCTACAAGATTCTATTTTTTTGGTTTCGAGCGCACAATTGTGCTTTTACTTCATCCAACAAGTGTCGTAGCCGCTTGGATTGCATGGCAATTCCTGGGTTATACAGCTGTATCATATGCTTTCATACCTCATCACAAGGGCAGCATCTCGGCTAGGCTTGCCCCAAAATTCTTTAAAGAGCGACCGAATCAAAGATATTTCATAGCAGGAGGATCATCGCATGGAAAAAACCTTAAATCAATAGTTAAAGCATCGACGCTTCCATTCTCTTTGCTCTTAAGCATATCTATACTATTGATGAAGAATATGCTTATAACATTTGTAAAACCTAAACCCTTCTCTACGACTATAATGATTCTGATGCCCTGCACAATATTTATTAATTTTACACTCTACGTAGTACTTTCTCTCTTGGCATTCATCACCCCCTCGATTTGGATACTGGAAGGAACTGGTCTGCGTTATTATGATCCAGACAAGAAGACTATAGTTGAAGTTGTAGCGGACTACAAAGGTGCTATCCACGGCTTATCTGGATTAGCCGCTGCAACCAGCTTCCTATCTTTGCTATATGACGTCATGATTGATTATGGTCTCGGGTTTGACTATGTCTTAAGCTACTTGTTCTTCACAATCTTCTTTCTATACCCTTCAACATTGCTGGTCACAGCCCTCTATATTCACTTCTCTGAAGCTCAATCCATAGAAAAATTACTCAAGAAGATGAGGTCTGACGGCTTCTCTCTTCCTCAAGTACCTTCAATAGATTATATCTAATGTAGCCAGCTCCTTTCTTGTTTGTTTGTGTGTGATACGTGGGATATGTGTGATGCAAGTAGTAAGAAGAAAGAAAGGGAATTGGAAGGAATAGGAAGGAGAGTGTAAAAGAATAAACGAGAGAGAGAAAGGTTAAATTTTAATGAAAGATGGAAAGAGTTCTTAAGTTATTTTAAATATTAATTGAATGTATATCAACTTTTTGAAAAGCCAATTATAAGTTAGGTCTTCGGGGGAAAACCCTCATAGGAATGGCTTAATTCAGGAACGGCTTCTTCCAGAACCTTCTTCGCCTCATCAACCACTTCCCCGCTGTATTCCCATCTCAACCCCTCTCGGAGGTTCCGTAAAGCCGTGGAGAGGTCTCTCATGGGTTTTCGAAGTCCCTCAGCCTTCTCAGGGTACGTCCGCCTACAGAGCCAAACGTCTTTTCAAGCCTTCAATCTCTTTTCAATCCTTGGTAACTTGAATGTCTAGAACAACCTGGTACCAGTTTGGGCCAACGTTTCTTACAACCCGCTTGACGGGTATCTGAAAACCCGCAACGAAGCTTCCCAGCTTCCCAGCAGCCCTCGAAGCTACTTTCTCCCCGGGGTCCTCATCTTTCCCCGCGTGGACGAAGTCGTAATAGTGGATCCAGCCTCCAGCTGAATTAAGTCCTACAACAGCGGATTCAAGGTATTGGTACGCCAGTTCGGGAAGTGGCATAAGAACCCTGTTGGAGGCGCCTGCGAGGCTTTTCTCTATAACCTTCGCTGCATCCCCTAGAATTGGTACAACCTTGCCATGAACCCTATTCAACCACACGTTTTCCTCCATGTACTTTAAGGCTTCTGGGTTAACGTCGATGGAGTAGACCTTTGAGGCTTGACTGTGCTTAGCGATGATTATGGAAAAGCAGCCTACACCAGCAAACATGTTTAAAACCGTTTCACCAGGTTTAATGAGCTCCGCAACCCTAGCCCGCTCATGCTGAAGCCTAGGCGAGAAGTAGGTCTTCGCCAGGTCTAGTTTGAAGAGGCATCCATGCTCCCTATGAACAGTCGCCGATCGTTTTTCGCCTGCAACCCACTCAAGCCTCCTCAACCTATAGAGTCCCGATACTGGGCCTGTCTGACATAAAACCGTCCGCACATGTCCGTGCAACTTCAAAACGGTTTCCCCAATGAGTTCCCTCTTGGTCCAAAGGTTCTCATGAACCCGTAGAACGGCGATGTCGCCTACTACGTCAAAGCCGCTGTAAAGCCGAGCGATTTCTCCCGGGGTTAAGCTTCCGCGAAGTGCTTCTCTCAACGTGTGTTTACGCAAATGCTTCCCAGCCTCTACGACCTCAAGACCCAGTAGGCTTCTTTACCATTACATGGTTGATCATGTTTCCTATAAAATTGAAAAGGCTGAACGTTAGACCATAGGTGGGTTTCAATTGGGTTGGCGATGAAATGGCTAGGGTTGAGGCGGTGCTTCTAGACCTCGAGGGCACGGTTGTGCAGATGCTGTACAGGTTTAGGGAAGCTAAGAGAGATGTGGTCAACTGCTTAATCCAACAATGCCTCCCAAAAGACCTGTTTAACCCGGAAGACCCGACTTTGAAGATCTTCGACAAGCTCAGGCAGTACCTAGACCAAACCGGGAAGCCACATGAGTTCACGCGGCTGAAAAGGGAGTGTGAGGCGATCATCGACAGATACGAGCTTGAAGCCGCTGAAGGCACAAGTCTCATCGAAGGCGTCGTCGAAGCCTTAACTATGCTAAGGCAGGCAGGGTTGAAAATCGCTCTTGTGACCAACGATGGGGTTAAGGCTACTCAGCGCATTCTCGAAAGGTTCAGCCTTCACCCATTCTTCGACAGCGTCGTCACACGGGAAGATGTGGCAGGAATGAAGCCGAGCCCAGAACCTATACTGTTAGCCCTTAGGAGGCTCAGCGTCCTACCTGAAAACACAGTTGTTGTAGGAGACAGCGGCATCGATGTGGAAGCAGCTAGGCTAGCGGGCGTCCTCGCGGTGGGCGTAACCTCAGGGTTGAAGGATGAGGGAGCCCTACGAAGCGCAGGCGCAACACACGTGATCTCATCGGTAACCCGCCTTCCAGCATTAATCCACGAAATAGATGCAGCCAAGGATTAGGGTGAGGTTATAGGATCTGCGTCATACCTGAAACCGGCTTTACCAAGGCATCGCCAACCTCTATGAGCTCAGGTACCTTCCCAACAGAGCCGACGAAGCCTCCACGTGCAATAAGGGCGCCATGAACGCCAGGTATCGTCCTAGCGGTTCTCAAACCTCTCTGAATAGATTCCTCAACATCGCTTCCCATTACAGCGTTGCATACGCTTGTAGCCGCGGCGTCGGCTACGGCGGCGTTAACAGCGAAAACTGTGGCGCTGTCAGCTTCACCGAAGCTCAACCCCCTACCTAAGGTAGCTGAGCTTGTACCTACTCCAACAGGCATATCCCACGGTTGCAGGCGGAAACCAACCCTACCTGAGAGCGATGCCGTTGAACCGGCGTAAACTCTAACGTTTACAGGACGTCTAGACAAGGCTGAAACCTCCCCACCGTTTTCAACAACCATCACCTCCGCCCTGGTTGAAGCCATAGCCTCAACCATCAAGTCGGCGAGTGCCCCGGCAACCGCAGCCATAGGACCCACGTTGGCCGCGTGGGCTGCTGATGCCATGCGTTTAACCACCTCAGGGGCTTCATCTAAAACCTCGACGGGTTCAAGGCTCAGGAGGAACATGGGGTTCCGGCTGATGTAGTTCTCTAAACGGAGGCGGTGGAGGTATACCGCCTTCAAAGCGGCTTCAACCGCCTCCTTCAGGTCTGTCTCTATGAGTACGGAGGTTTGGGCTATGGTTCTCCGAACCCTGAGTAAATCGTTTTCCATATGTCTATGGCCTGTTTTCACCAATACGGGGTAGGTTAAAGCCGCTTCACGGGGTTCCTAAGGGTTCCAATACCTTCTATACCTATCTCGACTACGTCCCCTTCACAGAGGGTAAACTCATCCGGGGGCACGATCCCGGTGCCTGTGAGGCAGACCGTACCCGCGGGAACTGGGTTGTCTCTGCATAGGAAGCCTCGAAGCTCCTCCAGACTCCTCCTAAGCTGCGCTGTACTTGTGGCGCCTTGAAAAACCACTCCGCCCTCCCTGTGGATTCGACACTCAACCTTCAGGTTCCTCGGTTCCTTAAGGTCAGCGCACGTAACCACAGCCGGTCCAACGGCGCAGCACCCACTGTAGATCTTGGCCTGGGGTAGGTAGAGGGGGTTCACACCCTCGATGTCCCTGGCTGTAACATCGTTGCCGACCGTGTACGCGACGATTTCACGGTCGTATCCGAGTATGAAGGCAAGCTCAGCTTCAGGGACCGTGGACTTGGAATCCCCGCGCACGCATATCGCCTCGTAGGGACCTACGCATCGTGTACGCGTCGCCTTGAAGAAAACCTCAGGTCTCTCCGCTTCGTAAACCCTGTCATAGGCACCCTTCAAAGATGTCTCCACCTCCCTGGCTTTAACGCTTCGAGCATAGGTTACCCCGCATCCCCAAACCTCGGGGGGCGGGTAGGGGATGACGATGTGGGGCTTCAACGGCGTCCTCGGATGGTCGAGTTCTTTAAGAGCATAGGTTTCAGGTGTACACCCTTGAACTGCTTCCCGGATGAGCTCATCCAGGTTTATGTTTTGAACATGGGCTTCCTTTAAAGCGGAGAGGAAGGAGGAGAAAACCCTTTTATCAACCGAGGTCAGGTCCCACACGGAATCATCCTTGACGAAGCCCAGCCTACAGCCTTTATCAATGGTTTTAAAGCGGATGATCTTCATCTTAACCCCAGCTTTCATCTAAAACCCCGACATTTAAGCGTTCCCCAACAACTTATGGAAAGCTATTAAACCTTGTAAATAGCCGCAGCTAAGTACGTTGGGCTCTTATTTTCAAGGTTGGAAAAGTGATAAATGCTGGAAGCTTAGTAAGCATGAGAGGTGGGTATATGTTTGTTGGGCTCTTAACCGCGCCTTTGAGGGAATGGAGCTTCGAGAAGCTTGTTGAGTGGGCTTCAGCCAACGGGTTTAGAGGCTTAGAAGTCAGTGTTTCACCGACGCTGAAGCAGCTGGATGTGGATAGGGTTCTCAGCGGCGGCGCAGGGGAGGTTAGGAAAACCCTCGCTGGGAAAGATTTGGAGATCACAAGCTTAGCCTACTACAGCTTCAAGGTCTTAGAAAGCGGGGAGGACCAGGCTTTCCTCGGGAAGGTTATGGAGGCCGCCTCGACGCTCGACGTGGAGGTTGTATGCACAAACGCCGGCGGACCCGTAGCTGGGAAGGATAAAAGGCAGACGCTTAGCGAAGACTTTCCAAGGGTTTTCAAGCCATTAGCGGAGAGGGCTAGGGAGCATGGTCTAAGAATCGCCTTAGAGAACTGGTATGCCACCAACCTCCAAGGATTAGACCATTTCCAAGCCGCTTTAACCGCGGTCCCAGACAAGGCTTTAGGCTTAAACTTCGACCCATCCCATCTAATGTGGCAGCAGATCGATTACGTGGAAGCCGTTCACAGGTTCGGAGACCGGATCTACCATACCCATGCGAAGGACACAGAGGTTCTATGGTTCAGGTTGAGGCAGGTCGGCGTCCTCGATAGGGGGTGGTGGAGGTACAGGATACCAGGGCGAGGCGGCATCGACTGGAACGCCTACCTCACAGCCTTGAAGGAGGTAGGATACGACTACGTGCTCAGCATAGAGCATGAAGACCCCTTCTTCCCACCCGAAGCAGGTTTCCTCGACGGGAAAAGATACTTAGAAAACCTACTCCTATGAGTTACTAACAGCAGAAGCATACAGGCTTACCGGCGCACAGAGTCGGAATGCGGGAGAGGAATGCGACTACTGGAAGTCTTTAAAAACACGGGAAATTAACATGCACTCAACCGGAAAAACAATCGCAGCGAAGCCCACTTCCCAGACAGAGCTTGAACACAGTTCCACGTCAATTTACAAAATAATTCGCTGGGAAATACCATTCAACTACTTTCTAATCAATAAAGCTGAAGCTGGAAACGCTGAAAACCTTTGACGTAAAATAGAGAAGCCCCAGAGACTTCAAATCCACTTAGGACATTCACTCCCCTGTTTTCAACCATCGTTTAAGCCTTAACCAGTCGTGCGATGCTCAGATCTACTTGAGCTCTCATAGCCTAACTTCTATTTTCCTCCAATATTCTGCTGCGTCTTGAATGACGATGCTTCTTCGTTTAACCCTCTCCAGTTCATCAGGTGTGTATGCAAGGATTTCAAGTGCGATGTCCGGTGAAGCCAGCTTCCTGACCTCGTTAACCCTATCGGAAAAAGGTTGATCCCTGAAGCTCGGTGATATCACTACGATGTCCACGTCGCTGTCTTCAAGCCACGTCCCCTTGGCGAAGCTACCGTAGAGGTAAACCTCAGCCTCCCCATAGACTTCCCGAAGCTTCTTCGCTAAATCATGAAGTTTCGCATCAAGACCTGGAGGTAACGACGTTGACAACTGCTTCCACAACCTTTCCAGCCATTCTCACAGCCCTCTCCCCTTGAACGTTAGATATGCCGATAGAGGGTCTTGTGAGACCGGCGTTAGGATACCTTGGAGTGGTGTAGTAGGAGGAGAGTTCCCCTAGATGCCCCACCACATCGTCTGGTAGGCAGAGTTCAGGTTTCAGCTCATTGTAAAGCAGTGTAAGGTCGTGAACATGCGGAGGTCTCCTTCTCTTAAGGAACATGAATAAGGCTTTGAACGCCTTCTCCGCGGCCTGCTGCGCTGCGAAACAAACCCAGTTGA